>Ga0070764_10001224_pt1 | contig 11011 bp, 10 predicted proteins | sample HubBroMetageWRM4_FD_67287 | JGI IMG/M metagenome (GOLD analysis project Ga0070764, IMG submission 67287) | Warmed soil microbial communities from the Hubbard Brook experimental Forest, New Hampshire - Hubbard Brook CCASE Soil Metagenome WRM 4 | ecosystem: Environmental > Terrestrial > Soil >... | reverse complement strand
CCGGCAGCGGCCAGTCCTGCTCCTCGCGCCACTGGTCGATGCCCATCACGAAGATCTTCACCGGGGCGGAGCCGTCCAGCGCGCCGCGCCGGTCCCGCAGCCACCGGTCGAAGAACCGCACGTGCTGGCCGGTCAGGTCCTGGGTGATGGCGTCGGCGGTCAGGCCGAACCTGCGGTCCGGGTAGATGCCGGTCGCGTTCAGGTGGTCCCACGGCCCGATGATCAGCCGCTGCCCTTCCCGGGCCTGTTCGGTTCCTGCCCGGGCCCGCAGTTCGGTGAACGACCGGGCCGTATTGGCCACGAAGATGTCGAACCAGCCGCCGATGTGCAGTGCGGGCACCGTGACCTGCTCGGCCCGGTCAAGCACCGACAAGCCCTGCCACCAGGCGTCGCGCGCCGGATGAGATAGCAGCTCGCTCCACCACGGCCAGACCTTCTCGACCGCGGGCTGCTGGGTGGGCGGCAGCGCCTCCAGGTGCGGCTGCGGGTCCGCCATCATGGCAAGCAGTTCGCCGAGCAGTTGCGGGTCGCCGCCGCCCCGGCCGAGCTGGCGTAGCGTCTCGATCATGGCCATCTGCGTGGTCCACGACTGCACCGTGTGCCAGGAGGTCGCGCCGCCCTCGGAGTACCACGGCGCCGTGTAGTAGTCGGTGGTGGTCACGGCCGGGGCGATCGCCTTCACCGGCGCGCCCGCGGACACGCTGGCCCACTGCACGAAGCCCAGGTAAGACGGACCGTAGCTGCCGATGTTGCCGTCGCACCAGGGCTGGTCGAGCAGCCAGGCCACGGTGTCGGCGCCGTCGGCGGCCTCGTTCAGCATCGGCACGAACTCCCCGCCGGACCGGAAGGTGCCCCGGCAGTCCTGATAGACGACCGCGTAGCCCGCCTCGACCAGGGCGAAGACGTTCGGCACCAGCCCGTAGGCCAGCAGCTGAGGCAGGTCCTTGCCGTAGGGCAGCCGGACCAGCAGGACCGGCGCGGGCGTGACGGCCGGGATCCAGGCGTCGGTCGCCAGCTCCACGCCGTCCCGCATGGCCACCATGACGTCCTTTTCCACCGTGAAGCTCATGCCCGCTCCCTGGCCGTGTCAGTGACGATAATGAACCAGCGTAGACGGCAGTTCCGGGCAAAGGGCAAGACGAACAAGGCCGTTCTTCGAGAAACCGGACCGGTCCGGTGCGGGTGCTTGTGCTCAGTTATCTGGCTGGCCGTGATCTCCGAGGGTGACCTGAGTGGTCAGTTCGCTGGTGCTGCGGATGAGGTTGAGCTCGACGGTGCCGCCCGGTGCGGCCTGGAGTGCGTCGAACAGGTCGTCGGGGTGCGTACCGGCGCCCCCTGGAGATACCCGGGTCTGGTCCCCTGGGTCTAGGTTTGGATGCTGGCAGTATCGGAGGGACCGGGAATGCGGGTTTTCCTTGAGACGGACCGATTGGTGCTGCGGCGGTTCACCATGGCCGATGCGGCCAGCCTGGTGAGCCTGGACGCCGATCCCGATGTCATGCGCTTTGTCACCGGCGGGATACCCACGTCCCGCGAGGAGATCGAGAATGAGTTCCTGCCCGCATTCCTGGGCTACTACCAGAGGTACGAGGGCTTCGGATTCTGGGCGGCCATCGAGAAGGCAACCGGGGAATTCCTGGGATGGTTCCATTTCCGGCCGCGGGCGGATGCCGCTCCCGGCGAGGTCGAGCTCGGGTACCGGCTGCGCAAGTCAGCCTGGGGCAAGGGGTATGCCACCGAGGGGTCGCGCGCGCTGATCCGCAAGGGCTTCACCGAGTTTGGAGTGCAGCGCGTGGTAGCGGAGGCGATGGCGGTCAATCAGGCCTCGCGGCGGGTGATGGAGAAGGCGGGCCTGAGCCTGGTGCGGACCTTCCATCAGCCCTGGCCTTACCCGATCGACGGCGACGAGTTCGGGGTCGTGGAGTATGCCCTTGACAAGGCCGGGTGGCAGCAGCAGGAGATGGACGGCACCCGGCCGGACTCCGCGTCTGGGTAGTGTTGCCGGGTGACAATCCGGATCGGCGCGGCCACGGCAGACGATATCCCTGACTTCCTTGCCTCGGTTGATGCGCTCGTCGCAGCAGATGCCGGATTGCACGACACCGCCGCGACCGATCTGGGCTGGGCCGCTGAGACCGGCATCGCGTACTGCACGTCCCTCCTCGCTGACAGCGAGAACCTGGTGTTGCTCGCGCGCGACGGCGATGAGGTGGCGGGTCACCTGGCCGGGCGCCTCAGCGGACCGGGCAGTGTGCGTGCGATCCGGGTGGCCGACCTGGAGAGCATTCACGTCTATCCAGCCCATCGCGGCCGCGGCGTCGGCGGACAGCTCATCAGGGCATTCCTTGTGTGGGCCGCTGAGCGGGGCGCGCAGCGGGCCACGGTAACCGCCTACGCCGCCAACGACGGCGCCCGGCGCTTCTATGCTCGTCACGGTTTCGCCGTAAGGTCGGTCACCCTCGACCTCGATGATCTGCCGCACATATAAGCGGAAATTGCCGATGTCGGGTATACACGTATATTCATGCAGGTCGACCTGCCCATCGCATTTGATGAAATCATTCGCGTCGAATCATTGAGTTATTATGAATCACGTAGGCTGCTCTACCGGAGAGTCATCGGACTTACCGAGCCGTACGTTGCGCTGTGTCACTGTCTCGCCGGCGGCCTCGCTCGCGATGTCATCCGCGCCGCCCGCCAGGTAGCGCGGAATGCCGCCAACTTGATCTCCCGTGGATCGTCCCTGACGGCATCGAGCATTATTCAGGACGGCCACGAGGTCTCGGCCGAATATGAATCGCTCTATGTCGAAGACCCCAAACGCCTCCCAGCCCTTTCAGATATATCGGCGGTAGTTCTCTACGACGAACTGCGCCGTAAGCTACGCGCGCTCAGCCAGGTCATAGGTCACCTCGACTCTGAAGACACAACCGAGTTGCAGGAGACCCTGCATGACGTCGCCATACATCTCGCACCTGACCAGCCAATCATCAATCTTGTCGACCACATTGCCAAGCCGGGCCATGCTGAGCCGCCGGCGGTCGCGCGAGTCCGGCTGGACCTCGCTGCCTACGCCTACTTCTGCGCGACTCTGCAGGAAGTCTTCACCGACCGGCTTGACGATGCACTCATGATCAGAGCAACGAGCGAATCATCGGGGCCAGGAAGTTTCGACGCCCTGGCGGCGGCCCGAAATGCCTTTAATACGGACACGCCGTTGGCGTGGAATCTGGTCACTCAGTGTCGCAATGCCTGGTCCCTTGAGACGCGAGCCAGCCCGAAGGGGTCCCCGCCGGCGCGGCCCGGGGCGACCTGATCGCCTGGCGGTTCCCGCAGATCGAGCCGGGCCTATGGCCCAGCGGGGTGGGTCAGGCTCAATCAACTTCCAGGCCGACGAGCACGCCGAGCACGTAGCTGCGCTCGGTCTCGTAGACGTGCGCCGACTTGACCACCATGATCAGCCGACCGACGGGCCGTCCGAGCCGGTCGGCCACGTGCCGCTGCAGCGCCGCGAGTTCGGCCAGGTTGCCGTAGCCCTTGGCGCCGAAGTCGATGCTGTGCGCGTAGGCGATCAGCTCGACCGCGCCGCCCGGCAGCCAGAAGTCCAGCAGGCTGACGCAGGGGATGTAGCTGGTGTCGGTGTGCGGCTGGAACGTGGTGATCGCCGCCGAGCGCGTCGCCGGGTCCGTGCTCAGCCGGCCGATGACCCACGCCACCTGGTCGCGGCCGGAGTGCTCGTAGTCGAACAGCCGGGTCGCGTAGCTGTCCGCCCCGCCCAGCGCCGCCACCCGGGCGTGGCCGGTGAAGTTGGCGTGCATCCAGGCCAGCCGTTCCGGCTCGGCGTACCTGGCGATGATCTCATCGTCCGGATCGGGCCGGTCCACCACGAGCGTCACCAGGGAGATCTCGCGTACGGGCCGCTCGTCATACCGGCTGGCGACGCCGTCGGCCAGGATCCGCCTGGCGACCGCGAGCCAGGCCCCGCCGATCGTGGCCGCCCGCAGCGTCTGCGGGCCGTCGCTGGCGAGCGGGGTCGTCACGATCGCATCATAAGCCTCAGCTCTCGCGCGGCCAGGCCGCCAGTGATCTGCAGTCATCACAAGCGCAGATCCTCCCCCGTCGGAGGGCATCGGTCCGCGGCGGGAGGTTCTGCGAAGGAACACAATGGGCTTGTGGACGGGCTGAACGGGTGAGCGATGCCGGGCCTGCCGTCGAGGGTGAGGGCGACACCCGGGCAGGTGCTGCCGGGTCGCCGGGGACCGGTTCGGTCTGGCGGGTGCCCGGCATGGCGTGGCTGCTTGGCTCGACGACGCTCTGGTTTTCCGGTTTCGCGCTGCTGCTGCCCGTCGCGCCGCTGTGGGTGATCCGGGGCGGCAGCGATGGCCTGGGCGCAGGGCTGATCACCGGCGTCATGATGGCCTGCACCGTGCTGGCCCAGTTGTCGATGCGCCGCCTGCTGCCCGGCCTGGGGTGGCGCTGGACGCTGGTGCTCGGGTCCGGGCTGCTCGGGCTGCCCGCGCTCGGGCACCTCGCGACCGACCGGCTGTGGGCCGTGATGGCGCTGGCCGTGCCGCGCGGGCTGGGGTTCGGCATCGTCACCGTCTGCGGGGCGACCGCGGTCGCCGCCCTGGTGGAGCCGGGACGCCGGGGACGGGCCATCGGCGCTCTCGGGCTGGCCAGTGCCGCGCCCCAGTTCGTCCTCGTCCCGGCCGCGCCCTGGCTCGCCCAGCGGGCCGGGTTCGGGCTCGTCTTCGTGCTGGCCGTCCTCCCGGCGCTCGCCATGGCGCTCGCCTTGCCGATCGCACGGGCCATCGGCGGCCGTGACCGCGGTCCGGCCGGCGGCCCAGGCCATGGCGCGGCGGCCGCGCTGCGGCGCGCGCTGACCGGGCCGATCGCGGCGCTGGTGGTGATCACCGCGTCGGGCGGGTCGATCCTCACCTTCGCCCCGCACATACTCGCCAGCCCGGCGCTCGGGTTCTGGGGACTGCTCGCCTTCACCGGGGCGGCGGCCGTCAGCAGGTGGACGGCCGGCGGCATCGCGGACCGCTCCGGTGCCACCGCGGCGATAGCCCCGCTGCTGGTCACCGGCGCACTCGGGCTTGCCGCGATCGGGCTCGCCATCGGCAGCATCCACGACACCGCCAGCCGCGCCCTGGCCGTGGCCGGGCTCCTCCTCGCCGGAGTCGCCTACGGCGGCCTGCAGAACCTGACGCTGGCGCAGGCGTTCACCGCGGCGGGAGAAGGGGCACGGTCCACGGTCAGCATCGTCTGGAACCTGAGCTTCGACACGGGTACCGGGCTCGGCGCCGTGGCGACCGGCGCCATCGCGACCGCCACCTCGTATTCGACCGCGTTCGTCGTCCTTGCCGTCGCCGCCGGGATCGTAGCCGCCTGCTGGGGACTGCCGAGGCTAGCCAGCCGGTGACGGCCTGGCGGGCACGAGACCGCCGTGGGCCGCGTCCGGGACCGCGGGTGATACCACTGCCCGTTCGGCAAAAAATAAATTCGATGATTCCGAACGGGCAGTGGTACTACGGCCCGCATCCGGCAAAGATCCGGTGCAGGTCACGGCGGGCAGCATGGATGGCGGGCGCGCGACTGGCCCGTACCCGGCTGGGTTAACCGCACGCGCCGGCCGCTACCTGAGGCAGAATGTCCGGGTGAATGAGGTAAGCGAGGTAACGGCGGCGCTGACCGCCGACCTGATCGTGGATGGCAACAGGCCGGCCGATCCGGTGATCTCGCCCGACGGCCGCTGGGTGGCCTGGGTGACCTCTCCGGTAGCCAGGCAGGAACGCCGGGTCAGCGACTTGTGGCTCGCACCCGTCGGCGAGAGCGCTGCCCCTGTCCGGTTGACCGATGGCAGCGTGCTGGCCCAGCTGCCGCGCTGGTCCCCGGACTCGGCCTCGCTGTTCTATGTCGCCGACGAGGAGGTTCGCCGTCTCCTGGTCACCGCCGACGGGACGGCCCCCGACGGGACGGCCCCCGACGGGACGGCCCCCGACGGGACGGCCCCCGATGAGACGGACGGAGCCGCCGGGACCGTGTTGCGCTGGGGCGGCGAGATCTCCGGGCTGGCTCCGCTCGCGGGCGGGCGGCTGGTGGCCGTCGTGGCCGGTGACGAGCTGACCGATGATGACAGGCGTCGCGAGGCCGAGGGTGACGACGCGATGGCGTGGTCCGAACGTGCCGAACGCCAGCACTGGCTCTGGGCCCGGCTCCGCCTGCTCGACCTGGTCTCCGGCGAGCTCACCGTGGTCGCGGGGCTGGCCGGGCGGCACGTCGTCGACGTGGCGCAGCGGCCGGGCGGCGGACCGCTGGCGGTGGTGAGCTGGGACTGCCCGGAATACGAGCCGGGCTATTTCACCAGCCGCCTGTACGTCGCCGACACCGATGACGGCACCGTGGCGGACCTGGGCCCGCTGAGCTTTGCGGCGCGCTCCCCCGTGTGGTGGCAGGGCGCCGACGGCTGGCATGTGGCCTGGCTGGCAGACGCGCCGCCCGATGGCGGCGGGGCGGTGTTCGATCTCGCCGTCCCGGCGGACGGGACGCCGGCGGGCGAGCCTGGCGACCTTACCGCCGGGATGACCGCCTGCCCGCTCGAGCTCGTCCAGGTGACCGGCGGGACGCCGGCGGCGCTGTTCGCCGAAGGGCTGGACACCGCCCTGTACCAGCTGGATCCGGCGAGCCTGTCGTTCCGGCGGGTGACAGGCTGGGCCGGCGGGGCCGCCGCGCTCAGCGCGAGCGACGGCGCGGCCGCGATCGCGGTCGTGGCGAGCACGGCTTACGAGCCGCGCGATGTCAGCGCCGGCCCGCCTGATGGCCTTGTCCGGGTCAGCGATACCCGCCCGGGACTGCGCGGCATCGCCTGGGGCACCCAGGAGCGGCTGTCCTGGCGGGCAGCCGACGGGCTTGAGCTCGACGGCGTGCTGATCCTGCCGCCGGGCCTGGACCGGGCGGATGGCCCGTTTCCCCTGGTGACGATGGTCCACGGCGGGCCCGACGCCCGGTGGGCTGACGAGCTCATGCTGTCCTGGGTGTCATGGGGCCAGTGGCTGGCCGCGGCCGGCTTCGCGGTGTTCCATCCGAACCCTCGCGGCGGCCTGGGACACGGCCGGGCGTTCGCCGCCATGGTGACCCGCGCCGTGGGCCAGGACGAGTGGACCGACACCCTGGCCGGCCTCGACGCCCTGGTGGCTGACGGCGTCGCGGATCCCGCCCGGCTCGGCATCGCCGGGTGGAGTCACGGCGGGTTCATGGCCGCCTGGGCGGTCACCCAGACCGGCCGCTTCCGCGCCGCGGTGATGGGCGCGGGCATAGCCGACTGGGCCATGCAGGTCGGCGCCGGCGAGTACGGACGGGCGGAGGGCGACCTGTGCGGCAGCTTCGGCTGGGACGGGCCCGGCCCGCACCTGCACGACCGGCTCAGCCCGATCTCCTACGCAGGTAACGTCACCACGCCGGTGCTGATCCTGCACGGCGAGGACGACATCAACGTCCCGGTCGGCCAGGCGATGTACTTCCACCGGGCGCTCACGCTGTTCGGCGCCGAGCACGAGCTGGTGATCTACCCGGACGAGGACCATTCCTTCACCGCGCGGGCCCACCAGGCCGACGTCCTGGAACGCGTCCGTTCCTGGTTCACGCGCTGGCTCGGCGATCCGGCCGGAGGCTGACGGGGGCTCGGCAACCGCCGTTGAGGCATGATGGAAGCCCCAGCGCGCTGAGGCTGGGCGCGGAGCCGGGGACCGCCGCAGGGGCGCGGCGAGGTGAGCGAGGAGGCGCCACGCCATGTTCGATGAGGACGTTACTGAAGAAGCACAGCCAGAACTTGTGCGCCGCCTGGACGAGGTGACCGCCGACCTTGCCGCCCTGGCCAAGATCCTGGACGAGGAGGAGGACCTGGGCCGGGTCCTGCAGCGCAGCGTGGAGCAGGTGAACCGCGGCGTGCCGGGCGCCGACATGGTGAGCGTGACCGTCATGCGGGGCAACCGGGGTGAGACCGCGGCCAGCAGCACGGAGCGGGTGTGGGCCATCGACTCGGATCAGTACGCGGCCGGGGACGGGCCGTGCCTGGAAGCCGCCCGCACCGGCGAGATCGTGCGGGTCGGGGTGGAGGAGGCGCACGAGCGCTGGCCGGAGTTCGCTCGCAGCGCCCGCGCGGCCGGCGTGAAGAGTTACCTGGCCTGCCCGCTGATCATCGGCAAGGAGTTCGTCGGGTCGCTGAACCTGTACAGCGAGATGCCGCACGGTTTCGGTGCTCTGGACGTAGCGCTGCTCCGGGTGTACATGACGGCGACCGTCGCGGCGATAGCCAACGCCCGGCGTGTTACCGAGGCGCGCAAGCTGGCCGAGGACCTGAAAAGGGCGATGGATTCACGGGCCGTGATCGACCAGGCCAGAGGCGTGCTGATGGCCCGCCTCGGGATCAGCGCCGAGCAGGCACTCGACGAGCTCTCGCGCCAGTCGCAGAACACCAACGTCAAGCTGCGGGTAGTCGCGGCTCGCCTGCTCGAGAGCGTACGCCGCCAGGACCTGTGACCCGGCCGGCCCGGAGCGGTTACCGCTTCTTGGTGGCGCGCTGGGCGGCTGCCTTCTCGGTGCGGGCGTTCCCGGTGGTCAGCGAGCCGTCGGGCGCCTCGAGGTGGGCGCGGACGAACCAGTGGAATTCCTCCAGGTCGCGTGCCTGCCCGATAAGCATGTCCTGGGTGACCGGGTCGAGTTCCTCGGTGGTGTCGATCGCGCCCCGGTGGGCCACGATGATCCCCGCGTAGACCACGTCCAGGGCGCCGAGGTGCTGCTGGGTCCCGGCGCGGCCGATGGAGTAGTCGTCCCAGTCGCGCTGGGCGACGAGCGCGCCCGGCGTCCCGCACGGCGATCCGCCCAGGGTGGCGATCCGCTCGGCCGTCTCGTCGACCATGGCGCGTACCGCCTCGACCTGGGGGTCCAGCATGGTGTGGACCGCGATGAAGTTCGGCCCGGTCACGTTCCAGTGCACGTGCTTGAGGGTCAGCGCGAGGTCGTTGAGCGAGTTGAGCCGTTCCTGCAGCAGCTTGATGACGCGCTCGGCGGCGTCGTTCTTCATGCCCGGCACGGTGTAGGTCCCCATGACAGATGCCTTCCTGTTGTCCTTGATTGCGATGGGCAGGCTCCCTACCACGAGCCGGCCCGTTTACTCATGGGGGGATCCGTGCTTTATCGCACTCGTGGCGGGTAGATGGGTGCAACCGGTCGACAAGGGGAGGTCCGCATGGCAGGAAGCGCGGTCGGAATCTTTCTCATCGTCATGGTCGTCGTGGTGGGGCGTGCCGCCAGGCTCGGCCTGGTCGCCCGCGCGTCGCGCCGCCGCCTGCAGCATGCGCAGCGGGAGCCGTGAAGCGAGCAGCAGGGAAGCGAACAACTTCGCTGTTCCGGCACGGAAAACGAAGTTTTGCGCGACGCCATGGTGTAGTACCGGCTGCGCTGGGTAGCCGGGTATGGCCCGAAAGCGAATGGGCTACTCACATAGCGCGTCAGGAAACGGCGCGGGTGGCAAAGGGGAGGCGCGATGACGGAATCCAGCTCGAGCGGACACCAGGACGGATTGCCGCGCACCCTACTGCGCTCGTGCCGCGAAGCTCAGGAGATATTTACCAAGGCATACGACAGCGCGGTGCAGGCCTACGGCGAGGGGGACCGGGCATACCGCGCCGCCTTCACCGCCTTGAAGCAGAAATTTGAGAAAAGAGGCGATCACTGGATCGCCAAGCTCGATCCCGCGGATTAGCCGTCCGCTGGCAGCACGCGGTAATGCCCCGTTGCCGCGGCCCGCACCAGCAGGGTGCCGGCGAGTAGTCGGGCCGCCAGGTGATGAACTTCGCGCCCGTCGCGCACCCCGACGTCGCAGGCCATTGTGCCATGCTGCCGCAGCACATGATCCACGCCAGCGCGCCCCGTGTGCCCCGGTGCCCGTTCTTCCGGGTGCAGTGCCTCGGTGCTCCCTGCTGGGTCGCGGGCCGCAAAGATCTGGGAGGATCCGGGCTTGTGGGAGCTTTGGGTGTACGGGAATCCCCCCGATCCTCCCGCAGGCCCGGATCCTCCCGGGAAATCTGGGAATCTGGCTCGAATCCCGTCCCGTTCGCATCACCCGCCACCACGGCGCCAGGCCGCGCCGCCGACCCGGCGGTGCCTGGCCCGGAGCCCGTCCCACTCGCACCACCCGCCGCCACCGTATCAGGGGGCGGCCGGGCCGCGATTGACTGGCGGGAGAAGTGGCCAGCCTGGCGTATCCGCGGTTCTCCGTCATGCCTCCGGAACGGTAAGTCCGAATCTGCCGGGGGTCGAAATCGTCGGGCTGAATCGGTCGATCTCGGGCCCCTGCAGCCGGTAACGTGCATCGCCTTGGCACATCGGAGAGAGAGGGGCCTGGATGGCTGGGGAGCCGGTAATCAGTGACTTTGTCTTGTACGCGGAGAGGAGCCTCCGGGTCGGACGGCACGCCATCGTCCGCGGTGGCGACGTTGGGGTGCACGCGATCGCGCAGCTGGGCTCCGGGGCGCAGGCCGAGATCGCCGAGCGGGCCTCGGTCGAGCCCGACCACACTGTCTTCTCGCCGTCGGTCGCGCTGGGGCGCGACGTGCGGATCGGTGCGATAGAGGCGAACTCGATCATCGATGACGGCCTCGCGATCGGTCCGCTGACGCCGTTCCCCGCGGCCGCGATGCCGCCGCTGCCGCTCGCCCCGCCGGCCGGGCCAGCCGGTACGGACCTGACCGTTAACCAAGGCGACGTGGCGGCCCTGCAGCCGGGCAGCTACGGGGTGCTCACCGTACTGGGAACGGCCGCGCTGAACCCCGGCAGCTACTCGTTCACCAAGGTGATCGTCGGGCGTGGCGCCAGGCTGCTCGCGGTCGTCGGCGCGGTGGACATCAGGATCGCGGGGTCGCTGGCGACGGGTCGCGACGCCGAGATCGCGCCGGCGTTCGACCACGACGCCGCCCGCCTGACGATCTCGGTCAGCGGGCAGGACGCC
>Ga0070764_10001222_pt1 | contig 11018 bp, 8 predicted proteins | sample HubBroMetageWRM4_FD_67287 | JGI IMG/M metagenome (GOLD analysis project Ga0070764, IMG submission 67287) | Warmed soil microbial communities from the Hubbard Brook experimental Forest, New Hampshire - Hubbard Brook CCASE Soil Metagenome WRM 4 | ecosystem: Environmental > Terrestrial > Soil >... | reverse complement strand
GGCGTCAGAAAAGTCTTTGAAGTTGCCGCGGTTGAGATGCCGCCGCTCTTCGGGGAAGAGCGCAAGCCGGATTCCGGCCACCAGCATTACTTGTGGGGCGGCGTGGCCGTCGTGGCCGATTCCACCTGGCAAGCCATCGCCGGCCGTCGCGCGCTCACGATTGATTGGGACAACGGTCCCGGCGCCGAAGAATCCACTGCAAAACAACGCGCCACGCTGACCGAACTGCTGAAAACTCCCGGCAAGGAGCTGAAAAAAATCGGCGATCCCGATTCGGCCGTTGCCTCCGCCGCCAAAACCGTCGAGGCCGACTACGAAACTCCCTTTCTCGCGCACATGACCATGGAGCCGGTGAACTGCACCGCCTCCGTACGCGGCGACAAATGCGAAGTCTGGGCGCCCACACAAAATCCCAACGGCATGGCCACCGCGTTGGCCAGCGTGCTGAATCTGCCGCAATCGGCACTAACCATTCACATCACCCTGATCGGCGGCGGCTTTGGCCGACGCCTCTGTATTGATTACGGTGTCGAAGCAGCCCTGATTTCGCGCTCGGCGGGCACGCCTGTGAAAGTGATGTGGACTCGCGATGATGACATTCGCCACGATTACTATCGCCCCATCTCTCACCACCGTCTCCGCGCGGGCCTCGATGCGCAGGGCCAAGTTACCTCCTGGCTCCATCACATCGCCGCTCCTTCCACCGACAGCACCTTCCTCGGCGGCGAAGTCCCCGACACGGGCGGCACCGAAATCGCCGGTACCGGGCTCCCCAATGGAACGGTGCCGAATTATTTGCTGGAGCAAAGTTTCTTGCACACCGCCGTTCCGCGCGGCTATTGGCGCGCCGTGGACACCAATTGGAATCATTTCGCGGTGCAATGCTTCATTGACGAAATTGCGGCAGCCACTGGCAAAGATCCGCTCGCGCTACGCCGACAATTGATCGCAACCAAGCAGAAACCCGCCGGTCAAGGTGACAATGAAGGCGAAACGCCCGTCAATGTGGATCGGCTGCTCGGCGTCCTGAATCTCGTCGCCGAAAAATCGGATTGGGGAAAGCCTCTACCCGCAGGGCGCGGCCGCGGCATCGCCGGTCTCTTCGGTTTTGGCAGCTACGTCGCCCACGTCGCAGAAGTAACAGTCGCAAAAGACGGCACGTTGCGCGTGGACCGCGTCGTCGTCGCAGTGGATTGCGGCCAAGTCATCAATCCGGATCTGGTAGCCGCGCAAATCGAGGGCGGCGTGGTCTTCGGCCTCACCTCGGCGCTCTACGACGAAATCACCATCCAGAACGGCCAGGTGCAGCAATCCAATTTCGATAATTATCAGATGCTTCGCATTGCCGACATGCCCAAGGTCGAAGTCCACCTGGTGCCCAGCCACGAACCGCCCGGAGGAATTGGCGAACCCGGCGTGCCTTCCACCGCCCCCGCAGTCGCCAATGCGATTTTCGCCGCGACCGGTAAGCGACTGCGGCGTCTCCCGTTCCAAACGCAGGAACTAGCGAAATCGTAACCCGCGTCCACGAATCGCCGGCAAGCTCGCGCGGGGCGCTGCTTGTCACTCACCCGCGCGCAGCGTCCGCTAACTCGTGTCCGAAAGGTCCGCGCCTTTCGCCTCGCGCCCGCTGATCGTTACAATCGCAACCAGCGCAGCAACCAGCAAAGCCGTCCCAGCCAGCACCGGCGCGTAATTTCCACCGAAGTAATGCTCGGTGATCTTGGCCTGAATCACGGAATTTCGCGAAGCGAGCAAATTACCGAGTTGATACGCCAACCCAGGAAACGTTCCGCGCACTGCGGGCGGCGAAAGTTCGTTCAAGTGTGCGGGAATCACTCCCCACGCGCCCTGCACCATGAACTGCATCAAGAAACTTCCCAACGCGATCATGGGCGCGGTGTGTGAATATGCCCAAAGCGGAATCATGGGAATGGTCAATACCGCCGCAATTACGATGGCTTTCCGCCGACCCACTCGCTCTGACCACGAACCGAACACGATCCCGCCCAGCAGCGCGCCCACGCTGTACACGATCGCAACCAGCCCCACCGTCTTCGGCGAAAACCCGCGATTCTTTTGTAGAAACGTCGGATAAATATCTTGCGTGCCGTGACTGTAAGCATTGAACACAAACATCAATACTGCCAAAAAAGTGAAAGTGCCCAGGTACTTCACAATATCTTTACCCAGGCTTCGCTGCACTCCGACGGCGCTTCCACGCCCCTGCCGCCATGCCGGCGATTCCTCCACCTTCGTCCGGATGTAAATCACTAGAAAAGCCGGCAGCGCACCCACCACAAACATTCCACGCCAGCCGATATAACGAAAAATGGTGGCGTATGCCAGCGCTGCCAGCAGGTAACCCACCACGTATCCTTCCTGCAGCAGTCCGGAAAAAAATCCGCGATTTTCTTTCGGCAGGGTTTCGAACGCCAGCGCCGCGCCCACGCCCCATTCTCCGCCCATCGCGATACCGAACAGCGCGCGCATGATCAGAAAAACGTGCAGCGACGGAGCGAACGCGGAAGCCAGCTCGAAAACCGAGTACGCGATGATATCTATCATCAGAGCCGGACGCCGCCCATACCGATCGGCGATCGCGCCGAACAGAAATGCGCCCACCGGCCGCATCGCCAACGTTACGAAGACTGCCTCGAGGACGGCAGAAACCTGTGCGTGGAATTCTGTCGCAATCGCACTGACACAAAACGTCAGAATGAAGAAATCGAAGGCATCGAGCGACCACCCCAGAAAACAAGCGATGAACGTGTCGCGCTGCGTCGCGGTAAGCCGCCGAAAATGCGCCAGAAATTCTATGGTTTGCTCCCTGGCAGCCACTCAAGCCGCGTTTCGTCGCCACGCGCGATCGTGCTTTTGCGAAATCACTGCCACTTATCTTCGGCGCGTCACCCGCGCGGACGCCACCGCATCGCAAACCCGCGCCACTTGCGTCATCTCCGCTACGTCGTGTACGCGAACGATGTGCGTCCCCTGCAGAATGCTCGCCGCAACCGTAGCCGCGGTGCCCCAGATTCTCTCCGCACCAGATCCATCGCCCAACTTGCTCCTCTCCAAAACCTTCCCGATAAAACTCTTTCGCGACGTGCCCACCAGCAGCGGATATCCCAAGCGCGCGAGTTCCGGCAGACGAGCCAGCAATTCGCAATTCTGCTCGTAGCTTTTGCCAAATCCAATCCCCGGGTCCAGCACGATCTGCGATTTCGCCACTCCTGCATGCCGCGCCAACGCCACGGCATGCTGCAAACCCTTTTCGACGTCGCGCAGCACATCCCGCGCAAACGGATTTTTCTGCATAGTGCGCGGCATCCCGCGCATATGCATCAGCACCAGCGCCAGCTTCCGCCTTCGCGCCACTTCCGCAATCCGCGGATCGTTTCGCAGCGCCGTGACATCATTCACAATCTCCGCGCCCGCAGCAGCAGCCGCTTCCGCCACTTCCGCTTTACTGGTATCCACCGAAATCGGAATCCGAATCTTGCCGCGCAACTCCTCAATGGCTGGCAGTATCCGTCCCAATTCCGTTTCCGCAGAAACGCCCCGCGACCCTGGCCGCGTAGATTCGCCTCCCACATCAATCATATCGGCGCCTGCACGTTCCATGGCCACCGCCTGCGCGACGGCCGCCTCGACTTTCAAAAACAATCCTCCATCGGAAAAACTGTCGGGCGTCACATTCAGCACACCCATCACCAGCGTGCGTTCGCCCAATGCCAGCGTGCGCGCGGGCAACCGCAGTTGAAATTGTCGACGATGGAACATTGCGCTATTGAATCACGGTTTGCGCAAAAGCCTAAGCCGAAGCGCAAACCTAGGCAGCAAGACGCGTCGGAGATATGGGCGCACAAGGAAACCTGGAATTACGGCGTAGCAACTATGTAGTACGATGAGCGATGCACCACGGTCGGATCCCCGTGGCCAATCACTTCCACGCGCAACTGGTGCCAGCCAGGATGAGGCGCCGCATCCGCGTTACTCGCAGGCGAGAATCCCAGCGTATACTCCGCGCGAATCTTCAGCGCGATCTGCCGAAACGTATTCGCCAGCGTTTCCGCCTCGCGCAGGAAGTACAACTGTCCCCCTGATCGACGAGTCAATTCCGCCAGGTACAGCGTGTACGCGGGAATGCCCCATCCTTGCGCTGCATACGTCAGCAGCGTTTGGTTGGAATGAACTTGCACCCAAGTCGGCGTCATGATCTTCGGCCGGCTTTCGGTGGAGACAGCGAACACAACAATATCTTCCGCCGCCAAAGCCCGCGCCACGTCGTCAAATGTCAGCTGATCACGCGGCCATCCCGCACGAGGTCCCGCCGTCTTCGGATCGAGAGTAAGCCCTAACCCGCTATCCTGCCCGTCCGTCAGCAGGACGATGGCCTTGCGCCCCGTGCGTCCTGCGAACATCTCCCGCGCCGTTAGGAACACTGCCAGATAAATATTCGAACCGCCCACATCCTCCAGCAACGAGCGCGCATCCACACGCGCCACAGCCTTGCGGATTAATCCCCAATCACTGGAAAAGGGAAGCTGCAGATAGGCGTGCGCCGAAAAATCCACGATCGCGGTGTGATCCGAAGGCGAAAGCGCATCCACCAGCGCGCGCGCCGCATTCTTCATTTCGTCAGACTCGCGCAGCACGCTGGGGCTTGCATCGATCACCACCGCCACGCTCGCCGACTCTGTGGAAGCGTCGAAATAAGTGAGCGGCTGCTGCACGCCTTCGTCGAATACCCGGAAATCCTCAATCCGCAATCCCCGGACCGCCACGCCATCCGCGCCTATCACGCTGCACGTCACCGGAACGATCTGTGTGACTACCGAGATCGCGTGAGTGTCAGCAGATATGCTGGCGTCGCCCGATCCCTTCGCAGCGCTGCCCGCTGGAATCGCCGTCAGTTCTCCTGTCACCGGATCGCGTTTCCAGGTGACGTCCTCGTCCAGGCGCCGCGGGCGGGGCAGCTTGGTTTTTTGCTGGGCTTGCAGCGGAACTGGGGGTCGCGCGAAAAGCGAACTCGCCAGCGCAATGGCCAATAAGACGGCCGGCGTAACAACACGAGGTGTCGCCCAATGCGCACGGCGCTTCCCGGAAATCCGCTGCACTCGCATCGCGCGTTTAATCGAGGTCGAAATCGCGCAGGGGTTTTTCGATCGGTCCGTCCTTCGCTTTCTTCAATCCCTCGGCAAATTTCCGCGCCAGCACATCTTCCTTGGATTTCTCCGCTTCGACCGACGCGCGGAATTTCGCCTCCACCGCGTCCACCTGCTGCCGCAGCAGCGCCGCTGTATCGTCCAGGTCCACCGAGGGCGGCGGCTTCGGCGGAGGAACGTGCGACAGCACAACGCCGATCTCGCGATCCACCGTCAGCTTCGCCTGACAGCATGGGCAACTAACCGCAAACGTGTCTAACGGTTTCTGAGCCATGCCCGCATTTTACGCCAAATTCGGCCGATCAGATATCACCCACGAAAGCTCCTCGCGCGGCGGTATGGTCGGTTCCGTGTTAAAGACTCCCCAGGATCCGCCGATACTTACATTACGCATAGGTAGGGCACTGCGAAAGGTGTTGTGGATTCAACGGCGGGCAAGTTCACGCGCGATAGTTCGCAAATGGCACGGCAGCAACTGCTCGACATTTTGTGAGTGCTTATCTTAGGCGTTATCCAGCCACCAAGCGAGTGAACCTACATTGAGCGCGCAAATCGAGATTTCTCCCACGCTGCAGATGTCCAAGGAAGAACCGGCCAAGACGAGGGCCGAGCGCCGCAAGCGCGGCATGTTTACCGTGCCCGTACAGATTCGCGGCAGGGCAGGCACTCTCGAGGTCTTCGAGGATATCGTCACCAGTCTCAATGTTTCATGCGATGGTCTGTTGTTGTCGACTTCGCGGGGCGGATATTCCGTCGGTCAGAAGTTGCAGGTTGGCTGCCCTTACTGGAGCGCTCCGACCGCGATAAACGTGCCCCGCAGCGCACACGTCGTCCGCTGCGTGCTCCTGCCTGATTACACTTACGCGCTGGCCCTGCAGTTTCTATCCGGAGCTTGCGAGGAGGGCGCCTGGGCCATGCCTGCGACGCCATTTCCGAATCAGGTGCGGGTGCTTTGCGTGCTATCGCGGATCTCGCGGCTGCCCGTGCACGATGCGAAATGCTTGAAAAGGATGGCTACCATGTCGTGGCTGTCTCCACGGCACAGGAGGCGCTCGACATTCTGCACAGCTCGACACCTAACGTCATCCTTGCAGAGGCAGAAGGCCAGGACATCTCCGGCAAGGATCTCTGCGCCATTGTGAAGACCTGCGCCCGCTTGCAGCACATTCCCGTGATTCTTCTTACGGCGTCCGCATTGCCATCCGACTACGCCACGAGCCACGAAATCGGCGCCGTGGCTTGCGTGGCCATTCCCTGCAAGCCCGAACGCCTGCGAAGCGCCATCCACCTTGTCGCGGCGCCGCCGGCGCTCTGCTCCGTCTATAGCACGCGATTCAACGTGGCCTCATTCGTGCGCACCGCCCAGGCGCGCTTCTCTAAACATCAGGAAGCTCTCGCCAAGTCGGTGGCTCGCCACGAAAAAAAAAGAACCTCGTCTCTTTTGAGACGAGGTTCCCAAAGATTCCTTCGTTGCTCTCTTGGCTCTAAGCTGGTGCCGGCTTTTCGCCTTTCGCCAGCCCAGGAATCGGCCGCGGTTCCGGCCGAAGTGAAAGTTGCGGTTCTTTGGTCGGCACGGGCGGCGCAGCAGGCGGAGGAGGCGGTATCTTCTCCGGAAGCGGTTTGCCTTCCATCAAGAGCTTTAGTTCAACAGCATCCAAAACTTCGCGGTCCAGCAGAGCCTGCGCAATTCGCTCGAGCTTATCCCGTTGCGTTTCCAGGATATTGCGCGCCTTGCTGTACCCGTTCGTGACGATGCTGCGAACTTCGCCATCAATTTTGATCGCCGTGTCTTCCGAATAATCCCGGTGCTGCGCGATCTCGCGGCCCAGGAAAATCGCTTCTTCCTTCTTGCCGAAGGTAAGCGGTCCCAGGACGCTCATACCCCATTCGCACACCATCTGCCGCGCGATTTCGGTGGCGCGTTCGATGTCGTTGCCGGCGCCCGTGGTGATGTGGTGCAGGAAAATTTCCTCGGCCGCGCGTCCGCCCATCAATACGGCAAGTTGCGCTTCCAAAAATTCCTTGGTGTAGGTGTGTTTGTCATCGATCGGCAACTGCATCGTGACGCCCAGCGCCATGCCGCGCGGGATAATCGTCACCTTGTGCAGCGGATCGGCGCCTGGCGTCATCGCCGCCACCAGCGCGTGCCCGGCCTCGTGATACGCGGTGTTGCGCTTTTCTTCGTCGGACAAAATCATGGATCTTCGCTCGACGCCCATCAGGACCTTGTCCTTGGACATCTCGAAATCCACCATCGCCACGAACTTGCGGTTTTGTCGTGCCGCCCACAGCGCTGATTCGTTCACCAGGTTCGCCAAATCGGCGCCGGAAAATCCCGGTGTGCCGCGCGCAATTACCGAAAGATCCACGTCTTCGGAAAGAGGTACCTTTCGCGTATGCACGCGAAGAATTTCCTCGCGCCCCTTTACGTCAGGACGCGGCACCACTACTCGGCGGTCGAAACGGCCGGGCCGCAGCAGCGCCGGATCCAGCACATCAGGACGGTTGGTGGCAGCGATCAGAATGACGCCTTCGTTGGATTCAAAGCCATCCATTTCCACCAGCAAAGCGTTCAAAGTCTGCTCGCGCTCGTCGTGGCCGCCGCCCAGGCCTGCGCCGCGATGCCGCCCAACCGCGTCAATTTCATCGATGAAAATAATGCACGGCGCGTTCTTCTTGCCCTGTTCGAACAGATCGCGCACGCGGCTCGCGCCTACGCCCACGAACATCTCCACGAAGTCCGAACCGGAAATCGAAAAGAACGGTACATTCGCTTCGCCCGCAATCGCCCGCGCCAGCAAAGTCTTGCCCGTTCCCGGAGGTCCCACCAGCAGCACCCCTTTCGGAATGCGACCGCCCAGCTTCTGGAATTTCTGCGGATCCTTCAGGAAGTCGATAATTTCGTATAGCTCTTCCTTCGGTTCATCAATCCCGGCCACGTCCTTGAACGTTGCCTTCTTCTGCTGCGCCGTCAGCAATCGCGCGCGGGACTTCCCGAAACTGAGCGCCTTGTTTCCGCCTGCCTGCATCTGCTTCATCATGAAAACCCAGAAGAGAACCAGCAACAGCAAGGGGCCGAAATTCACCAGAAACGTCAGCCAGTCCGCGTTCTTCACTTCCTTATAGTTATAAATGACGTTGTGATCCTGCAGAACCTTCGTGACATCCGGAATCGCGGTGTTGGCGATCGTCACGCCGCGGAATTTTCCGCCTTCGCGATACTCGCCCTGCAACTCAGCGCTGTTCGGCGAAAGGTAAATCTGCACATCCTTCACGCCGTTGTTCTGCACCTTCGCCAGAAAATTCGTGTAGTTGGGCTCGTCGTCGTGTGCGGACTGTCCTCCGGTCGAGGCCATCCTCCACAGCACGACCGCCAGCAAGATCATTAAGAGCCAAAATAAAATTGTTCGGACTGTTGAGTTCACCTGATTACCTCACCTGTTACATCCTACTCACTACTCAAAAACCTGCAAAAAACCTTCGCGCTGCCCCTTCAGTGGTTCGATGCGACATGCCCCAAGACATATTCAGCTGACTCAGCCGCCCTCGAGACACTCTTCCTCGATCACAACTCCCGCCCGCGTGCTCTCTCTCGCGCGAAAATCTTCGGCCGCCGGCATTCCCTGGGCCCAAATCACTCGGCCGCCGCTTTCCAGCACCGGCCACGCTGCGCGATCGCCGCTCGGAACACGCCCCGCCAGGAACATGCTCTTTAGCTTTCGTTCATGACGCCGGCCCTGCGGTTTATAGGCGTCGCCAGGCCTCCAATTCCGCAGAATCAAAGGAGAGCGCAGGAGGTCTGCATCGAGGGCGTTGGCGTCCCTCTTAGTGTCGCTCTCTGTTAAAGGCCAGTCAATCACTTTCAGCCGGAAGCATTTTCCAAGTTCCGGAATGGAAACAGTCGCCGTCCCACACAACGGCAGGCTTACGACATACTGATACGCGCTGGTTTCTTTCGCAGTTCCGTTGTTTCGGAACGCCTGAATGACATCCCGCCGCGAAAAAATCAGTTCGCCAAAATTTCGCCGCACGATAATTTCGCCAGGAAGTTCTACGTGGTGGCCGCTGCTGGACCCGCTCGCGAGCTGAACCACTTGCTCCACGTGGTTCGCGCCTAGCTCTCGCCGGTTCCCCCGCACTCCTTCATAAAGACGGCGCACCAAGCGTTCCGTAAGCATGCGCAAGGGCCCCAATTCATTGTACTTCGGCGGTGTGAGACCTTCGCTATCGGGCAATCCCAGCTGCAATGGCGTCAGCAGGGCCTCCACCGCGACGCGGATGCCATCTTTGTCGCCGTGTGCAAGAATTCGGAATCGATCCTCCACCAGGGCATCCCAGAAATTTCCTTCTTCGCGCGCAAACCGCGCCAGTTCGCCCAGGTGGCCCACAATCGCGCCGGAGAAATCGCGCTCGAGCACTGGCAACAGCTGCTCGCGAATGCGCGCGCGCGTTCGCCGCACGTCCCGATTACTCGAATCTTCTCGCCAAATCTGGCCGTTCGCACGCAAATACTCCCGCAGAATTTCCCGGCGTGTGCCGAGCAGCGGACGCACAATCGCGCCAGCGACGGGATGAATTCCTCCCAGACCCGTCGGCCCTGTTCCACGAATCACCTGTGCCAGCAGAGTCTCGGCCTGATCGTCCGCCGTATGCGCCACCGCAATGTGCGTGGCGCGGCCCTCGCTGACCACGCGCTTGAAGAACGCATAGCGCAACCGTCGCCCCGCGTCTTCCAGGTTCCAGCCTTGGCGCTCGGCTTCTGCCCTCACATCCTCACGCGCTTCCACGAATTCCAATTTTAGAGCCCCCGCCAACTTTGCCACGAAGGCTGCGTCGCCTTCGGATTCAGCGCCGCGCAGTTCGTGATTGAAGTGCAGAACCGCCAACGTGATGCCCAGCTCGTCGCACAACCGATCGAGCAGCCGCAAAAGCGCGATGGAATCAGCGCCCCCCGACACCGCTACGCCCACACGATTTCCTGCCGCCAGCATTCGCGACGATTGAATGGTCGCCAATACGGATTGTTCTAAGGGGACTCGCACAGGCCGATGCCCTCACGATTTCGGGATCAGGATACGCCTATGGTAACAGTGCGATTGTAAAGGGTCGAGCGCGGTGCGGCGCAAGCACGCCCACGGACGCTCGGATTGGGAGAGCTAGAGCCGGTCGGTAATTTGTTGGGTGAAAAGATCGCGGCTGTACGAAATGCGCCGATCGAGCGCCACGGCAGCGAAGTACGAACAACTCTTGCGTTCCTGCTCCACCCAGACTGCAAATCTCGGTGCCACCGGCCGCGAAACCCGGTTCAGCACTGCGAGCAATCCGTAATAAGTTCCTACGGCGCGAATCTCTGATTGGTCGTCGCCCCGCTCCGGGCACAACCGCACTAACTGCAACAGGCGGTTGAAATCGTCGGCGCCAACTTCCTGGTCGGCGATGCCAGTCACTTCGCGCACGCGATCTGACAAGGCGATATTTCTGCTGGAAGCCAGAATCGAACGGCAATACGACACAAAGAACTGCAGAAAAATTGCTGCCGAAACCACGCAGATGACCGCTGCTATCATCGCGCTCTCACCATCAGCCGCGCCGGCTCCAGGCGGGAGTCCTCTTGAACGTGTGCAAACGTGTACGCCCATGCCAGCGGCAGCCATACTCCCACTAATGGCGGAACCCAGCGCAGAACGTTGGATTCCAACCCGGGGAAGAGGTTGCGCAGCGCGTAAGTGCAAGCATCAGCGCTGAAATATATCCCGAGCGCCAGAACCAGTTGGATCAGCCGCGTCCGGGTCTCGCGCAACTTCAATATGGCGCCCCACAGCAGGTACGTCAGCACCACTCCCACGAAAT
>Ga0070764_10001221_pt1 | contig 11032 bp, 8 predicted proteins | sample HubBroMetageWRM4_FD_67287 | JGI IMG/M metagenome (GOLD analysis project Ga0070764, IMG submission 67287) | Warmed soil microbial communities from the Hubbard Brook experimental Forest, New Hampshire - Hubbard Brook CCASE Soil Metagenome WRM 4 | ecosystem: Environmental > Terrestrial > Soil >... | reverse complement strand
ATGAAGCCGACGAGGAAGTCGTCGTACTCGCCGGTCGGCATGCCGTTCTTCATGCGCACACGCACGATCTTATGACCCGTGCGGAATGCGCGGTTCCACGAGCCGTGCATCACCGCGAAGCCGTCGCCGACATACTCCTTCGGAAATGCGGAGCTGCCCGTGGTCGCGGTGTAGAAGACGAGGTTGAGTGCGGCGGAATGCGCCTGGTAGGGCACGTCCGGCACCGTAGCTTTGCCGGCCAGGTCAGGCCGATCGCCTTTCAGGCGCGGGTCTTCATACTTGCCCATGTAGTACCACGGCCACCCGTAGAAGTGGCCCGGCAGGACGCGGGTCGAGTAGTCGGGGACGAGGTCATCACCCAACATGTCGCGCTCGTTCGTCGTGCACCACAACGTGCCGGTAGCGGGTTGCATGGTCAGTCCCGCGCAGTTGCGGATGCCGGTGGCGAACACTTTACCGGGCTTCTTGCTGCCGACTTCGAACACCAACACGTCGGCGCGCTTCTCTTCCGTGTCCCAGGTCGCACCCAAGCCGTTAGCCGCCTCCCACGTCTTGAGCTCCGCGGGGCTCTTTTTCGCCATATTTTCGGCTACGTTCGATCCCGAGCCGACCGAGACAAACATACGCTTGCCGTCGGGTGAGAAAACGAGATCGCGTGTGAAGTGGCCGCCCGTGCCTACCGGCGAGAGCTCGGGGACGACGATCTGCGGCAGCGCGCTCGCTTTCTGATCGCCGACCTTGTAGGGATAGCGCACCACGCGGTTGGTTTCCGCGACGTACAGCCACTTCGGGTTCTTGGCCGGGTAGAAGGCCATGCCGAACGGCAGGTTGAGACCCTGTGCAAACGTCTCGACGCTCGTCGCGGTGGCGCCGTCGGCCGATGGACGTAGCACCTTTACGGCCCCGACGGCCGTTTCCGTGAGAAAGATGTCGCCATTCGGCGCGAGACGCATCGCGCGCGCGCCTTTCTGATCGCTCGCGAAGACTTCGACTTTGAAGCCTGCGGGAACCTGGAGTTTGGCGTCGGCGGGGCGATCGACGACCTTCGGGAAGTTGGTTGCCGAGCCGCTATCGAAGGGCGCCGGCAGAGTCGCGACGTCAATCCTATGCGCGCGGCCGGGGGCATCTCTCTTCCAATCCGCGTCGCCCTTCGGTGGCGCCCCGGTGGAGGGAGGTGGCGTGAATGGGGGCCTGGTGTGCTCGGCTTCCTTGAAGGTGCCATCCTTGACCGCCTGGAAGTAGGCAATGACGTTGGCCCGATCTTCGTCCTTCGGGATCGCGATCACCATCGCCGAGCCCGACACCACGGTGGTGGGCGACTTCAAAAAACGGTCGAGGGTCGCGGGGTCCCAGGTGAGGTTCGAGGCCTGCATGGCTTTCGTGTAACCGAACTGCGGGTCGCTCGCGGCGTGACGACCAACGACGCCATCCAGGTTTGGTCCCTGGGCACCGCCGCCATCACCCGGTTGGGCACTGTGGCAAAGCGCGCATTGTTGGTGGAAGTAGTTCTTGCCGGCGTTGGCGTCGGCGCCAAACGCAGGCGTCGCGCACACCAGTGCGGCCAGCACGATGGCCGAATGTCGAATCATGATCGTGGGTCCCCTTGTCCGAAACGAAGAACGGCGCTATATCGAATTAAATATAGCGTAGTTTCCGGGGGTTGCGGCCAGAAAGGACACGCACAACGCCACCGGGTTCGCGTGGTGGACTATGCAGCAGGCCCCGGTTGACTCGATAGCGGGGTTACCGTCGCATTACGTCAATGCACTTGTTACCAAAGGATCGCGAAAAGATGCCGCTGCGGGCGGGCCGCAGTAGCGATGATTAGCCAGACAGTCTCCTAGGGGGTGCCATGCTCAAGCTCTACCACGCCGAACCGCTCGCCAATTCACTCAAGTGCCTGATCCCACTGAAGGAAAAGGGGTTGGAGTTCGAAAGCATCTACGTCGATCTGCACAAGTTCGAGCAACACGAGCCGTGGTTTGTCGGGATCAATCCGGAAGGGCAGGTGCCCGTTCTCGATCACGACGGTGTCATCATCACCCAGACGACCGTGATCAACGAATACCTCGAGGATGTTTTCACCGCAAGTCCACCCTTGCGCCCGGCCGATCCCGTCGGTAAGGCGCGCATGCGTTTCTGGAACAAGTTTGTCGATGAGCACGTGATGAACTATGTCTCGATGCACGGTTGGCATCGCATGGTCGGCGTTATCGCGCGCTCCATCGAAGGCGGCGAGTTCGAGAAGCTGGTGGCCCGTATTCCGCTGCACGAGCAGCGGGAGAAATGGCGCACCGCCCGCTCGGGCTTCAGCCCCAGCGACCTGGCGAACGCGACCCGAAAAATCGAAGTCGCGGTCGACAAAGTGGAGCAACAGTTGACGCAGACTCCGTGGCTTGCGGGTGAGATGTACACCCTCGCCGATATCAATTTCTTCTCTCATTGCGCGATCGCCGTGCAGCGGCTGTTTCCCGAGATGGGAGTCGAGAAACGCGCGCCGCGTTTGGTCGAATGGGTCGAGCGTATGCGGGCACGGCCTGGCGTTGCGGCAGCTCTGGCCATGCCCGACAAAACCAACCCGGCGCTGCGGACATTCTCCGGGCATGTCAGATAGAACTGCATAGGACGACATGAGAACAAGAATCGAGCGCGCCGGTGGCGTGTTGCTATTTGCGTGGCTGGCTTCCGGCGTTGCGGTCATGGCTGGCGCTGCGGCTATGGCCAGCGCCGCGGCCCCGCTAATGGCCGCTGAAACTCCCGCCGCCGCGCCGACGGTCACCATCGATACCGGTAAGTTGCGAGGTGAGGCGCAGGGCGCGGTCGTTTCCTTCAAGGGCATTCCGTTCGCTCAGCCACCCGTCGGTGACTTGCGTTGGCGGCCGCCGCAGCCGGTCGCGAAGTGGCAGGGAGTGCGTGACGCGACGAGTTACGGCGCGGATTGTATGCAGCTCCCATTTCCGAGCGATGCCGCGCCGTTAGGAATGAAGCCCGCGGAAGACTGCCTCTATCTGAACGTCTGGCGCCCCGCTCACGCGCCTGGCCGGAAGCTTCCGGTGTTGGTGTGGATCTATGGCGGAGGGTTCGTCAACGGCGGCAGCTCGCCCGCGGTGTACGACGGCAGTCCGTTCGCCAGGGACGGCGTTATTTTCGTCAGCTTCAACTACCGGTTGGGACGCTTCGGGTTCTTCGCTCACCCGGCGTTATCGGCCGAGAAGCCGGGCGGTTCTTTGGCCAACTACGCCATCATGGACCAGATCGCCGCCCTTGAATGGGTCCGTCGCAATATCGTGGTGTTTGGTGGTGATCCGGGTAATGTGACGATCTGCGGCGAATCGGCCGGCGGAATGTCGATTCACATCCTCATGACTTCACCTGCCGCCGCCGGGTTGTTTCAAAAGGCGATCGTGCAGTCCGGTGGCGGTCGCACCAGCCTGCTGCGCGGCCGGCCTCTCGCAGGAGCTGCGAATTCAGCGGAAGCGGTCGGTGTGGCATTCGCCAAGCAGGCCGGCATCGAGGGTACCGATGCGCAGGCATTGCGAAACTTGCGCGCTCTTCCGGCGCAGTCCGTGGTGAACGGTTTGAACCTGGCGAGCATGGGAGCCCCGGCCGCCGCGACCTATGTCGGCGGTCCAGTGTTGGATGGGCAGATCATGGTGGCCGAGCCCGCGAGGCTCTATGCCGAGGGTAAAGCCGCGCGCGTGCCACTCATGTTGGGTGCCAACAGTCTCGACATCGGTTTCATGCAGGGTAAGACAGTCGACGACTTGCTCGCGCAGTTTGGAGCCAACGCTGACAAGGCGCGCGCCGTGTACCAGGTTAAGAGCGGCGACGATGTCAGAAAGGTAGCCTTCCGCATGGGCGGCGACCAGATGATGGGCGAGCCCGCGCGCTACGTTGCCCGCACGCTAACTGCCCACGGGCAGCCCGTGTATGAATATCGGTTTTCGTACGTTGCGGAGTCGCTGCGCCAACAGTCGCCAGGAGCGATGCACGCGACTGACATTCCCTTTGCATTCGACACCGTGGCGGCACGCTATGGGAAGGATCTGACGGCGCAGGACGCCGCAGCTGCTCACTCCATGCATGCTTACTGGGTGGCGTTTGCGACCACCGGTAAACCCGAGGTGACCGGGCAGCCGGCGTGGCCGCTGTACGACGCGAAAGGCGATCGGATCATGGACTTCACCAACGCGGGTCCGGTTGCGGGCTCCGATCCGTGGCAGGCGCGACTCGATCTCGCCGAAGCCTTCAACCTTGTTCATGAGTCAGGTGCGCCAGCGGCTACGGGTCGCTGAGGCCAGTTGCGGTGCCGGGGGACCCTTTCATGCCTCTTACGATTGTCCTGAGGGCGGGGCGCGGGGTTGCTTGCCTAGGCTGTTACTGTACTCTTGCGGCGGCGACGCATTCCAGCCACGCTCGGCAAGGCCACACTAGGGACTTCCGAAGACTTGCCGCACCGTTTCGGCATTCTGTACCCTAGCGCGCCTTCGGCTATTACAAGATATACAGGAGAGCCGCAGCATGCCGGCTACTGGTCAGACACTCCGAAAGATCATTGCGCAATCCCAGAAAGAACTGCTCGCCGAGTGGCTTCAGGCCCAGTTGGGCGCTGCGACGCTGCGAACTGACCTCATGAAGGAGGGCGAGTTGCGGGAGCAGTCCCGCGAGCTGCTGGCGCTGCTGCAAGCGGCCACCGCCAGCGGTGACCTCGCGCAGATCGAGGGATCGGACTGGAATTCTGTGCGTGATTTTCTCGCCAAAGTGTCGCGTTCGCGCGCCCAGCAGGGGTTCAGCCCCTCCGAGACAGCGACCTTCGTCCTATCCCTCAAACAGCCGCTGTTCGTCCGGCTGCGAGGTGAGCTCTCCAAGGACGCTCAAGCGCTTGCCGAGGAGATCTGGGCTACCACCGACTTGTTGGACAAGTTGGGGCTGTTCACCGTAGAGGCCTACGTGAAGAGCCGCGAGGAGCTCATCCAGCGGCAGCAGCGGGAGATGATGGAGCTGTCCACGCCGGTTGTGCAGTTGTGGGAAAACATTCTCGCGCTGCCCCTGATCGGCACACTCGACAGTGAGCGGACGCAGGTCGTGATGGAAAGCCTGCTCCAAAAAATCGTGGAAACGGGTGCGTCGATTGCGATTATCGATATCACTGGGGTGCCCACCGTCGATACCCTGGTAGCACAGCACCTGTTGAAGACGGTGGCTGCGGCACGCCTCATGGGCGCCGACTGCATCATCAGCGGGATCCGCCCGCAGATCGCCCAGACCATCGTCCACCTGGGCGTGAATCTTTCCGACGTGACGACCAAAGCCTCGCTTGCCGATGCCTTCTCAATAGCCCTGAAGCGCACGCATGCCAGGTTGCCGCAGCAGTTGGGCGCGACGACCTGATAGGTTTTAAATGGAAAAAATTCCGATTCTGAAGATGGGGCGATTCCTCCTGGTGACCGTGCAGGTGGATATGCACGACCAGCTCGCGATGCAGCTGCAGGAGGATCTCACCGAGCGGATCGTCGCGGCCCGCGCGCGCGGCGTGCTCATCGACATCTCGTCGCTGGAAGTCGTCGACTCCTTTATCGGCCGCATGATCAGCAACATCGCCGCCATGGCCCGGGTGTTGGATGCGGAGACCGTGGTGGTCGGCATCCAGCCTGCCGTTGCCATCACACTCGTGGAGTTAGGTCTGTCGCTCGAAGGCGTGCGCACGGCCCTGAACGTCGACCGCGGTATGGCATTGTTGCAGGAACGGCTGGCTGACGAGCAGCGGTGAGGCGCCGCCTCGCTCGCTCGCCTACCCCATGACAGTCGTCAATCGCTCCGTCCTGCCGATTCGGTCGCAGGAGGACATCGTGCGGGTCCGCCAGGCGACGCGTGAAAGCGCGGTTGCGCAAGGATTCTCGCTCGTCGACCAGACGAAGCTGGTCACCGCAGCTAGCGAGCTCGCCCGCAATACGCTCGATTATGGCGGTGGCGGCGAGGTGGAGATCACCCGCCTGAGCGAACCACCGCGCCGGGGAGTCCGGCTGGTTTTTTCGGATAAGGGCCCCGGAATTGCTGATATCGCGCTAGCCTTGACGGACGGGTTCACCAGTGGCGGAGGACTGGGGTTGGGATTGAGCGGCGCGAAGCGGCTCTCGAACGACTTTTCGATCGAATCCAAGCCAGGGGAGGGAACGCAGGTCACAATCGCCCGTTGGCGATGAAATTCGAACAGAGTGCAGCCACGTGCCATCGCAGAGTTTGCTCCAGATCGACGATCGCACCCAGGTTGGCGAGGCCCGTCGGGCTGCCGTGGAGATGGCCGAAGCGCTCGGGTTGAGTGAGACGCAGACCGGGAAGGTGGCGCTGGCCGTGACCGAAGCCGCCACCAACATTGTCAAACACGCCGGTACCGGCAAGATTCTCCTGGCACCGCTCGTGCGCGCCGCCACCGTAGGGCTCGAGATCCTGGCCCTCGACCGCGGCCCCGGAATTTCCAATGTCATGGCGAGCATGCGGGATGGATACTCCACCGCCGGCAGCATGGGCGCGGGCCTGGGGGCTTTATCCCGGGTCTCCCCGTCATTCGAGATCTATTCTCAACCGGATCGTGGCACCGCGCTGCGTCTGGAAATATGGGCTAGTGCAGCGCCGCCGCCCGAGGCCGAGCTCGAGGTTGGTGCGGTTTGTCTTCCTAAAGCGGGCGAGGAGGTCCCCGGCGACGGTTGGCGGTTAGAAGCTTCGGGCGATTATCGTACTATCATGGTGGTGGACGGGCTCGGACATGGCCCTAACGCGGCCCGTGCCGCGCGTGCCGCTACTGAAGCCTTTGCGGCACATCCCTCGGCGACGCCTGGCGCGCTCATGAAAATCTGTCATGGAGCCTTGGCTGCTACCCGCGGCGCCGCGGGTGCTGCGGCCCGGATTGAGCTCGCGAATAACCATGGCAGCTTCGCAGGCGTTGGTAATATAGCTGCCCGGGTGGAATCGACAGGGGAGCGCCGGCAGCTGGTTTCCCACAGCGGGACGCTGGGACACGTGTTGCGCCGGGTCCAAGAATTCGAATTCACCTACCCTGCGGGGGCGCTGCTGATCCTGCACAGTGACGGATTAGCGACCCGGTGGAGTAGCGCAGATTATCCAGGCCTCCTGGGCAAGCACGCCGGCCTGATTGCCGGGGTCCTCTATCGCGATCACAATCGCGGCACGGACGACGTAACGGTAGTTGTATTGAAAAACAGCGCGCACGCCTGAAATGGCCAAGGCCCTTCTCACCATAGCGGTTCGGCAGGAGCAGGACGTCGTGATCGCGCGGCAGCGTGCACGCGAGATCGCCAGGATTGTCGGCTTCGATGGCCAGGACCAGACCCGGATCGCGACCGCCGTGTCGGAAATCGTGCGCAACGCGTTCCGGTATGCGAGGGGTGGGAAGGTGGAATTTGCGCTGGAAGGCGCGAGCACCCCGCAGTTGTTGCTCATCCGGGTCCGCGACCAGGGTCCCGGTATTCCCGATCTCGCGCACGTCATGAGCGGGCAGTACCAGTCGACTACCGGTATGGGCGTCGGCATCCTCGGTGCGCACCGGCTCATGGACCAGGTGGTGATCGACACGAAGCCCGGGGTCGGCACGGACGTGCTGCTGACGAAAATTCTGCCGGCGCGGGCGCCGCTCATCAACCAGACGCAGTTCACGCGCATTACCTCGCAGCTCAGCACGAGCGTGTCGGGCGATCCGCTGGGCGAGTTACAGGAGCAGAACCGCGAGCTCGTGCGCGCACTGGGTGAGCTGCGCGAGAAGCAGGACGAGCTCATGAATCTCAACCGCGAATTGGAAGACACCAATCGCGGTGTCGTCGCGCTCTACGCGGAGCTCGACGAGAAAGCGGACCACCTGCGGCGCGCGGACGAGATGAAGTCACGTTTCCTTTCTAACATGAGCCACGAGTTCCGCACACCGCTGAACTCGATCCGCGCGCTGAGCCGTTTGCTGTTGGATCGGGTCGACGGCGATCTGAGTGTCGAGCAGGCGAAGCAGGTAGGCTTCATCTCCAAGGCGTCCGAGGATCTCACGGCATTGGTCGATGACCTGCTGGACCTGGCGAAGATCGAGGCCGGTAAAATCGAGGTGCGGCCGATTGAGTTCTCGGTGGGGAATCTCTTCAGCGCGTTGCGTGGCATGCTGCGTCCGTTGTTGGTCGGAGACGCGGTGCGACTGATTTTCGACGAGCCGGATACCGCCGTGACGTTGTACAACGATGAAGGCAAGGTGTCGCAGATCCTGCGCAACTTCATTTCCAACGCCATCAAGTTCACCGAACAGGGTGAAGTGCGTGTGTCGGCGCAGTTGAGCGAAGACCGGCGGACGGTGAGGTTCAGCGTATCCGACACCGGTATTGGTATCGCCCCGGAGGACCAGGGACGTATCTTCGATGAGTTCACGCAATTGCAGAGCCCACTGCAGGGGCGCGTCAAAGGCACCGGCCTGGGTCTGCCCCTGTGTCGCCGGCTGGCGCACCTGCTGGGTGGCGATGTAAGCGTGCAGAGCGAGCGCGGCGTCGGCTCGGTGTTTACCGCGACCGTGACCGCGAACTTCGAGACGAACGGCGTCGCGGCTTCGCAGCCGGTGGATACGACAGTCGAGCTCGGACGCTCGCCTGTGTTGGTGCTGGATGATGATGCCGAGACGCGGCTCATCTATGAGAAGCACCTGCGCGACTCCCGCTACCAGCCGTTGTGTGTCCGCAATTTGCGTGAGGCACGGGAGATGATGAAACGCACCCGGCCACACGCGATCCTGCTCGACATCATGTTGCGCGGTGAAGATACGTGGCGTTGGCTGAGCGAGCTGAAAAGCGATCCCGCCACGACCGCGATCCCAGTCATTGTGATCACGAGCATCGAGGACGAGCGCAAGGGGCTTGCCCTGGGGGCCGATGCCTACTGTTTGAAGCCATTGGAGCGGACAGCGCTGCTGGAGAAGCTCGACTCCCTTACCGGGCGCCGTATTCTCGTCATCGACGACGACCCGGCGGCACGCTATCTCATGCAGAAGCTGCTCGCCGACTCCCACACCACCGTGCTCGAGGCGGCTGATGGCCGCAGCGGCCTGATCGCGGCTCGCCGCGCACGGCCCTCCATGATTTTCCTCGATCTCGGGCTCCCGGACTTCAGCGGCGAGGAGATTCTCGAGGCTTTGAAAAGCGACGCCGACCTGCAGGATGTGCCGGTCGCGATCGTGACCGCGAGTAAGCTGACCAATGATGAGCGGATCCGGCTGGGGCGGCGCGCGGAGGTCGTGTTGCAGAAGAGCGATCTGAGCTCGGAACGGGCGCGAGCGATTCTCGCGTCCAACGGTGTGTAGACGTGAGTGTGATAACTACCCGCCGCGTCCTCATTCTGAATTGCGACGACACCGTCGACATGCGCTACACGAAGACGCGCGTGTTGCGGCAGGGCGGTTACGAGGTGGTCGAGTGCGACAACGGCCAGGACGCGCTCAAGAAAACCCGTGAGCTGATGCCGGATCTCGTGCTGTGCGACGTGCAGTTGCCTGACATGAGTGGCCTCGAAGTCTGCCGGCGCATCAAGGAAGATGCCGTGACCGGAATCATACCGGTTATCCAGATCTCGGCGACGTTCGTCACCAAGGAGCACCAGCGGGAAGCGCTCAAGTATGGTGCCGACATCTATCTCACCGAGCCGCTCGAGCCGAAGGAACTCGAGACGGTCGTGAGTGTTCTGTTGCGCCTTGCGCGTACTGAAGCGGGTCTGCGCGAAGCGTTGGCGCGGGAGCGCGCGGCGCGTGCCCAGGCCGAAGAGGCCACCCAACTCAAAGACGAGTTCCTCGCGAACCTGTCGCACGAGTTGCGTACCCCGATGAACATCATCATCGGGTGGTCGCACCTGTTGCGCACTGGACCGCTGGACGATGCGCAGAAGCAGCGTGCCACGGAAGCGATCGAGCGCGCGGCGCGCTCCCAGGCACAGCTCATCGAGGACTTGCTCGACGTGTCCCGGATCGTGACGGGAAAGTTCCGCCTGGTGATGCAGGATGTCGATGTCGGCCGGGTGTTACAACTGGCGATCGACAGCCTGCGGTTGGTGGCGCAGGCCAAACAGCTCACGATCACCTTGTCGAGCGAGGGCGAGACCGCGCATATCAGCGGCGATCCGGATCGGCTGCAGCAGGTTTTCTGGAATCTGCTCTCCAACGCCGTGAAGTTCACTCCCGCCGGCGGCCATGTCGACGTGCGCCTCAAGCCGGATGCGGAGAACGTTTCGATTTCGGTGACGGATACCGGCATCGGCATCGATCCCGCGTTTCTACCGCATGTGTTCGAGCGCTTTCGGCAGGCCGATAGTACGAGCACGCGGCAGCATTCCGGCATGGGGTTGGGGCTTGCGATCGTGCGTCACGTCGTCGACCTTCACCGTGGCTCGGTGGGGGCGGATAGCAAGGGTGAGGGGAGTGGCTCGGTGTTCACGGTCACGCTGCCTCGCTTGACGAAGGAGCAGTCCGCTCTCCGGCCCGATGGAAGCGGGTCCGGTGGTGACGGATTGAGCTTGCCAGCGGGGCCGATCCGCGTGTTGTTGGTCGAGGACGATCCGGACGCGCGCGAAGTTACTGCCGCGGGTCTGACGAAGTCGGGCTTCGAGGTGCACGCGGTTAGCGGCGCGGTGAAGGCGCTCGAGATGCTGGATGTCTGGTTGCCGGATGTCGTGGTGTCCGACATCGGAATGCCGGGGATGGACGGTTATGAGTTCGTGAGGCTGTTGCGCGCCCGGCCAGCCGAGCGCGGCGGTAAGGTCGCAGCGTTAGCCTTGACGGCGTTTGCGGGGCTTGCGGATGCCGCGCGCGCCCATTCGAGTGGCTACCAGGGGCACCTGTCAAAGCCGATCACCCCAGATGCTCTAGCGGACGCTATTCTCGACTTGAAGCGTCGGCAGGGGCGCTGACACAGGCAGTGTGTTGGGTCCCCAGCTCCGCTGCGCTGGCGTGGATGACGTCTCCGGGTTGCAGGTAACGCTTGTAGTGAGTCCCGCAACCCGCGGG
>Ga0070764_10001217_pt1 | contig 11055 bp, 10 predicted proteins | sample HubBroMetageWRM4_FD_67287 | JGI IMG/M metagenome (GOLD analysis project Ga0070764, IMG submission 67287) | Warmed soil microbial communities from the Hubbard Brook experimental Forest, New Hampshire - Hubbard Brook CCASE Soil Metagenome WRM 4 | ecosystem: Environmental > Terrestrial > Soil >... | reverse complement strand
CATGTCCGCCGCGGCCTGGCGGATGTCGGCCGGGATCGCGTCGGAATCCTCGATCTCGTCCTCGCGCGGGATGACCTCGTTGCGGATGAACACCCGGACGGCGTCGAGCACGTCGGCGAACTCAGCAGCTTCCATGCCCGCCAGGTTAGCGATCGCCGCAAGCCGGCCTGCATCGTCAGGGCGGGTCCCGCCCGTCAGGCTCGCTACCAGGCCAGGTGGTCGGATGAGCTGAGGCCCGCCACCGGCACCGTGGTGAGCGTGCCAGTGGCGATGTCCAGGACCGACACGTGACCCGTCCCGGCTGAAGTGTGCCCGGCGGCGGTGTCGATCACGGCGTGCGTGCCCGTCGCGTCCAGGGCGAACGAGCAGCTGCCGCCGCTCCCTGGCCAGCTCGCCAGCACGCGCTGCACAGTCCTGGTGGCAACGTCGTAGGCGTCGAGCACGTCGAGCCGGCCGTGGCTGGCGCACACGTACAGCGTCTTACCGTCCGGGCTCAGCGCCGAGACCGTGTACTTCGCCACCACGACGACCCCCTGGCCGTCCAGCATGCGGCTGCCCGGAGTCACCGGCAGCACCACCGTCACCGGCCGGATCCGGACGCTGGAACTGCCGGCCTTGGCGCCAGGGCCGAGGCCGGCGTACGCATAGCCGCTGAAGCTCAGTTCGCCGCCGCTGGCGCTCAGGGAGACGCCGTCCACCTGATCGCCGCTCTGAGCTACCCAGGTGCTGCCCTGGCCCCCGTGCCGATGCTCGATTTCCAGGCTGCCGCTCCCCTGGCAGTAGTCGTAGAAGGCGACCGCCGCGCCGTCAGGTGTGGCAGCGAAGGCATTACCCACCAGGCCGCCGTGAACGCCAGGACTGTCCTCGGCCGTGAGCGGGCCCGGCCGGCCCGTGGCCGACAGCTGAACCTGGTACATCTGGCTCTTGCAAGGCCCGCTATCCCGCTCCGCCATCACCAGCAGGGTCCGGCCGGCCGCGCCGGTAGCGGCAATCCCGGTGAAGAACTCGCCCCTGGCCGGCACCAGAACCTCCGCCACCAGCCGGCCGGTGCTGGCGCTGCGGACCTGGACGCTGTCGCCGTCCGGTCGGAGTGCGGCAAAAAAGCGCGGCGCTGGCGGTCCGGATCGGCGGTGGCCCGGCCGGACGTGGTGGCCGCCGGCCGGCGATGCCCGGTGATTGCCGAGCAGCGCGGGAGCCGCGATCGCGATGGCGGCGATCACGGCAACGGCGACGGCGGCCAGCAGCGGCTTCACCAGCCGCTCCCGGCGGCGGCGCCGACGCCGGCCGGCCGGGTCAGGGACTGGCGCCGCGGAAGCGATGTCGGCCCAGGTGACCGTCTGGGCCGCCTCGCGGTATGCCTGGCGCAGCGCGCGCTCGACGGGGCTCACAGCTGCTCCCTGAGGACGTCGGCCAGCGACGCCAGGGCCCGGGACGCGGTGGATGAGACGGTCCCGCGGCTGACCCCGAGCGTCGCGGCGATCTCCTGGTCCGGCATGTCGCAGTAGTACCGCAGGGCCAGCACCTCGCGGGCTCGCGCGGGCAGCCGGGAGACCGCCTCGAGCGCGAGGCGGCCGTCCTCGCGGGCCATGACCGCCGACTCGGCGGACCAGATCGCGATCTCCCGCTGCGCGGGCCGGCGGAACGCGGCTCGCCGCGTCCGGTGCACCGAGCGGCAGCCGTTGACGATGCTGACGCGCAGGTAGGCCAGCACCTTGTCGGGATCAGACAGCCGGTGCAGGCCCCGGTACAGGCCGAGGAAAGCTTCCTGGACCACGTCCTCGGCGGTGGCCTTGTCGCCGACCAGCATCACTGCCAGCCGGACGAGAGTGAGCGCGTAGGCACGGTAAATCTCGCCGACCAGGTGGTCATCGAGCGTAACGCCGGGCTGGGGCGAGGCCTGCGCGGGCGCGTCCGCTACCGGGCCCCTGTGCCGGTGACGACCGCCTTCCGCACCCCGCACGCGCTTGTCGTCCTTCCGTCAGTCGTCGCAGATGTACGCAAGAATGACGCCAGACCCGGCGATTTGCTGAGTCGGGTGCGGAAGTATTTTGCCGATTTGCACGCCCGGCCGCCGACGGGCGGCGGCGTCCGCTCGCTGGGCCGGTCACGGGTCGCGGGCGGTCCTGGTCTGCATGCGCGGGCAGCGGCCGGCTGGGTCCGGACCTGCCGCGGCGAAACTGCCGGTACTTCTTCCGGCCATTCTTCCTGGTCGAGCCCCGGCGGTCTCGCCCATGCTGGCCTACAGATTGCGGTGGTCCGGATAAGGAGTCCGGGACGCCTGCCGCGATCTGACGGACTCCAGCGACAAAGGGGATGACGCATGGTCTTCAGGTCTCGGCTCATGGCCACGGGTGCGGCCGCGTTGATGGCAGCGGGCCTGCTCGCTGGAGGGAGTGGCGTTCCTGCATCGGCCACCACCACCTGGCATCCCGGCCATATCTGCAGTGCGGAAACCGACGGTGGCTGCCTGCGGGGCAATGGAAGCGGGAATCCGGTGACCGCGCAGTCAGGAGGCGACCTCACGAACTTCAAGGAAATTTCCGAAGGCACGTGGCAGGGCCACCCTATGCATGAGTATCAGCAGGCAAACACAACGCTGTGCCTGCAGTGGCAATACAAGTCAGGCAGCACCGTGGTCAACTACGTGCGGCTGGCCTCCTGCAACGCCGGGGCGGCGGAATTGTGGTACTGGAACAGCAACGACCAGATCATCAATGAGGACTGGAATAGCTACTTCGGCACCCAGGGATGCATCGAGGACCCCCGTCCGACGCAGGATGTCTACGTCGGGACCTGCGACATAACAATGCAGGACCAGATGTGGTCCGCGAGCAACGGCACGTGATCGGCATGAGGATCACAGCCCGCATCGCCGCTCTTTTCGTGGCCGCTGCGATGGCGATCGGCATCTGCCTTAGCGGAACCAGTGCTGCATTCGCCGCCACCGACTTCCACTGGTACAACGCGGCCGGTGACTGCATGTGGTCCAACGGATCGGGTCACCCCGTCTCGATGGTCAGCTGCTCGAAGTCCAGCCTGACCAACTGGGAATCGACAGACCTCCAGAAGATCGGAGGGGTCAGCTGGGTTGAATACCAGCAGGCCAACACCAGCCTGTGCCTCAGCGACCTCGACACGGTGGTTTACCTGATCGCCTGTCAGAGCGGCAGGTCCGATCCTGATCAGCTCTGGTCCGATAGCGGCAGCATCAACGGCGGCAAGGCCGACGAGGGCAACCTGGTGAGCTACACGACAGATGCCGATGGCTGCATGCAGTCACAGTCGTCGCAGGTCGATGTCGACATCTGCGCGACGCAGAACAACCAGTACTGGTATACGAACTTGAAGTGAGCCTCGGCGTGCGCAGCTGGCAGCGGCGTGGTCTCCCTGGCGGGGGGCCGCGCCGCTGTCCACGCGCTGTGGGCAGCGGGGTTTCGAGCACAACGGGACCGCGCCCGGAGGCCGAGGTTTACCGCCACGCGAAGACGGGCGCCTCGAAGTGGGCGACCCGGATCTCCCGGCCGTGCAGGGCGACCTGGCAGAACTGGTAGATGATCGCGGCCGTCGGCGCGTGCACGAACCGGTCGAGCAGCGGGAGCTTGATGACGGGCGCGTCGCTTTCGGGGATGCTGACGAACTGCGGCTCGACGTCCAGGTCGGCGACCGGGATCCGGAACACCCGGGTGACCTCGCTGGCCGGCCCGCTGAGCTGCTCCTGGCCCGCGTCCGGCCACAGCACGACCGGGCTGATCACGTACCCGGACCGGCTCACGTAATCATCGAGCATGCCGATAATGTCGGCTCCGCTTGCCTGCAGCCCGGTCTCCTCATGCAGCTCGCGCAGGGCGGCGTCCTCGACGGACTCGCCGGGATCGCGCCGGCCGCCCGGCAGGGCCCACTGGCCCGCGTGAGCGCGCAGGCCCGGCGCGCGCCTGGTGATCAGCAGCACGTCACCAGCGGGGGCCGGCAGGATGCAGACCGCGACCGAAGCGGCCTTGAGGTCCGGCCGGTCGGCGCCGACGCGGCGGAACCGGGCCAGGTTCGCCGCGGCCAGGGCACGTCGCTGTGCCGTCGAGTCCGCGTTCACCCGGGTCCTCCCCTAGCCTTCGCCTGTCGGCAACTCCGCGCGGCCGGCCGAGATTCCCGGCCGCCCCCTATTCTGGTGCGGAGTCGCCGAGCCGGGAGGTGCCAGCATGACTCCTGTGGCCGAGGCGCTGGCCAGGTGGGCAGCTGACCTGGTGCCAGGTCCGCAGGACCTGACGCTGGCCGACCGGGCGCTGCTCGACACCGTCGCGGTCGCCCTCGCGGCTCGCGATCATCGGGTCACGGCGCTGGCGGCCGGCCTGCCGGAGGGCGCGCGCTGGGCCGTGGCCGGTCACGTGCTGGACTTCGACGATCTGCACATGCCCTCGACGGCGCACGTCAGCGTCGTGTGCGTGCCGGCTGCGCTCGCGACCGGCGGCGGCGCGCCCGCCTACCTGGCTGCGGCGGGCGTGATGGCCCGGCTCGGGACCGCGCTTGGCTGGCGGCATTACGCGGCCGGATGGCATGCGACCTGCACAGCCGGCGCGCTCGCCAGCGCGGCCGGCGCCGCCGTGGCGCTGGGCCTGGATGCGGACCAGATCGCGACCGCGATGGCCCTGGCGATCCCGGCCGCCGGCGGCGTCCAGCGCGCCTTCGGCACCGACGCCAAGTCGCTGCAGGTCGGCTTCGCGGTGGATGGCGGCATCCGGGCGGCCGGGCTGGCGGCGGCGGGCGCGCACGCCGATATCACGGCTCTGGACGCCTGGCTGAAACTGGTCGGGGGCGATCCGGCCGCTGTCGACACCTCGGGGCCCGCGGTGCCCGACGGGCTCGCGATCAAGATGTATCCCTGCTGCTACGCGCTGCAGCGGCCGATTAGCGCCCTCAGCGAGATCGCGGATGGCCTGGCCGCGGAGGACGTCCGCCGGATCGTGCTGCGCACGCCCGAGGCGACAGTCCAGCCACTCATCCACCACCGGCCGGTGACCGGGCTGCAGGGGAAGTTCAGCCTTGAGTACGCGGCCGCGGCCGCGCTGCTGGACCGGTGCCCGGGCTTTGCCAGCTTCACCGACGACGCGGTCACCCGCCCGGCCGCGCTGCGGCTGGCCGGCCTGGTGGAGACCGAGCTCTCGCCAGGCGGCAGCTGGCTGCTTGACGGGGAGCTGGACGCCGAGATTCATGCCGCCGATGGCAGCGTGACCGCGATCAGGCAGCAGTTTCCGCCGGGCTCACCGGCCCGGCCGCCGTCCGCGAGTCAGCTTCAGGCCAAGCTCGCCGACTGCGTTCGCGGCCTTGATACCGACCCGGCCAGCTGGACCTTCAGCAATGCCGCTGACCTGCTGCGCCGCTACCTGCCGGCCGGCCGGCCATGACCGCCCTGCCGCTCGCGGGGCTGACCGTCGTCGGGCTCGAGCAGGCGGTCGCGGCTCCGTTCGCTACCCGTCAGCTCGCCGACCTTGGCGCGCGCGTCATCAAGATCGAGCGGCCGGGCGGCGGTGACTTCGCCCGCGGCTACGACCAGGCCGTGCACGGCCAGTCCAGCTACTTCGCCTGGCTGAACCGCGGCAAGGAGTCGATCACGGTCGACGCCAAGACCGAGCGTGGCCAGGTCATCCTGACGGCGCTGCTCAGCCGCGCCGACGTGTTCGTGCAGAACCTCGCGCCCGGCGCCGCCGAGCGGATCGGCTGCGCCGCCGCCGACCTGCGGCAGCGTCACCCGCGCCTGATCTGCTGCTCTATCTCCGGTTACGGGTCGGCAGGCCCTTATGCCGGCAAGAAGGCGTACGACCTGCTGGTGCAGTGCGAAGCCGGATTGCTGTCAGTGACCGGCACGCCGGAGCAGCCCGCCAAGGCAGGCATCTCGGTGGCCGATATCGCGGCCGGCATGTATGCCTACGGCGGTGTGCTGACCGCTTTGTACGAGCGTGAGCGCACCGGCGAGGGATCGAGCTTCGAGGTGGCGATGCTGGACGCGCTCGGGGAGTGGATGGGCGCGCCGTACTACTACCACGTCTACGGCGGTAACCCGGTCCGGCGAAGCGGCGCGCGGCATATCTCCATTTCGCCCTACGGGCCCTACGCGGCGGCCGACGGGCAGGTTTTCATCGGCCTGCAGAACGACCGCGAATGGGCGGTGCTCTGCGACCGCGTCCTGGGCCGGCCCGAGCTGATCAGTGACGCGCGGTTCCGCACCAACCCCGACCGGCTGGCGCACGACAACGAGCTGACCGTCATCATCGAGCAGGCGCTGGCCGCGCTGACGGCCGAGCAGGCGACGGCGCTGCTGGACCAGGCGGGTATCGCCAGCGCGCGGATGCGGACGCCGGCCGAGTTCGCCGCGCACCCGCAGCTCGCGGCGCGCGACCGGTGGCGCGAGGTTGGCTCCCCCGGCGGCCGGGTGCGCGCCCTCCTGCCGCCGGTCACGGCCGACGGCCGCGAGGCGGCCATGGGCGACATCCCGGCGGCCGGGCAGCACACGGAGGCGATCCTGGCCGAGCTCGGACTGGCGTAACGACGCCGGGGAGCGACGCTGCCGCCACCAGGCAGGCCGCGATCATGCGCTCACTCGGGGTTGTCACACTTGGGCTATGACGCCATGGCGTATCCGCGACTTTCATGACGATGACCTGGACGCCGCCATCAGGCTGTGGGACGACCCGGCGGCTGGGAGCAGGACGCCAGTTTTCGGCGTATCTGAGCTGATTACTGCCGTGCGCGGCGGAGCGCCCGCAGTCGTGGCGGTGTCCGGTGAGGAACTGGTGGGATCCGTAGTCGCCACGATCAGCGGAGCGCGGGCGACGGTCATGCGTATCACCCTCGCGCCCGGATGGCGGCAGCGCGGGATCGGCAGCGCGATGCTCACCGAGCTGGAGCGGCGACTCGTGGCCGCCGGGACGCACCGGATTGCCTGCGTGCTGGAGGACGACAGCGACGTCGGCGCGCTCGCGCTGGAGCACAGCGGGTACACGGTCCGGCACGGCCTCAGCCTGTTCGAGAAACTCGAGCCAGTCGGACTGGCCGATGTCGGCATTCTCGGCCAGCTGGGCGGGCGCATGATCCGCGCCAGCACCTGGAACCAGCTCGGCGGCATGGTCAGGGAAAAGGAGATCATCGAGCGCCGGGTGATCCTCCCGCTGGCCAGTTCCCAGCTAGCCAGCCGCATCGGCCTGGTCCCGCCGCAGGCCGTCATCTTGTTCGGGCCGCCTGGCACCGGGAAGACCACGTTCGCGAAGGGAGTAGCGTCGCGGCTCGGCTGGCCCTTCGTCGAGCTGTTCCCCTCGCGGCTCGCCGCGACCTCCCCCGGCGGCCTCGCCTCGGCGCTGCGCGAGGCGTTTGCGCTCATAGCCGAGCTGGAGAAGGTGGTGGTCTTCATTGACGAGGTTGAGGAAATCGCAGGCCGGCGGCAGGCGCGGAACGACAGCACTGCGCAGGGTGTCACCAACGAGATGCTCAAGCTCATCCCGCCGTTCCGTGAGCAGGATTCGCGGCTGCTGATCTGCGCCACCAACTCAGTCCGCGACCTGGACACCGCGTTCTTGCGGCATGGCCGGTTCGATTACCTCATTCCGATCGGGCCGCCGGACGATGCGGCGCGGCAGGCGATCTGGACCGGGTACCTGGCCGGCCTGCCGCACTCGGAGATTGACCTGCAGGCCGTTGTCGATAAGTGCCGGCTGTTCACCCCAGCCGACATCGAGTTCGCCGCCCGGCGGACCGCGCAGCTGGTATTCGAGCGCGTCTTGTTCGAGCACGGCGAGGAACTGACTACCACGGCAGACGTCCTGCAAGGTATCGAGCAGACCCGGCGCACTCTGACCGAGGAAATGACGGCTCAGTTTGAGCAGGACATCCAGGACTACGCCCGGCTGTGATCGAACGAGTCCTGATACGCCTGCGGGGGCCGGGACTACCATCCGGCCTATGCGCTTCGCCATCGCGATCCCCCAGTTCTATGCCGACGGTCAGTTCGAGCCGGACGCGTTCCGCGCCTACTTCGCCCGGGTCGAGGAGCTGGGATTCGAGAGCGCGTGGGCCCAGGAGAACACGCTCAGCGCGGGCCCGCAGCTCAGCCCGGTCGAGGTGATGACCTACGCGGCCGCGTGCACGCAGCGGATGCGCCTGGGCTGCGTGGTCTTCGTGTCCACGCTGCACAGCCCGGTGCACCTGGCCAGGAGCCTGGCCACTCTCGACCAGCTCAGCCGCGGCCGCCTCGACGTCGGCATCGGCACCGGCGGCAAGAACCGGCCGTTCGCCGCCTTCGGCATCAGCCCGGACCGGTACGTGGCCCGGTTCACCGAGGGCCTGGCGGTTATGCAGGCGCTGTGGACGCAGCCCAGGGTGACCTTTGACGGTGAGTTCTGGCAGCTGAAGGACGCGGCGATGGAGCCCAAGCCGGTCCAGAAGCCGCATCCGCCGGTCTGGTTCGGCGCCGGCACCGAGGTCGCGCTGCGGCGGGCCGTGCGGCTGGGTGACGGCTTCTTCGGGGCCGGCTCCGCGCCGACAGCCAGATTCACCGAGCAAGTGCAGATCGTCCGGCGGGCGCTGGCCGAGTCTGGCCGTGACCCGGCCTCGTTCCCGATCGCCAAGCGCATCTACATAGCGGTGGACGACGATGCGGCGACGGCCCGCGACCGGATCAACGCGAGCCTGGAGCGCATGTACGGTCGCCGGGTGCCGGACATCGAGGCCGCAGCGGTCGCGGGCACAGCCGATGACTGCGTGCGCGAGGTCGGCCAGGTCGCGGCGGCAGGCGCCGAGCTGATCCTGTTCACCACGCTATTCGATCAGGCCGAGCAGGCCGAGCGCCTGGCCGCTCAGGTCATGCCGCGCATTAGCTGACCCGCCGGCGGCCGCTGGCCGCGGGCAGCGCGCTGCAGAAACGACGGCCGGTTATCGGGCCGTGTTTTCCGTCCGGTTTGGCGGGCAGTTGCTCTCGTGCAAGAAGCCCGGACGGGATTACCGGGTCCGGGAGTCTAGCCCGAAGGGATCATGCCGTGTCCATCATCGTCGTCATCCTGATCGTCATCGTGGCCGTGCTGCTGCTGCGCCGGATCTTCTGACGGATCGCCGGCCGGGACGCAGACCCGGTCCTGCCCGTCCTGGCAGCGGCCTGCAAGGGCCGCTGCCAGTCCCGTCCCGCAGGCCGAAAGGATCGCTGACGTGCCCCGACCGCCACGGCTCGCGCAATTTCTCGCTCTCGCGGTTATCGGCATTACCGGCTGCACGCTCCAGCCGACCGGCACGGCTACCTCGGCAGCGGTGAAGCACAAGCCACCCCCGCACCGGCACGTGTCCCGCCCGGCGCGGCACCGGCACCCGCGCCAGCCGAGCCGTCACCGGGCGAGTAAACGCCGCCACGCGGCGGTGCCGGACACGCTGATCGTCGAGCCAGGAGCGGGCTTCTCCCCCGTCTACCGGCTCATCAGCGGCGCGCGCCGCAGCATCGACGTCACCATGTACGAACTGGCCGACACCAGGGCCGAGGCGGACCTGGCCGCAGCGGCGCGGCGCGGCGTGGCGGTCCGGGTGATCCTCGACCGGCGTGAGCAGAGCCTCAACCGGGCTGCGTACCGGTACCTGTCCGCGCACCGGGTGCGGGTGACCTGGTCGTCGGCGCGGTTCGTCTACACCCACCAGAAGACGATCGTCACCGACGGCTCTGTCGCGGTCATCATGACCGCCAACCTCACCAGCAGGTACTACCCGACGAGCCGGGACTTCCTGGTGCTGGACCGGGCCCGCGCCGACGTGTCGGCGATCACGGCGGTCTTCAATTCCGACTTCCGCCAGGTAACCGGCAGGCCCGGCACTGGCCTGGACCTCGTCTGGTCCCCCGAGAACTCGCAGGCCAGGCTGCTGGCCCTGATCAACGGGGCCAGGAAGAGCCTGCGCATCTACAGCGAGGAAATGGACGACGCGACGATCATTAGTGCTCTGGCCGGCGCGGCCAGGCGCGGCGTGGATGTCCAGATCTGCGGCGAGAACTCCGGCGGCGAGTACGACCGCGCCTTCGGTCAGCTGGCCAGGGCCGGAGTGCATATCAGTTACTTCAGCTCGCCTTCGGGCTTCTACATCCACGGGAAGGTGATCGAAGCCGACTACGGCACCCGCGATGCCAGGGTGTTCATCGGCTCGGAGAACTTCTCCAGCACCTCACTGACGCGCAATCGCGAGCTGGGCCTGGTCACCACGCAGCCCGCCATCCTGGCTGCCATCGCCAGGACGTTCGCGGCCGACTTCGCCCGCGGCCGGCACTGGTAGGCGGCCAGGTCCCGGGGGCGGCCTAGACTGCACCCTCATCCTCGGGCAAATCGCCCCGGACTGACCGACCCCGGAGGCTGGCTCGATGGCCTGCGAGCATCCCCTGGCCAACCCCGCGATGTCCGCGCTGCTGGGACCGCACGCCTGGCTCGCGGAGCGGCACGGCCAGGTCCGGCGCTACCCCGCCGACGTGTGCCCGTTCGCGGGGATCCCGCGGCAGCCGGCCGACGCGGCCTGGGCCGACCTGGCGGCCGCCGTCGGCCCTCGCGGCATTGCGGTCACGGCGGCGCTGGCCGTCGATCCGCCCGCTGGCTGGCAGGTGATCAGGAAGATCGACGCCGTCCAGATGGTGGCCGCGGGCGTCCAGGCCCGGCCTGACCCTGAGGCGGTACCGCTCACCCCGGCGGACGTGCCGGACATGCTCGAGCTCACCGCCAGGACGCGGCCGGGACCGTTCCTGCCCCGGACCATCGAGCTTGGCAGTTATCTCGGCATCCGGCGCGACGGGGAGCTCATCGCCATGGCGGGCGAGCGCCTGCGTCCGCCCGGCTGGACCGAGATCAGCGCTGTCTGCACGGACGAGCGATTCCGGGGTGCGGGCCTCGGCACTCGCCTGGTTCATGCCGTCGCGGCCCTGATCACCGACCGCGGCGACACCCCGTTCCTGCATGCCGCGGATGACAATGCCGCCGCCATCCGGCTGTATGAGGCGCTCGGCTTCCGCACCTCGCGGCGGGCGCCGTTCCTCGTCCTGCGGGCGCCGGATCTCGC
>Ga0070764_10001215_pt1 | contig 11056 bp, 8 predicted proteins | sample HubBroMetageWRM4_FD_67287 | JGI IMG/M metagenome (GOLD analysis project Ga0070764, IMG submission 67287) | Warmed soil microbial communities from the Hubbard Brook experimental Forest, New Hampshire - Hubbard Brook CCASE Soil Metagenome WRM 4 | ecosystem: Environmental > Terrestrial > Soil >... | reverse complement strand
AAAGCCCAGCCCAGGGTCAGGCCCAACCCGCTAGCGCTCAACCGGCCGCAGTTACGACCGCGACCGACAGCGCCACCGGCAAGCCGTTGCAACCACCGGCCCGCGAAGGCTTCTGGGGCCACCTCAATCCCTTTGCCCGCAAGAAATATGTGCAGCGGCAAACTGGCCCGATCCGCGACCGCCTCAACGAACTCGATGAGCTCAGCGCGGCCAATGGCAAAATGATTAAAGACGTGGACACGCGCTCCCAGCAGGGAATTCAGCTCGCTTCCGCCAGGGTCACTGAAGCGGACCAGCACGCCATTGACGCCGGCAACAAGGCCCAGGCAGCGCAGCAGACTGCCACGCAGGCCAACACTCGTCTTTCCACGGTGGAACAGGTGGTAGGCAATCTCGATCAGTACAAAGCCACCAACCAGACCGAGATTCGCTTCCGCCCTGGCCAGAGCGTGTTGAGCAAGAACGCCAAGTCTGCGCTGGATGACCTTGCCACGCCGCTCAACGGCCAGCGTGGATACATTATCGAGGTCCAAGGCTTCTCTTCCGGTCGCGGGCAGGCCGCCATTGCCGCTTCACAAAAGATGGCAGATTCGGTGGTAAGATACCTGGTGCTGAACAACGAGATTCCCGTCTACCGCATTTATGTGGTGGGCATGGGTAACGCTCCGGTTAACACCGACGAGGCCAAGACCGCCAAACGCACCAGCGGTGGGCGCGTGGAAATCAGCTTGTTGAAGAATGATCTGGAGCAGCTCACTGCCAACTCCAGTCCGGCAGCGGCTCCTCAGCAGTAAGTTTCTGGAAAGACGCCGAGCTCATGGCCCGGCGGCCCTCCCCCAGAAAAAAGCCCCTCGAAAGAGGGGTTTTGTTTTTTGGGGACTTATCGCTCCTCAGGCCGCGCCGTTGGTTTCGTGCTTCAGCTTCTCTGCCTGGAAATGTGCAACCAGGGGGTCGAGTAGCGGCTGGAGTTTGCCATCCATCACTTCCTGCAACTGGTGGATGGTCAAACCGATGCGGTGATCGGTAACGCGGTTCTGGGGAAAGTTGTAAGTGCGGATCTTTTCGCTGCGGTCGCCGGACCCCACCATCTGCTTGCGCTCTTTGGCCAGCGCTTCCTGCTGCTTCTGCATTTCCATTTCATAAAGCCGCGAGCGCAACACACGCATGGCCTTGTCCCGGTTCTTGATCTGCGATTTCTCGTCCTGGCAACTGACCACTGTGTTGGTGGGAATGTGGGTAATACGGATTGCCGAATACGTCGTGTTTACCGATTGCCCGCCCGGACCGGAGGAGCAGAACGTATCCACGCGGAGGTCTTTGGCCTCAATCTTGATGTCCACATCTTCGGCCTCGGGCAACACCGCCACCGTGACCGCGGAAGTATGCACTCTGCCTTGCTGCTCGGTCGCGGGTACGCGCTGTACCCGGTGCACGCCGCTCTCATATTTCAATCGTGAGAAGACTCGCTGGCCCTGAATCATGGCGATGACTTCCTTCAACCCACCCACGGCGGATTCCGAAGTCGAAAGCACTTCCACCTTCCAGCGTTGGGTCTCAGCGAAGCGGGTGTACATACGAAACAGTTCCGCCGCGAATAGAGTGGCCTCATCGCCGCCGGTGCCTGCCCGGATTTCAAGAATCACGTCTTTTTCGTCGTTGGGGTCCTTGGGAAGAAGCAAGAATTTCAGTTCTTCTTCAATGCCGCCGACGCGAGCCTGCAATTTGTCCAGCTCTTCCTGAGCGTAAGCTCGCATCTCCGCGTCCTTCTCAGTGGCGAGCATGGACTTGCTTTCAGAGATGCCGCGGGTCAGATCCTTATACTCACGATACTTCTCGGTCACGGTTGCGACTTCGCTATGCGCCTTGGCAGTCTTCTGGTACTTCGCCGAATCATTCATGACTTCCGGCGACGCCAGTGCCCGCGTCAGGTCTTCATAGCGAGCTTCGATTTGATCGAGTCTTTCAAACATGGTCGTTGGTCATTCGTCTTTGGCAAGCGGACGCAAACCGGCAGGCTGTACCGCTACCAAGCTTTTATTTTAATTGCAATCTACGCAGAGTGGATTATTCGCGGGAGCCCCGCTAGGCGATAACCAATTCGCCGCCATGCTCTTTCTCCAGCGACATGGCTTCATTCAGCGCGACGATGGCGCATTGCGCCTGCTCGTCCACCGGAGGTTGGGTGGTGATCCGTTGCAGCCAGAGACCAGGCATGGTCATCAACGCAAACAGTGAACCGCGGTGCTTGGCGGCGAAGCGGATGATCTCGTACGACAGCCCGGTGATGACCGGCAGCAACGCAATGCGTAGCGCGAACCGCGCCCAGAACGTGGTTACCGGGAACAGCATGTATACCAGGATCGAAATGATCATCACCGTCATCAGGAAGCTGGTGCCGCAGCGGGGATGGTACGTCGAATACTTCTGGACGGCCGCGACCTCTAACGGGTCGCCGTTCTCAAACGCAAACACAGTCTTGTGCTCGGCGCCGTGATATTGATACACGCGGCGTATATCGGGCCACAACGATGTTCCCCAGATGAACAGCAGGAACAATAACAACCGGATGACGCCGTCCACCAGGTTGAACATGATCTGGCCGCCCAGCGCCGGATCAACCTTCTTGAGTTCCGTCGCCGCCAGCAGCGGCAGGTACTTGTACATGAAAATAAAGAAGCCGACCGAAAACACGATATTTACGGTTGCGATCCAGCCGCTGATTTCGAGTTTCTTCTTCTCCGGCTCACCGGGCTCGGCCGGAGGCTGTAGCTCATCGAGTGCTACGTTGGCGGAAAACTTCAGAGCCCGGAAACCCAATGTCATGGCATGTCCCAACGTGATGACGCCACGAATTACTGGCCATCCCATCCATTTGTGCTTCTCGGAAAGCCGTTCCAGCGGCTCGCTGTGCACTGAAAACTCGCCTGACGGCTTGCGGCATGCGATCCCCCAGGCGTGTGGAGACCGCATCATCACACCCTCCAGCACGGCCTGTCCGCCGACGAGCGTCTCCTCACCGCCTTCCAAGGCTGGTAGAAGCTGCACCGCTACCAGAAAACGCGACAATGTGCGCCAAAACTGCATAGGGATTGGATGATCCTTCGGGGGAATGCGAACCAAGCTAAGAGTATGACATAGTTCAGGGGAACTAGGATAGAGGCAAGTCGTGATGCTACCGTAGTTTACAAACCAACGATGAAGACCTTCACCCAGGCTTGCGAGCAAATCGCAGCTACCACCAAGAAACTGGAGAAGATCGCGATTGTCGCCGAGTTCTTGAAGTCGGCCTCGATGGACGAAGCTCCGGTAGCCGCCGTCTTTCTTTCCGGCAGGCCGTTCCCCGTATGGGAGGAAACTACACTTCAAGTGGGTGGAACGTTGCTGTGGCGGCTGGTGCAGGAATTGTCCGGAAGGAGCGAAACCGAACTGATCGCGTCATATAGAAAGCTGGGCGACCTGGGCGCGGTCGCCGGAGAAGTGCTTGCGGACCATGTGCCGGCGGGCGAGGTCGCCCGCCCAACCTTGGTTGAAGTCCAAACCGCCTTCCGCGAGATTGCAGCCGCTCGCGGCCCCACTGCCAAGGTTGCACAGGTGCGAGAACTGTTGTCCCAGGTCGCGCCTCTCGAAGCCAAATACATCATCAAGATCATGACCGGCGATCTGCGCATTGGCCTGAAGGAGAGCCTGGTCGAAGAAGCCATAGCCAAGGCGTTCGAGGCGACGTTGGCGGACGTGCAGCGCGCCAATATGTTGCTGGGGGACATCGGCGAAACTTCGCGATTGGCCGCAGCGGCACGACTGGCGGACGCTCACATGCGGCTATTTCATCCCCTGGGCTTCATGCTCGCCAGTCCAGCAGCTTCGTCGGAAGAGGCACTCAGTTATTTCGAGAATGCTCTGGTCGAAGACAAGTACGACGGCATCCGCGCCCAGGCGCACATTTCAGGCGATGAGGTACGTATCTTCTCCCGCACGCGCGATGACATTACCGAGTCTTTTCCGGAATTGCCGGACGCGCTGGCTGGTCTGGCGGGCGATGTCATTCTCGACGGCGAGATCGTCGCTTGGAGCTATATCGATGACGGCGCAGGCCGCGCACTCCCCTTCAGTGCGCTTGCGCGACGCCTGGGACGAAAGAAAGTCAGCGAACAACTGATACGCGAAGTACCGGTCGCCTACCTCGCATTCGATGTTCTCTACGCCAACCGAGAGTTATTGATTGATCAGCCCCTACGCGAGCGGGCAAAGATACTCGATGAGCTGCTGACCGCGCCGCGCAAACAGATGAACCCTCGATCGGCAGGCTCCCAGGGACGCCTGGCTCTGGGGTCCGACCAACCACTGCCTGCACTTGCCCAGGTACTTCGCGCGCCGGTGTTTCGCACTGTGTCTGCCGCGGAACTCGATCAGCTCTTCGAAGCAGCCAAAACGCGCGGCAACGAAGGCCTGATGGTTAAAGATCCTGAATCGGCGTATACACCCGGGCGTCGCGGCAAATCATGGCTAAAACTGAAACGCGAGCTGGCCACCCTGGACGTAGTCGTGACCGCGGTCGAGTACGGCCACGGCAAGCGCATCGCCGTGCTGAGTGACTATACTTTTGCGGTGTGGGATGGAAACCGTCTGGCAAACATCGGCAAAGCCTACTCCGGGTTAACAGACGCCGAGATCTCCGAAATGACCAAATGGTTTCTGGAGCACAAGATCGAAGATCAAGGGTTCCGGCTGGTCGTGGAACCGGAAATTGTTCTTGAAGTTGCTTTTAATAATATGATGCGCTCCGACCGCCACGAAAGCGGCTATGCGCTGCGCTTTCCAAGGATCGTCCGTCTGCGACCCGACAAGCTGCCCGAAGACGCGGATACGATTGAGAGGGTGCGAGAGGTTTATGAGAAGCAGATTCAGTGACTGTGCCCGTGATGCTCCGCCTCGCCTACCGGAATCACGCAGCCATGCGCCACTTCGCAAACTACGTTTTCAAACTGGATGGTGGTGTGGTCAATGTGGAAGTCCTCGTGCAGCCGCTCTTTCACCTCGCGCAGAATGCGCTCACTGACCGAAGGCGGAATATCGGCGATGGAAATATGGCAGGAGAGCGCAGCCGTTTCCGAGCCAATACTCCACACATGCAGGTCGTGCACATCGTTGACCCCGTCAATGGCGCAAATCACGTCTCGCACGCGTTCCAGCTTGATCCCCTGCGGCGTGCCTTCCAGCAGAATATTCAGAGTCTCGCGCACGATCCCGAAACCTGACCACAAAATCAGCGCGCCAATGGCAAAAGACAGCGCCGGGTCAATCCAATATTGCCCGGTCGCCATAATCGCCCAGCCGCCGGCGATTACCGCCGCAGTCGAAACCGTGTCGCCGATTTCGTGGAGCAGAGCGCTGCGAATGTTCACGTCGTGGTTGGACTTGTAAAGCAGCAGCGCGATAGCCCCATTCATGACCACGCCAACCGCTGCCACGCCCATCATCAGCCCGGCATGCACGGGTTCGGGGTTCCGCAGCCGTTTGATGGCCTCATAGAAAATGAAGAATGCGATCACCACCAGCGACCCCGCGTTCACCAGCGCCGCCAGCACTCCCGCGCGATGCCAGCCATAGGTCTTGGTGGCGCTCGGCGGCCGGGCCTGGAGATACACCGCTACCAACGACAGCAGCAGAGCCACCAAGTCAGAAAGATTGTGACCGGCTTCGGAAAGCAACGCTAGCGAATGGGCGCGAATGCCGGCGATGACCAGCAGCACGATATAGGCAAAAGTTACAAGCAGGGAAATCCGCAGGACCTTCGAGGTCCGTTCTCCGCCGTGGCTGCCATGAACGTGCATCTCTCTTAAGTCTAAGGGGACGCGCCCCAGGGTTCAAGGCACCAAAGAAACGTCAGGTTCTCCAGCGTCTCTCTGTGTTCCTCAGTGCTCTCTGTGGTTAAATCTTCCTTCACATGCAAACTGCGGAAGTCGTCATCATCGGCGGAGGCATCGTTGGCTCCAGCATTGCCTGTCACTTGACCGCTGCAGGCTGTAAAGACGTTCTGGTGATCGAGCGTGAAACCGCTCAGGGCAAGGGATCAACCGGTAAGAGCATGGGTGGAGTGCGCGCCCAGTTCTCGACGCCGGTCAATATCCAGATGTCGCTGCACTCCATCCCCTTCTACGCCAGCTTCGATGAGCGCCTCGGATATCCCGCTGGTTACCGGCCCCAAGGCTATTTGTTCTGCGCGACTGAAGAAAAGCATCTCGCCTACCTGCGAACCAACTACGAAAAGCAAATTGCCTTGGGATTAGAGAATGTTCGTCTGATCGCAGCCGACGAGATTCGCCGCATGTTTCCACAGCTTCACTCCGATGACATCATGGGTGGAAGCTTCTGCTCGACCGATGGCTTTGTCGATCCCTACAGCGCCATGAACGGCTTCATGGCCTGGGCTGTCGATCACGGGGCCAAGCTGTGGAAGAACGCGCAGGTCACCGGCATTCAGCTCGATGCCCACGGCGTTTCGGGCGTCGAAACTTCGCGCGGCTCTGTGTCCGCAAGGAAGGTAGTCAACGCAGCCGGGGCCTGGGCCGCGGCCATTGCTCGCATGGTGCACCTAGATTTGCCCGTCGAACCGCTGCGGCGCATGCTCGTCCCCACTGAACCATTCGACGAGTTTCCCCACACTGCGCCCATGATCATCGACATGTCCAACGGTTTCCACTTTCGGCCAGAGGCGTTGGGCTTTCTGCTGGCGTGGAATGACCCAGAGGAAACACCAGGATACAAAACCGACTTCGAGTCGGCGTTCATCGAAAAAGTTCTGACCCGTGCCGCGGCCCGCGTACCCATTTTTGAAAACCTTGCTGTTAATCCCAAGCGCGCCTGGGCCGGACTCTACGAGATGACACCCGATCACCATCCCATCCTGGGCGAAGCGCCGGGCGTTCCTGGATTCTTTCTTGCGAACGGGTTCAGCGGACACGGCGTGATGCACGCCCCGGCCACCGGCAAGATCCTCGCCGACTTGATTCTTACGGGACAGACCGATCTCGTAGATGTGTCTTTGCTCAGCTTCTCGCGCTTCGCCGAAGGCCGCATGATTGAAGAAACAGCCGTACTGTAGAGACAAATCCTAAATCGCGGAGATCGCTAAGGATTTCGCAGAGTGCGCGAGAAATCGCTGTTCTCCGTGTGCTCGGTGGCAGCTCTCTGCGTACTCTGCGATTAGAATCTTTAATGTCGTGCTCCTCAAGAACGCCCTCAACTCGGCGATTTCTGCTCTCACTACGGCTCAGATAGGCTCGCCGCGACTAAACGCGGAGACGCTGCTCATGTTCGTCCTCAGCTGCGACCGCGCACATCTCTTCGCGCACCCGGAGCGTGAACTTACTTCCCAAGAAAAAATCAATTACCAGGAGGCTGTCGCGCAACGCGCCACGGGAATTCCGACCCAATACATCACCGGGCATCAGGAATTCTGGGGCATGGACTTGATCGTCTCACCTGCTGTTCTCATCCCTCGTCCCGAGACCGAGCATGTGGTCGAAGCCGCATTAGCACAATCGCCCACCGCCGGCACCCGCATCGTGGACGTTGGCACCGGATCAGGATGCATCGCCCTCGCGCTCGCCAAGGAACTGCCCCAAGCTGAGATTTACGCCACCGACGTTTCTGCCGCCGCCCTCGAGATTGCCCGCGCCAATGCGGCGCGTCTGGGCCTCGATCGCCGCATTCAATTTCACCAGCGCGACTTGTTGCACGGCTTTGAACCCAACACCTTCGACCTCGTTGTTTCCAACCCACCTTACGTTGGCGAATCTGACGAAGACCAGGTGCAGCTCGAAGTTCGCAAGTTCGAACCCCGCGCTGCCGTCTTTGCCGGACCGACTGGCTTAGAAGTTATTGAACGCCTCATCCCGCAGGCGCACGCGACTCTAAAGCCCGGCGGATTTCTGATCATCGAAATGAGCGGCACCATTGCAGAAGCGGTGAAGCGCCTGCTCGCGAGCTGGTCAGATCTCAGCGTGATCAATGACCTGCAAGGCATCGCGCGCGTCGCGGTTGCCATCAAGGCTCCCTAAGTGTCCAAGCTTTGCGCCATTGTTACGGAATGAACACCAGTCTGCGGCCGCGTCCCTCACGTTGCCAGGCGCTCTCTACCTCGGCCAGCGGAATCTGCTCGACATCGATGCGGAGTTCACCGCCAGCGGCGCGCGTCATGACCTGTTGGAATGCATCCATCAAAATCTCCGGGGACGGAATGCCCGCGGTGCCCATAATTGTTATCGGCGCGCTACGCAACGCGGCCGCCGGAAGCGAGATAGTCGCGCCTGCACTCTCCCCAACCTGTACCAGACGAATCTCAGATTTTACAACCGCAAATTCCTTTCGGGTCAGTGCGGCTAGAAGACCCTCGGTTGGCCGACCCCACAAATAATCGATGATGACATCAAATCCAGAATCCCTGGCTTCGTGGATGAACGCGTCCTTTAGATCTTGGCCGTGTTTGTCGATGCGAATGGTCGCATCCGCACCGAACTCGTGCAACGTGCTCAGCACCTGCTCGTTGCGTCCCGCGGCCACGACCCGTCCCGCGCCGAGCAGTTTGGCGATCTGCACTGCGAGTTTGCCCGTGACGCCAGTTGCGCCAAGAATAAGGACAGTCTCACCGCGAACCAACCTTGCCCGCTGAGCCAGAGTTAACCACGCGGAGACGCTGGGATTCATCACAGCAGCCGCCGTCACGTCGTCGAGTCCCTCTGGAAGCGGAAAGCACCGCTGTCGAGACACGACCGTGTGTTCCGCCATTGCGCCATAGGGCGACCGAGAGCCGGCGAAGTAAACCCGCGCACCGTCTTCGAGGCGGCCCACGCCATCAATACCGCAAGCCACGGGCAATTTACGCGGGCTCGCATAGTGCGCGCCGCTGGCGATTTGCTTGTCTACAGGTTTCAGTGCCGCGGCGCGCACCTGCACAATAACTTCGTCTTTTGCCGCACTTGGTTCAGGGAACGGTTCGAAGCGAGGCGTTTTGCCGAAAGCATGGAGCACGGCAGCGTTCATGGGAATTTGCCTTTCTTTGTTCTGCTGCGTACTCTAGCTAAGTTCGCTTTGGCCTGCTAACGGTAATACGTCTATTTATGTCGCGAAAGGGTCAATCTCGCGAATCCGTGTTTTCAGTCCCGCAGGACGTCGAAGCGTTGCGCCGCCTCGTCGAGAGTGATGTGCCCGCGTTGGCGTTTGCCTTCGAGAGAAGCAGTGCGGAAGACTGGGCGCCGGAGCACAGTCACGCACGTGGGCAACTCTTCGCCCTGACTCGCGGACTGCTGATTGTGGAAGCAGGCAGCGAACGTTGGATGTTTCCCTCCCAGCGTTGTGCGTGGATTCCTCCTGACTGCCTGCACGCAGCGCGCTCCGTCGGAGGCACCGCCGGTTCGATGGTGTACTTGTCTGCGAAGACGTGCCGTGGACTTCCCAGGAAGCCGTGCATGTTTAGCTCCTCAGAGTTATTGTTTGCCGTGGTTCGTCGGGTTCTCACCTGGAACCCCCTGCAACCACTCAATTCGGCGCAGAAACGGCTGATCACTATTCTTCGGGATGAAATTCGGCATCCTGAACAACAACCTCTACGTTTGCCCATACCCCGAGAGAAAAAGCTGGCCAGGGTCGCTCATGCTTTGCTGGATGATGTTGCCGACAAGCGCACCCTGGATGACTGGGCGCATTTTGCCGGAATGGGTCGCCGAACTTTCATGCGCGCATTTTCCGTTGAGGTGAGCATGCCCTTTGGCCGCTGGCGACAGCAGGCGCGATTGTTTGCCGCGCTTGAGATGCTCGCGCAACACGAATCTGTTACCGACGTGGCCATTGCGGCTGGCTACAACAGCGTGAGCGCTTTCATTGCAATGTTCCGCACCATGCTGGGCAGCACTCCCCAAGCGTACCTCCGAAGCAAGCAAGAATGACCTACGGCCGCATCGGACGAAAAGAAACAAAACATTCTTTGCTGTGAAGCGCCATCCAGGGATGCGATTCCTTTACTAGCGCTGGTAGTAAGCAGTAATGCATCGCTAACCTCGTGTCCAAATGCCATCCCAGAATTCTCGCACCGTACTAATTCGCGCCGCACTGTTGTCTCTTTCTTTGATTGCGGTGCCGTTACTAACCCTGGCCCAGACCCCGACGGGATCGATGCGGGGTGTAGTTCAGGACGCCAGCGGCGCCCGGCTGTCGCACGCCAAGGTTGTCGCCCGCGCCCATGGTTCGGCTTTCGAACGCCAGGTGGTCGCCGACGATCGCGGAGAGTTCCGGCTGCTCGACCTGCTCCCCGGAGATTATCGGCTGACCGTGAGCGCTCCTGGATTTGCCGAAGCCCACGCTGATGTCGAACTCATCGTCAGCTCCGTGCGTGATTACACCATCACCATGCGGCCGGCCGGGGCCAACGAAAAGGTAACGGTTGAGTCGCAAGCTTCTTCCATCACTACGCAGGCCATTGATTTAGCCAGCGCCGTGCACCAGACCGCGGTCATGTCACAGGACCTCGAAACCCTGCCACTCAGCGCCCGCAGCTTTGCCAACATCGCCTATCTAGCCCCAGGAACCGAGCCGGTCGAGCCCTCCGACCCCACCAAGGCGCGCATCACTGCGGTGTCCACCGGGGGAAGCTCCGGCCTTAACAACGCGCTTTCTGTCGATGGCGTAGACAACTCCGATGACTGGATCGGCGGCTTCCTGCAAAACTTTTCTCCCGAAGCGATCCAGGAATTCGCGGTGCAAACCGCTCAGGAAGACGCTGACACCGGAGGCACCACTGCCGGTTCTGTGGTCATCACTACCCGGCGCGGCACCGACGATTGGCACGGCAGCTTCTCATTTTTCGACCGTCAGGCTGCCCTTAACGCGCGCTTTCCCATTGAGAACCCCGCGCCCAATCCCAAGCAGCCATTCTCCCGGAAAAATTATGTTGGCACTATCGGCGGGCCGATCAAGAAAGATAAAGTCTGGTTCTTTCTTGCTTTCGAGCACGTCCACGAAAACGCCAGCATCGCTTATAGCGACGCCAGCCTGACGCAAT
>Ga0070764_10001212_pt1 | contig 11067 bp, 9 predicted proteins | sample HubBroMetageWRM4_FD_67287 | JGI IMG/M metagenome (GOLD analysis project Ga0070764, IMG submission 67287) | Warmed soil microbial communities from the Hubbard Brook experimental Forest, New Hampshire - Hubbard Brook CCASE Soil Metagenome WRM 4 | ecosystem: Environmental > Terrestrial > Soil >... | reverse complement strand
GGCGGCCGGAGACGTCATTTTCTTCTTCTGAAAGATGTTCTGAAAGATGGATGGAGCGAAAATGATTTAGCATCCCTTCTCATGTACGCTGTTGCTCCCGAGCTGACTGCAGATCAGGTCTTGCGGACCTTTCGCCACGACGCCCCAAGCCTTCTTTTCGGCGCCATGATCATGGCGGTGGGCCTGGTCGCGGTGGCGTTTTCTGAAATCCGCCGCAAGCACGATCCCATCCTGATTTACCTGGCCTTCCTGGCCGGCCTTTATGGCCTGCGCATGTGGATGCAGTCGAGCATGTTCCTCCTGATGCAACCCTGGTCTTTCTACCCGCGAATCAGTTCTGCGATCGATTACATCGTCCCGATCCCTGCGTTCCTCTTTCTCGACGCCGCCGGCTTCGTGCACCGCAAGACCAGAAAGACGCTTTTTGTTGTGGGAATCGTGCTGGCTCTGCTGGCGGTGGCTACGCTTGTGGTGGGGCGGCGAAACATCTTTTACCAGATCAATGCCGTCTTGATTATCGCCGCGCTGACCGTGCTGTTCTTATCTGTGACCTGGAGATCGCTCGATCGGGATGCCGTCGTAATACGCCGCGGCCTGTTGATTTTTGCCGCTTTCATTTTCTGGGAGAACTTCAGGAGCCTGCTTGGAATTCGCCTGCCCGATATCGAACCGATTGGTTTTGTGGCGTTTCTGCTGGCGTTGGGATATGTTGCCGCCCGCCAAATTCTGCAACGGGACCAGCAACTCAGCGAGATTCGGAAGGAACTTGAAGTAGCGAAACGGATTCAATTGTCGATTCTGCCTCCCGAGTTTCCCAGTTCCGCCAGCTTCCGCGTGGCCGCTCGTTACGTGCCAATGACCTCCGTAGCCGGAGATTTCTACGACTTTCTCGTGACCGACGATCAGCAGGCTGGGCTGCTTATCGCGGACGTCTCCGGCCACGGCGTCCCCGCTGCGCTCATCGCTTCCATGGTGAAAGTGGCAGCTACGTCGCAGCGCGCCAACGCCGCCGATCCCGCTCGATTATTGTCAGGAATGAACGCCGTTCTCTGCGGCAATACCCAGAACCAGTTCGTCACCGCGGCCTACGTTCATCTCGACTCGAATTCGAAAACACTGCACTATTCGGCGGCCGGGCATCCGCCCATGCTTCTGCTGCGCAACGGGAAAGTGGCAGAGATCGTTGAGAATGGATTGATTCTTGCCGCCTTCGACTTTGCCACATACACCAACGTGACACACCCGCTACAACCCGGTGACCGCCTCCTGCTCTACACCGACGGAATCATCGAAGCCGCCAACGCCAAGGGAGATCCATTCGGGCAAGATGCTCTATCGTCCCTGTTGTTACAAACGGCTGAACTGCCGCCGTCGGCCTCCTCCGATCAGATCATCTCCGCAGTCCAGCAATGGTCCGCCTCACAGGACGACGATCTGACAGTTCTAATCTGCGACTACCTCCCGGATCGACTAGAATCGTCCGGCACAAGGCGGGTATAGCTTATGAGAAGAACTTCTTTCAGCGGCTTACTTCTGTTCAGTCTGATTGTTCTTGCCGGCACTGCTTTCGCGCAAGGCGTTATCCAGCCCAGCGCCTCACCGGAGCAGTACTTCTTCGTGCTCTTGAATCGTCCCCCTAACGCTCCGCAGATGAGCAAGGAAGCGGGCGAGAAGCTGCAGGAAGAGCACATGGCTAACATCCGCAAGATGGCCGCGGAACATAAACTTGTTATTGCCGGGCCGTTTCTGGACGACACCGTACTCCGCGGCATCTTCGTGCTGCAAGCGGAGTCAGCGGCGCAGGCGCAAGCGTGGGCCGATAGCGATCCGGCGGTTAAAGCGGGCAGGCTCGCAGCCGAGGTGCATGGGCCGTGGGACATCGACCCGGGCGCGATTCATGCTCCTGCCGAGCCTCCTGGGTTCGAGCAGTACACGCTGGTTCTGTTGAAGCGGGGCGAGAAGTGGAATCCAAATGCGCCGGAGTTTATGGATGTGATTAAGAAGCACCACGTTCTGGTCGAGCAAATGACGGCGCAGGGATCCCTGGCCATTGCCGGACCGTTCCCGTTAGCCGATCAGCGCGAGTTGGTGGGAGTTTCGATCTTCTGCGTGGGAACAGAGCAGACTGCGACGTTGTTAAAAGATGATCCGGCTGTCAGAGCGGGTTTGCTTAAACCTGAGATCCATCTCTGGGGCACGGGTAAAGGAGTGCTGGCGCCCGGACAGCCGATGCAGTAGGTCTAGTTTTGCGGCTGCGGCGAGAACTCCCGAGGGATTGACAGTTGTGGAATCCCACCTTTGCGCAAAAAGCGCGCAAAGATGGGGCACCCGGCTGCACACAGCAGATTGAGAGCTGAGAGCTGAGAGCTGAGAGCCTTCCTACCCGCCGGCTTTCAACTCAGTCAGCACCTGCCGGGCGATTTCCTTTAACGTTTCAAACACTCCTACGCCCTGAAACGCCACTGCCTCGATCACGGCCTCATTCTTCTTGCGGAGCTCTTTGTTGAGTGCGTCCGGGGACAGGATATTGGGCAGGTCACGCTTGTTAAGCTGCAGCACGTAGGGAATCTTGTTGAAGTCGTAGCCATGCTCCTGCAGGTTTGACATGAGGTTCTCGAGCGCCTCCACATTGGCGTCCATGCGCTGTTCCTGGGAATCGGCCACGAAGACAATGCCATCCACGCCGCGCAGGATCAGCTTGCGGCTGGCGTCGTAAAACACCTGCCCGGGCACGGTATAGAGGTGGATTCGCGTCTTGAACCCGCGCACAGACCCCAGATCGAGCGGCAGGAAATCGAAGAACAGGGTGCGCTCGGTTTCGGTGGCAAGGGAGATCATCTTGCCCTTCTGCTGTTCCGCGGTCTTCTGGTAGATCACCTGCAGATTCGTGGTTTTGCCGCCTAACCCGGCGCCGTAGTACACGATCTTGCAATTGATCTCGCGGGCTGCGAAGTTGATGAAACTCAAGGCTTTCCTCAAAAGCGCGGGGCTGCACACCTTCCGCGCGCAAAAATATCCCTTTGGGGGCTTCGGGCTTTTATATCACACGCGGTCGGTCCAAAGCAGGTTACTCAGGTGACCCCTCTTGGCACAGGAGTGGGGCAAGGAGCGATTTCTGATTGTTGATTGCCTGATTGTCGATTGAAAACCCTACGTTCTTTGGCTTTTCAATCAGCAATCTTAATCAACAATCAGCAATCTTCAATCAACAATTAAAGATCGCCGTTCCTACCGCGCCGCCGCCGGCAAGGCATAGTACCCAGTCTTGGCGGCAATCTTAAGTCCCGGACGGTGCACGATCACTTCGATGTCACGGTAAAGGGTTGCGGTCTGCTGCGTCTTCGGCCGGACCGGCGTGTAGCCCAGCGTGTACTGGCTGCGCGCCTCGCTCATGACCTGGGCGTAGATATTCTCAATCGCGCTCTGGGTAAGCTCGCGGTCTTCCGATCCTCCAGTGGCTCTCGCATACTTCGGCAGGATGTCGTCATAACCCTGCAGCGGCAGGTGCAGCCGCTGGATCTTGTCATAGACAGGAAGGGCCGAGCTTCCCACCGAGACGGCCTGCACCTGGATCTCGTAGCTCTGCAGCACTCTCAGAACATCGCGGTAGCTGGCTTTGCTGCCATATTCCCGTCCATCACTGATCACGAAAATGACCTTGCGCCGGGTGCGGTCGCGGTTCCGCAGGCCCAGAGCCGCCTGCAGAATGGCATCATTCATAACATGCGCCTCTTTCGGCGGCGTATTCACCGGCTCCGTCGGACTGCCCACAGGAATTCCATTAATTACCGGTCCGTTCGCCAGCGGACCATTCAACACCGCTACGCCATCGTTGCGCCCCTGTTCCGTCTTCATCTGGGTTAACAGGGCGGTCAGCTTGCGCGAGGCTCCCGCAAAGTCGCTGACCTGACTCACCGTGCTGCTGTAGGTGTAAATCGCTACTTCATCATAGGGAGCGAATGCCCCGATTAGCGCCGGAAACGTCTGATTGATCTTTTGAACTTCCGCATCCGACATGCCCAGGTCCAGCACGACCGCTACCGAAAGCCCGAACGGGTCGGCGGTGAAATAACTTAGCTTTTGCTCCACCCCGTTTTCCTTCACAGTGAAATCGGTGGAGAGCAGTCCGTCCACCCTGCGCCCTTGCTTGTCCTTTACCGTGACCGGAACCTGCACAAAGGTGGGATGGATTCTATACGTGTAGAGCAATTCATCGGAGCTCGTACCCTGTTTCGCGGAACTCCCCGGTGGCACCGTCTTTACCGGCGGCATCGGCGGCGTGGACGTTCCCCCAACCGGCGCGCTGGTAGACCCGGACCCAGGATCGGCGGCTGTTGCCGGCTTGCTGATCGGCTGGTTCGTCCAGGGATCTCTCTCCACCGGTTTCTTTTCTTCGGGTTTTGGAATCGGAACCGGGGCAGGCTCTGGCGTCTCGGAAGCCGGTTGCACCGTGGGCGCATCCGGAATGTCGTTGTTCTGAGAGCTGTTCTGAGAGCTGCTCTGGTTGGGCGAGGCACTCTGCGGCTGAGCCTGCGAGGGCTGGGTTTGCGAGGACTGGGGTTGCGACGTCTGGCCCTCCGCTACCGAAACGCTGGCGCACAGCCATCCGGCCAGACATCCGAAGAACAGCGCAGCCGCCAGCCGCTTCGCGCCGCGCCCCCGCTGCTCGCTACCCATTGCCTTTTCTATGCTCGGAAATGTCATCCGTTCTTTCCTTGACCTCGGAGCCTGACCCGGGATCCCGTCTCAACAGCACCCCTCGAGTTGACCCACCCGCAGCCGTTAAAATAACTTACTTTCTCTGGGATGCCAGTCTCGCTCATTTGGTGCATCTAAGTCCAAGGGTTAGACTAACAAAAGTCCCATGAGGGATTCCTAGCATGCCAAAATTTTCCGCCCACCGAAGGTTCTCACTGGTCTTCTCGCCGGTCCAGGCCGCTGCCTTTATTCTATTCTTCCTGGCAGCCCTGTCGGCGGCCGCTCCCTCCGCCGTGGCCCAGGATCCGGGTTCTTCAACCCCGGCCGGTACTCCAGCCGCCCAGACGCCCGATCAGGACCAGGGGCCCGCTGGGACCCTGAAAGTCAATGTTAACGTCGTCGGACTGTTCTTCAACGTCAAGGACAAGCACGGCGCCCTCATGCCCAACCTTACTAAGAATGATTTTGATGTACTGGAAGACGGCCAGCCGCAGACCATCAAATACTTCGCCGCCGAATCGAACCTCCCACTCACCCTTGGCATCCTCATCGATTCCTCAGGCAGCCAACTCAGAGTTCTCGACATGGAGAAAGAAGTCGGTGGCGCATTCCTCCGCCAGATTCTCACTGATAAAGACGAAGCCTACGTCATTGACTTTAACGTGGATGCCTCGCTGATACAGGATTACACCCGCGACGTGCACCGCCTGCAGGCCGCTCTCAACAAAGTCAAGATCAACACCGGCTTCACTACCGGGCCACTGCCCGGCGCGGGAGGCGGACCCGTCCCCACCGCTCCCGGCTCGCAGCGCGGCACTGTGCTGTACGATGCCGTCTATCTTTCCTCCCATGACATGCTGTCCAAAGAAGTCGGCCGCAAGGCCATGATCCTGCTTACCGATGGCGAGGACGAAGGCAGCCAGCTCAAAATCAAAGACGCCATCGAAGCCGCCCAGAAAGCCGACGCCATCATCTATGTGCTGCTCTGCGCCGATCGCGGCTTCTACGGATCTTTCCAGGTGGGCTATTCCGGCGAGAGTGAGATGCGCAAACTCACCGAGGCCACCGGAGGCCGCGTCATCAACGTCGGCAACAAATTCGACAAGCTGAAGGAAGCCTTCGACCAGATCGCCGCCGAACTCCGCAGCCAGTACAACCTCGGCTACACACCCACCAACACCGCGCTCGACGGCGGCTACCGCAAACTCGAAGTGAAATCCAAACAGAGCTACAAAGTGCAGTGCCGCGCCGGCTACTACGCCTCCCCGCGCGAACCCCAGCCGCAGTAGAGTGGAGCGGGCGCCCTCGCCCGCTGCCTTTGATTTTGATCTGGCCCTCCAAAACTCCGCCCTAGCCCTCAAGCCCAAAAACATTTAGCCTGTAGGACGCTGGATGAACCGGAGGTTCGCCATGCCGTCTGGAAATCTTGTGCCCTCCCGCCGTACATTCCTGCAACTCTCAGCCGCCGCTGTAGCCTTGCGTTTTGTCACCGAACCAATGCTCGCCGCGGCGGCCCGTCGTCACCTGCCGTTCTCCAAAGACGCCGTCATGATCGATTCCAATGAGAATCCGCTCGGCCCCAGCCAACCCGCGCGCGATGCCATTTCCGCGATCATCCCTCTCGGCGGACGGTACCTGGATAATCTCACCGACGAACTCATCCACATCTTCGCCCAGCAAGAAGGCCTGAACCCGGACTTCATCCGCGTCTTCCCCGGCTCCACTCCCCCGCTTCGCTTCACGGTCGTTGCCTTCACGTCGCCGCAAAGAAGCTACGTAGGCGCCGATCCCGGATACGAAGCCGGCCCAGATGCGGCCGCGGCCACCGGGGCCCGCGTAATCAAGGTTCCTCTTACCAAGACTTACGCTCATGACGTCAGGGCCATGCTCGCCGCCGCTCCCGATGCCGGACTGTTCTACATTTGCAATCCCAACAATCCCACCGGGACGCTCACGCCGCACTCCGACCTCGAGTACCTCGTCGAAAACAAACCCAAGGGTTCCATCGTGATGGTCGACGAAGCCTACATTCATCTTTGCGATGCCCCTTCGACACTCGACTTCGTCAAGGCTGGCAAGGATGTAGTTGTTCTCCGCACTTTCTCGAAAGCTTATGGCATGGCCGGGTTGCGCTGCGGATTCGCCGTTGCCCGTCCCGACCTGCTCGAAAAAATCATGGATCGCTCCGGCTGGAACTTCATGCCTGTCACTGCCCTGGTGGCAGCTTCGGCGAGCCTCAAAGACCCGGGTCTCGTCCCCGAACGCAAGCGCATCAACGCCAGCGTTCGCCAGGAAACATTTCAGTGGCTCGACCGCAACGGTTACTCCTACATCCCTTCCGTGTCGAACTGCTTCCTGCTCGACACCAAGCGCCCCGCAAAAGAAGTGATCGACGCCATGGCCCAGCAAAATGTTTTCATCGGACGCATCTGGCCCATCATGCCCACCTGCACCCGCATCACAGTCGGCACGCATGAAGAGATGGAGAAATTTCAGGCCGCGCTGCACAAGGTGACCACCGGCGCCACCGCTTTCTCGCTGCAACCACCCAGGTCCAGCAGAAGTCGCCGGCAGACGGTGCCGACCTGATGCTGGTGTGGAACTTGCTCGCTTGGAGTAGGCGCTTCACGTTCGGCTTGGCTCAGCGAGAGCTCTGCCCGTGGCTCTGCTATTGCCCGATGGAGCCGTTCCGGTGAACCCGGCCGCCTTCAAAGAAGCGGTGCCGCACCATGCTGTGGCCGAGCAGAAAAAACAGAACTGCCAGGAAGACTACAAACAGGAAGTGTCCACTTCCGAACGATGGAGGCTCGTTCCCTTCAGGCTCCGGCGAATTCGATGGACTAGCCATAGACTCACCCCCAACCACCTAGCACAATTGTAACGCGGTTCAGCACGCAAACTGGCGTAACCCTGCCCAGCAATTCCAAACGGTCACTCCACCGCTTCTCCCCACTCCACCGTCCGTCGCTCCCGGCTGCTTTTGTGCGCCAGCATGATCGCCCGCATGGTCCGCAAAGCCTGCTCCGGCGTCACGTCCAGCGTTGCCTTCTTCTCGATCGCATCCCGCACATTCGCATAGAATCCGCGATAGTCTCCGCGCTCGGTCTTCACCTTCACACTCGCCTCGCCCACCAGGCTCAGCGTTCCCCACAACTGTTCGTCTTCCACTCCCCAATCCGCGCCCCAATCCAATCCATCGGGACAATTCTCTCCTCGTAGCCGCGCCTCCTGCGGATCCATTCCATACTTCACAAATGAACCCTTCGTCCCATGAATCAGAAAGTGTGGCCCCGGAGCAAACGCAACGATACGCGCCCGCCCCATCGCCCGCAATCCAGCTCCCGAGTTCCGATACTCCATGCAAACATCAAACGAATCATCCACCTGTGAAGTTTCCCGCTCGCAGAACGCCGACGCCGTAATCGCCCGCGGCTCCCCAAACAAAACCAGTGCCTGATCAATCACATGCGGACCGAGATCAAACAACACTCCAGCCCCTGGCTGATCCGCGCGCTCCCGCCAGGCATTCGCCTTCGGCTCCAGCCGAAAGCGATCATATCTACTCTCATACTCAACCACAGCCCCCAGCTTGCCAGATGCCACAATCTCTTTCACGGTGCCGAAATCTCCATCCCACCGCCGGTCTTGATATACCGTGATCAATCGTCCGCGTTCTGTCGCTAGCCTCACCAGTTCCTGAGATTCCCTGAGCGTCGGTGCGAACGGCTTGTCTACCACCACATCCCGCCCCGCCAACAAACAAGCTTGAGCAAATTCAAAGTGCGAATCATTCGGAGTCGCGATCACGCATAACTGGATCTCCTTATCCGCCAGCAACTCCTCCAAAGTCCGCGCCACCCGCACCTCAGGATATTTTTCCCGAGCCCGCGTCCCCCTGCGCTCCAGGATGCAGGCCAACTCCATTCCCGGCACACCCCGGATCACCGGCGCATGAAACGACTGCCCCGCCATACCAAAACCAATTAATCCCACTCGCACCATTGCGGCTCCCTTATTGTGGCTCCGTTGATCCCCGCTCCCGTCTACTAGTCAGCTGGCTGAGATTTACAGCCTTCTGCCGATACTCCGCCGCTCTCCCCCGTTCTATAAACGAACAGTAAAACGAGCGGTATTTAGCTGCTGAGCCTGACGGAGGCAGAAATGAAGCTTGAGCCTTTCCTCAAAGTCTCTCTGCTGCTGGCTATCTTATGGGCCGCCAGCTTTCTGGTGTTCCACGTCGCCAGCGTTTTGATTCATATGCTGTTGGTGGTGGCCGTCCTGTTCTACGTGGGTCATCTCGTCAGGGATACCAGCACAACCTGACTCTCGTGCAACGATTTTGCAAGGCGATAAGCCCTCGGCTGACCCGGCTGACCGGCCGGCGATGCCGAGGGCACCGCCTATCACCCTTTACGATCCTTCACCCGCCGCACAAACTTCAGCCCGGACCACACCTCCGTCACCGCGCACACCTTCACATCCACGAGCCCTGCGTCGAGCCCGATTTCCCGCACCAGATTCCCATCCAGATCCGTCACCACGCCGGAGCTCTTTTTCGGCCAGCTAACCCACAACATCCCCGCCGGAGCCAGCCGCTCCGCGATCCGCGAAAACTGCTCGGTCAACTCCTTGCGGGATTTACAAAACATCATCGCGAAATCCAGCGCATCACTTTCTTTCGCCGCTTCTCTCGTCACTTCTTTCGTCACTACTCTCGTTACTATGCACTCACCCAGCGCCTCGCGTAATTCGGCGCGCACCTCCGCCGGAGCGTTCGCCAACCACACGCGAAACCCAGCCTTGATCCCTAACTTTTTCGGAAGTGGTGTCCCCGAATATCCCGGCATTCAATGCTCGTGAGAAAAAAGGAAACTGCCTGCAGAACCCAGATGCGACAGGCCGAAGCCCGAAACCCGAAAGCCGAAGCCCGCTCTACTGCACCGGAGCGTACCATCCCCGCCGCGACCGCACCCTGAAGTTTTTCCGGTCGAGAGCTACGATCTCAATGGTGCGAAAGTGTCCGTCCGGCTTGAAGTCTGCCGGTTTGTAGGAGACCGCATATTGACTGCGTAACTCCTCCTGAATTTCGGCGAATGCGTTGGCCACGTCGCGAATCTGAAAGGGAAAAAACGCCCGCCCTCCCGTCGCGTCCGCAATGCGCTCCAGCACCTTGTCTCCTGTTCCCTTGGTGCCGCTCACGTTCGTGCTGATCGTGTATACGATCGCTTCCGCGCGCTGCGCCATCTCGATGGCTTCCTCGCGCGTCACATGGCTTTGGTTGTCCTCTCCGTCGCTCAGCAGGACGATCGCCCGCCGCGTCGGCCCGGCCTGCGCTTCCTTCAGCAGCTTGTCCCGGCACGCAAAGTACAGCGCATCGAACATCGCCGTTCCGCCTCCCGGCCGTAACGCGCGAACACCCTTGTCCAGTTTCTCCGTGTCGTCGGTAAAATCCTGTGTCACTTCCGGCGTGACGTCGAAGCCCACAACCATCGCCTGGTCATAGCCCCGCCGCACGGTCTGGTTCAAGAACTCAATCGCGGACTCCTGTTCGAACTTGAACCGGTCGCGCACTGAGTTGCTGGCATCGATCAGCAAACCCACCTGCAGCGGCAAATTTGTTTCCGCATGAAAGCTCCGGATCTCCGCCGCCGGCTTGTTGTCATCCACAACCTGGAAATCGGCCTGCTTCAGATCGGTCACGCGTTTCCCGTGTTTGTCCGTTACCGTGAACACCACGTTCACTTCGTTGGTGCCCACTCGGATGCGTGGGATATCTGCGCTGGGGTCGCCAGACTTCCGATCATCAGCCTGCGGCGTCCCCGACGTGGATGACGGAGACTGCGGGGAACCTTGCTGGGAAGCCTGTTGGGAAGGCTGGGGTGACGTCGGCGAGCCAGACGGCGCCCCCGTCTGCGCCATTTCGACCCCTCGCAGCCCCACCACCAGCAGCAGAGCCGCCGCCCACCGCATCGCCGAACCTCTGAAAACGTCTCTCGTAAAAATGTCCCTCATCAATCTGCCATTATATCCGCACCAGCGATGAATTGGGCTTCGCCGAAGGGTGGGTAGTGGGCTAATTCTGTGTTGCTCTAAGAAGCCGGAACGATGACAAATTTATTGAGAGACGGTCGATCCTTGTCCGCAACAGTTCGACAGTGCCACTCTTTCTCGAAGCTAGCGGCGCGCTCGTGCCTTTTTTTCATCAAGTCGTAAAGCCGATCATGAGGTACGAGAAACCAGTCTCGCTTATCGGCAGCGTTGAAAGGAGCACTCGGAAAGAGCATCCACAAAGATTTATTCCCGTATTTTCCCCAGTTTACGGTCAAACGACCCTTCAGTTGAACTGCCAGCCGCTTCCCCCTCGGATCG
>Ga0070764_10001204_pt1 | contig 11116 bp, 9 predicted proteins | sample HubBroMetageWRM4_FD_67287 | JGI IMG/M metagenome (GOLD analysis project Ga0070764, IMG submission 67287) | Warmed soil microbial communities from the Hubbard Brook experimental Forest, New Hampshire - Hubbard Brook CCASE Soil Metagenome WRM 4 | ecosystem: Environmental > Terrestrial > Soil >... | reverse complement strand
AAGTTCCGTAAGTAATGCAGGGAACGTATTGCGGGAACAATGGCAAAGCTCGCCCGTATCTTCGCGTGACGTACAAGGCGCGCGTTGGTTGCGCGGGAGCGTCTAGACCTGCTTCTTCTCGGCCCCGAATATCTTCCGCACCATCCAGAGCGGCGCCACAAACACATGCGCAGGATTGGTCAGAAATGCGGGCTTGTTCCCTTCGACCAGGTGGCCCAGCCAAGCCAGCGCGAAGGCCGTCGGGATGAGCAGCAGCCCAATGATCCAGTGCCACCACACCACAATCACCGACGAGAAGCCAACGGGGATTGCGATCATGTGGAATGCGCGGTTGACGGGATGGTTATGCGCGCCATCGTAGTGCGAATAGAGTCCCATTTATACCCACCTCCAGGGGTCGAAAATGCAGGCGCCGGCATTATAGGCCTCGGGTTCGGGCTGGTGAAACGGTCCAGTGCCAAGAAGCACTATGTATGGGGGGTTCCTTGCTTTCCTCAGACCCATTTCCGGGGTATACTCACTTGATTATCGGAGTGCTGGGTTCTCGAATTCCCCTCGACAACCCGAGGCAAACATTGCCTTTGTTGAGGGATCGAGGTGCGCTCCCTCGCTGGCTCTCCGAATCCGGTCAATCCTAATGGATGAGCGCGACCACAGGGGTAAAGATTCCGATAGCCCTACGATGCCGGGCACCCGTCTGCCCGATGATTCGGTTGGCGCTGCCGCTCTAACACCTCCGCCCCTTTCCAATGCTCCAGTCTCGGACGCACCAACCTTGCCGCATGGCACCCCGATTCCGGGGGCAACGCAGGCAATGCCGTATATCCGTCAGGCTTCGCCCTCGACGCCACATTCGATCAGCAATATCTCGGCTTTTCAAGGCTTGCAACCGGGGGTGTTATTTGGTGGACGCTACGAAATCCAGGGTGTCCTCGGACAAGGCGGCATGGGCGCCGTCTACAAAGCTCGCGACCGCGAACTCGATCGCCTGATTGCATTGAAGGTCATCCGCCCTGAACTGGCGAACGATCCCGCAATTCTGTTGCGCTTTAAGCAAGAACTCATTCTCTCCCGCAACATCACGCACAAGAACGTAGTCCGCATTTATGACCTGGGCGAAGCCGAGGGCATTCGCTTCATCAGTATGGAATACGTTGACGGCGAGGACCTGCGCACCATATTGCGCCGCCAGGGAAAGTTCTCATCCAAAGACGCGATTTCGGTGGTGGAGCAGGTCTGCCGTGCGCTCGATTCCGCCCACTCCGAAGGCGTAATTCATCGCGATCTGAAACCGCAGAACATCATGCGCGACAAGCACGGCCGTATCGTGGTGATGGACTTCGGACTGGCGCGCTCACTTGGCGATTCCGGCATGACCCAGACCGGCGCCATCGTCGGCACGCTCGAATACATGTCGCCCGAGCAAGCTCTCGGCAGCACGCTCGACCAGCGGTCCGATATTTTCAGCGTGGGCTTGATTTTCTATGAACTGCTCACCGGAAAAGCTCCGTACGAAGCTGACACCGCCATCGCCAGCCTGATGAAGCGCACTCGCGAAGAGGCTCGATCCGCTTCCGAGGTAGATTCTTCCGTTCCTAAATCCCTGAGCGCGATCGTCAGCCGCTGCCTGGAGCGTGAGCCCGCCAACCGCTACCACTCCGCTGTCGAACTATTGCAGCAATTGACGACATGGGAAGCGAATCCGAACATCAGCGCCGAATCGCTATCGAAAATGATCGCGCACCCGATTGTGCGCAAGTCGACTTTCAGTCTCAATCTCCCCGGCAAGAGCTGGATGTGGATTGCAGGCGCCGTGCTCGTCATCGTGCTCGCGACCTTTGCCGGGCGCACGTTGCTGAATCACGCCTCTACGTCATCTGGTGAGGCGGTGCAGGGTATTCCGCCATTGAAGCAGGGCAAGTATGTGGCGCTGCTACCGCTAAAGTTGGTCGGCGACCAGAAAAGTCTTGGTTATTTGGCCGATGGAATTCAGGAAGCTCTTGCTGCCAAGCTGTTTCAATTGCAGGAAGTTCACCTGGCATCCTCCGACGCGGTTGAGAAAGTGGCCGCCAAAGATCTGCCTTTATCCAAGCTGGCTCACGAATTGGGAGTCAACCTGGTGCTGCAAGGCAGCGTGCAGGGTAACAGCGACAAGTTCCGTGTAACGCTCGGTCTCGACGATGCCACCACCGGCAAGCGTGTTTGGAGCAATGAATTTTCGGGAGCCTCCGGCGATGTGCTTGCCCTTGAAGACCAAATCTATGGGACCGTCGCCACCGCCCTAGCCCTCAAGCCAACAGATGAAGAGCAAGCTCGCCTTGGCGCTCAGCCCACCACCAACGTCAAGGCCTATGACCTCTACCTGCAAGGTCGAAACATACTACGCAACGGTCACAGCCAGGATGACTATCGCAAGTCTGTAGGCCTGTTCGAACAGGCCATCGAAAAAGATCCAAACTTCGCGCTCGCCTATACGGGACTCGCCGATTCCAGCCTCCGCATGTACGGGGAGAGCAAGGATGGTATTTGGGCGCAAAAGGCTACCCTGGCGGCGCAACATGGTGAGCAGCTCTCCAATAACCTTCCCGAAGTTCATCTCTCGCTGGGCAGCGTTTATACGACCACGGGAAAGAACACGCAGGCGGTTACTGAACTGAAACGGGCGCTGGAATTGGCCCCGAACTCGGACGAAGCCTACCGCAATCTGGGCGAAGCCTATAGCCTCAGCGGTCAAAGCGACGATGCTATCGCTGCCTATCAGAAGGCAGTCGCGGCCAACTCTTACTATTGGCTAAATCACCGCTCCCTTGGCAACGCGTATTTTGGGCAGGGCGATAATGCAAAGGCGCTCCAGGAATTTCAGAAGGTCATTGAAATCGCACCTGACAGTCCCATGGGCTATGAAGGCATCGGGATGGTCTATCTGCGAGACGGTAAGTGGGGTGAGGCCATTCCGCAGCTTCAAAAGGCGCTTGCGCTGGCTCCAGATTCACCGACCTACTCCAACCTGGGCACGGCTTACTTCTTCATGAAGAATTACGACGAATCCACGAAGATGTATGAGAAGGCCGTGGAGATGACTCCGAATGACGAAATACTTCTGGGCAATCTCGGCGACTCATATCGTTGGTCGGGACATTCCGACCAGGCTGCTTCGGCTTATAGCAAAGCGATCTCGCTGGCATTCCAGCAGCTTCAGGTGAATCCTCGATCTGCTGTGATCATGAGCGACCTCGGGCTTCTCTACGCCAAGAAGGGCGACGCCGCGAATGCACAGCAATATACCAATCAGGCACGCGCGATTAATCCCGACGATGTGCAGTTGATCTATTCGGAAGCTCAGGTTCAGACGATGACCGGAAAACCTGAAGAAGCGTTGAAGTCGCTGCGGTTGGCGTTCGAGAAGGGATACTCTGCGCAGGAGGCCTGGAACGATCCCGAGCTTCAGAAGCTCCAGGCCCTGCCACAGTTTTTAAAATTGGTGAACGAGTTTACAAAGAAGAACCCCTAAGAATTCCAGCGGTTCTTCCACAGCTTGCGGCGCGAGAACATCGCTCCGAACCCCGTTACCATCAGCGCAATTGTGCCCGGCTCCGGAACACTGCCCGCAGCGGCGTTCGCATGCCCGTTGAATACAAGACCGCCCGGCCAGCAACTTTTGTTGATGCACGAGAAAGTAATGGAGAAGCTTGTTCCGTTCGGAATCCCTTTGTCCGCATTAAGAGCGCCGCTCTTGACGCCCGACAGTAAAATCTCAACCGCACCGTTCTTGAGCGTCTTGGTAGTGCAGCTCTCAAATAAGTACGACTGGCAGCTGATATCGGCAGCCGGTTCGCCTTTTTCCACCAACGTCAGCGAGGTCCAATTTTGTCCGCTCTCGTTCGTGAAGAATAAAGTGCCCGATCCGCTCTTCGGCACACTGAAGCTAAAGTCTGTGCCGACGCCCACGCAGTTCGGACAAGTCACCAGGGCGTTGCCACCAGCAACGCCGTGAATAACGATTCTGGGATCATTGATTCCGTCGGCAAAAGCCATCATCGATCCCATCGCCAGAAGCAAAAGTACTGCAAATACCTGAGAAATTTTCATTGAGGTTTCCTGTTCACCAAAGGAATCGTGCTGGGTAACTGTCTCCCAGCTATCGGGGGAATGCGGCGAGGTTAGCTGGTTAAAATGCTCGGGTCAAGCGGAAACAAACATCTGCTTGAGAAATATTTCAATCGGATGAAAACTGTTGCGCATATCGGTCTGGAGTATGCAACCTATTGCACGTTCTCCACTTAGGAAGGTGGCATTGGGTTGCGCGCCGCCCACAAAAAAGCCGGAACCCGAAGGCTCCGGCTGTCCAGTTGGTTGTGTGCCCGGATAAAAGTCGGATTGTGAGTTCACGCAAAGCGTGGATCGCCGCTGGCTACGCGCTTCGTCGCGGCCGCACCGTCAAGTCCCGCACCTGCGCTAAAATGCTCGACATCTGCATTCCGCTCAGCTGCGACAAATACGGCATAACTTCAGCCACAAACTGATCCTCCATCAACTCGCGTACTTCTTCTTGCCGATTTCGTTCTCCACCGGAGAGCAGATCCGGCACGCTAACCTCAAGCGCCCTCGCCAGTCTCTCCAGCGAAGATAAGGTTGGCGTCGCCTTCTCATTTTCGATTTTCGAGACGTACGTACGCGGCACTGACATGCGCAACGCCAGCTGCCGCTGACTCAACCCATTGCGCAGCCGCAAGGATCGAATCGAGTGCGCCAACTTCAAATGCCCGCGGCCATTAGAATTGATGTTCACCGGCATTACTTCCGGCGACGGAGTCATAGCGGCAATGTCTACCTCGTCCTCATCCAATGACAGATGGCAACGGCGGCAAAGACTATTTGATGTGCGGAATTGCACCAAGAAACAACGATCGCATCGTACGACTTCCCGTGAGTCCACGGGAGTAAGTGTGGTGGCCATTCAGGTTTTGCGAGTGCCAGAGCGGGGGCTACTCTCAAAGCCAACTACAGCGTAATCTGCTGGATGGAGGCTGTGGATGTCAAGACAAAAATAGGAAAAACACTGCGGTTAGACGGTAAAACAATAGTCACAACATTCAGAATCAGCAGAAACAGGTAAGAAAACATGAATCAACGTGATGCCGCATGGTGTTTACTAACTGAGTTCACCCAGTCGGAAAGTCTTCGCAAGCATGCCCTCTCCGTTGAGGTTTGCATGCGCGCTTATGCCCGCAACGCCGGAGCCGACGAAGAATTGTGGGGCATGGTCGGACTTCTCCACGACTTCGATTATGAAAAATATCCAAGTGCCGAAGAACACCCTTTCAAAGGCTCTGAGATTCTCAAAGAACGAGGTTATTCCGAAGAAGTACGCCGCGCCATCATGTCGCACGCTCAATATAGTGGCGTCACGCGTGTTTCTCCGATGGAGAAGACTCTCTTCGCCTGCGACGAACTGGCGGGATTTATTACCGCGTGTGCTCTCGTTAAACCGGGAAAGTCGCTCGCCGAAGTCGAGGCTAAGTCCGTGCGAAAAAAAATGAAAGACAAGGCGTTCGCCCGAAGCGTGCATCGTGAAGACATCATCGAAGGCGCCGCCAACCTCGGGTTGGATCTGGAAGCACACATCGCGTTTTGTATCAAAGCCATGAAGACGATTGCCAACGAGTTGGGCCTCGAAGGTCGCGTATAAATCCGATTCCTTGCTCCATACAAATTGTCGACAAGAAAAAACCCCGCCATCCGGGATGATGGCAGGGTGATTTTCAATACTACAAGCGGTTATTTTCTGAAGTAATCGGCGAACTTTTTCGCATTCGGAGTTCCTACGCCGGTTACATTATCCCAACCAGGAGCTGTGGTGAGCGCCTGCGGACTGTCGCAAACAGTTCCGCCATAAAGCCTTGATGGGAGCGGATCCTGGCAATCCTGGCCGAACGAGTACACAACCATCGTGAATGCCTCGTAGGGATAATCCCAAATGCCGGTGATGAGATCCTGCGATGCCGCACCGCCAACTACTCCACTCGCGTTGTATTTGTTGGTGCCGGTCGCTTCCTGAATGGATGCAGTCACGTTGTGCGCCGAAGTGACCGGAACAATATCGTGAATGGCGTCCGCCGGAAGAGAATACAAATACGGCGCAGCTTGACCAAGCGGTGGTTTACCCGCGACTTGAGCTTCCTGATTGGCGATTGCCCACAAGGCGGAGAACATGGGAGTGGCGAGGCTCGTGCCACCAATAACCTCCCACACTTGTGGAGGGTTGATGCCAGGGATACTAATCAAAATCGCAGCCCCAGTGGTAGGATCCGCGAGCCAAGAGATATCTGGTAGCTGGCGGTATTGGCCCGGCAGCGCACTCTGAAACGACGGCTTCGGAAAACCGCCGAGGCATTCGAGTTGAGGATTTTGGACAGCGCAATTGCTTTCGCCTCCACCCGAACCATATTCGAATCCGAATATGCCTGGAGGATCGGTGACGAGTCCGGCATTCACCGGCGCGCCCCAATTCGTTCCCCAGCCGGCTTCCCAGGCAATTGAATTATTTGCTTTGAGCTCCAGACTGACCCCGCCAACGGCCGTTGCCCACGGAGAATCGGCAGGCGCGTTAACAGTCTGCGAATAGCCATAAAGCGTGTAGTCGCCGTAGTCACCCGTCGCAAAGTTGGTGGAAAGTCCGACGGCAGCAGCCATTTCTGAGAGTAAGTTCTCTGTATCTAGTTCCGACATAGAAGTGGCCGCTTCGATCGAACCGTAGCTGCCCGACAACACCGTGCCGAGCGCCTCATTGATGACGTCGAATTCGGCCTGGTTTACATCCTGAAAGTCCGACGACGGAGGAACGACGAGGTTGATGTTGGCACCAGGCGCAATGGCGTGGGCCCACTCCACATCCAAGGTGATTTCGGGATTGTCCCAGTCATCGCACAGACTTTGTGCAGTGAAGATGATGCCGAGAAAGGGTTGCTGACCTACGGGATTTAACTGTGGCAGGCCGAACTGGGCCGAAAACGCATTGGCATCGTTGAAGATTGTAGGTGTGCCACACCAGTCGATGATCGCGATGGTTTGGTCGGTGCCGTCGAACTGGTCGTGCTCCTGATATAGACCGGTGAGATTGTAGGCGGTCTGGATCATCGGCGGTGTGTAGCCGCAGCCGATGCTGGTTTGGCTCGCAAGATTCAGCTTGTTACCCGAGTAGGTACCGATCGGAAACTGGCCACTATTGTTGTTGGAGAATATTTCGGTCTCGGTCCCAGCGAAGCACTGCGACGAAAAGAAATCAGAGTTCTTTACCGCTGCCGGCTTCGCCATCCGCGCAGCCCTTGAATCCCCGAGCCCGGCTTGCCGGACAATCACCGGATGCTCGAAACCACCTGAATCCAGTCCTGATATCGCTCTCACTAAATCGCCGGCGGCTCCTTCCACATAAGGGTCACCGATATTCGCGCGGATGGTTTTGTCGCGCACCTGGTACTTATTGAGTTGGACGTGGAACGCTTTCTCCACATCGCCGACCGTGCCTCGCGCTCTCACGTAATAATTGCTGGGACCCGTCTTCACAATGGTCAGGTTATGGTCCACGAAGAACTGGCGCACTATCTTGGCTTCATCTGCGGTTGGACCAAAGCGCGCAGCGATATCGGCTGGCTTCAGCCAATGACGATAGTTGGGAGAGGTCGGGTCATAAAGCGAATGTGTAAGCGCATCGAATTGGCTCTGGTTGTGGATTTGCAGCCAAATGCTCACCTCGATTACCTTCGCCGGATCCTCGGCTCCAAGATTCTTTGACGTCGCAACGTATCTCGGTGTATTGTTCATAACGATTTTGCCTTCCGTAGGAGCGGCTGGCATCAATGCGCAACTCATGGCCACCATCGCCATGACGCCGAGCCATCGATGACTGCGGCTTGTGTTAACTGCCTTGTTCTTTTGGTTCATTACTTCCTCCTGGGGAAATTAAGTTCAGTGCGAACGGAAGAGCCGATGGACACAAGACGACCCGGCTATTCCGTTCTTAGACTTCAGTAGTCTTCAGCAGGCAAAGAGAGTTGAGACGTGGACTTGCAGTGTCTCGGTTGAAATGCGGGCCCGTGGCGACTTCAGTCCGTTCCATGAAACCCGGCAATGGTAGCGGGTTCTCAGGCGGTTGGCAATAAAACTTTGCAAGTCCGTTTTTTAATTACATCGATCACCGGAAAACGGCACATTCTTGCGGTCCCTGTTCATCGCACCACGCTCAGCGCACCAGATTCATCGCACTACCGCGGCGATCTTGCCGCTGGCAATCAGATCGGCGATGCGCGCAAAATCCTGATACATCACGCGATCCTTCTCCATCGTCGCGCACACCGACCGAATCGCCCCGTGGGTCTGCTGCAATGGCTTGGAGGTCTTGAGCGGCGCGAGAAAGTCGATCGCTTGCGCCGCAGCCATCGCTTCAATGGCCAGCGTGTTGCGTGCGTTCTCGACGATCTTTTTCAGCTTGTTGGCGGCAGTCATGCCCATCGAAACAAAGTCTTCTTTATTTCCCGACGTGGTAATCGAATCGACCGAAGCGGGATGCGCCAATACCTTATTTTCACTCACTAACGCTGCTGCGGTTACTTGCGGCATCATGAAGCCCGAGTTCATTCCCGCACCCGGCGCGAGAAATGGAGGCAGACCTTCACTCAGCGCGGGATTTACCATGCGCTCCAATCGCCGCTCGCTGATGCCCGCAAGAGCGCTCAAAGCAATCGCGAGAAAATCGAGCGCGAACGCCAGCGGCTCGCCGTGAAAGTTTCCGCCCGAGAGCACCTCGCCCTCGCCATCCATTGCCTTCGGATTCTTCACAAATACCAATGGGTTATCGACGGCTGAGTTCGTCTCGATCTCAAAAACAGTACGGCAGTGGGCCAGCGTGTCGCGCACTGCGCCATGCACCTGCGGTATACAGCGCAACGAATAGGCATCCTGCACGCGGCCGCAATCACGGTGTGATTCTCGGATCTCGCTCTGTTCAAGCAGACGACGCAGATTCTCCGCGGTTTTGATTTGCCCGGCGTGTGGACGAGCTTTTTGGATGCGCTCATCGAACGCGACATTGGTCCCCTTCAGCGCATCGCACGCCATGGCGCCGATGACGTCGGCGGTGTCGACAAGCGTCTCCGCGGCGAGCAGCATCAGGGCGCCGATGGCGAGCATGGCTTGCGTACCGTTGATGAGCGACACCGCTTCTTTCGCTTCGAGTATCAGCGGTTTGATTTGTGCGCGCTTCAACGCTTCGGCACTTGCCATGCGCGCACCTTTTTCATCGAAGCATTCGCCTTCGCCAATCAACGCCAGAGCGAGATGCGCCAGCGGTGCAAGATCGCCGCTTGCCCCAACGCTTCCCTGCGATGGGACCATCGGAGTCACTCCACGATTCAACATTTCGCAGATGGTGTCGATGGTGATGGCGCGCACACCCGAGTTGCCTTTTGATAGCGAATTGGCGCGCAGAAGCATCATGGCGCGCGTGTCGGATACAGAAAGCGGTTCGCCCACGCCGACCGCGTGCGAGCGCACGAGATTTACCTGTAGCTCGCGAACCTGATCTCCGACGATGTGCACATCGCTTAGTTTGCCGACGCCAGTCGTGATCGCGTACGAAATCTTATTCTGAGCGACGAGCGCATCGACAACTGCGCGGGCACGGTTGACCGCCTCGCGAGCGTCGGGAGCAAGAAGAACGGGCTGGCGAATGTCGGTGCGTGCTACTTCGCGGACGGCTTCCAGCGTCAGATCGTTTCCGTTAATGTGCAGGGCTTGCAAGGCATTTCCTGGTTTCTTATTCGTTGGTTCTCAGTTGTAGGTTCTTAGGCGAGTTATTAGCTTTCACTGCGAACCGCGGCCCGAAACACTTTCATATATTTCTCCGGCAGCACGCGCGGTTTCATTGTCGAATTGGCCACAATGTGCGTAGTCTCCCCTTCGGCCAACAACTTGCCAGTCTCCGCGCTTCGCAGTTCGTATCCGAAACGGATTACTTTTTCCCGGACATGCTTCAAATACGTACGCACGACAACCTCGTCATCATAATGCACTGGAGCCTTGTAGCGGCACTGCGCGTCAACTACGGCGATGAAGCAGTCGTCTTCGCGCTCCATCTCTTTATAGCTGAACCCGCACCGGCGAAGAAATTCCACTCGCCCGACTTCGAACCAGATGAAATGATTGGCGTGATAGACAACGCCCATCTGATCGGTTTCTGCGTAGCGAACGCGGATGCGCGTCTCATTTACAGTTGCGGGCAGTTTGTTATTTACATTTACAGGCACCGGTGTACTCGATTTACTCATCGGCCCATCCACTTCGGTTTGCGTTTCTCCAGGAAGGACTCGATCCCTTCGCGGAAGTCGGCACTCTCGCGGATGCCAGCATTTTCACGGATGGCAGCTTCAATTTGCGTATCGAGTCCGGCGCGCGCGTGATCGATTAGGAGGCGCTTAGTATAGAAAAGCGAGAGTGGACTGTTCTCCGCCAACTGCCCGGCAAGTTGGCGAGCACGATCGAGTAACATTTCGGGAGCAACAACCTCGTTGATCAATCCCATCTTCAGCGCTTCCGCCGCGTCAAAGATTCTTCCTGTAAGCAGAAGGTCACGGGCGATCTTTTCGCCGACCTGGCGCAGAAGAAAGGTCGAAACAATTGCAGGCACAAATCCGATCCGAACTTCGGTGTAGCCAAACTTGGCTTCTGGCACGGCAAGCGTGAAATCACAGAGTAGAGCAAGTCCCGTGCCGCCCGCGATTGCTGCGCCATTGACTGCCGCAATTGTCGGCTTGGGAAACTCATAGAGCGAACGAAACAAACTGGCCATGGTGCGCGAGTCTTCGATATTTTGCTCGGACGTTCGTCCGATTAGGGTTTTCAAGTTGTCGAGGTCCATGCCGGAGCAGAAGGCCTTCCCTGCCCCTGTCAAGATCAGGATGCGGGCGGAAGAATTTCTTACTTCTTCGAGAGCGCAAATCAGATCGTCAATGAGTTCGTAGCTGACGGCGTTGCGCTTGTCGGGTCGATTGAGCGTAACGGAGGCGACAGCGGAGTCGAAGCCGAGTTGGAGAGTTTTGTAGCTCATGATGGATTCTCAGCC
>Ga0070764_10001203_pt1 | contig 11116 bp, 11 predicted proteins | sample HubBroMetageWRM4_FD_67287 | JGI IMG/M metagenome (GOLD analysis project Ga0070764, IMG submission 67287) | Warmed soil microbial communities from the Hubbard Brook experimental Forest, New Hampshire - Hubbard Brook CCASE Soil Metagenome WRM 4 | ecosystem: Environmental > Terrestrial > Soil >... | reverse complement strand
GACGGGCTCAAAAGGCCCAGGGATGACAACGGCGCTCTGACACCGTGTAGGGGATAGCATTTATGTTTATCCCCTACCTCTCATGATATGAGGATGACAAGGGGTATTTGAGCTCGCGCAGCTCCGGCGGCTTCGGCAGCTCCGCCATGCCGAGCACCTCGCCGTAAACGACCGCGCGTGATCTTCGCTGCCGCGCGGCATCGCAAGCTGGACGTGATCGATGCTTTCAATCATCAGAGCGCCTTGGTGAGTCAAAGACCCGGCGCAAACGGCTCGAACGTGATTTCCATCTTGAGCCAATCGCTCAGCGGGTCCGCACGCTCGAACAGACGATAGAGTACCTCGATAGTCTGTACGTACGGCTTGAGGTCGACGGTGAGCGTTTCGCGCCATTGATCCTCCCAGTTGGGCGGGATCATGCGGCCGCCCACCACAGACGAGTATCGTCCAAACCCTCCCAACGTCGACCACACCACGTAAACGACGCCGGCGATTTCATGCCTATGCGACGGGTTCCACACCGCACCGTTGAAGTCGAGCATAACCGTTTCGGGTAGGCCAATCTCATAAGAGACTTCCTCGGCCGTTTCTGGGCCGTCGTTTCGTACGACAACGCCGAGCTCAAAGTAACGATACGGCTCGCGCGACCAGAAGTGTGTGCGGATTTCGTCCGCAAGCGTCTCGACTGTCATCTCTAGACCCGGCATCAGTCACTTCACGCCATCGCGCCGAGGCGCCAGGTTGCGACGAACGCTTTGAAGACGACCGGAAAAGCCTCATGCGTGAAACGAACGCTGCGCGAGCCGGTCCGCTCGAAGCCGGGGATGGTCGCGACGAGATGCGCCTGGGCGGCGGTGACGAATTGAACGTCAAGTGTCAGCGGGGGATCGAAGCGGAGGAGCTTGGCTTGGGCGGCGTTTCGGATCGCCTCCTCGGCCGCACGACGAATAGCGCGACAGGCGGTGCCGGGCATCATCGAGTTCGCGGCAAAGCTACCGATCGAGTCTTTCACGATGACACCAAGCACCCATGGCATCTGTGCCTGCACGCCCTCGACGGTCGTCCGGTCGCCGGTCACGAGCAAGAGCGGCACGCCCCAATGGCCGAGCAGGGCCGCATTGATGGTCGCTTCACTGCACGGCACGCCGTTAAGCCGAGCTTCGTAGATCACCGACGGAGTGTAGGTGTGAGCGAGCACGGCGTCGGCGTCGCCTGCACCGCCGTGGTAACCGACGAAGAACGCGCCGCCGAATCCGGCGTCGGCGTCCTGCACCATCGAGAACGGTTTGCGATTGCCGAAGAGGACGCGGACGTCACTCGGCAGTTCGTCGAGGAGCAGATTTCGCATGGGGCCGTGCGAGTCGTTGACGAGCACGCCGGTCGCGCCCGCGGCGCGCGCGCCTTCGATCGCATTGCTCACTTCGTCCGTGTAGTACCGGCGGTAGATGGCATACTCCGGATGCGGTGTGCGCGCGTCGACCTGCTGCCACGCGCAGACGCCGGCGACGCCCTCCATGTCGCTCGATATGTAAACGTTCACGCGATGCTGTCGGCGGCGGCGGCGATGCGGGTGGCGGCGATGAATGCGTTGAGTAACGCGGGATAGTGGCCGGCACGAAAGCGAACGGCGCGGCCGCCGATTCGCTCGAAGCCAGGCATCAGCTCGATGTAGTCGGCTTGCTCGACGCCGGCCGTTTCGACGGTCAGCTCGAAGGGCGGATCGAAGACGAACGGCCGTGCTTGAGCGATACGGCCGATTGCTTCGCGCGCGCCGGCGCGGATCGCCTCGCAGGCCGCGTGCGGCGTCATGGAATTCACGGAGGAGTAGCCGACGGAATCTTTGACCGGGACGCCGACCGCCCAAGGTAGCGTCCGCATCGTCTCCTCAACGATCGTTCGATCGCCGGTGATCAAGACGACGGGAACCCCGTAGCTGCCGGCGAGCGCGGCGTTGAGCAGCGCCTCGCTGCAGTACGTGCCGTTCACGTTAACGGAGTAGATTGCATCGGAAAAGGTGTGGGCGAGGGTCGCGCAGTCGCCGGCTTTGGCGTGGTAGCCGGTGAAGAAGACGGCGTCGAAGGCGGCGTCAGCACCCTGCATCATGCTCCACGGCTTCGGCGCTCCCGAAATCAGCCGCAACTCGTCGTCATCGGGCAGCAAGTCGAGGCGCAGATTATGCATCGACCAGTGCGAGTCGTTGACCGTCACGCCGCGCGCTCCGGCGCCGCGGGCGCCGTCGATTGCTGCGGCAACTTCGCGCGTCATGTGCTCTCGGAAAATCGGATACTCGTGGATGTCGCTAGGGTCGCACTGCTTCCAGGAGCAGACACCGGCGGTCCCCTCCATATCGCACGAGATGTAGACGTTCACCGCGATTGCAGCCCCTCGCGGGCTTGCGCGAGTCCGGTCTGCGCTGCCACGTTACGTGGATTCGCGCGCAGAGCGCGCTCATAGAACGGAATCGCGTCGGCGAATTTGTTCGCGGCGAGATACATGTCGGCGAGCTGGGTCAACGCGACGTCGTCGTTGGGGTGCGATGCAATCCGCGCGCGAAGCGTTTGCAGCGCCGCTACAACCGGCGCGGGCGGGCCCCCTTCGACGGCGTTTTGCGATCCCTGCCGCTCGGGCGGCGCAGAGGCCTGGGAACTTGCGGCCTTCCCGAAGACCGAGCCGGTAACGCCGAATCCGTCGGCGACGAGGTAGGCCATGAGCGCAAGAAACGCCGCTGCAATGAGCCCGACGATCGGTAGGTAAATCCGCGGAGGAAGACCGCCGGATGCATTTTCTTGCACGATGGTTCCGTTGGACGATGACCGAAGTAAATCATGCGTGCCCGCATCGGTGCTCCCCAACGAAGCCGACCTTCAGCTGCTTTTCGCCCGATTGAACTACGAGTTCTTCAACGGCGAAGTTCCGGATTGCTGGATCCGCTACAACGAACGGTTCTCGAACTCGGCCGGCCGGATCACCTATCGCCGCCACCCGATGGTGATCGAACTTTCTCCCAAACACTTTCGTCAGCAACCCGAGGCACTTGAGGAGACGCTCGTCCACGAAATGGTGCACGCTTGGTGCTACGCGAACTTCGGTGAGACCGGCCACTCGGCGCGGTTCAAGCGAAAGCTGCGCGCGTGCGGCCTGAGCTCGATCTATCACGATCTCGGTAGCGTGGGACCGCTGCGAGAGTCGAGCAAGCGATACATCCTGCGCTGCGAGCAGTGCTCGTTCGAAGTGCTCCGCCGCGCGCGTCCGCGCAAGCCGTCAAGCTGTCCTCGCTGCAACAAAAGTCGCTTCGATGCTCGGTTTCCACTGACGATCTATGAGATCGTTGAGATGCGCGCGGCCGGCACGACAATTGACGCAGCAATTGCAGCGCGGAAACAGCGCGAGCGGTGACGAACGGAAAGAGCATGCGCACCGAAAGCGATTCCATGGGAAAAATCGAGGTCCCGAGCGAGAAGTATTATGGAGCTCAGACCGCCCGGTCGCTCGTGCACTTCGACATCGGCGAAGATACATGGCCGCGCGATGTCATGCCGCGCCAAGTCATCCGGGCAATGGCCGTTCTCAAGAAGGCTGCAGCGACGGTCAACCACGACCTCGGAAAGCTCGACGACGAGCGCACGCGGCTGATCCTCCAAGCCGCCGATGAGGTCATCGTCGGGAAGCTCAATTCACACTTTCCGCTGCGCGTTTGGCAAACGGGTTCGGGCACCCAGACGAATATGAACGTGAACGAGGTCATCTCCAACCGCGCGATCGAGCTCGCCGGTGGCGAGATGGGTTCGAAGAAGCCCGTGCATCCAAACGATCACGTCAACATGTCGCAATCGTCGAACGACACGTTCCCCACCGCGATGCACGTGGCCGGCGCGCAAGGAATGGTGGAAATGCTACCGGCCGTCGAACGGCTGCGCGATGCGCTGGCGGCCAAAGCGAAAGCGTGGTCGCACATCGTGAAGGTCGGCCGAACGCATCTGCAGGACGCGACGCCCATCACGCTCGGTCAGGAGTTTTCGGGCTACGTCACGCAGCTCGATCGGGCCATCGCCGCCTGCAAGAAGGCGTTGGATCCGCTCTACGATCTCGCAATCGGCGGGACGGCCGTGGGCACGGGGCTCAACGCGCATCCCGAGTTCGGCGAGCGCACCGCGCGGAAGATCGCCGAGCTGACGGGCCTGCCCTTTCGCTCGCATCCGAACAAATTTACGGCACTGGCCTCGCACGACGATTTCGTCTTTGCTTCCGGCGCGCTGAAGATGCTCGCCGCGGCGCTGATGAAGATCGCCAACGACATCCGCTGGCTTGCCTCCGGTCCGCGCGCCGGGATCGGCGAGCTCATTCTGCCTGAGAACGAGCCCGGTAGCTCGATCATGCCGGGTAAGGTCAATCCGACGCAGTCCGAAGCGATGACGATGGTTTGCGTGCAGGTTTACGGCAACGACCTCGCCGTCAGCTTCGGCGCGTCGCAAGGCAACTTCGAACTCAACGTCTTCAACCCGGTCATCATCTACAATTTCCTACACTCGACGACGCTGCTGCGCGACGCGTGCACGATGTTCCGCGAGCACGCCGTCGAGGGGCTTGCGGCAAACGAAGAGCAGATTCGCAAGTATCTCGACGAGTCGCTGATGGTCGTTACCGCGCTGTCACCGCAAATCGGCTACGACAAGGCCGCCGAAATCGCCAAGAAAGCGCACCACGAAAAAACGACGCTCAAGAAAGCGGCGCTCTCTCTCGGTCATGTAACGGAAGAAGAGTACGACCGCATCGTCGTTCCCGCGAAAATGACGACGCCGGGCTAGCGTTCGGTCCAAATCCACAGTGGCGCGTGACATGATGCGTCGGGGACGCTCGTCGCGGCGCATCCCTGCGCCGCTCCTGCTCCCTGGCCGCCTCGCTCCCGCCATCCATGGCTCCGCTCGGCGGTCCAGAGGCCCCGACGCATCATGTCACGCGCCACTGTGGATTTGGACCGAACGATCACAGTTGCCGCCAGATGAGCGAAACTGCGGCCGTAACGAGCGCGATTGCGACGACGATCAGGAGCTGCGGAGATTTCAGCCGCAGCGATAAGCGGGCGCCGATCGGGCCGCCGAGCAAACCGCCGGCGACGAGCGGCAGGATATCGCGCCCTACGATGTCGCGTTGCAGGATGTGCACGACGAGGCCCACCGGCGAAGTAAGCAAAATCGCGAAGTGCGAGGTGGCGCTGATCGAGTGCGCGGGGAGCTCGGAGAAATAAAGGAACGACGGCACCAAGACGATGCCGCCGCCGAGACCGAAGAGGCTCGAAAAGATGCCGACGATAAAGCCAAGGCCGAGCGCGGCACGATAGGACATGCCCTTGATCGAGGTGCCGCGCTCATGCTCTGGTCGCCCCGCCATCCGCCGTTGGGCGTTCCACGCCATGTCGATCGCGACGGCAACCAGTAGCACGGCAAGAATCGTGTCGAAGAGTCGCGCCGAGATGTGGAACGAGGCGATCGCTCCGAGGATGCTGCCCGGCAAGCCTCCGGCCGCGATGAGCAGACCGATCTTGAGATGCACGCGGCGTTGCAGCAAATACGTCAAAGCGCCGCTTGCGCTGTTGGCGACGATGAGCACGAGCGAGGTTCCCGCCGCGTAGGCCGGTGAGAAGCCCAAAAAGAGCCGAAGGATCGGTACGAGGATGAAACCGCCGCCGAGCCCTACCATCGAGCCGAAGACGCTCGCCAGAAAGGCGGCGCCAAAAAGCTCTAATGCAAAGCGCACGCGGCGCTGCGGTGCTTAGCTCGCGCGCCCGATGTAACGGCGGTCGCGGGTGTCGATGCGGACGACGTCGCCGGTTTCGAGGAAAAGAGGAACGGCGACGGTTGCGCCGGTTTCGAGTTTAGCCGGCTTCGTGACGTTCGTCGCGGTATCGCCGCGGAAGCCGGGATCGGTCTCGACGATCTTGAGCTCGACGTGGGCAGGAAGATCGACGCCGATCGGGACGCCGTCGTGGAACTGAACGTCGACCGCCATGCCGTCCTTCAAGAAATCGGCCGGACCGCCGATGAGATCGCGCTGCAGGGTGACGTTCTCGAACGTCTCCTGGTCCATGAAATGGTAACCATCGGCGTCATTGTAGAGCATCTGCATTTGCCGGTTATCGACGACCGCACGCTCGAGCTTTTCGCCGGCTCGAAAGGTCCGCTCGAGCGTCGTGCCGGTTTTGACGTTCTTCAAGCGGGTACGGACGAACGCCGAGCCCTTTCCCGGCTTCACATGCAGGAACTCGATCACCGTCCAGAGCTGGCCGTCGACAAAGATGGTTACGCCGTTACGAAGATCGTTTGACGAAATCATGGGTCCTCCACAGTACGGGCCGCGACGAGCCAAGCCCTGGCGGCAGCGCCAAAGCCTCTACCTGCCGGACCCGGAGAAGCGAATCGGACTTTCACTGTTGGCGCGCAACCGGCGGATGTTTTCACGATGCGTAAAGAGGATGAGCAACGCCGAAAAGACGCCATAGATCGTCTCGGGCACCGAACCGGTGAACCACCAAATCGCGAACGGCGCGAGCACGCCGCCGAGCATCGAGCCGACCGACGAATAGCGCGTCAGGGCGGCACCCAAGAGCCAGCCCGCGACCGCGACCAGACCCGACGGCCACGAGAGCGCAAAGATCGCGCCAAACGACGTCGCGACGCCTTTCCCTCCCCTGAAACGCAGCCATGGCGAGAAGCAGTGGCCCAGCACCGCGCCTGCGGCGACGATCGCCGCGAGGATCTGCTCGGTTGGAGGAAAGTTCTCGAGGTCGAGGTGACCTCGAAAGAAGATCAGCGCCCAAGCCGTCGGTACAAACCCCTTGAGCGCATCGAGCAGCAGCACGACGATCGCGCCGCCTTTGCCGAGCGTCCGTAAGGCGTTCATCGCGCCGATGTTGCCGGACCCATGCGCGCGGATGTCGGTGTGGAAGAAGAAGCGGCCGATGAGGTAGCCGAACGGAATCGAACCGATCAGAAATGCGCCGATGAATGCTGCAATTGGAATGGCGATCAGGATCGCGAGCAATCCGTAGGCGACCGAGTTCGAGAGTCCGACATCGCTCATGAGCGTTGCTCCTCCTCAGGCCTGCGTGCACGAAACTCAAGCGTCAACGGAACGCCTTGGAAGTTGACGTGCTGCCGGATTGTGTTCTCCAAGAAACGCTTGTAATGTGTTTGAACGAGCTCCGGATCGTTGCAGTGGAAGACGAAGATGGGCGGATGCGTCGCGGGCTGCGAGACATAGTAGATGCGCAACAGGCGGCCGGCCGATCCCGGCGGCGGATGCGCGAGCACCGCGTTACGGATCAGGACATTGAGCGGTGAGGTCGGTACGCGGCGATCGAGATTCTCGGCAACCGCGGTCACGATCGGCATGAGCGTTCCTAAGCGGCGCTGCGTCTTCGCGGAAAGAAACGCGATCGGCGCGAAGGTTGCGAAGGGCAGCAGTTCGCGGATGACGCCGGCCAGCTCGTTTTGACTGACGTCGCCGGCTTGCTCGCGGACCAGATCCCACTTGTTTCCGACGACGACGAGCCCCTTGCGCTGCTCGATCACGATGCCGGCCAAACGACGATCCTGCGTCATGATGCCGGACATGGCATCGAAGACGAGCACGGCGACGTCGCAGCGCGCGATTGCCCCCAACGAGCGTAACGCCGCGTAATATTCGATTGCCCCATGGGCCTCAGGCTTCTTCCGAAAGCCGGCGGTGTCAACCAATCGGAAATCCCGATCGTTCCAGCGGAAGAGCGCGTCGACGGTGTCGCGCGTCGTGCCCGGCGAGTGGGAGACCAGGGCACGTTCCTCACCGAGAAGCGCGTTGACCAGCGAACTCTTGCCGACGTTGGGCCGGCCGATCACGGCCAGCGCGAGTTCGTCGCGAACCTCCGCTGCGGCCGGGCGCGGCGGCAAAAGCTCGACAATGCGATCGAGGAGATCGCCGGTCCCCTCACCGTGAATCGCCGAAACGGCAATCGCCTCGCCGAAGCCGAGGCCGCCGAACTCCGCGTGAACGGCAGCGGCGGCATCAGGGGACTCGGCTTTGTTGGCAACCAGAACGATCGGCCGGCGCTTGCGACGCAGAATGGCTGCGACGTCGTCGTCGAGAGGATGGCGGCCCGAGCTTGCGTTGACCACCATGACGATGACGTCGGACTCGTCGGCGGCCGCTTCGGCTTGCCGCCGCGTCGCTTCGGCCAGTTCCGCGCCATGGGCCATCGCAGCGTCCGGATCGATGCCGGCGGTGTCGACGAGACTAAAGTCGCGCCCACGCCAATCGCAGAGCGCATAGAGACGATCGCGCGTCACGCCGGGAGTATCCTCGACGATAGCGAGCCGGCGGCCAATCAGCCGGTTGAATAGCGCGCTCTTGCCGACGTTCGGCCTACCCACGATCGCGACCGTCGCCGGATGAAGCATGGCGCTCCATTCTCACTTCGCCCAATCGGCACCCATCGGACGGAACGGCCGAGGCCTCAAGCGAACTGGCGTGTCCCATGCCCTCGGTCTACATCGAAACCTTCGGCTGTCAGATGAATGAAGCCGATTCGCGTTATATCGCCGAACGCGCCGCAGCGGCCGGTTACAGCATCGCATCGGCACCCGAAGAGGCCAATGTCGTCGTCCTGAACACGTGCACCGTTCGCGACGCCGCGGAGCGGCGAGCCTACGGACGGATGAACCATCTCAAGGCCCTCAAGACCAACGATCCCGCCGTACGCCTCGTCATCACCGGCTGCTTGGCGGAGCAAGATCGCGATCGCATGCGAACGCTCGCGCCGCATGTGGATGCGGTCTTCGGAACTCGCGAGCTCGTCCAGCTCGGCGATCAGCTGGCCGCGTGGCAGTCCTTCGACGAACCTGCGACGCTCGACTCCGCTCGGGGTGACAAGGTTCGTGATGACATGCTGCATTTCGCGTTGGGCGGGACGCCCGATGCAGTGCCCAATGCGTACTCGCATTTGCGCGCCTACGTGACGGTGCAGCGCGGATGCTCGTATTATTGCACGTTCTGCATCGTGCCGTACGTCCGCGGTCGCTTCGATCACCGGCCACAGCGTACCATTCTCGAAGAGACGAGCGACCGTATCGCCAACGGCGCGCGCGAGATCACCCTCGTCGGCCAGACCGTGAACGCTTGGCGCGATCCGGCCGACGGCGCCGACTTCGGTGATCTTTGCCGGGCCGTCGCGGGCCTACCCGGAGTCGAGCGACTTACCTTCATTTCGCCGCATCCGAAAGATTTCACTGAGAAGATCCTCGACGATCTTGCCGCGATTCCACAGCTCAACCCACGCATCCACTTGCCGCTTCAATCGGCGAGCGATCCAGTACTGCGGCGGATGAACCGAAAATACACGTTGGCGACGTTTGCGCGGGTCGTCGAGTCGATTCGTCGCCGGATGCCCGAAGCCGCGATCACCACGGACATCATCGTCGGATTCCCGGGCGAAAGCGACGCGGATTTCGAGGCGACGCTAGCCTACATTTCGAGCGGCGTCTTTGCCAATGCTTTCTCGTTCATTTACTCGATACGGCGTGGAACGCCCGCGGCCCGCTGGGAGCAAGTTCCGCGAGCCGTCGCACTCGAACGGTTCACGCGTTTGGTGGCGGCGCAGAATGCGGTCACCCGGTCCTACCACGATCGCAAAGTTGGGCGCACCGTGCGGGCTTTGATCGTCGGCGATTCCAAGAAAGACGCGAGCCGGCTCACTGCCAAGACGATCGACAACGTGACGGTCGTCGCCCCCAAACGCGACGGCGCGGCGCCGCACGCGCAGACCCCGTGGCTCGACGTCAAGCTGGAGAGCGCGCACGTTTGGGGCTGTACCGGGAGCGTGCTCGGCAGCGTCGAGCGATTCGCGCAATCCGGAGGTGCTGGGGGCCACTAGCGCGACGTCCGTGACGAAGTTCTCGCCGATGCTCGAGCAGTATTTCGGGATGAAAGCCAAACACCCGGAAGCAATTCTGCTCTCGCGCGTCGGCGATTTTTACGAAGCCTACGGCGAGGACGCTGAAACGATCGCGCGCGCGTTGCAGATCGCGCTGACCAGCAAAGAGGCCGGCGCCGGCAAACGCGTGGCAATGGCGGGCGTCCCGCATCACGCCCTCTCCGGCTATCTTGCGCGGCTCGTGGCGCAACGCTTCATCGTCGCGTTGGCGGAGCAACTCGAGGTTCCGCAGCCGAATCGGCTGGTCCGCCGCGACGTCGTGAGGCTCATAACTCCCGGCACGCTGGTAGAAGAGCAGCTGCTCGACGGCAAGCAGAATAATTACTTGGCGGCAATCGCGGCGGTCGGTGAAACGTTTGCGCTTGCATACGTCGATGTTTCGACCAGCTATTCGGCGGCAACCGCGATCGCCGGCGAAGATGCGTACGACGAGCTGCTCGCGGAGCTCGCGCGCGTCGGTCCCGTTGAAATCGTCGCCGACGTTGCGGCCGACCTGCGCGCGACGATGGCAACGGAACTTGAAGCGATCGGCGCACGGCTTGCGACGCCGAGCCTCGGCGTCGTGGACGCGCGTAGCCGGAAAACCTTCGTCGGTTTTTCGATCGACGAGTCGCTCGCGATTCACCGTGCGCTCGAGGCGCTGGACGCGTTCGTCAAAAGAACGGGCGTCACCAATGGTGCGAGCGGGCCGGCCGAGCCGGAGCTCTACCGGCGCCGGCAGTTCTTGGCCCTCGACCCCGCGACGCGCAAGCATCTCGAGCTGACCCGTGCGCAAGGTCAGAATCCGCGCGCGACGCTGCTCGCGACGCTCGACGTTTGCGCCACGTCGATGGGTTCGCGCATGCTCGCGCGATGGATCCTCGCTCCGCTCGTCGACCGTGAGGCGATCGCCGGTCGCCAAGACGCGGTAGAAGCGATGCTCAGCGAGCATTCCCGCCGTGAAGCCATCCGCGAAATTCTCAAGGCGGCCTTCGATGTCGAACGGATCGCGCAGAAAGTGCGCTTCCGCCGAGCCACTCCGCGCGATCTCGCCTCGCTGCGGCGTACGCTGCTGGTTTTTCGACCGTTGCGGCAAGCGGTGCCGCGGGCGCTGGCGCATCTGCTCGATCGCATCGGCGACTTCGGCGAAATGCTCGACGACTTGCAACGAAC
>Ga0070764_10001197_pt1 | contig 11129 bp, 8 predicted proteins | sample HubBroMetageWRM4_FD_67287 | JGI IMG/M metagenome (GOLD analysis project Ga0070764, IMG submission 67287) | Warmed soil microbial communities from the Hubbard Brook experimental Forest, New Hampshire - Hubbard Brook CCASE Soil Metagenome WRM 4 | ecosystem: Environmental > Terrestrial > Soil >... | reverse complement strand
GGCGGCACCATCGGTCCGCGATTGCGGAACTCCGCGCCCGGCTCTCCTGCCAGCGGGGTCGGCCCCTGCGAACGCAGATCCCAGGCGAAGCGGTTCACACCCACAGCAGTCGGAATCTTCTCGTCGGGAGGCGTCTGGTCCGGCCACTCGGGCGGCGTGTCCGCCTCTTTCTTCTCTTCATTCGAGTAGCGCCGCACGACCTTCTCTGAGGCATCCAGGAATTCGAGCGCCACGACTCCTTTCGGCGCAGCCGGCAGGTAGTAATAAACGATCGCGCCGGTTGGAGGATTTTCGCCTACCGGTTGCCGCCGCTCGTAGAAATCGGGCCAGCGCAAACGATATGTCAGCCGTGGTTTGTAGAGGACGACTTCGGCCGGTGAAGCTTTGCCGGTGGAAGACTCGTCCCACGCTGCCGATCGAAGTGGGGTCAGGTCGTCGAGAATCCAGAAAGAGCGGCCGTGTGTCGCCACTACCAGATCGTCGTTCTTCACAATCAGATCGTGGATCGGCGAATTCGGCAAATTCAGCTGCAGGGAGTGCCAGTTCCCTCCGCCATCGAACGAAACGTAAACCCCGGTCTCCGTGCCCGCGTACAGCAAATGCTTTTCGACTGGATCTTCGCGCACGGCGTGGGTGTAGGCGCCATCCGGAATGCCGCTCGTGATCTTCGTCCAAGTTTTGCCGAAGTCGGTGGTCTTGAAAATGTAGGGCTTCAGGTCGTCGAGCTTATGGGTGTCAACTGCCGCATATGCCGTGCCAGCATCATGGGGCGAAGCCTCAATCAGGCTGACGAGGCTCCACTCCGGCATTGCTTTAGGAGTGACGTTAGCCCAGTTTTTGCCGCCGTCGCGCGAAACATGAATCAAGCCATCATCGGTTCCCGCCCACAACAAGTCTTTCTGCACCGGCGACTCCGCGATCGTGAACACGGTGTCGTAATACTCAACCGAGGTGTTGTCTTTGGTAAGCGGACCGCCGGAAGAAACCTGCTTGCTCTTGTCATTGCGCGTCAGATCGGGGCTGATGGCGATCCAACTCCTGCCTTCGTCGGTAGTTTTGAAGACACGCTCAGCGGTGGTGTAAATCTCGTTGGGATCATGTGGTGAAATCTCGATGGGCTGGGTCCACCCAAGCCGATAGGGCAAATCGCCAACGCCGTGCCCCGAACTATCCTCTGGCCAGACGGTAATGTCCTGTTCCTGATTGCTGCGTCGATCCAAGCGAGTGACCGCGCCTCCGCCTGAGCCGGCATAAATAATGTTAGAGTCACGCGGATCGGGCTGAATGTATCCGCTTTCTCCGCCGCCCGCGTCGAACCAGTGCTGACGGCCGATATAGCCATCGTCGGTGCGGCTGGCGATGCCTATGGTCGTGTTGTCTTGTTGCGCGCCGTACACTTTATACAGAAAATCGTTGTCGGCAGCCACGTGATAGAACTGCGCCGTCGGTTGGTTGTACTCCGTGGACCAATTCATCCCGCCATCGACCGAAACCGTTGCTCCACCGTCGTTCCCGTTGATCATGCGATTTGGGTTTTGCGGATCGATCCAGAAACCGTGATGGTCGCCATGCGGCGCTGGCAGAAGATTCAGCGTCTTGCCGCCGTCGGTCGAGCGAAACACGCCGGTGTTCAGCATGTAGACCGTGTCCGCGCTTTTGGGATCGGCGAAGATATGGGTGAAGTACCACGCGCGCTGCGTCAGCCGCTGGTCATCGTTGACGCGCGACCAGTTGTCGCCGCCGTCATCGGAACGATACAGCCCGCTCTCTTTGGACTCGATGAGCGCGTAAACGCGGTTCGAATCAGCGCCCGAAACGCTGACTCCGATGCGCCCTAGAATGCCCTCCGGCAAGCCTTTGCCTTCGAGGTGTTTCCAGGAATTTCCACCGTCTGTCGAACGGTACAATCCGCTGCCCGGGCCGCCACTTTCCAATCCCCACGGCGAGCGTTGGATCTGATAAAGCGCGGCGAACATTACATTGGGATTATGGGGATCGACAGCGAGATCGATGCCTCCGGATTTGTCGTCCTTGTAAAGAATTTTGTCCCAGGTTTTGCCGCCGTCGGTGGTACGAAAGATGCCACGCTCCGCGTTCGGTCCGTAGGCGTGACCAAGCGCTGCGATCAATACATGATCGGAGTTGCGGGGATCGATCCAGACGCGCGCAATGTGCTGCGTGTCCTTCAAACCGATGTGCTGCCAGGTCTTGCCGCCATCGGTCGTCTTGTAGACTCCGTCGCCATAGGAAATATTGCCGCGCAGGCAGGATTCGCCGGTGCCCACATAAATAACGTTCGGATTCGATTCCGAGACGGCAATCGCGCCAATCGACGAGATCATGCTGTTGTCCGAAATAGATTGCCAACTCCCGCCACCGTCGGTGGTGCGCCAAACGCCTCCGGCAACGCCACCGAAGTAATAAGTGAAAGGGCTGCCGGGAATTCCAGTAACGGCCAGCACGCGGCCGCCACGAAACGGGCCAATGTCGCGCCACTTCATTCCCTTGAACTGCGCTTCGTGGTACGGCTGCGCCACCGCCGCGAATGCAAGCGCGACCACCAGAACAAACGAAACCATCAGACTGCGAACATTCATGAAGGACTCCCTGGAACTACTAGCTTGAGCAGAAGACCGATAATAATAACTCATTGTTGAGCGAACGCCACGAAGCGGGCGATTGTCCCGAGGCACTCTCTTTGATTCTCTCTGCTCAAGACGAATAAAGAAACTCCAGCGCCTCTGGAAACCGCGCCGCCCAGGCCGCTTCGCTGTGGGTAGCGCCTTCTTCGATGCGAACCTTCAACCGTTGTTCGTCCAAACCTGCCTCGCGGAAAACGGCTTCGAGTTCGCGCGCGTCGGCGACGATCCTCGCATTTTTCTCCGAATCGCCCGTTTCCTGCGTGCCCATGCCCAGGTACGTTCGCTCTGGCCAACTGGTGAATCGCGTGCTCTCTTTCAGAATCTTTCGGTTCGCCACAAACAGCGACGGACTCTCGATCAGTAATCGCCCAAATATTCCGGGAGTTGCCAGCTGTGTGTACAACGCGATCAGGCCGCCCAGCGAGGAACCGCCCAATCCGGTATTTTCCGGTCCCTTCGAGATCGAATAACGTTCTTCGATCAGGGGCATCACTTCGCGCTGCAGAAAATCGGGATAGCATTTCCCCATGGGCCTCAGAACGCGGGGATCTTTCGAGCGGTACGGAATGTACTCGCAGGCCCGATTCTTGGTGTTGTCGATGCCGACGATAATCAGCGGACGAATTTTCTGTTCGGCGATCAGGCGCGTCGCGGTCTCGCCCACCCGCCAGTGCACTCCGGCAAATGCGGTTGCCGGATCGAACAGGTTCTGCCCGTCATTCAAGTAAAGGACGGGATAGCGCGTATCGCCCCAGCCGTCGTAATCCGGAGGCAGCCAAACCCGCAACAGCCGAGTGTTCCCGAAGATTCGGCTGCGGAGCTCATGCAGCCACAAGTTGCCCGTCGAAACCGGTAAGGCAACGGTGACGGCAGGCTTCGTTTTCGATTGCCGAGTTGTGGACGGGGACATGGGTGAATCGAGCTCTCAGCTGTCTGCCATCAGCTTTCAGAAAAGACACTTGCTTAGATCGGCATTTCCAAACTCAGTACCGCGCACTGGCTACTGGCTACTGCTCTTCGACCAGATAACCGCCGCCAAGATCGTCGTCGTCGCGATCAACCCAAGCGAACTCAAACACAAAATGCACCAGACTCCGAGTACGTGCCCCTCGATGTAGGTCAGATACAAAGCAAAAGCCAGGCCTGCGGCGGCGCCGCCGAGAAGCATTATCGGAGTCTCACGCTGCTTCCGATACACCGTGACCAGCCCCACGAGGGCGGCGTATCCGAGCATCCCAATCAGCGCTACCGGGATTCCAAAGATCGACGAATATTCACTGCGGTTCACGATGTCGCAGTTGAAGGTTTCGCCGATATCGCAGTACGCCGTTTTGGACGTCGCGTAATGATGCTGCAGCGACACTGACGACACCGCTATGCCGCAGACCGCCAAAATAGCGACCAAGCTCATCAGACGATTCGTCAAAAGGGTCATGGCAGCGGGCAACCGGTTCTGTCGCTTAACTCTTCCAGGGTAAAAACGCGCTCCACTCTTTCGCCGGCAGGCGGGAACTGCCAGGTAGGATAATGCTTGATGCCTGCGTCTTTGCAAACCTGCGACACTGCGTGTGTGTCGCCTTTAACACCGCACTCCTCGTACGGAGCATATTCGAACGACGCACCGAAGGCTTCTTTCTGCTCCACGCAATGCGGACACCAGTAGGCCCCATACATCTTCACGCCACGATCGCGGAGACAGCGCGCGAACCCATCGTGTTTGTGCTGCATGCGATTGCCGAGATAGAGAGCCAGAGCGAACGCGGCCACGATCAGCACTGAATAGATCGCAATGCGCTTCCAATTCCGGCCCGAAGGATCGGCCCCGAGTCTTTCTTTTTGTCGTTCTCTGCGTTCCTGCGACATGGAGTTTTTATATCACGAATAGAGACAGGGGCTTTGCTCAGTCTCGGTTCCGAACCGGTGTTCAGACCACGACCCGAAGCGCCGACGGCAGCACGTCAATCACTTGGCAGTCCAGCGTCAGCACCTCGCCGTCTACCATCACGTCCACCGGTCCGTCGAGTTGAAATTCAACCCGCCGAACCGCCCGGCGTTCCGCCAGAGGGTGGTGCGTGTGAGTGCCATCATAGAGCGTTGCCAGATTCCGGATCAGCCCCAGTCGCCCAATCGGCCCCCAGCGCACATACTCGATCAATCCGTCGTCGGTGACCGCATCGGGCGCGATCATCATGGTGCCGCCCGTGAACTTGCTGTTATTGAATGTCAGAAACAAGCAGGGCCGCGTATCAAACTCCAGCTGACCGTCGCTCCGCACCGGAAAGGGCCGCCGATCAAGGCGTGCCAGACAAAGAAAAATGGACAGCAGATATCCAAACTGTCCCAACCCTTGAAATCGCCGATGTCGCAGCGCCGCCACGTCCGCAGTGAAACCCAAGCTTAGAAGATTCGTGTAGTAGATCGCTCCATCTTTGTGGGTCAGCCGCAAGACGTCACAAGGACGCGAACGCCGCGCCTCCAGCGCCTGTAGCGCGTGCACCAGACCATCTTTGCCGGAGTTGCCATCGACAAAATCGCGAAGAAAGGAATTGCCCGTGCCCAGCGGAAGAAATCCCAGGGTAGGAATTTTGTCTTTCGCGTCGCCCCCGGACTCCACCGGTTGCAACGAATCGGGAAACAAACCATTGACGATCTCGTAGGCGGTTCCATCTCCGCCTACCGCCAGAAATTTCCGATACCCGTTGAGATAGGCGTCGCGCGCAATCCGCGTGGCTTCGCCAGACGCGCCAGTCTTGGCCGTCTCGAGCGCAATTCCCGCGGCCCGCAGGCGATCCAGCGCCGCTCCCACGCGCTCGCCGCAACGTCCACCACCGGCCGCCGGATTAATAATGGCAAGAAAAGGTTCGTTCACAGGTCAGGTCTTAGTTGTTAGGTCTTAGGTCTTAGGTCTTAGGTCTTAGGTCTTAGGGGTTGCCTCTCCGGTTGCTTTTCTGCCTAGATTTCGACGATTGCCGTCCGCGCCGCTCCCGTACCAATCTCCGCTGCCAGTTCTCCGCGCTTGATCTTCAGCGATGCTGTCCGCGGAAAATCCTTCTCCCACACCAGATACGCGCTCACGCGCTTGAAGTCAGCCAGACGCCGGTTTCGCGCCACAATGTCGGCGAGCAACACATCGTCGAACCGCTGATTCTGCTCCAATCGCACCACCAGCACCAACATCTCGTTCCCCAGCGTCTTCTGCGTCCACACATAATTCGCCGCAAACACGCAGTATTCCTTCACCGGCAGGCCGTCAAACGTCGCTTCAATATCTTCGGGATAAATATTCTTCCCGCCGGCCGTGACAATCATGTTTTTCTTGCGCCCAACCAGATGCAGGTGACCGCGTCCGTCGGCGTCAAAATGCCCCTGATCGCCCGTCAGCAGCCAGCCTTCGACGATCGTCTGCGCCGTCTGCTCCGGGTCGTCCAGATAATGCGACATCACTGCGCGGCTCCTCACCGCCACTTCGCCAATTCCGTCGGCATCAGGATTCAGCACGCGCACCTCTGTCCCCGGGAGCGGCTTGCCCACCGTATCGGCGCGAAAGGGTTTCAGATCGTTGAGCGTCACCGCCGTGCAAGCTTCCGTCAGCCCGTATCCACAAGTCACGGGAATTCCAAGATCGTAGAAGAACTGCAACGTCGAAGGATCTGTAAATGCGCCGCCAACGATCAACGCCAGTAACTCCCCGCCAAATGCTTTGTGGACTTGCGGCAGCAGCCGCCGGCTGAGCGCCACTCGCGGACGTCCCCGGGTCAGCATCTTGTTGAGTCCGACCAGTCGGTCCAGCATCCACCGCTTCCGAGGCTTCAGTTCATCAAACTTGGCGCGGAGGCCGCGTTCCAGGTTCTTCAGCACCATGGGCACCAGGCTCACGTAAGTGATGCGATAGCGTACAAATGCATCGCGTACGAACTCAGGACGCAGCGTCCGCAAATGGACGACGCAGGCTCCGCAGACGAACGGGCCGATAAATCCCACCATAAAGTCAATCGCGTGATTGGTGGGCAGAATGCTCAAATAGCGCACGCCCGGCCAGAATGGATACCACGCTGTCAGCGAAGCGCACTGCTCCAGATAACTATCGTGCGTGAGCACGCATCCCTTCGGACGGCCTCCCGTTCCCGATGAATACACGATGCAAGCGGTGTCCTCGCGCTGGCGCGCCACAAACTCCGGCTCGCCTTTCCGGCGGAACTCTTCCCAGCGATAGGCGCCATGCAAGTCGGCTCCCGCCGGGGCCTCGCTCACCAGCACGATCTGCGTGGCAAGTTTTGGGAACTCTGGTGCCTGCGTGATCGCCCGCCACAAGTAATATTCGATTATCAGAAACCGCGCCTTCGAATGCGCCAGCAGTTGCAGATGCTCGGTTGCGGTCAACTTGTAATCCAGAGGAACCAGCACACCGCCGCAGAAGAAAATCGAATAGGCCGAGATCAGCCACTTCGATTGGTTGGTCATGATGATTGCCGCGCGGTCGCCCGGTTTGAAATCGGCGTCCTGAAGAGCGCGGCAAAGTGGACGCGCCATTTCCTTAAAGTCCGAGTAAGTAAGCCGAACTTTTTCGCGATCGCGATCGGCTTCGATCAGACAGGTTTCGTTGGGCCAGCGATCGAGCGCATCATTAAGCGCTGCACCCAGGCTGGAATATTGGCGGAGATCAAGCATTCAATGTTGTCATCTCACTGTGGAGACACGGAGAAAAGCGAGTTTAACAGAACGTAGCAGGAGGTTTGTTGTTGCAGTTACAGCCGCGCTTGAATCCGATTCGCTAGTGTCCTGAAATCCGAGACGCCCTGCAACTCGTAATCCGGCAACTCGATGCGGAAATGATGCTCGAGCCGCGTCAGCAAATCGAGAGCCTGCAAGCTGTCGATGCCCAGCGTCTTGAAGAAGTCATCGTCGGGAGTGAGCTTTTCCCGGGGCACTTTGAAATGCAAGGCTGCAAGTTTCAGGATTTCATCGAGAGTGTGATCAAGCGTAGGTACTGGCATAGACGTAGCGTCCTTCGATTGCAAATTACAAACGACTACTTACAAATTCACGGCAAGTACGGCTGCACTCCTTCGTTCTCCACAAACTTCCGCAGCCCCTCTTCGACAGCCGGACGTGAATAAAGGTCACAGAAAATATCAATCTCCCGCTTCAACTCTTCATACGGTATCGGTTTCACAAACGCCTTCGCGGCCGCTGCCGTTCGCCGGTCGAATTTACCGGCCTGGCTGGCGGTAGCGCGCGAGACCCGTAACGCCTCACCCTCAGCCGCAATCTGGCTGACCAGCCCGATCTGCTGCGCCTTCATCACATTGAAGCTGCGCCCGGTAAGCAACAGATCGCGAACTACCGCGTTCCCCAGATCCCGCTTCAGACGGGGGATCCCGCCGAACGCTGGAATCAGCCCCAGCCGCAGTTCCGGGAAGCAAAATCGCGCCATGCGGTCGGCGACAATAATGTCGCAGACTAGCGCCAACTCAAAACCGCCGCCAAACGTCACCCCGTGCACGGCCGCAATCGTTGTCAGTGGCGCCGCGTCGAGCGCGTTCATCACGGAGTGGATGCGCTCTAGAAACTCCCTCACTCCGCGCAGGGCTGCGCCCTTTTCCATCTCACGTCCGCGCTGAAACAATTCGCGCAAATCCGCTCCTGCGGAAAACCCCGCCTTCATGGTTGAATGGACAATCAGCGCATGCGCCTCATTCGAAAGCTGGGGAAGAGCGGCAACAAATGCCTCGAACTCGTCGAGCGTGAGCGATCCAATCTCGTTGCAAGGGTCGCGATGCAGAGCAAGCTCAATCGCGCCATTCACGATCTGCCACGAAAGCGTCTGCCCCTTGAAGTCGTTCATACCGTCGTCGCCTGGTTCTTCGAAGCCTGGCTTTTCGACGCTTCGTACATGGTGTCAATCTCGTTGCGAAACCGTTCTGCTATCAAGTCGCGCTTCAGCTTGCCGTTCGCCGTCAGCAGACCACTCTCGATGGTGAATGCTTCTTCGACCAGATGAAACGCCCGCACCTGTTTGTAATGCGGAAGGCCCGGATTCACAAGGTCCAAAGTTGCTTGTGTTTTCTCGCCGCTCACCTTGCCCGTTACCAGTGCCAAAAGATATCCACGCCCATTGCCCACCACTACCACTTGAATCGCATCTGGCAGTTCGCTCAGAATCTTATCCTCAATCGGCTCCGGCGCAATGTTATGTCCCGATCCAAGGATAATCAGGTTCTTGATGCGGCCGACGATCTTCCAGTTTCCGTTCGCGTCCACTTCGCCTTGGTCGCCGGTATAAAACCAGCCGTCGCGCAACACCTTCGCGGTTTCTTCAGGACGACCCCAATATCCCGGGAAAATATTCGGACCGCGCACCACAATCTCCGCATTCTCCGCGACCTTCATCTCGATTTCCGAAATTGCCGGCCCGGCGCGTCCCGGAATCACCGGAGCGTCGGGATCATCCATGGTGCAGATCGCCGTCGTCTCGGTGAGACCATAAACCTGCAAAACAGGAATGCCCAGCATCATGAAAAATAGTTGCGTCTCAACGCTCAGCGGTGCTGATCCACAGATCAGAGCGCGCAACTTACCGCCGATCATCTTTTTTCGAATCGTGGGAAACACGAGACGATTCGCCAGCCCCAGCCAGAACCCATCCGCGGCGCGCGACTTGCCCTCCTGCCGCCGCACCCACGCGCCTTTGGCCTTGGTGTAAACCTTCAGCGGAAATCCGCCGGTCTTCCAAAGCTGCTCGTCGACGGCCTTGCGCATGCGTTCGAGGAGCGCGGGAACATTGAGAAAATAGTCGGGTGCGGCCAGCCTCATTTCCGCGGCGATTTTTCCCAGATCGGTGTTCAGCGCAAGTTTGCTTCCCCGCAGCAGGCAGGTCAGCATCATGATCCACGAGCCCGCAAAACAAAGTGGCAGGTAATGAAATACATCGTCCCGCCCGGGACGCTTCTTCATGAGTTGATCCAGGCGCCCTGAAGTACACCCGAGCATGAAGCCGACGTTGCCCGCATTCAGCATCACACCCTTCGCCTCACCCGACGTACCCGAGGTGTAGATGATGGTCACCACACTTTCTTCTTTAACCGCCAACGCCGGGCTCTCCACCGGCTCGCGCGCAGCGATGAATACGTTTTCGAAGCAAAAATGGGGCGGCGCTTCAGGCCATGCTTCGACGATCCCATCGGCCAGCGACTTATCGCCGCAGGCGATCACGGACGGCCAGCAATCTTTCATCATCGCGACGAGTTCGGCCGGCGCCTGTCGCGCATACAGCGGGACCACCGTCAACCCCTCCGCCATGATGGCCAGATCCATTGCCACCCATTGCATTGAGTTATGCGCCAGCAGCCCGCACCGGTCGCCATTTTTCAATCGCAGCCGTCGCAAGTATGCTCGCGCCACCAGCACCTGGGCCAGCAACTGGCGCGCTGTCAGCGGAATTACCTGCCCATCGCGCATCTCCTGCAATACGACGGCATCACCGCTCCGTTCAAGGCTGGCAAAGATTTGGTCGAGAAAAGTCATCGGTTCAAGGAATTGTCATTCTAAGCGATGCGAAGGATCTGCTCTCTTGCCGCTCCTAACTGTACGCCCGAACGAGGGCCCGCAGACCCTCGCTCATCGGCGGCAAATAGTCCTCCCAGCTCCACTCCCCGCGCCGGGTGGGAAACTCTGGATAACGGCGCTGCACCTCTTCTTCGAAATACACTCCCATGCGCGCCATCAACTTCAAATTCCTTACCACGGTCCGCGCAATTCCGTCGGCAATCCTCTCCCCATCTCGATCTAGAATTTCGAGCGCCGCCAGAGTGCGCGGTTCGAGGTCCGGATCATCCACATTCATCAGCAGCTCCTGATGCCCGCGCTCGTTCATAAGATTGCGGATGCGCTCGTCCATCGTGATCCCGGCCGACGCTACCAAGGCCGGCATCGAAGTCACAATCCCGTGATAGCGAGAAGAAAGCATCATGCGGCAAGCGCGCAGAATACTGACCAGCTCGTACATGTTGTAATCGTCGGAACTCAGTACCGGAACACCGCCCAGTTTCTCGGAGATGCGCCGGCAAGGCCGGGCATCCATGCGCTCGGTCGCCGCCATGATCACGAAGACACTTTTCTTTTGCCGAAACGCCGCCACCGCATTCGCGATCGAACTCAAGTAATGTTCGTAGGCACGATCTGCGGCGGGTCCAGCATTATGAAAGTAGGGCCCGCGATAGTGGCTTTCTTTGTATGCGCCAGTTAAGCTGTGCACCGCGGCTTTCGCGACCGACGCCTTTACCGGCCACTCGAACGGATTGACTGGACAGACCACCAGCACCGGCGTCCTTCCATCCCATCCCACATCGCGCAGTGCCTTCTGCCCATACTCGGCGCCCAGCGGCTCAAACGTCCACGCTGTATCCGTGCCCAATTCCGTCGGCACGCCGAGATCGCGCAGAATTGTGCGCGATTCGTTATTACGCGTGATCACCAGTGAATTCTTGC
>Ga0070764_10001196_pt1 | contig 11131 bp, 9 predicted proteins | sample HubBroMetageWRM4_FD_67287 | JGI IMG/M metagenome (GOLD analysis project Ga0070764, IMG submission 67287) | Warmed soil microbial communities from the Hubbard Brook experimental Forest, New Hampshire - Hubbard Brook CCASE Soil Metagenome WRM 4 | ecosystem: Environmental > Terrestrial > Soil >... | reverse complement strand
CGAAGGTGGATGCTGCAATCGCGAAGACGGCGGAGGGTTACGCCGTCACGTTGCAATCGCCGGTGCTGGCGCGCAGCGCGTACGTTTCGTTCGGGGACCACGACGCGACGTTCAGCGATAACTATGTGGATGTGCTGCCGGGAGAGCCCGTCACGATCACGGTGAAGTCGCCTGCGTCGCTCGACGAACTGAAATCGTCGATGAAGATCACGACGCTCACCGAAGCGTACTAGCGCGCGGAACGGAAAGCGAACAGAGATCCTTCAGCCGCCGAGGCGGCCGAAGGATGAAACGGCCCGAAATACGGGCCGTTTCAATTAAACCGCACGTATTCGAAGTCGAGCGGCTGGCGATTGATGCCGCGAAGTGGCGGCGCGATGTAATTCGCGAATTTGCCGGGCTCGATCACCCGGCCCGTCATCAGCGACCGCACGAATTTGAAGTCTTCCTCGCTCGGCAACCATTCGCGTTCGTGGTTTAGCCATGCGTCCTTGGTCAGCACGTCGCCTTCGGGTGAGATGTAGTGCCCGGCAAAATTTCCGATCGCGCGGTGAAAGCCCTTGTGTGGCAGCGTGAGCCTGAAAGGAAGTTCCGCCGCTTCGATCACTTTGTTCCAGCGATTCACTCCCGCCTGAATTTCCGCGATGTAGTCGTCGCGCAGCCGTTCGTTCAGCGCGGTGAGCGCCGGCACCTGTTTCGCCACGATGCGCTGCCCGATCACTTCCATCACGGGATAAGTCGCATCGGTGAGCACATGGTCGTCTTCGATTTTCGTCTCGTCGTAGCGCCCTTTGAGGCCCGTCGTGTAGTAGCTCGCGGCGTTTGACGAGGCATCCGATCCAAACAGATCGATCGTCACGCTGTAGTGAAAATTCAGATAGCGCTGCAGCGTGTCCAAATCGATCACCCCCAGCGCGCGCGCGTCGGCAGGATTGTCGATTTTGTGTTCGCGCATCACTTCGCAGGTGCGCTGCAAAATGCGGCTTACGCCTGTCTCGCCCACGAACATGTGGTGCGCCTCTTCAGTGAGCATGAACCGGCACGTGCGCGAAAGGGGATCGAAGCCCGATTCGGCCAGCGCGCTCAGTTGAAATTTCCCGTCGCGGTCGGTGAAAAACGTGAACATGTAAAACGCGAGCCAGTCCGGCGTCGCTTCGTTGAACGCACCGAGTATGCGTGGATTGTCTGCGTCGCCCGAGCGGCGCTCGAGCAGCGCTTCGGCCTCTTCGCGGCCATCGCGACCGAAATAGCGGTGCAGCAGGTAAACCATCGCCCACAGGTGACGGCCCTCTTCCACGTTTACCTGAAAAATATTTCGCAGGTCGTACATCGAAGGGCAGCACATGCCCAGCAGCCGTTGCTGCTCCACGGACGCAGGTTCGGTGTCGCCCTGCGTGACGATCACGCGCCGCAGTGTCGAACGATATTCGCCCGGCACTTCCTGCCACGCCGGCGAGCCTTTGTGCACGCCGAAATTTACGAGCCGCTGCTCGTCGCGCGGCTGCAGAAAAATTCCCCAGCGGTACTCGGGCATCTTCACGTAGCCAAATTGTGCCCAGCCGTCTGGCTCCACGCTCGTCGCCGTGCGCAGATACACGTCGAGCGCGTGGCTATCGTCCGGGCCCATGTCGTACCACCAGTTCATGTACGCGGGCTGCCAGTGTTCGAGCGCGCGCTGCAGCACGCGGTCACGTCCCAGGTCCACATTGTTCGGAATTTTTTCTGTATAGTCGATCATGGCGATCCCTCAGAACTGCGAAATATAAATTTTTGGCGCGCTGCGGTGCGACGCGAAGCGGAGTGCTTACACGCGTTCCCAGTTGAATTTCACCGGTGCGCCTGTGCCGTACACCTTCAACGCGCCGCTCTCGCCCACAGCGTTTGGCCGCACGAAAATCCAGTTCTGCCACGCGCTCAGCCGGCCAAAAACGCGCGCTTCCATCGTTTCCGGCAGCCCGAAGCGCAAATTCGATTCGAGTCCCGTAAGCGCGTCGGGCGAAAGCGCCGTTCGCGATTCGATCGCCTGGCGGATTTCGTCGGCCCAGTCGAGGTCGTCCGGAGCGGCGGTTACGAGGCCGGCCTGGAGCGCTTCGGCAGCGTTTAGTTTTCTTCCTTCGAGCGCTCGCAGCCCGTCGTACGCCGCTTCGTCGCCGTGAAATCGCGCTTGCAGCCGCGAACGCCGCCCAACCATCGGCAGCGCGCCGAAATTCATCGGGCTGAGCATCATCCAGCTTTTTGCGTCGCCTTCCTGCGTGTCGAGCATGTACACGCGGTCGGCCGCAAACGCCAGCTCGGCCAGCGTTCCCGCGAAGCACGAGTCCGGCTCGACCAGCGCGAACATCGAGCGCGACGAAACATCGAGCCGCGCGAACGTGCGCCGCATCATGCCCACCACTTCGCGCACGAACCAATCGTCCTGGTTTTCGACGAGGAATTTGTCCATCGCGAGCACGCCATCCGCGCCGCCCGCCGCCTTCAAAATCCACAGGCCGAGTTCCCGCGCATCGGTTCGCAGCGAGAGAATCGCGTCGTCCAGTTCGCGCGCCATCTGTAGCGGCCACCAGTTCGCGCCGAGCGCCGCAACGCTTTCGACGGTCATTGCGTTTGCCGCACCCGCTTCCGGCCCGCGCACAGTGAGTGTCACGGTACGCGCGTCGCGGTCAAACGCAGCATCCACATACTTGTAGTGCCGGCCTGCGTCGTCGATCGTACGTTCGAGCGGCGTCAGCGTTACCCCTTTCGCGTGCGCCGGCCGATCACTGCGCGCCGCCAATTGCTGCGCGCGCTGCTTCACGTAATCGCCAAACTGCGCGGTCTTCACCGTCTCATCGACGAGCTTCCAATCTTTCGCGCGCTGGCCCTTCACGCCGTCGGGATTCGTGCAGAATACGTCCGCATGATCGCGCCGCACGCGCCGCTTGTCCGTCAGCCGCGTCAATCCGCCGGTGCCCGGCAGCACTCCAAGCAACGGCACCTCCGGCAGACTCACAGCCGAGTTTCGATCATCGACGAGCACCAATTCGTCGCACGCGAGAGCCAATTCGTAACCGCCGCCGGCTGTGATGCCGTTGAGCGCCGCGAGAAATTTCAATCCGGAGTGTGCGCTCGCGTCTTCGATGCCGTTGCGCGTTTCATTCGTGAATTTGCAGAAATTCACTTTCCACGCGTGCGAAGAAAGGCCGAGCATGTAAATGTTCGCGCCCGAGCAAAAAATGCGCGACTTGCCACTGGTGATCACCACGGAACGAATTTCCGGGTGCTCAAAGCGGATGCGCTGCAGCGCGTCGTGCAATTCGATATCGACGCCGAGGTCGTAGGAGTTCAGCTTCAGCTTGTAGCCCGGACGCAACCCGCCTTCTTCATTCACATCCATCGTCAACGTCGCGACCGGAGCGTCACAAGCGACCTTCCAGTGCTTGTATCGCGTGGGATCGGTTTGATACTCCACCGCGGCCAGTTGCGGTTGTGCTTCTTGCGTCGCCGTCGTCTCCACTTCTTCCTCCAGCTTTAGTGAGCGCTTGCCGCGCGCTTCAATTTCGCAAAACTCTCGTCCACCGAATCGCCGGACGTTTCCAACTGAAAATCCGCCATACCGTAGAGCGGCTCGCGCGCCGCTAGAATGTCGCGCAGGTCTTCCATCGCTTCGTCGTTTTCCGCCATCGCGCGCAAATCGCCCTGCGCCACGACGCGTGCCATATGATCTTCGGGCTTGGCCTTCACCCACACTGTGAAGCAGCTCGCGAGCAGCCGGTCGTACGTCTCACGCTCGGAAACCACGCCGCCACCCACCGAAATCACCGCGCGCGCGTGCAGCGCAAGAACGCGCTCCAGCGTCCGCTTCTCAAACCGGCGATAGCCTGCTTGCCCGTACAGGGAAAAAATTCCGGCGAGATCCATACCCGCATCTTTCTCGATTTCTCTGTCGAGTTCGATGAACGCCACACTCAAATCCTGAGCGAGCCGCACACCGAGCGTGGATTTTCCCGCGCCGCGCAGACCGATCAGCGCAACGCGCTCGTTTTTGGCGCCACCGTCAGTTTCGATTTCAGACTGAAAACGCGCGACGATTTCGCGGCGTCGGCTGGCGGGCAGCCGGTCGAGGCGCTGCAGCATGGCGCTGCTCTCGCGGTCCGCGGATGTGGCGTCGGCAAAAAGCTCCCCAATCGAAACGCTCAGCGCCTCGGCGATACGCTGCAACAGCAATACGGAGATGTTTCCGTCGCCCGCTTCGAGCTGGGCGAGATGCCGCTCGGAAACGTCAGCTTCCGCGGCGAGCATTTTGCGAGTCATGCCGCGCCGGTTCCGGGAGGCACGCACTCTCCGTCCGAGGCCCGCAAGGAAGCCTTCATCGGCTGAAGCTGCGGCCACGCCGGAAGGCACCGCGAAGAAGCTGTCGGAAGGAGATTTCACGCTCATCAATATGCAGTATAATACAGTTGTGCGAGCGGCTCAACGATAAACTGCAAAATAGTGCCAAATATTGTTACATTTCGTTACATCTTTCATTTTCCGCTACAATCTCGCCTTTTCCGAGCTTGCGCGTTTTACAAAAATGGTACATTGCCCCACATGCGCGTCCGCTGCGCCCACTGCACTGCCCAAATCGAGCTTGATGACGCCGAGGTAGCCGGCCGCCGGATGATCCAGGTCCGCTGTTGGATGTGCGCCCAGAGTTCGATCATTGATTTGGTGCCGCGCGATTCGGGTTCCTCGACCATCATCACCGATCCTCTTTCCGACGAGGAGCGGCCCTTCTCGGGCACGCGCGTCGAGGAATCTCCCGCTAACCGTAACGCATCGCTCGACTTGCCCGAAGGAAAGTCAATCACCGTGAGTGTTGTTGATGGTCCGTCGAAAGGACTGGAACGCAACCTCACCCAGCCGCTTGCCACGATCGGGCGTTTGGGTGGAGGCGCCGACATCGAACTGGACGATCGCCAGGTGTCGCGCCTGCACTGCGCGCTTGAGGTAAAAGACCACAACGTTCTGCTTCGCGACCTGCGCTCGACGAATGGCACGTACGTCGCCGACCAGCGAATCCTTTCCGCCAAGCTCGAACTGCCCAGTGATTTCCGCATCGGCGGCACCACGCTTCGAGTCATCGTAACTCCGCACGACTCGTAGTCAACGCATTCACACTTTCGCCCAGCTCCCGAAAACTTTGGTGCTCCAATCAAGTCAAACGCAGGAGTATGCTCGTACCACAAAATCTAAAGCCGGCGGGCGCGCGGGAAAATCGGGCGCCGGCAGCCGGTGGTCACCCGCCTGGGGGAAGGCTTGAGTCGTGATAAGAGAGACGCAAAGCTCGGAATGGATCGCAACGTCACCCGCCGCGATTTTATCAATGGGTTCAGCGTCGCCGTGGGAGGCAGCCTCGCTCTGAAGAATTCGAACTGGATTTCAACGTTCGGCCTCGCCGATTCTCCTCTGGAAGCGCAGCAGGCAAAACAATCCGCGGAATACTATCCGCCCAGGCTCACGGGCTTGCGCGGCAGCACTACGGCCGTGATGGAAGTGGGCCACGGCCTGCGCGACGGCAATGAGTGGCAAAATCCCCAGGCTGACGTCGATCGCTTCGATTTAATCGTTGTTGGCGGCGGCATCAGCGGACTTTCCGCCGCGTACTTCTATCGCAAGCAGCATCCCAGCGCGAAAATTTTGATTCTCGAAAATCACGACGACTTCGGCGGCCACGCGCGGCGCAACGAATTCCACGTGGGCGATCGCATGATCATCGGGTACGGCGGCACGCAATCGATCGCCAGCCCGAAACTCTACAGCCCGCAAGCCAAGCAGCTGCTCGCCGAGCTGGGCATCGAGACGCAAAAGTTCTACACGGACTTCGACCGCAAATTCGATCAGGAGCACGGCCTTTCGCGCGCATTCTTCTTCGATAAGAAGACCTTCGGCGTCGATAAGCTTGTGCTCGGCCCGCGACAGCGCAAGTCCGCCGAGTATTCCTCGGACAATCTCGCGGTCAGTGAAGGCGAGTCTGCGTGGGCGGAATTTTTCTCGCGCACTCCGCTCTCGCCGCAAGCGCAGAAAGATCTCACGCGCCTGCAGACTGCGAAAGTCGATTACCTACCCGGCATGTCGCAGTGGGATAAGAAAGTCACGCTCGCGCGCACCAGCTACAAAGACTATTTGCTCAAATACGTGAAAATTGATCCAAGCGCTCTGCCGTTCCTGCAGACTTCCACGTACGGCCTGTACGGCGTGGGAATTGATGCTGTTCCTTCGGGTGATCTGGCGCTGCTCGGCTATCCGGGCTTCGATGGCATCGACCTCTCCGGTAAGTACGGTCCCGGGATGGGCGTCGAAGTGACGAAGCAAGAATCGGAGAGCGAGGAGGGCGAGCCGTACATTTTCCATTTCCCGGATGGCAACGCATCGATTGCGCGTCTGCTTGTGCGGTCGTTGATCCCTGCCTCCGCGCCGGGCTCCACGATGGAGGATATCGTCACCGCGAAAATGAATTACGCCGTACTGGACGAGCCGTCTTCCAATGTCCGCCTGCGCCTGAACAGCACCGTGATCCACGCGAAAAATGTGGGAGACCCAGCGGCTGCGAAAGAAGTCGAAGTGACGTACGTGCGCGACGGCGAGCCTCGCACCGTACGCGGCTCGGCTTGCATTCTGGCGGGTTGGAACATGGTGATTCCGTACATGTGCCCCGAAATGCCCGACAAACAAAAAGAAGCGCTGGCCTACGGCGTGAAAGTGCCGCTGATTTACACCAGCGTGCTGCTGCGCAACTGGCAGTCGTTCAAAAAACTCGGAATCAGCGGCGTTCGCTGCCCGGGTAGTTTTTTTGAGGGCGTCACGCTCGATTTCCCAGTGAGCATCGGCTCGTACAAATTTGCGAGCAATCCCGATGAGCCGTGTGTGATTCACCTCGAGCACGTGCCCACGAAGCCCGGCCTGCCGGCGCGCCAGCAGCAAATGGCCGGCCGCGCGCAAATGCTCGCTACAACTTTCGAAACGTACGAGCGCAACCTTCGCGAGCAACTCACGGCGATTCTCGGCCCAGGCGGTTTCGATGCGGAGAAGGACATTCTCGCCATCACCGTGAACCGCTGGCCGCATGGGTATGCCTACGAATACAATTCCTTGTACGATCCGGATTGGCCGGAGGATCAGCAGCCGTGCGTGATCGGCCGTCAGCCGTTCGGACGGATTTCAATCGCGAATTCGGACTCCGAGGCGTTTGCTTACACCAATGCTGCGATCGATCAGGCATACCGCGCCGTCGGGGAAGTTTCGCGGTTCAGTGACGCGACGGCGACGTGAAATGCAATTCGCTCCACGATAGGAACCTAGCCCGTTGACCAACGAAGCGACCACGCGCCTGCTCGATCCGCTCTTCACGACCGAAGCAATGCGCGAGTTTTTTTCGGATCGACGCACGCTGCAGGGAATGCTCGATTTCGAACTCGCGCTTGCACGAGCGCTGGTCGCCACGGGGCAGGCGCCCGCAGGCGTTCTTACGGCGTTCGAGCAAGCATCGAAAGCCGACGCTTACGACATAGCCGCACTTGGGCGCGACGCAGCGCTCGCTGGCAATTTGGCGATCCCGCTTCTTAAGGAATTGACGGCGCGCGTTGCCGCGAGCAATAAAGACGCCGCTGCGTTCGTTCATTTCGGCGCCACGAGCCAAGACGCGATCGATACAGGACGCGTCCTGCAAATTCGCGACGCGCTGCAGCTCATCGACGAAGCGCTCGTGAAAATCGGCGACCGGCTCGCCGCGCTTGCCCAGGAACACTCCGCCACGGAAATGGCCGGCCGCACGTGGCTTCAGCAAGCTAGCCCCATCACGCTCGGATTAAAATTTGCCGGTTATCTCGATGCGATCGAACGCCACCGCGCGCGGCTCACGGAAATTCGCGGACACGTGCTCGTCGTGCAGTTCGGCGGCTCTGTGGGCACGCTGGCTGTGCTGGGCGCAAAGGGGCCGGAAATCGCCGCGGCTCTCGCGAAGGAATTGCAGCTCGCGCTTCCGCCGATCTCCTGGCACTCGCACCGCGACCGTTTTGCTGAAGTAGCCTCAACGCTCGGACTGATCGTCGGCACCGCAGGAAAAATCGCGCGTGACGTTTCGTTGCTCTCGCAGACCGAAGTTGCGGAGGCGTTCGAACCTTCCGCGCCCAGCCGCGGCGGCTCGTCCACGATGCCGCACAAGCGCAACCCCGTCGGCTCCGCTGTGATCCTTTCGGCCGCCACACGGGTGCCGCCGCTCGTCGCAACGATGCTGGCCGCAATGGTGCAGGAGCACGAACGCGGCCTCGGCGGCTGGCATGCGGAATGGGAGACGCTCCCTGAGATTTTTCTGCTCGCCTCCGGCGCGCTGTATCATCTCAGCGTGATTTTCGATGGCCTCGCGATCGACAAAAGTAAAATGGCCGCGAACCTCGCCGGCGGCAACGGCCTCGCGCTCACCGAAGCCTTCGCGCTTGCGCTAACGCAGCATGAAGGCCGAGACGGCGCCCGAAAAATCGCCGAGGCGTTCTCACGCACGGCAGTGGAAACCGGCCAGTCGCTGCGCGACGTGGTGCTGAAAGATCCGCAAATGAAAAAATACTTCTCGGCGGACGACATCGACCACATCTTCAACCCAAAACATTTCAATGGCTCCGCCGAGTCGATCGTCGCCGCGGTTCTCGCCGCACGCGCCGCGCGCAAATCCGCGTCAAAGTCCGGCGAAGGGAAGTCCTAGCACGCCATGCCACATATCGACGTCAACGGCGCCGTGCTGCTCTACCACTTGCAGGGTCTCGAGTCAGGCCCGACGATCATATTTTCGAATGGCCTCGGCACGACGACCGCCATGTGGCAGCCGCAACTTCAGCCGCTAGAAGGCCGCTTCCGCATTCTGCGATTCGATACGCGCGGCCACGGCCACTCTAGCGTCACCGATGGGCCATACACAATCGAGCTGCTCGCCAAAGATCTTCTCGGACTCGCATCTGCTCTGCGAATCGAAAAGTTTCATTTCTGTGGATTGTCGATGGGTGGCCAGATCGGCCAGTGGCTCATTCACAACGCGCCAGAGCGCCTCAAATCCGCGACGTTGGCAAACACGGGACAAAAAATCGGCAATGACGAAATGTGGAACGCGCGCATCGCGAAAGTCCGCAGCGAAGGAATGGTCTCTGTCGTCGCCGCCGTCACCGAGCGCTGGTTTAGTCCGGAATTTTTCGAAAAGTCTCCCGCGGAAGTAGAAAAGCTCCGCAACACGTTTCTCAGCATCAATCCCGCCGGATACGCCGCGTGCTGCGCCGCCGTTCGCGACGCTGATTTTCGAAGTGCCAAGCCCGCTGCCGGAAAAATTCCGCCGACGCTCGTCATCGCCGGCACGCACGATCGCGCCACGCCGCCAGCCGACGGCAAGCTGCTCGCCGAATCGCTTCCCGGCGCAAAATTTCTCGAGCTCGACGCGGCGCACCTCTCGAACGTCGAAGCCCATTCGAAATACACGGACGCGCTCGCCGCGCACCTCACCCAGGCGGAGGCATAGCATGGACGAACGGGACCGGCACTCCGAAGGAATGAAAATCCGCCGCACGGTGCTCGGCAGCGCGCACGTGGCCGCAGCCGAAGCGCGCAAGGATTCATTCACCGAACCGTTTCAAGACCTGATCACGCGTTACGCGTGGGGCGAAGTCTGGTCGCGCCCCGGGCTTTCGCGCCACTCGCGCAGCCTGATCGTGCTGGCCACGCTGATCGCGCTGAATCGCAACGACGAATTCCGCATGCACGTTCGCGCGGCCATCGGAAACAAAGTCACACGAGAGGAAATTCAGGAAGTGTTGTTGCAGTCCGCGATCTATTGCGGCGTACCCGCGGCCAACGCCGCATTCCACATCGCGCAGCAGGTGTTCGCGGAGATCGACGCTCAATCTTGACCGCAAATCATCTCAACTTCATTCGAAAGGAAACGTATGCGCATTGAAAAAGTAGGAGTCGTAGGCTGCGGCCTGATGGGTTCGGGAATCGCCCAGATCGCCGCGCAAGCCGGATGTCACGTCGTCGTACGCGAAGTCTCGCAGGCCGCTCTCGATAAGGGCCTGCAGTCGATCGATAAAAATCTGCAGCGCATGGTGGATAAAGGCACTCTCACCGCCGCCGATCGCGATGCGGCGCGCGGCCGCCTGAAGGGCACCACCAGCCTCAGCGACCTGAAAGACTCCGACCTCGTTGTCGAAGCGATCGTCGAGTTGCTGCCCGCGAAAAAAGATCTGTGGGGCGAACTCGACGCGATCTGCCCGAAGCACACCGTCTTCGCCAGCAACACTTCGTCGCTTTCGATCACCGAGATGTCCACGTTCACCAAGCGCCCGGACCGCTTCCTCGGCCTGCATTTCTTCAATCCTGTTCCGATCATGAAGCTCGTGGAAGTGATCCGCACGATCGCCACGGACGCGAAAGTAGAAGAGGCCGTGGTTGAATTTGCCACGCGCGCCGGAAAGACGCCCGTGCGGACTACCGATCGCACCGGCTTCATCGTCAATCGCTTGCTCGTTCCTTATCTTCTCGATGCTGTTCGCGCGCTCGAGGAAGGCGTCGGCTCCATCGAAGACATCGACAACTCGATGAAGCTCGGCTGCGGCCACCCGATGGGCCCGCTCACGCTGCTCGACTTCGTCGGAAACGACACGACGTATTACATCGCCAACATCATGTTCGACGAATTCAAAGAGAAGCGCTTCGCGCCGCCTTCACTGCTGAAACGCATGGTGATGATGGGTTGGAACGGAAGAAAAGCAGGGAAGGGCTTCTACGATTACAGCGATCCCGCAAAACCAAAACCAATTTCACTCACGTAGTTCGCTGATCCATGACGGCAGCCGCCACGAAGTAGCATAGGCATCCGTACCTGTGCCTACTTCGGCGGCTCGCCCGTCAATTTCTCGATCACATTGTGCGGAATCTTCCGCGACCGGATTTTTCCCGGGCTCGATGTGTCGCGCTCGGCCCACACCCGCGTCTCAAAGCCTTCCACCGCCAGTGTGTCGCCCTTGAAAAATTGGTGCCGCAGCACGAAGCTGCTGTTCCGCACTTCCGTCACTGTGGTTTCCGCGCGCAATTGATCTCCATACGTGGATGGCGCGATGAATTTCACGCGCACGTC
>Ga0070764_10001195_pt1 | contig 11141 bp, 6 predicted proteins | sample HubBroMetageWRM4_FD_67287 | JGI IMG/M metagenome (GOLD analysis project Ga0070764, IMG submission 67287) | Warmed soil microbial communities from the Hubbard Brook experimental Forest, New Hampshire - Hubbard Brook CCASE Soil Metagenome WRM 4 | ecosystem: Environmental > Terrestrial > Soil >... | reverse complement strand
ACCAATATTGGTGGGAGAAGTTCGATGCGCAACCACTGGCTTCGGATCTTCTTGAAAATTATCCGGCGGCAGGAAACGGTCTTCGGCGGTTACGAATTTTTCGAAAAATCGCCAGGTGCGCCGGGAGATTGTCCGCAGCGCCTTGGTATCTGCTGCCGATAACGGCTCGACGTCTTCAACCGGAGGCGGGATGCTGATCCAGCGTGCCACGGCCGGCGCCGCCATCCACAACGCACCCAACGGAATCGCCGCCCACAAAGCCTGGGGGCGGGCCACGGCCACGGCCAAGAGCGTCGCGAAAGCCACCAGGACGCTTGCCACCATGCGTCCGTACGTGGCCAGCAGCCCCAGGTCCACGGCGTGTTTGGCCTGCGCGGCCGTCACCCACTGCAGCAAATTGCGGCGCGTGAAGATCAAACGAACCAGCGTGCGGACGATCGCGTCGGTCATCAGCCACGCCTGGTAGGCGATAAACGTGATGGTTAAGCCCATTTGCGATGCGCCGAGCGATAGATCTGAGAGAAGATCGCGGAAATGGCTGCGTTTGGAAATGCCGCTCAGCCGGGAATTCAATCCAACCAGGAAAGGAATTAACGAAGGAATCGCAATCGTCGCCAGCACGAAGCGCGTCCACATCCACGGTGATACTTGCGGCACCAGCCATCCCGCAAACAGGAGCAGCAACATGCATGGCGCCGAAAGCGTGCGGCGTAGATTGTCGAGCATCTTCCAGCGGCTGATCGCGGGAATCGAAACTTTGCGGCGTTGTTCCTGGGAGAGTCCCCCGTGCCCGAAAATCCACGGCAATAGTTGCCAGTCTCCGCGTGCCCAGCGATGCTGCCGCGCGGCCGAGACTTCGTAGTGCGACGGAAATTCGTCGAAGAGCTCGATGTCGGTGGCCAGCGCGGCGCGCGCGAAGATGCCTTCGAACAAATCGTGGCTCAGCAGGGTGTTCTCTTCGACCTTGCCCGCCATCGCCGCCTCAAACGCGTCCAGATCGTAAATTCCCTTCCCGGTGTACGAACCCTCATGAAACAAATCCTGATAAACATCGGAAACCGCCGAAGCGTATGGATCGATTCCACTCGGCCCGGAAAAAATTCGCTGGAAGCGCGAGCCTTCGCGATCGGTCGGAAGCGAAGGCGTCACGCGCGGCTGCACGATGCCGTAGCCGTCCACCACGCGACCTAATTCCGCGCTGAATTGCGGCCGGTTCAACGGGTGCGCCATGGTTCCCACTAGGCGCGCCGCGGTGCCGCGCGAAAGGCGCGTATCCGCATCCAGCGTGATAACGTAGCGAATCATCGGAATGGATTCCGGTACACGGCCGCCGACGGGAATGAAATTTGTCTGCGTCGAGCCGCGCAGCAGCTCGTTCAGCTCGTGCAGCTTTCCGCGCTTGCGCTCCCAGCCCATCCATTTCTTCTCGCGTTCGTTCCAGGTGCGCTTGCGGTGGAATAGGAAGAAGCGCGCGCCGCCCCCCGCAGCCGGGCCGTGGGCTTTGTTCAAGCTGGCGATGCCGCTGGCGGCTGCGGCTAGCAGTTCGTCATCGCCCGGCAGGGTCTCGGTGGCGGAATCCATCCAGTCGGTGAGCAGAGCAAAGCGCAGGTCGCCATCCACGTTCGCCAGGTAATGAATTTCCAGGCGCTCAACTTGTTCCTTGATCGCTTCCTTAGAGATCAACAGAGTAGGAACCACGATGATCGTGCGCAGTTCCTTGGGGACGCCATCGCGCAATTCCAGGCGCGCCAAAGTGCGCGGACCCAGTAGGTCTGCCACCACACGATTGATCAGCGCTATCGCCAAATCGGAAGCAGGCACGGAAGCGAGCAACGCGAACAGCGCCAGAAAAGGAATACTCACTCCCAATTCGCGCGCATGCGCCAGCGGCAGTGCCAGAATCAGCGCGGTCATTACCACGATCGTGCCCAAATACCCCGGCACGGCGTTACGCACGTACAAACGAAGCACGCCGCGTCGCCAAGCGACCTGGAATCCGAGTTCCTTTTCGAAATCGAGCCGCCCGCGCGAGATCAGGTAGTAGCCGGGGTCGGCCTTGCGTTCGTCGGGCGGCTGTCCATCGTTGTGGAGTTCGGCGCGTGCGTGCTTGGCCCGCTGCACGGCGCGTTGCGCGACTTCAATCTCGGAGTGAGACGAACCACGCGAGAGATCCTCGATGGCATGACGGTAGTAATCGCGCGTGGCAAAATCCATGTTGCCGAAATCGCTGCCGCCGCGCAGTACTTCGTCCACCAAGCTGACGCTCTCAAAGAATGCTTCCCAATCGAACGCCGACGTGAGCCTCATGCTGGTGATGATGTTGCGCACCGTCACGCTCATGGCGGCTTGCTCTTGATGCTCGGTGCGCACGATCTCATCCGCTGTGGTGCCTTGCGCGGCGAGGCGTTCATCGAGCCACACAAGAATGGGGCCGACCTTCGGATCGAGGTCACGCAGGCGTTGTACCAACTGCACGGCGAAGGAGCGCTCGAGAGGCTTGTTTTCGAACCGGCGCAGAACGGCGGCGGGCGACACGGCCGTTTGCCCCGCGGCCCCGAGCACGCGATCGGCGAGGATGTCAGCTTCCACGCGCGCGTTGCGGCTGCGCACGATGCGTTCGGCAACGCGCCGCAGGTTTTCCACCAGCACGATGCGCAGCGTGATTGCGACGGCCCAGAGCTCGCCGATGGTCAGTGGCTGCACGCGCTGGTAGGCGCTGACGAATCGGCGCAATACTTCAGGATCGAAGCGGCTGTCGTTGTGGGCCACAAACGCCCAGGCGACGCCAAAGACGCGCGGGAAGCCTTCGAGGTGGCCGGACGCGAGCTTCGGCAATTTGCGGTAAAAACCGGCCGGAAGATCGTCGCGAATTTCGCGAAGTTGCTCTTCAACAATATAAAAATTATCGACGAACCATTCGGCCGCAGGAGTAATAGCCTGTTCGTGCTGAATGGCGCGCGCCGTGGCCCGGTAATACTCCAACAGCACGCGACCGTTCTCCAGCACGCGAGGAATCAGCGGTCGGCCTTCCTCGGGATCGGTTACCACCAGTTGCGCGGCCGCCAGGCTTTCCGCGTGCTGCTCCAGACGTTCCACGCTGAAAAGCTCGGCGCGAATTGTTTCCTCTGGCTCGGAAAATATGGGCGGGAGTGGTTGCGCCAGCTTAGCCATCTTCTAGCTTGAATTCTCCATTCATTTCGTTACTGACCGCCGGAAATCTGCGATCAACACGTTTCCGCCGGCAGATTGACGCAGTAGATCCGGCGGCCATTGGGAGGGCGGCAGCAAGACAGAAGCACCAGGGCTCTACCGCATGGAATTTTACAGGACCACGCCCGCAATGGAACGATAAATCGCTACGTATCAAGCAAAGCTAGTTTTGGCGTGCGGGAAACCGCGGAGCGATTATGCAGGAAATCACCGATGGATGTGTGAGGTGAAATCTGCAGAGCCCAAAGCACGGATGGCGATGCGCGCTACATCAAGGTTCCCGCGAAGAAGTGGTGAGCCGGGGAGGACTCGAACCTCCAACCCGCTGCTTAAGAGGCAGCTGCTCTACCATTGAGCTACCGGCCCACTGAAAAAATTGTATCACGAGTGAATGCGGCACCCAACGGCGCCCACGGCCCTGCAAAAAAGCCACAGCGGTTGTCGCGCCGCTTTCTCTCCAACTAGAATCTACTGATGACGGCGCAGAGTCCCCGCAATTTCCTGCGCCACTTGACGGGCGCGCACCAGGTCGCCGGGACCGAGCGAAATAGCCGCCACACGCGCGTGACCGCCGCCGCCGTACTTTTCGCACAGCGACGCTAGATTCACATCCGCGGATGCTTCCTTCCACGGATTGGTGCCCACCGAAACTTTCGCGCGCAGTGGCGAGGAGCCGACCCCCACCGAATAGAGCGCGTCGGGAAACAAAAAGTACGGGACGAATTTGTTGTAGCCCTCGAGGTCCAAATCGCTGACGTCGAAGAAAATTACGCCGTCGCGAAAATCGGCGCGTTCGCGGAACACGTCCAGCGATTTCCGGTGGCGTTCCAGCAATGGTCCCAGGTGTTTTTTCACGATGGGCAGTTCGACCATCTGCGCCAGCGATTTATACGCCAACTGCGGAATCAGCTTGGGTACTAAATCGGTTTCGGGCGCGGCCTCGATCACCAATGCCAGCTGGGTAGCTGGTTCCGCAAGGCTGACGGCGTCCGCGGGCGAGGCGAACTGTGCTCCGTCAATAATGTCGCCCCAGTGGATCAGGTTGGCGAGCGGCTTCGCGTCAAACCCGAATTTTTCGGCAGCGATGGTTGCCAAAAACTTAGTACACGATTTGTAGGTGGGATCGTAGAACTTCTTGCCGGATTGATCCTGGCGGAAATGCTCGGCGTCGGCGGGCGTCAGAAACGCACTTTGATGATGATCGAACCACCAAGTAAGCTTTGGCGAGCTGGAATATTTGAAATCCACGATGGCGTTTTCGTCGCCGTCGAATGTGCCGTCCTCGAATGGCTGCGAGGCCTTGTGCGTCATGCCCGTATAGAAAAATTCGGCGGCGGGATTGATGCGCTCCTTGTAAAAGCGCGTGAAAATCGCGGCGGAGGAGGCTCCGTCGAAGCATTTGTCGTGGAAGCAAACCCGGACCTTCAATTCCCTCTCCTGAGCACCCCGGCGGCATGGAGCTCCGCGCAGGGGAAAGCCAACAACGATGGACGTTCAGTTGGCTAAAGTCAAGAGCGAACGCCAGGGAGCAAACTCGGCGGACGCAATCAGGAAGTTTGCAATTTTCCCGAGATGAGACTCAGGCAAGCCCGAGTTGTGCTGTAGCAAACCTGCCATCCCGCTGAAGGAATTACCATCGCGGAGGCTTCAGGACTTCCCGAAAATCTGATCAGCCAGATCAGCAGCAAGTGGAACGCGGTATTTTTCGCCCTGGTACGCCTTGACCATTAGCAATATCCAAAGAACCAAGCCTACGAGGGAGACGAGCCAGAGGATTCCGACGCCCGCGGAAAACCCCGCCAGTCCACCGGAAATGAAGAGCATTGAAAGGACGATGCGAATAATCGTGAGGCCGCCGAATACGACGATCGATTGCGCCGCGTGGAAGCGGACGAATGGCCGCTTGTCGATCAAAAAGAAAATCAGCCCGGTGATCCACCCCAGCAAATAGCACAGCAGCCCGGCAACATTTTCGGAGAGACCGGATTGCGTGCTGGCAGCGGGAGCCATGGCGCTCGCTACTCCCCCCGCCTGCGGCGCTCCGCAACTGGGGCAGAACCCGACGTCGTCGGCAACCATGTTTCCGCACTTAGTGCAATGTGGCACGAGGTTCCTCCCAAAGTGCTGGCGTCCCAGTGTGGCATTTGCCGCGCAGCCTAACAAAAGCACGGGGCCGCCGCAAGCGCAAAGAAAACATCTCGCGGTGGTCGCTAAGATCGAGGGAAAGAAAAGGCACCAGGGGCCCGAATGCTAAGAAGGCGCTGAAAATGCGATCGAAGCCCGGCGGACCAACCATGCGGACAGAAGCGCGAGCAGCCAGAGAAAGGTCAAGAAGGCTCGTGCTCGCAAAAGCCAGGCTCAAGCGAACCCGAAAGCGGGTCCGACACTGGCGGTCCGAGGCGTTTACGGAGCTGTCTGCGATGTTATACTCGTGATTCCACCGCGGAAGTGGCGGAATTGGCAGACGCGCCAGCCTTAGGAGCTGGTGGCCGAAAGGCCGTAGGGGTTCGAGTCCCTTCTTCCGCAAATCCTCTTGTATTCAAAGCATTTATGCGATTTTACTGGGCTTTTTGACAGAATTGATTGGACACTGAGGGCGCGATAGGAGGTTTTGTAGAGTCATTCTGTCAAGAAAAAGTCCAGCACATTTGGCCATGTGTAGCTTCAGGAGATCTCGCCAAGGTCGATCACGTTCGGTGTTCCCGTGCAGCTGAATGGTGCGTGCGTCAGGCGCCACGAAACCCACTCAGCCCGTACGTCGGAATCAGACTTTGAACGCCGCGGGGAGCCTTTCCCTGAAGAAATATTTGCCGCCAGGTTTCCAGAGCCGTTGAATGCGTCGGTAGCGTCGGACGGTCACTGTATGTTTTGCAAAGGCCGTGACGTGGCTGATAGTTCCAGGGAACCGCGAAATCCAGAAGTCTTCATTGCCACTGGTGGAGAGAAGATATGTCCATGGCATGCCCTTACCCTTTATGGTTCTCACGCGTGCGGAAGTCTGTGCCAGCCGTCACTTTTCTTCCGAGCCTTGGTCGTTAGCGCTACAAGCTACTCGCAGGAACGGGCCGACTGCGTCATCTAATCAGCCCAGCGCGGATCATGCATCCTTCTTCAACACTTCACGCAAACTTACCCAGCTTGACGCTGCCCTGACACAACAATAGAGGGAGAGCAACAGAGAGCCCAGCGAAAACCATGCAAGTAGCCTACCAAACGGCTCCGCGTGAGCGTGAAGCGAATGCCCTTTTGAAAATGGCAGAACCGACGCACAGCTCAGGAACACTAAGGCTACGGAATACATCAAACGTTTGACCCAGAGGCGCTGGTACTCTCGCGCATACCGCTTCACTTCTGCGATTTCCGCTGCGTTTAGAGGGTATCTACCATCTTAGGTGTCATCCCCGACCTTCAATTGCACGTGTTGGCCGATGCCGAATAAACCGCACGACCGTCGGCTCCGATAAGCGATGAACTTACCATTTGGCAGCGCGGTCCGCTTGGTCAATCGACTTTTGTCGCTCGGGCTTGGCGTGCCTGAGCAATTCACTGCAAGACCCACCAATTACGCTATTTTGGAGACGGGGGCCCGGTAGGTGCGGTGTTTCCACTGAGCAGATCCGTTAGACTTCCCGAGAGTTCGGCGTCATCCACCACGTAAAAAAGCCCACCCCGACCGTTTTGGCTGCTAGAACATTTCGATCCCGAATCACTGCCCTGTTGGTTCATATCGCCGAAAATTGCATAGTGATTGTCGCCGGAAGTGGAAACCCCCAGCTTCGCGTGGTTGAAATTGGGGCCAAGTCCTCCAGTCAGTCCAAATTCTTTCCCGGCCCAGTGACCCGTCGTAGCGATTTCGACGGCTCCCGGCTTGGCGAGAGACTTGTCCCAGCACCCGATGGTGGTCGATTCGGTAGTCGTATAAATTTTTGGATTGGCCCACCATGTCGCGGCCCTAAGCGACACGCCGCCCAATACGGCCGAAACCATCTGCCAGGGGGGAACATTCAATTTCGAGGGTTTCGAAATCAGTTCCACCCCGCTTGAAAGTGTAACGTTCGTGGCCGTTTTGGAGTCGGACTTGGTTCCGAGGTTCGCTACCAGGTTTTGGACGTCTGGAGGTCCTCCATTACTAACAATTTGAGGGTTAGCTGGGTCGGTAACGACACTCGCGTTCTGAAGGGCCAAGAGTACTTTTACCAGATCATCCTTGACGAGGGTCAAAGCGAAGAAATGTTGGCTGACCTCGACATTGTCATCCTTCACACAGCCCAGCGTATTTCCGTCCGTTCTGCGTGGGGAGTTCACGCTCCCCGCAGCCGGCCAAGATGGTGTGGTAACTTGCAACACCAAGCCTTCTCCCGCGTCATTCCAGGCGAGCATGCCTTTCGAATGACCCCAGGGCGCACCGCAATCTTTCTTACACCCGTTGATAACGGGATCATCGTAAAATTGATCGTTCCAGATTACGTAATGGAACGAGTTGTTATAAATTTCGTCGAAGGTTGCGCCCAGCGGATCGGCAGTTGTATCACCTATACAATCGCCTCCCTTCTGAAGCGATGGCTCCTCATTACTGGCGTACACATACTGTTGCCCGAACACTCTGTAATTCTGTGCGGTCCCTCCAAAAAGACACACTCGGCTTGCTCCGCCGCAGCCGGGGAAAATCGCAGAGTTGAATTTGAAAACTAGCCACCAACTAACCGCATGGCCACTGTCCAGAAGGGGCGCTGGAGTATCTTTCGATTCCGACGCATATCCAATACTGCGTAGATGTGCCGATAAAGTGGTCGACAGTATGAACACAGAGAGTAGCTGGACAGCGATGCTGAGGCGTGCCGTACGCTTGCTGCCGTTCATCGTCCGCTCCTTCCACAAATCGATGCGTCAATCTCCGCGAATTCTAGCTCGCGCCGCGAACAGCCATTTGTTTTGGTCAACTGAGGGCTAATCTTTCAGATTGTACCGGGGAATTTGCTGAAAGCAGCCCGACCAAGATATTCACATGACCGGCATCGCGATCTGCCGAACCCCGAGGTCGGTGCTATTGTCGACAAGGCACGCGATCCTCGCCATTCTTTGCACGAAACATTCGCACCTGATTTTCGTAGAACCAAATGGCGCGCTGCGTCGCGATGGTCAGACCTCCAGCCGTTCTGCAGGTCCGCTTTGATAGACTTTTTGATCGCGATATCTAAACCGGGCAGTAGCGGCGCCAATTCGGGCCGATTAACTGCGTCGGACAAAATGTGTTTGATCTACTTGTGCGATTGAACATGGGAAGCCCGCGAGGAAAAGTATTTCGTTGCGGTTCCAGGAGAAGCCAGCCGTGTGGCCGTAAACAAATCGGAGGTCCCGTTCGTCTCCCCAGAACCGAGATACGCTCCGACCCACGCCTGCTGCGCCGCTGTCATGAATTCCCGCCGACCGCAGCACCCGCGCCTCATCCAGCCGAATCCGGGTTCGTTCTGCGGCGCGCGAAACGCTACAGCCCGATTTGCCCCAGCATGCCGCTCAAGCGGGTCAGCTCCACTTCGGCCTCCAATATTTCTGGTTTCAGTTTCTCTTCGAACTCGTGGCCCAGCTTGCGCGCCTCTTCCCGCAGCGATTCTAATCTTTGCTTGGCGGCCTCATGTTCGCGCTTCAATTGCGCGGCGGCATCTTCGTTTGACTGATTCATCTTGGCCCTCCCCGCTGGCAGTATAGCGCTTGTTTCCGAATTAGCGGCAAATAGGCCGGGGCGAAGGCGTGGTGCACGCAAATCGAGATTTTATTTCCATCCCAATCGTCGTTGACGTGCGCTTACAGTTTCTTTATACTGGAGGTTCTGATGCGGTTGCGTTTGGCCGCACTTCCCTGCCGTCCTCCCTCTCGAATTTCGAACAGGTGAAAGGCAGATTGGAATCAGGGTGTTGCGCGGTCCTTCCCCTGCAAAAAATCCCATGAGCGAAGCAACCTGTAAACGCGAAATCGAGCTGGAAATTCCAGCCGAGGTCGTCAGCAAAGCCAGCCAGAAAGTGGAGCGCGACCTGGCGCGTGTGGCGCGCATTCCCGGCTTCCGTCCGGGCAAGGCGCCCGTGACGCTGATTCGCCGCCGCTTCGCCGAAGACATCCAAGGCGAGGTGGTGCAATCGCTCGTGCCGGAATACCTGGAAAAGGCGCTCGACGAGAAGAAACTGGTCCCTGTGACCCGTCCCGAAGTGGACAAAGTCGAATTCAAAGAAGGCGAGCCCCTGAAATTCCGTGCGGTGTTCGAAGTGCTCCCGGAATTCGAGTTGGGCGAGTACAAAGGCCTAGAAGTTCAGGTGGACGAAGTCGACGCCGGCGACGCCAAGGTTGACGAAGTCATCAAAGAAATGCGCGAGCGTGCCGCGACGTTCGTTCCCGTAGAAGGCCGCGCCGCGAAAGACGGCGACTACGCGCTGATTAAGCTTTCTGGCGTGCCCGAAGGCGGCGGGGACCCCGTCGAGGCCGACAACATCATGTGTCACATCGGCGCCGACGAAACATTGGAGAGCTTTACCGAAAATCTGCGCGGCGCGAATCCTGGCGAGACCAAGAAATTCCAGGCCAAGTATCCTGATGATTATCCGGACGAGAAGCTCAAGGGCAAGAGTTACGATTACACGGTGGAAGTGCAGGCGATCAAGGAAAAGAAGCTGCCCGAAGTGAATGACGAATTCGCGGTAGAGGTCGCCAAGGAAGTGGGCGGCGTCACAACTGTCGCCGAGCTGCGCAAGAAAATTCAGGATAACCTGGAAGCGGAAAAGGAAGCGCGGCAATCGGCGCAAGCCCGCGAGAAGATCCTGGAAACGCTGGTGAAAAAGCATGATTTTCCGGTTCCCGATGCGCTCGTCGAGCATCAAATGGACGTGCGGCTGGAACGTACGGTCCGGTCACTGGCAGCCCAGGGAGTAGATCCGCGCGCGGTGAACGTCGATTGGGTGTCGCTCCGCAAGGGGCAGCACGACCGCGCGGTGGACGACGTGAAGGCCGAGCTGATCATTGATCGCATCGCGGACGCGGAAAAAATCGAAGCAACCGACGAAGACGTCGAAAAGGAAATCAATGCGCTGGCGGAACACAGTGGCGAATCGGCAACGTCGCTGCGGGCTCGCTTGACAAAGCAGGGAGCGCTCGATAGGATGAAGTCGAAGTTGCGAAGCGACAAAACAATCGAGTGGCTCCACAGCAATACCCGAATCGAGAAGACAGCCAAACGTGAACAGTAATATCTGGTTCGGGCTCCTCAGCGCGCAAAGACACCTCCAATGAAATATACAGACGACGCGACTCCGCACGCCACTACCCTCGTTCCGATGGTCGTCGAACAGACGAACCGCGGTGAGCGGGCTTACGACATTTACTCGCGCCTGCTGAAGGACCACATTATTTTCATCGGCACGCCGATTGACGACCATGTGGCGAATCTGGTGACCGCGCAGCTGCTGTTTCTGGCGTCGGAAGATCCCGAGAAAGACATTTCGGTGTACATCAATTCGCCGGGCGGGTCGATTTCGGCGGGCATGGCGATTTACGACACAATGCAGTTTGTGCGTCCCGACGTGGTGACATACTGCATCGGCCAATCAGCCTCGATCGCGGCCGTGTTGCTCGCCTCCGGTACGCCGAAGAAGCGCTACGCGCTTCCGAATTCACGAGTGTTGATTCACCAGCCCTGGATGTCCGGCCTGTCAGGTCAGGCGACGGACATTGATATTCACGCAAAAGAGATTATCCGCACGCGCGAATCGCTCAATAAGCTGCTGGCCGGACACACGGGTCAAACGCTGGAAAAAATCGAGCGCGATGTGGAGCGCGATTTCATCATGACGGCCGAACAGGCGAAGGCGTACGGCATCGTGGACGAAATCATTACGAAGCACAGGTAATTGCCGTTCCAAAGGGTTAGTATCCAAACAGATGATTCC
>Ga0070764_10001192_pt1 | contig 11160 bp, 9 predicted proteins | sample HubBroMetageWRM4_FD_67287 | JGI IMG/M metagenome (GOLD analysis project Ga0070764, IMG submission 67287) | Warmed soil microbial communities from the Hubbard Brook experimental Forest, New Hampshire - Hubbard Brook CCASE Soil Metagenome WRM 4 | ecosystem: Environmental > Terrestrial > Soil >... | reverse complement strand
CGGACGTCTGCCCGCCCGGCGCAGGCTGCGGCCGGTCATGCCCGGACGTCTGCCCGCCCGGCGCAGGCTGCGGCCGGGCATGCGCAGGCGGGCGCCGCGTGACCGCGGCGCCCGCCTGCCAGCTGGTTCCTGTCACTGCATCACTGCACGCGGGCGTGCGCGCCGGCTCGCCGCGCCCGGAGCCTGGCCGCGCTGCCGCCCGCGACCATCAGGCCCGCGAGCGCCGCCACCAGCCACGGGACCAGCGCTGGCCCCGGCTGCGGTGCGGTGCCGCCGAAGCCAGTGCCGGCCGCGCCCGCCGGGATAGCCGAGCTGCCCGCAGCGTCTTCCAGCACCTGGATGGTCAGGTGGCCGGGGTCGTCGAGCACCACGAGGGTGTGAATGCTGTCCGCCGGGAGCGACACCTGGCTCGTGGCGTTGTCCGCACCGCCGGACACGCGCGCGGTCATGGTTCCCGGCGAGATGGCGACGTAGGACGTGGCCGTGCCGAATGCGAGATTGCCGGCCACGGTCTGCGATCCGACCTTTACCGTGACCCGCTTCTCCAGCAGCGACGCCTGGATGATTCGCACCAGGGCCTTGCCCGCCGGGGCGGTCAGCTGGTCCGCCAGCACCTGCAGCCGCAGCGCCTTGAACGGGCCCATGCCTGCCACCGTATAGGCGTGGCCCGTCGCAACGTCGACCAGAGTGGACAGCACGGGCTTACTGCCCGACGGCGCGCCCGCGGCCCGCATGGCGACCGTGTAGTCGCCGGCCGCGACTCGCTCATACGGCGACTCCTCGCCGTAGGAGACGTGCTTGAGCACAACCAGGGCGGTTGGCTTGCCGACCGAGTACAGGTAGACGTCCACGGCCGGGGTGTTCGGCGATAGGTGCGCGAGGCGCAGCCAGCCGAAGCCCGTGCTGGCGCTGGCAGGCGCGAGACTCGCGACCGCGGTGCCGCCTGCGGCGGCCAGGATCAGGGCCAGTGCGGCTCCGAACCGGGCCGCTCGTAAAACTCTTGCATGCAGCTTCATTAGTCCTCTTCTCGGGCCGGGCGACGGGGGATCGCCCGGAGATGTGTTATCGGGATGGATCAAGCTCCAGGCGATGTACCTGAGGCTGAGAGGAGTCCCAGCGGACTGGGAGCGGAGTACTCGACGAGCAGTGCGTGCCCGGTGGTGAGCTGCCGGACGACCGAAGGCTGGAACGGAGGCTGCTGCGCGGCGAGGAACCTCAGCGCGGTCCGGAGCCAGCCGGCGGCCTGCGCCGGGTTCGCGGTGGTGATCTCGGCCGAGCGCAACGGCACCGCGGCCGAGACGCCGGGCCCGGCGTCCCCGAACTCGAGGACGCGCAGGGTCTCCATGTCGGCGAGCGTCGCAAGTGTCGCCAGCAGCCTGGAGTCCACCCGGCCTGCCGTCAGCTCGGCCCGGCCGCGGCCAGACACCACCAGATGGCCGTTGCGGGCCATCTCCTCGCCGACGCTCCGCCTGGCCGCCAGGTCGGCCCGCGCGGCGCGCAGATAGGCCGGAGCGCCTTCTGGCGCGATGACGCGGACCTGAATCGCGGCCGACCCGGAGCCGAAGCTCGCGAGGGTCACAGGCGCGTAGACCGACTCCAGCCGGGCACCGAACTCATCCCTGACCGCCGCGGTGGCTACCACGACGTTCGACGCGAGCGGATCGGCCGGGCCACCAGGCCCGAGTGCCAGCAGATCGCCGGTGGCCACCCTTCGCTGCCGGAGGTCGGCGCACATCGCCGGGTCGCAGGCGATGACCGCGGACGAGCTGACCTGGCTGGCTATCCAGGCGGCGGCATCGGTCCTGGCCACGGTCGCCGTGGCGATCGGGTTCCCATCCTCCCCGGCCTGGCTGGCCGGCCGGGCCAGCGCGGCACCAATACCGGCAATCGTGAGGGCGGCCAGCCCCAGCGCGGTGACCGAGAGGATCAGCACGGACCGCCGCCGGAGCCTGCGGCCGGTGGCAGGGCGCGACTGGCCAGGGGCGCTGGTGCCTGACGCGACGCGCCGGGGCGCTGGCGCCGGGGCCGCCGGGTGCTCGCGCGCCTGGCGCGTGCGCCCCGCCTGCTCGCGTGTGGCGACCGGCGGTAAGGCGGCCGCCGGGGCCAGTACCGGCTTGGCTGGCTTGAAGACCGGCGGATGCGCGACCTGGATGGCCTGGTCAGACCGCGGCGCCTGGTCAGACCGCGGCGCCTGGCCGGATCGCGGGGCCGTCGCCGGCTGGACGGACTGGGCGGTCGCCGGGGCCGAGGGGCGCATCGGCGGGGCGACCTCACCTGGCGACGGCACGCGGCCAGACTGGGCGTCCGGACTGGACCGAGGGATCTGGCCTTGCGGTGCTGCCTGGCCGGACGCAGCGACCTGGCCTGCCGTAGCTATCCCGCCCGGCGGCAGAACGTCGGGCGCTGGGGTGGCGGGGCTGTCCGGCACTGCAGGCTCGCTGGGCCGCGCCTTGTCCTCGGCCGCGCTAGACCGGCGGTAGTGACGCTCGGCCCTGCGGTAGTCGCCCTGAGCCTGCGCGAGCACTCCCAGGCTGTGCTGTCCGCGCGCCACGCCGCGGTAGTCGCCGAGAATGGCGAACATCTGCACGGCGCTGCCGTAGCAGCGATACGCCTCGTCATGCTCGCCGCGGACCTGGTGGATTGCGCCGAGCTCGTGCATCCAGCTGGCGCGGCTGGCGCCTCCGGTCGGCAGCAGATCCAGCGTGGACTGAATCAGCTCGGCCTCGCGGCCCAGGTCACCCCAGGCGTGCAGCTGCGCGCAGACCACCTGCGTGACTTCGCTGCCCTGCTCGCCATCACCAGCGCCGAACAGATGGTGCCTGGCCTCCAGCAGGTCATGCAGGTCCGAGCGCCGGTCCTGCGGCCAGGCGGCGGCGCGCCACTGCCAGTACTCAGCCGCCCGGCGATGGGCGGCGATGAGCTCGGACTGCCGTCCGGCCGTCGTGAGCCGCTGCTGCAGTTCGCCGGCGATCCACGGATCGACGCGCCAGCACTCGCCGGTGCCTGCCTGCTCGCCCGCGGACCGCAGCAGCAGCCCGGCCGTCGTGCACGCGGTCAGCAGCTCGGTCAGGTCGGATGGCGGCTGGTAGGGCGGTGCGGGGCCGCGCCGGTCGGGTGCGCGGGCCGCGGTCCAGTCGTGCTGGCCCAGCTGGAACACGATGGCGTTCCTGTCGGCGGGTTCCCTGTACACCGAGATAGCGATCAGCACCTGCTCAGCGCGCGGGCTCAGGCCGGCGATGAGCTCCGCCGGCTCCGGACCGGTGCGAGCTGCGCGCAGCAGTGGCCGGCCGAAGCCAGCATCGTGCATGTCCGGTAACGCGCTGTCACCGTCAAGTGAGTCAGGTCTTTTGGCTAACAATGTGCCCTCTTCAGCGTAATCGGGCTCGGCGATACGCTGGATATATAGCACGGCGGGCGCGGATGAGTCGGCATTTCTTAACAACGAGTAATGCGTTGACGCCAAAGTGTGGCGGTACGGCCAAACGTCCGGGCAATGGCGAGTTACCCTGTAGACCGGTATCAATCGCTTTTGAACTTAAACGACCTGATTCGAATAGCGCCGTTACTCTCAGCGATTGCCGTCACGGTTTTATGGTGGCTAAGTTGCGCCCATAGCCTGATATGTGCATTCAGCGCGGGGCATCCTGCATACCCGCAGGCCAGGCATGCAAAGAGGCGGCCCCGGAACCGGAGCCGCCTCCTGCTGTTATGCGCTAGCTAGAAGCTATGCGTGCTGTGTCCGGCCGACTCGGCCGGGCCTGGTTAGAGCGGCCGGACCTGCTCAGCCTGCGGGCCCTTTGCGCCCTGGCCGGCGGTGAACTCGACGCGCTGGTTTTCCTGCAGGCTGCGGAAGCCGTCAACCTGAATCGCGGAGTGGTGCACGAAGACGTCGGCGCTGCCGTCATCTGGGGCGATGAATCCATAGCCCTTGTCGGCGTTAAACCACTTCACGGTGCCCTGAGGCATGTGCCTTCTCCTACTGGGTGATTCTCCGGGATCCACGGACGAGGATCCTGGGTCGCCACGGTGTCGTGCTGACGGTCACGGCAGTGCTCTGCCGCGATCCGCTGGCGCGCGCCGCGTACGCAAAATACGAATGCAACCAGGTCCATCAAACACCATCGGGCCGACGAGGGTGTCACGCTCCGCCCGACTTGGTGATGCGGGTTACCTGCGCGGGCACTGGTCCCGGAGCGATTTCCCTTAGCCGGCAGGCATCCTAGCTCGTCGGCTGGCCGTCCATAATTCTGAAAAATGCGCGGCTGGCAGTTCTGGGGTAAGCCTCGTGGCAGCCTGGCCGAACGGCGGAGCATTAGGTGAATATGGCACTTTAAATCAACAACTACTTAGGCTGTTCATGTAGCTGTAATGACGGTTATATCCCTTATTCTCGGCCGCGACGCAGGCTGGCCCCGCGCCGGCCGCTTACCGGCTGAGGCGGGCGGCGATGCCGCTGAGCAGGCAGTCCAGGCCGAACTCGAATCTGGCGTCGATGGTGTCGGGCGCGTCAGGGTCAATGCCCAGATCCAGGAACCGGACAAAACGGGGGAACAACCCGGTTGCGTCCAGGCGATTCCGCCACGCCTCGCGCTCGGCCGGTATGTCGCCCTGGTACTCCGCTTCCGCCTGGCGCTCGGCCTGGTGCGCCCTCAGCTCCTGGGCTTCCCTGAGTACGGCCCCGCTGACGTAGGTATTCACCGACTCCAGGATCCGGAGCTGGACGTCGGAGTCGATCGGCAGGACCGCAAGAGTCGCCAGCATCGCCTCGAAGTTCAGCAGCGTGGTCGGTCCGAGCGGTGGCCGGCCGCCCACGAAGTCCATCAGCCACAGGTGGCGGCGCAGCATGCGGCGGTAGTTCATCGCGAAAGTCCGGAGGTCGGACTGCCAGTCACCGGTGGGGTCGGGCACTTCGACCTCGGCCATCAGCATGTCGCGCATCAGGTCGAGCAGGTGCTCCTTGCTGGTCACGTGCCAGTACAGCGACATCGTGCCGGCCCTGAGGACCTGCGCGATCCGGCGCATGCTCAGGGCCTCTGCACCCTCGGCGTCGGCGATCGCGATAGCGGCGTCCACGATCTCCTCTCGGGACAATCGAGGCCGGCCGCGATCCTGGCCGGGATCACGGCGGCCAGGATCCTGGCCGCGTCGGCTGGCGGCTTCGGCCAGCTGATCACGCCGCGCGTCCGCGCGCCGGTCCGGCCTGGCGGGCACGGCCAGCCGGGACGCATCGCCGAAGGGAGGCCAGAGGTCGTCCGGGTTTCCCTGCCATCCGTGCCAGCCGGTCGCGCTGTCGCGCTCCATTTCCCTCCCTGCCGTTGACTCTCGTACATTGTACTGTACAGTACGGTGTACGAGTTTAGTCGTACGGCGTACTAGGGAGTCTGAAGTGGAGACCGCGCTTGCTATCGAGGCCGTCGGGCTGCGCAAGTCCTACGGCACAACGCATGCCCTGGCCGGGCTTGACCTTCAGGTCGGGCACGGCGAGATCCTCGGCATGCTCGGACCGAACGGGGCCGGCAAGACAACTACCGTCCGGGTGCTGACCACGCTGCTGCGACCCGATCAGGGAACTGCCCTGGTAGCCGGCTACGACGTGCGGCAGGATGCCGCCGAGGTGCGGCGGCGGATCGGCCTGACCGGCCAGTACGCCGCGCTGGACGAGTGCCTCACGGGCCGGGCCAACCTGATCATGGTCGGCCAGCTCGGCCGGCTGACGCTTCGGCAGGCGCGGCTGCGTGCGGCCGAGCTGCTCGAGCGCTTCGGGCTGGCCGACGCCGCCGACCGCGGGGTGAAGACCTACTCGGGTGGCATGCGGCGCCGCCTGGACCTGGCCGCGAGCCTGGTCACCCGGCCGCAGATCCTGTTCCTGGATGAGCCGTCAACCGGCCTGGACCCGCGCAGCCGCATGGTCACCTGGGATGCGGTCCGCGGGCTGGCCGCCGACGGCACCACCGTGCTGCTGACCACGCAGCATCTGGACGAGGCCGACCAGCTGGCCGACCGTATCGCGGTCGTCGACCACGGGACGGTGATCGCCGACGGTACCGCCGCGCAGCTGAAGGCCAAGGTCGGCGGCGAGCGCGTCGTGCTGACCGTGTCCGAGCAGTCCGCGCTCGGGCCGGCGGCCGAGGTGCTGTCCAGGCATGCCGATGGCGCGGCGACGGCTGACCCGGTCAGCGGGACCGTGGCGGCTCCGGTCAGCACGGCCGCACGCCGGATGCCGGAGATCGTCCGCGATCTGGATGCCGCCGGCGTGCTCCTCGACGACCTGTCCATCCGCCACCCGTCACTCGATGACGTCTTCCTGACCCTGACCGGCCACGCGAGCGAGACGTCCGCCGGGAGAGAAAGCGAGCAGTCATGACTACCGCGACCATCACGCCTGGCCTGCCCGTCACGGCCGATCCCGCCTTCGTCCGCGCCTGGTGGGCAGTCAAGGACACCTGGGTGCTGTGCAAGCGCAACATCGCCAGGATCCGGCGCGAGCCCGAGCAGCTCATGGACGTGACCATCCAGCCGGTGATCTTCGTGCTGCTGTTCACCTACGTCTTCGGCTCGGCCATCCGGCTGCCAGGCAGCGGCAGCTACCACCAGTACCTGATCAGCGGCATGTTCGGGATGGCGATGGCCGGGAGTGCACCCGGCACCGCGGTCGGGCTGTGCGCCGACATGACGACCGGGCTGATCGACCGGTTCCGGTCGCTGCCCATCAACCGCGCGGCGGTGCTGGCCGGCCGGACAATCTCCGACCTGATCACCCAGCTGCTGGGCATCGTGGTCCTGGTTGCCACCGGGCTGGCTATCGGCTGGCGGGCCGAACTCGGACTCGGCCGCGCGCTCCTGGCGATCGGACTGTCCGCGCTGTTCGCGTTCGCGATGACCTGGGTAGGCGCCTGCGCGGGCATGGTGATGCGCAATCCCGAGGCTGCCCAGGCAGCCGGGTTCATGTTCTTCCTGCCGCTCACGTTCTGCTCGAACGCGTTCGTGCCGACCCAGGGGATGCCTGCCGTGCTGCGCGATTTCGCCAACTGGAATCCGATGAGCGCGATTGCCACCGCATGCCGCACGCTGTTCGGCGGCCCGAACCCGGCCGCCGCGGTCCAGGCGTGGCCGATGCAGCATCCCGAGCTGGCCGTGGCCTGCTGGTCGATCGGGCTGATCGCCATATTCGCGCCGCTGGCGGTCTACCTGTACCGGCGCAAGGTGCTCCGCTAGCGGTCAGGCGGACTCACAGGTTCCCGGTCCGTGACGCTCAGCTGGCCTGGAGGAAAGCCGGCTGAGCTAAGGACCAGGTCCAGGACGAGAAGCCCTGGCCGGTGCCAAGAAGGGAGCTCGATGTCAAGCCTGACGATATCGCGGCCCGGGCAGATGGAGCGGCGCACTCAGCTGGAGGAATGCTGGCGTGCCCGGCTTGAGCGGATCACCGGGCTGTCGCTCGCCTACCACGACGCAGCGCAGCTCGCGAGGGAGGGCAGCTACACCGAGCGCGCACGGGCGAGCAGGCGGGCCAGAATGCTGGCTCGGGCCGCGGTCAGCGAGCGGCAGGCGCTGGCCGAGATCGAGGCCGCGCTCGACCGCATCACCAGCGGTGCGTACGGCCGATGTGAGGAGTGCCGCGAGCCGATATCCGCGTCGCTGCTGGCCAGCCGGCCGCAGGCAAGATACTGCGCCTCCTGTGGCTGGCTGGCCGCTCAGCCGGCGGGCTAGCCGCTGGTCAGCCGGCGGGCTAGCTGCTGGTCAGATGTCCGGGCGGACCGCCTCGCCGGCTGAGGGAAGACCGCCGGCGCGACCTCGCGCAGCCGGCCCGCCCGCACTCCGCGGGGCCGGCCGTCACGGCCTTCTGCCCGCTCGCGCCTTTGACTAAATGCATTTCGTTGTTTATCATGCGCAAACTAGCGTATAACAATACGGTAAATGTGATTCAACTCATACCGTTGTAATGTCAATTTCGGTCTACATGGCATGCGAACGTCGGGCAGAGTTGCTCCCCGATAGCACCCTGCCCGTGTGACGGCCGCTTAGGAGCGGCCATGGCCGCCATGTTCCCGCGACCAGTCCGCCGGGCAGCGCTGCCGGCGAGACCGCCGGAGCGCATAGGGTGACCGCCGAGCGCGCGAGCGGGCGCGCCCGACAGAAGGTTCGTTCTTGTCCCCCTTCCGGACATCAACCCCCCGTACGTCAAGCAAGATCAAGTTCGCAGTCTCGGGCCTTGCGCTCGTGGCCGCCGCAGTCGGCACTGTCAGCGCCTGGCCCGCCAGCGCGGCAGCACAGCCGGCCGCAAGCGCCGGCCAGGTGCGTTCCCTGGCGGAAGCCTTCGGTGCGCAGCCGCAGGCGAGCCGCGATCAGGGGCCGGTGCTGGACTCGGTCTCCGCCGCCAGCGCGGTGGCGAAGGCCAAGCCGATCAAGCACAAGGCCAAGGTCAAGCACCACAAGGCCAAGAAGCTCACGCCGAAGCAGATCGCGCGCAGGATGCTCAAGTCCTTCCACTGGACCCAGTGGCAGTTCCGGTGGCTCAACCTGCTGTGGTCACGTGAGAGCAGCTGGAACGTCTACGCGAGCAACCCGTACTCGGGCGCGTACGGCATTCCGCAGGCAGTGCCGGGATCGAAGATGGCCAGTGCCGGCGCGGACTGGCAGCGCAGCGCCAGGACCCAGATTCGCTGGGGCCTGGACTACATCAAGTCACGGTACGGATCGCCGCACGTGGCCTGGGAGCACGAGCTCGGCACCGGCTGGTACTAACAGCAGCAGTCAGTGCTGATCGCCGGGCGGCCGCTAAACGCGGTGGCCGCCCGGCGGTTCCGCCGGTAGTGTCCCTTCGGGGCAGTCACGCCGTCGGGAGAGGCCGGGGATGGGCAGATTCACGGACCTGGTCCTCCGTCGTCGCCGAGTGGTCGGCGTGGTGTGGCTGCTGGCGCTCATGCTCGGCGGGTTCGCCTCATCGATCCTCAGCAGTCACCTGAGCCAGAGTTTCGAGATACCGGGAACGCCGAGCTACGTCGCCGACGCGGCCGTGAGCGCGCGGTACGGCAATACCGAGCCCCTGGTCGCGGTCGTCCGGCTGCCAGCTGGCCTGGTCGCGTCGCAGCCGCAGGTCCGGACCGCGCTGCGGGCCGGATTCGCCTCGGCCGCCCGGCTCGGGCCGAGCCGGGTCGTCTCCTACGGCAGCACCGGCAACCCTGGCCTGGTCGGTGCGGGCGGCCGCACTACGTTCGGGCTCATCTGGGCTCCGACCGGCACTAACCCCCAGCAGGTCACGAGCGTGCCGCTGCCCGCGATCAGGGCGACGCTGCTCCGCTACCTGCCGGCCGGATCGCAGGTCCAGATCACCGGCATCACGCCGCTCACCAACACCGGCGGCTCGGCGAGCGGCCCCAGCATCCTGGATGAGATCCTGCTCGGCGCGCTCGGCGCGCTGGCGGTGCTCGCCTTCGTCTTCGCCTCGCTGCTGGCCGTGGTGCCGATGCTGATCGCGGCCGCGTCGGTGACCACCGCGTTCCTGGCCATCCTGGGCCTGACCTACCTCATGGACGTCAACTTCGTCGTCCAGTTCCTGGTCGGCCTGATCGGGCTCGGCGTCGCCATCGACTACTCGCTGCTGCTGATCACGCGCTGGCGCGAGGAGGTAGCCCGCGGCAGCGACAGCGATACCGCGATCCGCACCGCGATGGCCACGGCGGGCCGGGCCATCATCTTCAGCGGCGTCACCGTCGCGCTTGGCCTGCTCGCGCTCATCGCGCTGCCCATCCCGTTCATCCGCAGCATCGGCATCGGCGGCATGCTGATCCCGCTGATCAGCGTGGCCGTCACCCTGACGCTGGTACCGGCGGTGCTGGCCGGCATCGGCCGCCGGCTGGAGTGGCCGCGGCTGCGGCACGAGGCGAAGCCGAGCCGGGGCTGGACCGCCTGGGGGAGCGCGATCGTGCGGCAGCGCTGGCTGGCCCTCGCCGCCGGGCTCGCGGTGCTGGTCGTGCTCGGCATCGCGGCGCTCGGCCTCAACGTCGGCGACGCCAGCGTCAACTCGCTGTCCCAGAAGGGCCCGGCCCGCCAGGGCGTGGTCATGCTGGAGCACGCGGGCATCCCGGTCGGCGTGCTCGCGCCCATCGACCTGCTGATCACCCGCCCGGCCGATACGACCGGGGTGGTCACGGCGCTGGAGACCGTGCCCGGCGTCCGGACAGTGGTGGCGCCTGCCGGCCCGGCCTGGCAGCGCGGCGGCACTCAGCTGGCCGAGGTTCTCCCTATCGCCGACGGCGCGGGCCCGGCCGGGCAGGCGACCCTGGCGGCAGTCCGGCAGAAGGTCGCCAGCCTGGGCGCCTTCCGTGCGCCGTCCGGCGGTGGCGGGGTACTCGTCGGCGGCTACACAGCCGACCTGGTGGATCAGATCCACTCGCTGTACGGCGACTTCCCCTATGTGCTGGCCGGCCTGGCCGTGATCACCTTCATCCTGCTGGCGCGTGCCTTCCGGTCGCTGCTGCTGCCGCTGAAGGCCATCGCGCTCAACCTGCTGTCTGTCGGCGCGGTCTACGGCGTGCTCGTGCTCGTCTGGCAGGACGGCCATGGCGCCCAGACGATCTGGGGCCTGCCGCCCACCGGCGCGATCACGGCCTGGATCCCGCTGTTCGTGTTCGCCTTCGTCTATGGCCTGTCGATGGATTACGAGGTCTTCCTGCTGGCCAGGATGCGCGAGGAGTACGACGCCACCGGCAGCACCAACCAGGCCGTGATCACCGGTGTCGGGCGCACGGGCAGGCTGATCACCTCGGCCGCGCTGATCCTCTTCCTGGCTATGGCCGCACTGGCCAGCGCGCCGTTCACGTTCCTGAAGATCTTCGCCACCGGGGTCGGGGCCGGCATCCTGCTGGACGCTACTGTCGTCCGCTCGCTGCTAGTCCCGGCGATTGTCTCGCTGCTCGGGCGGTGGAACTGGTGGCTGCCCGGCTGGGCGGCCAGGCTGCTGCGGGTGCCGCCATCGCCGCTGGCTCCGGCCGAAGGCAGCGCGCTGCAGGCAGCCGGGCGCGATTAGCGCAGCCGGGGGGTGCCGGGGGCCGGACCTCCGGAGGCGGCACGGCAGGTGGCCGGCTGGGCATCGAGACGGCCGGGAGTAGCTCAGTCGGGCCAGAACGGAGCCGGCGCTGTGCCGGCCACCCCGATCTGGTC
>Ga0070764_10001191_pt1 | contig 11174 bp, 10 predicted proteins | sample HubBroMetageWRM4_FD_67287 | JGI IMG/M metagenome (GOLD analysis project Ga0070764, IMG submission 67287) | Warmed soil microbial communities from the Hubbard Brook experimental Forest, New Hampshire - Hubbard Brook CCASE Soil Metagenome WRM 4 | ecosystem: Environmental > Terrestrial > Soil >... | reverse complement strand
ATCTATCGCGTTGTCGTTTGAGACGACCGCGATGCCACAACAACGGGAGAGCCGGCAGTCTCAGGCTGCCGGCCCGTTCGCTTTCAGGCCGAGCGACTCGCAGAGTTTGACGGGGAACGAAGAATCCGAGGTTGCGCACCTGTCGGAACTCGATTCCGACGCGTTGCGCCTACGCTGGCGCGCTGTATTCGGGCGTGCCGCGCCGGGCCATCTATCAAAGCCTTTGATGATGCGCGTGCTTGCTTATCGCCTGCAGGCCGAGCGTCACGGTGATTTGTCTTTGGGCACCTTGCAATTCCTTGATGGCGTGCTTCGCGGGACGAAGGGTGTCGATCAGAAAGCAGATGCCTCGTTGATCATTCCTGGATACGGGCAATTGTCGGTCGGCACGACTTTGCTGCGCGAACATGGCGGCGAGCGACATCAGGTCAGGGTTACCGAAAATGGGTTCACTTGGAACGGCGCCGTCTACGCCAGTCTCACGAAGGTTGCGCACGCGATCACTGGCACCAACTGGAACGGACCGCGCTTCTTCGGGCTGCGCGACAAGCCGAGGACGGGCAAATGAAAAAGCCAGCGACAAAAGCCTTGCGGTGCGCTGTCTACACCCGGGTGTCGACCGATGCCGGCCTGGAGCAAGACTTCAACTCCCTGGACGCACAGCGGGAAGCATCGGAAGCCTATATCAAGAGCCAGTCTCATGAAGGTTGGCGCCTCATTCGGACGGCCTATGACGATGGTGGGTTTTCGGGAGGGTCGCTCCAGCGCCCTGCCCTGCAACGGTTGCTGGAGGACGTGAGGGCTCGGCTTGTTGACGTGATCGTCGTTTACAAGGTGGATCGGCTCACGCGCTCGCTGGCCGATTTTGCGAAGCTCGTCGAGCTTTTCGACGATACCGGCGCGTCCTTCGTCTCGGTCACGCAGTCGTTCAATACGACGACCAGCATGGGCCGCTTGACGTTGAACATGCTGCTGTCCTTCGCCCAGTTCGAGCGCGAGGTAACCGGCGAGCGCATTCGGGACAAGGTAGCCGCGTCGAAGAAGAAGGGTATCTGGATGGGCGGCGTGGTCCCGCTTGGCTACCGCGTAGTCGACCGGAAACTCGTGGTCGAGCCGAGCGAGGCAGCCACGGTCCGCATGATCTTCGAACGATATTTGGCCCTCGGCGCAATGATGCCTCTGCTGGACGAACTGAACACCAAGGGCGTTGTCACCCGGGCGCGTTTGTTTCAAACAGGACAGACTACGGGTGGAGTCCCGCTCACCCGGGGACCGCTGGGTAATCTTCTGAAGAACCGGATTTATGTCGGCGAGATTGTACACAAGGAGCAGAGCTACCCGGGTGAGCATCCGGCCATCATCGACCGAGCAGTGTTCGATGCTGCGCAAGCGAAGCTGGCTGAGAATCTGAACTGCCACGACAAAACGCGTTTATCGTCGAACGCGCTTCTCTTGGGAAAGTTATTCGACGACGCTGGCAATTTGATGTCGCCGACGCATGCGCGTAAGGGCGGGCTGCGTTATCGCTACTATGTCAGTCGCCCGCTGGTGGATGGCCGCAAACGAGGGGTTGGTACCGTCTGTCGCGTTCCAGCCGATCAGATCGAGAAAGCGGTTCTTGGCGCTGTCCACCTCGAGACGCCGGTCGATCTTGTAGAAGCACGAGCGCTGATTGAGACAACGGTCTCGCGGGCGACGCTGCACGACGATCATATATTGATCGAATTCCTCGCAGGTGATGGCGATACGGAAAGTCGCAAACCAGAGAGGGTCCCGTGGGCGAAAAGGCCGAGCAAGCCCAAGCGCGAAGTTCTGCGGCATGGCTCGGAGGCTGCAGACCAGAGGCCCATCCGATCCGAGCGGCGGGCGACGCTGCTGCGGTCGATTGCGCTTGGGCGCCGCTGGCTTCAGGAACTGCTCGGTGGGAAGGTGACGGATGCCAGCGAGATCGCAGCGCGGGAGAACCGCAGTGCGCGGTCGGTCCATATGACGATCTCGTTGGCGTTCTTGGACCCCGCCCTTGTCGAGGCGGCGGTCGCGGGGCGGCTGCCGCGCGGGATCGGAGCCACGCGCCTCATGGCCTTGCCGCCGAGTTGGCCTGCGCAATGGAAGGCGCTGGGTCTCACGCGCCCGAATTGAGCATTGTCGAACCAGTCTCTTGTGGCATGCGAACCGGTCTCCGAATTGGGTCGCTTCGGGACCGTGGAAACGGTTCGGGACGGGCAGAGACAACGGGCCTATTTGCGCTGCCAATCCTGGGACAGCCCGTTGCGGAGACCGGAATTCGGCGTCAATGCGCGGGATTGTCCGCGGAATTCGGGCCTTCTCGCCGAGGAGTTGGAAAAGTCCCGGTTCGACCGGACTGATTGGTGGCACGTGAAGGAAGCGAACGATGCAACCATCACCGATCATATCGATGCGAAGCGAGCATCGCCCACCATCTATGGTATCTCGCATCGGATCATCGACGGACCGCGAGTTTGCATCGCCTGCATCGCCAACCATGGAGGAATCGAACCGGTATTCGCGATGGCACAAGAGAGGGCCCGGGATTCGATCTGACCTCCCACAACGACGCGCCTAAGGCGTCAATTCGAAGACCACGCCGTCCTTGCCGTCGCTGGCAATACCGCCCGTCGCGGTTCCGAACAGATTTCCCGTCTTGTCCAAAATCAAGGGAGAAACCGGCTGGGAGCCATCTTTGCAGTCGCTCTTGGAGCAAAACGAATATAGTACCTGATAGCTCTTGCCGAGCTCAAAGATCGTTCCATACGTCGAGGCACCTCCGTGCCACGCGGTGCCGTAGAGATTGCCCGACGCATCCATGACGACGCCGCCTTGGGGTTCCGCCCCATCTGCGCAGTTCAGTTGCGAGCAAAAGTCGTACAGGGTCGTGATCGAGCCGTCCGGCGCCATCCGGAAGACTGTTCCCAACTGCGCAACCCCGCCATACTCGGCGGTGCCGTAGAAATTTCCCGAACCATCCACGATAAGTCCCGAGGGAACGGCGCCATCCGCGCAGCCGTCCGCGGCGCAAAACGAATGGATCACGGTTTCATGTTTCGCCTTCTCACCTGGCTCGTGCGAGATCTCGAACGCCACGCCGGCGTTGGCGCTGCCGCCAAAGATCGTAGTCCCGAACAGATTACCCGTACTGGAAACAAGGACGGGCGCCGCGGGCTTGGTCCCGTCCAAGCAATCGCCGCCATTCACGCAGAAGTCGTACAGTGGCTTGAGGTGCCAAGGCTTGCCGCTCTTGCCGGCCGACAACTGAAAAACCGTCCCGCCATCGATGAGGCCGCCTCCCGCATAGTCCGTTCCGTAGAGCGGTGAGAGGCCGTCATAGAGCGCTCCGCTGGATTGCCCAACATAGGCCAGGCTTGCGACCGGCGCCTTACCCTCGTTGCAGGAATAACAGAAGGAATGAAGTACCGTCTCGGTCCAAACCGTACGGCCCGCGTTCGGAGAAAGCTTGAACACCACGCCGCCCTGCTCATCGCCTCCGAACGCCGTCGTCCCGTAGAGATTGCCGGCGGCGTCCATGATCAGGCCTGCCTGTGGCTGCTCGCCGTCCGTGCAATTGAGCGATACGCAGAAGCTGTAGAGCACGGAATAGGTCCAATGGCCTCCCGAGCCGTGGGCCAGTTCGAACACCGTGCCACTGCCGAATGCGCCACCCGCCTCGGTGACGCCGTACAAGTCTCCCGAACCGTCCTGAACCAACCCACCAATGGGCAGTTGTCCGTCTTTGCATTTGTTCTTGGAACAGAATTCGTGGAGTACCTTATAGGTCACCGCGTATGCCGGGAATGCTGCATAGATCGATACGAGCGTCGCGAGCGCCGTGGCCGCGAACAAAGCCGGGAGCGATTTGATGGCGCGTTTGCGTGGCATGATCCCCCCGACGGCAGTCGCACCCCGATCATAGCACGGTGAGCGCCGATGTCCGTGGCCGGCCGCAAGTCTTTCGGACCCCTTTTTTGAGCAGCTGGCATCGGCATGTTAAGGTGTCGACGGCGCCCAGGGGAAAAAGAATGTCGTTGTCCGAATGTCGTCATGCGTACCGGATGGCCTTTGGCGCCGTCGCTTTGCTCATATTCGCGGCGGCCGCATCACCGTCGCAAGGAAAGAACCTGCCGGTGGCGATACTCTACGATTTCTGTCCGCAGGGCGATTGCAGCCGGACGAACTCGCCGGCGGGCCTGCTCGCGGACGGCAACGGCAATCTGTTCGGCACCAACGCGGATGGGGGAACGCATGGTGGAGGCACAATCTTCGAGCTGAGCTTCAACGAAGTTTCCGGCTCCTGGCTATATTCGGAACTCTACGATTTCTGCGCGCTCGCATCATGCGCCGACGGCAAGATGCCATATGCAACTCTCATCGAAGACGGACAGGGAAATCTTTATGGAACAACGTCCCAAGGCGGCAACACGGGCTGGGGCACGGTGTTTGAACTTACCACCAATCATGTTTTGAATGTGCGTTACAGCTTTTGCCCAGACGGCACCACCTGTGCCGATGGAGCGACGCCGGTCACACCGCTGACCTATAGCGGCGCATCGTCCGGCAAACCTTATGATGGAACTTCTCCGCTCTACGGAACGACCTATCATGGCGGCACGGGTGAAGGCGCAGTATTCGCTCTTTCACCGGCCGGCGGCCCAACCGCGTGGCCGGAAACCGTGATCTACAATTTCGTGTGCTGCAATCAAATCGGGTACGATCCCACCGGCCTTGTCATGGACTTGAAGGGCAATCTGATTGGAACGACCGCGTTAGGAGGGTTGTTTGTGGGATCGATTTTCGAGCTGAGCCCGAGCGGTGGCGGCAACTGGACAACCACGGACCTTCATGACTTCTGCCAAAACGACAGTTGCGCAGATGGCGCTGATCCGCGCGGCCAGCCCATATTTGACAGGTTGAACAACATGTATGGCGTTACCTCGCACGGCGGTGAAACGGGATTTGGGCTCGCTTACAAGCTGACGCCGCAGAGCCAAAATTCCCCCTTCGTCGTTCTTCACAACTTTTGTGCGGACAGCAAATGCAAAGAGGGGATGTTTCCCTATGGCGGTCTCGTACGAAGCCCGAGCGGTGAACTCTTCGGAACGACAGCATATGGTGTGTACGCAAATAGCGGCACTTTGTTCATGCTCCACAAATCCAAGGCCCGCGTCCTGCACGCATTTTGCAAAGAAACAAACTGCACCGACGGATCTCACGTCCTTTCGAATCTTGCGGTTGACAAGAACGGAAATCTTTTCGGGCGGACTACGGGAGACACCTCCAATGGCGAGGGCGCTGCGTTCGAACTCACGCCTTAGCACCCCTGGGATATCTCGGGCCGGAGCTGTCCGAACCTCGAAGAGCCCCCTAGACGGTGCCGCGTCCCTTTTCAAAGAGATGTATGAACTGACAAACGGCCAGCTTCCGCGGCCGGCGATTGGAGAGTGAAACCAGTCTCTTGCGACATGCGAACTCGTCTCCGTGACGCCGCGACACTAATTCTGGGAAACGGTTCCATGGCCGCAGAGACAAAGGGAGATTTTGGGGACCGTGAGCCTGCGAAGCGCTTGGCAGAGACCGGTCTCTTCCGGACACATTCCAGCAACCCGCGGAAATGTCGGAGCTATTCCGTCTGTATACGGAAATAAATTATCCTGTAAAAAACAAGTACTTAGTAGTGGTGGCACATGGAGGAATCGAACGATGCAACCATCGGCGATCATATCGATACGATGCGAGCATCACCCACCATCTATGGTATCTCGCGACAGACCATCGAAGGATTCCAGGTTTGCATCGCATGCATCGTCAACCAAGGATCAATCTTTAGTTGTGTACGAGATTTGTGTATAACATATTCGCTCTTGCGCCCACAGCGTATGAACAATTCAACCGTTCTCTGCGAGGAGGCGAAAAAACTTGATAGAAAACGAACTCGTATCCGCAGCGATTCGGGAACTCCCGGATGCAATACGATTGCTGTGGAAAGCCGGAAAGTACTTTGCCAATCAACATGATTTTCTCAATGCCATGCAAAAATACAAAGAAGCGGCATACGTTGACTATTCGACTACCCAGATATTGGGAATGGAGTATCCAATCCCGCTAGACGACATCTACACTGAAGTTCGTCTAAGAACAAAAGTGACCTCGCGCCAACTCAAATCTATTGACGAACTCGAAGCTGAGATGCGGGCCTCGTTGAACGATCGCGCGCTGAGAAAAATTGAAACAAATCTGAAAGCGCGAATTGAGAAGGCCATTCTAGAAAAAGAGATCCGTACCAAACTTGAGGTATTGCGCTCCGCCTTGGTAACCAACCTCCAAGCCGCTGACGATGCGAAGAAGGCTGAAACAGATAAGCTCGCAGAACTAAAACTGGAACATGATGAAAAGGGCCGAAATTTCCTTACCCATCGACGTCAAGAAATCGCGAAACGACATTCGCAGACTCACGCTAGACTGACAAAATCCTACAATTCCGATACCCGCAGCGTGCGAGCCGATATAGAACTTCGAGGCCTTACAGTTGCTCAAATCGCGGAACTAGACGCACGATACGTCGCGACTCTTGATGAAGAGATTGAGCGTGCAGTCCAGCAGGACATAGAAAGGGCTATCCAGTCAGAGCTCACCGGAAAAGCCGACACTTCCGAAACCGTTTCAATTTGGGATGTGCTGGAAGATAGAGATCGCGTCGTCGTACTGGGACAACCAGGTGCTGGCAAATCGACGCTGATGAAGCATATTCTGTTGAACCATCTCACTCAACAAGTTGCTGTTCCGCTGCTACCAATATTCGTCACTTTGCGCGAGTATGTGGACACAAACTGCCGCAGCTTGTTTGAATTTATTGCGTCAAAATTTGCGGAGGCTGGCTTCGCTGATCCAGGTCCATTTTTGGAGCGTGTACTTGAGAAGAGAAAGTCTTGCATAGTTTTGATTGACGGGCTCGATGAGGTGCCTCGAAGCAATCAAAGAGGCGTTGTTCGCGATATTCAAGGTTTGTCTAAGAAATACCGCCACAACATATTTATCGTGTCCTGCAGAACATCCTCGTATCTAGGCGCACTTGAAGGGTTTTCCGAAGTCGAAATTGCCGATTTCGGACGTGAGCAAATTGCTCGATTTGCTCACGGATGGTTCAAGGATAACCCCAAGCGTGCCGTGTCTTTTCTGAAAGAAATAAAAAAGAGCGCGGGGCTCGAAAGCTTAACTACGACACCCCTGCTACTCGCACTATTATGTATCACTTTCAAGAGGAACCAAAAGTTTCCAGATCAACGTGCTTTGCTCTATCTCAGCTGTTTGGACGCACTTTTCGTTGATTGGGACTCATCTCGACAGGTCAGGCGTGAGGCTTACGTTGAACGGTTTGATGTGGAATCAAAGAAATACCTCCTTGGAAAGATTGGTTGCGAGACATTTTGCGACGAGCAATTGATTTTCGATGACGGCACATTGGTCGAGCTTTTTGATGGCGCATCCGAAGCGTTGCCTATCGAGCCAAACCAGGGGCGCAAGATTTTGGACGAATTTGTTCATCACCATGGCCTGCTTGTCGAGCGCGCTAAGAACATCTACGCATTCTCGCATTTAACTTTTCATGAGTTCTTTTCGGCACTTCACTTGAGCAAAAATTGCGATGAGAACGTTTTGCGCGACCTCTGCGAATTGAATTGGCAGGATAACCGATGGCGAGAGGTGACACTTTTCCTGAGCGGCCTATTGCCGACCGCCGACGGTCTTGTTGTTGCATTGCGAAACTTCTCTCGGGAAAAACTTCAGGCGCCAGAGTACGCCTCTTTGAGAGAGCTTCTTATAGCGGCGCCCCATGGTTTGAAGCAGTTCTTAGACGCGAGATCAGTGCCGGAGTTGCGAGAGGGTTGGGAGGCGTGGATACGGTGTCGTATTGTGGAATACAGGATGCGCACGCTGGGTAGAGAAGCGAATACTCAGATAACAGACAGTCTTCCAATACTCGACAATCTTGCTCTATTAGAAAGGATATACGGTATTGCTGAGCGCCTTCGCCATCCATTGGATAGCGATCGTCCCACAAACAGATTTCTATCTGGCTGCTTTTTGAGCAGAAGAGGCAACTTTGTAGCGGCGATTAGCAAAGAAGAACTGACATTGCTAGATCCCTACTGTCGCATCACGAACCTGATTTTGGAAATTGTTGCATCTAGGTCTCGAATGAGTGCGCAGATGAAGCGCAATATAGTGGCGGACGTTTTTGCCCGATCCGACGTGATCTGGACACCACCTAGGAGACCGCGAGCCAGCTTGCTGAGGTCTTGAAGTAGAAGGGAGCACATATTTGCTTGGCAGGGGCGGCATAACCTGGATAGCACTCTCTTTCGGCGCTCTTTGTGTGTGCTGATTGCGGCCGCGTTGGCCTATGCAAAGTAGGGTGCTGGGCCTCACGCATCGAATTGAGCGTTATCGAACCAGTCTCTTGCGACATGCGAACCAGTCTCCGTGACGCGGCGACACCAATTCTGGGAAACGGTTTCACGGCCGCAGAGACAAAGGGAGATTTTGGGAACCGTGAGCCCGCGAAGCGCTTGGCAGAGGCCGGTCTCCTTCGGACACATTCCGGCAACCCGCGGAAATGTCGGGGCTATTCCGTCTGTATACGGAAATAAATTATCCTGTAAAAACAGGTACTTAGTAGTGGTGGCACGTGAAGGAATCGAACGATGCAACCATCGTCGATCATATCGATGCGGTGCGAGCATCGGCCACCATCTATGGTATCTCGCATCGGGTCATCGATGGATCCAAGTTTGCATCGCATGCATCGTCAACGTTGGAGGAATCGAACCAGTCTCTTGCGACATGCGAACTCGTCTCCGTGACGCCACGACACTAATTCTGGGAAACGGTTTCATGGCCGCAAAGACAAAGGGAGATTTTGGGGATCGTGAGCCTGCGAAGCGCTTGGCAGAGACCGGTCTCTTCCGGACACATTCCAGCAACCCGCGGAAATGTCGGAGCTATTCCGTCTGTATACGGAAATAAACTATCCTGTAAGAACAAGTATTTAGTAGTGGTGGCACATGAAGGAAGCGAACGATGCAACCATCGCCGATCATATCGATGCGATGCGAGCAGCGGCCACCATCTATGGTGGCTCGCAACCGATCACCGACAGCTTCCAAGTTCGCATCGCATGCCTCGTCTACCTCGTAAGAATCGAACCGGTCTCTCCAATATTGGTCCGATCTGTTCTCTCGGTAGAACTCTGACGCCCCCAAACATTCGAAGAGCTTCGCTCTTTTGCACAGTACGTGCGGTCTGCGTCTGCCGCGTATGTTGATCCCCCCGGTGCCTCACACTCTAAGTTGCAGGATAGGCGGAAAAGTACTAGAGTAGTGCGTGACCATGGGTAAGTGACGACGTTCAGATAAGCCGGAGAGCCATTTGAACTGGCTTGTGGGATGCGCCCTCTAGGGTGCTTCAGTCGCTGTTCCTTGTGTGCGTAGATTTTTATCTGCAAGCGAACTATCTCATGGGGGTGAGATATGATGCATGTGGCTGGGATACGACTTCCTCGACTGTCCGCTCTTTGCGTTTTAGTTCTAGCCTCGATCTACTTTCAATCAGCCGCCGCGGAACCCGCCAGCGACAACGGGCAGGCATCGCAAGCGACCGTCGCATTTCAATTGTCATTTCAAAAAGTCGCCGACGGCAATGTGCAGCTCGTCAATGGCGTCACTGTAGATATCGCGAAATGGAACACGCTTCTGATAGCAGAAATCCCGTTCGTCGATCCGATCACGCTTGAGACCAAACAAGGCAGTTGTACCGCCACTCTGATTGGGCCGCAAACGGTTCTGCTGGCGGCGCATTGCGTGGACCTGGACGATCCGGTGAAGGTGCAGGGTGCGTCCATTACGATGAAGGGAAAGCCCGACATCAAAATGGACTGCGCCATCGACGGCGACTACAAATCCGCGCCCTATCGACTTGGGTCTCCCAGATCCAGCGCCGACTACGCGCTTTGCGCCCTGAGAAGCACGATCCCCAACTTGCCCAACGGATATCTTTACGAGTCGATCGACGAGGATCACCCGCTTGGGAGTCTGAGCCCGGTGCTGATGACGGGTTACGGCTGTACCGAGGTCGCCTGGGAGGCGGGCGATCTGAACTGGACGACGCCTGCGGCGCCGATATTGAGGATTGGCGATCAAAAGATCGAGATCGCCCCCACCGGATCGGGTGGCGATGCGAACTACGCTCTGCTGCGATCCGCGTTGATCAAGACGCCGGCGCTTTGCCCCGGCGATTCCGGTGGGCCAATGTTCACCGGCGTAACGGTGGCAACGAGAGACGACATACAAAACAGAAGGATCCGAGCAGTCAATTCGTCGCTTCAGGCGGTGAAGCCAGGCACCACAGCGCCAGCGGATGAAAGCGATACCGTGATAGATTTGATCTCGCGTGTGGCTGATCTCAGTCAGCCGAGCTTTCGACGCTTTCTTCAGACCTGGCTTACCACCCACCCCGCTGTCGGCGTCGTCTGCGGGCACGAAAACACGGCAGGAAGAGGGCTTTGCCGATGAATGCGTGCCTGGCGAAAGCGTTTTTTGTGGGACTTCTACTGTGCGCTGGCAGCGCCGAAGCCGGACCTCCGGCCCATGTACTTCTGCGCGCGGTGAGCTCCAAGATGTCGCCTGAGCTCATCAGATATGTCTCGCGCAACGCAGAACCGCGTCGAATTTCCTGGGCTGCGGGAAAAACACCGCATCAGGTGCTCACTGAACTCTGTGGAAATTATTTCAGGTCATACTTCGATGAATTCCGCAGACTCAACCCCTTATCCAACGCGAGTCTCGATTCGCCGTTGGGAGCGGACTCAAACGAGCTCGAGTGGCCGGCTTGTCCTTATGTGAAGCTGCTCCCGAAGGGGCTTCCACTGACCGATCTTGCTCCTCAGGCGGAGATACAGTCCGCCAACGGCAAAATCGAGGCCTATCGGACTCTGACGGGCGGCGGCGGCACCAAGGGACCTGTCAATCGGTTCTTTGCCGCGGCTCCCGACGGCGCTTTGAAGCTGAACAAAGGCTATGTGACCATACCCGTCGATTTGACGCTAAAAGACGGCGTGACGCCAGCTGCATTCCAGACGGCCATGGCCTCTCACGCGCTACGAGGCG
>Ga0070764_10001190_pt1 | contig 11176 bp, 10 predicted proteins | sample HubBroMetageWRM4_FD_67287 | JGI IMG/M metagenome (GOLD analysis project Ga0070764, IMG submission 67287) | Warmed soil microbial communities from the Hubbard Brook experimental Forest, New Hampshire - Hubbard Brook CCASE Soil Metagenome WRM 4 | ecosystem: Environmental > Terrestrial > Soil >... | reverse complement strand
CGCATGCCGCGCTCGTCGATGTCGCGCATGGTGAAAACCCCGATGCCCGCGCGGCGCACATTTTCCTTTTCGATGGCGTCAATGTCGCGCACTCCCACCAGTACGCAGTTTTCCGGTTTCACCTTGGGAGAAAAGTCGAAGATGTTTTGCAGTTCGGCTGGACCGAGTCCCATGAGAGCGGCTAGCGGCATCCCATGCACGTTGCCGCTCGGCGAGGATTCGGGCGTGTTGATGTCAGTATGCGCGTCGATCCAGATGAGTCCTATCCGTTGGCTCTGCCGCCGATAGAATTCCGCCACTCCCGAGACCGTTCCCGCTGCCATCGAATGATCGCCGCCCAGCGCCAAAGGAATCTTCCCCGCTTCAAGCGTCTTGAGCACCAATTCCGCATGCTTGGTGCAGGTCGCCGTAATTTCCTTCAAATACTTGGCGTGAGTGTCGCCTTCTTTTTTCTGCTCCGGAATAGCGACGGCAACGTTGCCGCCATCCTCAACCTCATGCCCCAGGGCCTCGAGGCGCGCTTCAAGCCCCGCCACGCGGACGGCCGAAGGCCCCATGTCGACGCCGCGCCGCGACTGCCCAAGATCCAGAGGCACGCCGATTACGCGAATCTTCTTGGGAGTAACAGTTGTGGAAGATGTGGTCTTCATAGGTCCGTGGTTAGTGAGTAAGCCCATTCACCGCCGGGAACGCCGAGAACGCCAAGAAGCAACCGCTTTGACCTTTCTCTTCCTTTCCTCAGCGTTCTCTGCGATCTCGGCGGTGCATCGCTTCGATTTCAACTCTTTTCGTCCTTAGTCAGCTTGGCCATCGAGCGCGCCGAATCAGGAAAGTCATTCACGATTCTCTTCAATCCGTTTTTCAGAACGCGAACATGGAAGTTGATGAGCAAACCCACCCGCATGCCAGAAAGACGAAGATACGACAGCAACTGCGCGTCGTGAATCGGAGCTAGCTGATCGACCGCCTTGATCTCGACAACTACTGAATCCTCAACGACCAAATCGAGGCGATACCCACAATCAAGCTTCACGTCGCGATAGACAACCGGCAAAGGTTTCTGCTCCTCGATCTTGAGCCCCGTTTGCCGAAGTTCGAAAGCCAAACAGGTTCCGTAAGCTGACTCCAGTAGGCCTGGCCCGAGGCGTCGATGTACCTCAATCGCCGCCCCGATGATCCGCCGCGTAATCGAATCGAGCCTGTCTTTTTCTTCCATCCTCGGCGCTCTCGGCGTGCTCGGCGGTGAAAAGCCCTAGGGGTACAGCCGATGCAGCATTCGCGGGAACGGAATCGTTTCCCGCACATGTTCGAGCCCGCAGATCCAGGCCACGGCCCGCTCAATGCCCATGCCGAAGCCGCCGTGCGGCACGCTGCCGTACTTGCGCAGGTCGAGATACCACTTGAACGCTTCTTCCGGCAATCCGTGCTCGTGAATGCGTTGTACCAGCAATTCGTGCGAGGCCATGCGCTGCGATCCGCCAATGATTTCCCCGTAGCCTTCCGGCGCAAGCACGTCGACGCACAAAGCCAACTCGGGCCGCTGCGGATCGGGCTCCATATAGAAAGCCTTCACCTTCGCCGGATAACGATGCACCATCACCGGCTTGTCGAACTGCGCCGAAAGGAAAGTCTCATCAGGCGACCCCAGATCACCGCCCCATTCGAATTTCGTTTCAAGAGCTCCCTTGGCGAAGCCTTCCTGCAGATTCTTCACGGCATCGTCGTAACTGATTCGCGGGAAAGGCGGCTCAATCTTTTCGAGCTTCGAAATGTCGCGGCCAATGGCTTGGAGATCGACGCGTCGCCGCTCCAGGCAACGCTTCACGACGAAGCTGATCAGCCCTTCGGCCAGATCCATCAGGTCGTCGAGTTCGGCATAGGCAATTTCTGGTTCGACCATCCAGAACTCGGTGAGGTGGCGGCGCGTCTTGGATTTCTCCGCGCGAAATGTTGGGCCGAATGAATACACCTTGCCCAATGCCATCGCCGTGGCTTCGATGTAAAGCTGGCCGGACTGCGTGAGGTAGGCCTGCTCTTCGAAGTAATCGACGGGGAAAAGCGTGCTCGTGCCCTCGCAGGCCGCCGGAGTCAAAATCGGCGGATCAGTAAGCGTAAAGCCCCGCTCGTCGAAGAAATCGCGCACTGCCTTAATAATCTCCGCGCGCACCCGCAGAATCGAAGCCTGCCGCTGCGAGCGCACCCACAAATGCCGGTGCTCCATCAGAAACTCGGTGCCATGTTCCTTGGGCGTGATGGGGTAGGGATCGGACTCCGGCACACGCTGCACAACCCGCACATTCGCCACATCGAGTTCGTAGCCGCCGGGCGCGCGCTTGTCGGCGCGAACCTTGCCTTCGACGATCACGCTCGACTCCTGCGTTAGCGTCTTGATCGCCTCGAACACTTCTGGCGTAACAGCATTTTTCGGGACCACGCCCTGAATCACACCCGAGCCGTCACGGAACTGTGGAAACAGCAGTTTCCCGCTCTCGCGCAGGTTGTACAGCCAGCCGCGAAGCGTAACCGCTTGCCCTTCGTGCTTCCCGATTTCTGCAATAGTAGTTACAGGTGAAGACATATTTCAGAAAACCCATTTACCGCCGAGCACGCCAAGAGCGCCGAGTAAACCAAGAGTTTTTTGATCTTCCTTGCTCGGCGTTCTCCGTGTTCTCGGCGGTGAAGAACTCTTACGCCGCTTCCAGCTTCTCGAACGCCGCTTCGAACTTCTCCAGCGGATTCACTTTCTCGTCTTCCGCCAATTCCAGCATCAGGGGCGGCTTTTGCGGCGCGGAGCGCAGCAGCTCCATCGCCTCCTTCCAGTCGATTGTTCCCTGTCCAGGCCACAGGTGAGAATCGTGGAGTTTGGCATTGTCGTGAACATGCGTAGAGCAAACTTGCTGTTGCACGACATCAAAGGCCTCACGCACCGAGCCCATCATGTGCGCGTGTCCGAAATCGAAGCAGATTCCCACATCGTCAAAGTGCGCGGAGTGGATCATCTCCACTAGTTTTTCCGGCGTGGAAAGCTCGTTGGGAATGTTTTCCAGTAAGATGCGGACGCCCAGCGGCTTAGCAAAAGCCCGCAGGTGCTCGATGGCAGTCATCGCTGATTCGAATTTCTTTTCGCTGAAACTTTCGTTGGGAAGTCCAAGGTGCTGCACCAAGAAACGAAACGGAATCTGCTCCGCGATTTCCAGTGCGCGCTTCACTTCATCCATCGCCTCCACCAGTCCCGCGCGATCGGTGGATGCCAGGTTTACTGGCGGGGCTCCGGCCCGGCCCCACTCGTAGTCAGCGTACAGCGGCGAGTGCACGGAATTAAGTGGAACCCCGCTCCCGCGGAACCATTCGGCTATCTCTTTGACGTGAGCTTTGCGGTTGGCGTAGTCGAGATGCTGACGCGCCGCGAAAATTTCAATCGCCTGCACTCCGCTGCGAGCCAGTCCATCCAGAATGCCAGGATGCAGCCGCTCCTTCACGTATAAGTAAGTTGAAACTGCTCTCCGCATCAGTACCCCACTGCCTTTCCGTTATTCCGGTAGTCGCTGGCCCCGAGGCGTTCGCCGGTTTGCGGGTCGATGGCGATGCACTCCGCATCGCTCCAGTAAGGAACCGCAAACTCTCCGTAGCGCAGTCCGGTCTGCACGTTGTATCCCATCTTCTGCAGCGCCTGCGCCGTATCCGGCGAAAACCACTGCTCGACGTTCAACACGTCGGGCATCCACTGGTGGTGGAAACGGGGAGCATCGACGGCCTCCTGAATATTCATCCCGTAATCAATTACGCCCATCAGAACATTCGCGACCGTCGTGATGATCTTCGAGCTGCCCGGCGAGCCCAGCACCAGGAATGGTTTCCCGTCATGCACTACAATGGTCGGCGTCATCGACGAAAGCGGCCGTTTTCCCGGCCCGATGGCATTCGCCGTACCTTGAATCAATCCATCGGAATTCGGCACGCCCGGTTTCGTCGAGAAGTCATCCATCTCGTCGTTCAACAAAAACCCCAGGCCCTCCGCCGTAACCCGCGCTCCGAACCAGCCGTTTAGGGTCGTAGTCACAGCAACTGCATTTCCGTCAGCATCTGCGACGGAATAGTGCGTCGTGTTGGGCGATTCGTGATTCCCCGAAGGCTGGGGATGGACGGCTGCGTACTGTTCAAGCTCGCTGAAAATCGCGGGGCGCTTCAATTCTTTGCTAGGGCTGGCATGGTCCGCTTGAATCGACTCCCGCCAGGCGGCTCCATATTTTTTGTCGATGAGTTGCGCTACGGGGATCTTCGAGAAATCCGGATCGCCCATGAATTCCGCTCGATCGAAAAATGCGCGCCGAAACGCCTCCGTCGTGAAATGGATTGACTGTGCCGACCGGTCTCCCATCTTGGCCAGATCGTATCCTTCCAGAATGTTCAGCGATTCGATCAGAACCGTTCCACCGGAAGATGGGGGTGGCGAGCTGATGACTTCGTATCCGCGATAAGTGCCCCGCACCGGTTCGCGTTCTTTCACCTCATAGTGCGCCAGGTCGTCGGCGGTGATCAGACCTCCGCCTTTCTGCATCGCGGCCGCCAGTTCTTGTGCCAGGGCCCCGTGATAAAAGTCATCGGGTTTTGCCGCAATCCGCTCCAGAGTCCGAGCCAAATCTGGCTGGCGGAAAATTTCTCCTGCCTGGTAGTAGTTGCCGTCGCGCTGGAAGATTCGTCGCGATTCGGGGAACTTGCTCAGATATTTATCCCGTTGAAAGTCGCGCGCCTCACGCCAGCTCAGCGCATAGCCCTCGCGCGCCAGTCGGATGGCCGGAGCCATCACCTGCTGGAGCGTCAGCTTGCCATACTTCTGCTCGGCGTAAACCATGCCCGCAACCGATCCCGGCACGCCGATCGACTTGTAGCCAATCTCGCTCGCGCCTTCGATCACGTTGCCCTGCGCGTCCAAATACATGTCAGGCTTGGCCGCCGCCGGAGCCTTCTCGCGATAGTCGATGAAATGCGCTTTGCCGTCGGCCATGCGGACCAACATGAATCCGCCGCCGCCCAGATTTCCCGCCGCCGGATGCACCACCGCCAGCGCAAATCCCGTGGCCACCGCCGCATCCACCGCGTTCCCGCCAGCCTCCATGATCTCGACTCCCGCGCGGGAAGCCAATTCGTGAACGCTCACCACGATTCCGTGCGCCGCGTGGACCGGCTCTGTAGAACCGTGAGCGGGCGTCGGGCTGGACATCGCACCGAACGTCGCTGCGACCGCTATCAGCAGCAAAATCAATGTCTTGTTTCGGAATCGCATGAGGAATCGAACACGTCCAGCCACCGCCGGACTCCTGAGGCTAGCCGAGGGCGGCAAGCAGAGTCAAATCAGGTTTACCGTTTCTAGGTTGCTCGTATGGGGCGAGCACTCATGCCCGCCAACTCTATCCATGTAAAGGAACCCTCTTTGCCTTTTTCCGGGCCCCGGGCTTTGCCAGCTTTTTCTTCTTCTCTGACTTTTTCTTCGTAGTCTTCGCTGCCACCATCTCATACGACTGCCGGATCAGGTCCTGCAATTCATTCCAACCCACGGCATCCAACCGCTCTAGCATCACCCACTTGTAGCGCCCCAAGTATGGAGATGGGATGATGTCTTCGTGCTCAATCAGTTCGGCAAAGCTATCGGGCGTGCACTTCAAGGACAGCCGAACCCGATCCAATCCCAACACCGCGAACATCTTCCCGCCGCTCTTGAAGCAAAGCGCATCGCCCCATTGCAGTTTCTCGGTCGCTTGAGGAAAAGACAGACAGTAAGCGCGAATCGAATCCACGTTCATGGAATTAAATTACCGGATTCTGCGATTGCCCGACCACAGGTTCTTGACGACCGTCACCTTGCTGTAGGCCACGCGGAATCCACGGCGTTCGCAATTGCGCTGTGACGCGCTTCCACCTTGTGTCACCCCCAACCGCATACTCGCATTCCGCTTCAGCCGCCGCCTGTTCTACACCTGTTCCCGAGCCTCGCCCAGCGCCACGCTTACGTCCATCTTTTTCTTGTTGCGGTAAATCGTGACTTTCACCGTATCCCCGGCTCGGTGATTATTCATCATCTGCGCGAGATCCTGCTCGTCTTCAACCTTCTCGCCGTCGATGGCGACGATCAAGTCTCCGCCCAGCATGATGGGAATATTGCCCAGGTAAGCGCGCTCCGTGCCGCCGTGCAGTCCGGCCAGATCGGCCGAGCCGCCGGGAGTGACTTGCACAATCAGCAGACCGTAATCCACGGGCAAGCCCATTTCGTCCGCCAGTTCCGCGCTGATCGGAATCGTGCGCACGCCCAGAGCCGGCCGCCGTACCCGGCCCAGAGTCATCAGATCGTTGAGCACCGCCTTCGCCGTATTGATGGGAATGGCGAAGCCGATCCCGGCGTTCTGTCCGACGCTCGAGAGAATCATGGTATTAATGCCGATCACTTCCCCATGCCAGTTCATCAGCGGCCCGCCCGAGTTCCCGGGGTTGATGGCGGCATCGGTCTGAATCGCCTCATCAATGGTCGCGCCATTCGGCTCGCGCACCGGGCGAATCGAACTCACGATCCCCCGCGTCATCGTCCCCGCCAGCCCAAACGGGTTGCCGATGGCATAAACCTTCTGTCCCACCTGCAAGTTACGCGAATCGCCCAGCACCGCGGGAACCAGGTCCGGCGCCTTGATCAGGATCACAGCCAGATCATGCGCCGGATCAGTCCCCACCACCGTCGCCTTGTACTTCTTGCGATTGTGCAGCGTCACCTCGACCTGCCGCGCGTCAGCAATGACATGATAGTTGGTGAGGATGTGGCCATCCTTATCGATCACAAAGCCTGAGCCCTGCCCCTCCTGCGGCACCAGCCCGTAGAAGAAGTCAAAGGTCATGGCGCGCGAAGTAACGTTCACCACCGACGGAATATTCTTGCGATAGACGCTGATATTGTTCTGCTCTTCGCTATCAAGCGCCTCGCCGCCAGAGGCCTCGGTAATCTCCACTCGCGCGGGATGGCTCAGCCACCCCACCGGATTCGCCCCGGCCACTCTCCCATTCGAACGCCAGGTGGTGAAATAAAAAAACGCGCCGGCAATCATCAGTGCCAACAATGCAGGTCGTATGAGTCTCATAAGTTCAAACCGTCGGGGCCCAAGCCGGATCTCGACAAAAGGCCCACACTCAATTCTACGTTCGATTCTAAACAATGTTCCGCCATGAGGCACACCACGAAGACTCCTCTCATTCTCCGGATTTCCGTCCGAGCCGCTAAACCGCCATTCCCCCAAAGGGTGTCATCCTGAGCGGAGCGGGGTAAGCGAAGCGCGCCCCGCGCAGTCGAAGGACCCCTACAGCCTCGGCCACAATTAATATCGCCGTCAGGCATTCTCTCGGCCGGACCCTGCCCACTTAGCCTCGCACGCGCCTCCACCCAGCCGCGAAGGGGCGCAAGAATTCAGCCCAGAGCGCGATCCCTGCGTAGAAAGGTGGAATGAAAACAAGCTCCAAAGGGGCGAAAGAGGAGGTACGCCACACAGCCTATCCTGCCACGAAGGCTCCGCGCCTAATCACATTTTGCACAGCCCCAATGTGACATCCAACCTTGCCTGCCCAAATGAAATCAGCGATGATGGTCGAGGCCATGACGGTCTGCTCCAGAGGAAGCCGCCGCCTGTTAAGCCTTTGTTGTCTAGATTTTGACCTCTAAGTTCTTTGTCATCCGGATTTTGCGGAGAATTTCCTGCTAACGTGATGATTCCACAAAGGGAGGGGGGAGGGGGATACCCCGATTTCTCGCCATGGGAGCGTGAATTCCGACCGCTCGCCATCGTCGCCGCAAACTCTATTTTCGCAGGGAAGTCCACAGGCAGACGCGGAATCCCTGAGCTTCTCTTCAACATCAAAAGACCTCGCAATCAGAGGCTTATATGTCGATTCGACCTGTTAAACACGTCATCAAATCGAAGCCCACTCTTGAAGGAGCAGGCGTCCATCTACGCCGCGCCTTTGGCTTTGGAAACACCAAAGAGACCGATCCCTTCCTCCTGCTCGACGATTTCCGCAACGACGTCCCCGAGGATTATCTGGCCGGCTTCCCCTGGCATCCCCACCGCGGGATCGAGACCATCACCTATGTGCTGGCCGGCACGGTCGAACACGGCGACAGCATGGGAAATCGCGGCGCCATCGCCGCCGGCGACGTCCAGTGGATGACGGCGGGCAGCGGCATCATCCATCAGGAAATGCCCAAGGGCGATCCGTCGGGCCGCATGCATGGGTTTCAGTTGTGGGCGAATCTTCCGGCGTCCCTCAAGATGACAGCACCGCGCTATCAGGAAGTGAAGGCGCTCGATATCCCCGAGATTAAGGACGATGACGGCACCCACGTGCGAGTCGTCTGCGGAAGCTTCTGGGGGAAGAAGGGGCCGGTGGATGGCATTGCCGCCGATCCGATTTACCTCGATGTGTCAGTCGCCCCAGGTAGGAAAAAGACGCTTCCGGTGGAAACGACCCGGCATGCTTTCGCTTATGTTTTCGGAGGAAGCGGGAAATTCTGCAATGCGTCCGGTCCTCTGGCCGTGCCTACCGAATCCGTGAAGTGGTTAGACACAACGCCTCCCGTCGATGCCGAGAATCGCTCTCTCATTCTTTTTGACCGTGGCGACGAAGTCAGCGTGCAGGCCGGGGACGACGGGATTCGATTCCTCCTGGTATCCGGGAAGCCACTGGAAGAGCCCGTCGCGTGGTACGGCCCGATTGTGATGAACACGCAGGAACAACTCCAGCAGGCCTTCAAGGAACTTGAGCAGGGCAAATTTCTGAAGAAGAGTTGAGTACACGCGTAAATTCTTCAGTGCTTAGGCGTCGCCTCGGTACGAAGCTTTTCCCACAACTCCCGCACCTGCTCCCGCGTGTGATCGAGTGAGCCAGAGTTGTCGACGACGTAATCGGCCGCTTTAACTTTCTCGGCTTCGGGCAGTTGCGCGGCCATGCGGCGCTCGACTTCCTTGCGCGCGGCATCGAGCGCCAACTTATGGCGAGCGGCGAAGCGGGCGATGCGTTGCTCGTCGCTGCAGGTCACAACGATGAGCCGGTCAAAACGTTTCACCGCGCCCGCCTCTATGATGAGCGCAGCTTCCACGATAGCGACCGCGCGCGGATCTTGCCGTCCCGTTTCTTCCATCCATTCTTCCTGACTTCGAAGCACCGCGGGATGGACGATGCGGTTCAACTCCTGAATGCGAGACGCGGTTGCGGGAGACGCGGCCTTTGCCGTCGATCCGAAAGCAGCTTCTGCCAGCTTCGCGCGGTTCACGCTGAGGTCGGGATTAAGAATCCCTCGGCCGAAATGGCGCACCACTTCGTTGTAGACGGGTTGTCCGGGAAGCATCAGTTGGTGAGCGATGCGGTCGGCCTGCACCAGATGCGCGCCCAGGGCGACAAACATCTCGCCGACCACTGATTTTCCTGACGCGATGCCTCCAGTGAGGCCGACTTTCAGCATAGATTCAGTGGCCAGTGTTCAGTGGCCAGTGTTCAGTAAAGCAGTTCGTACATCATGGAAGTTCGTATGGAAGCAGACAATGATTCCCCAGCCGAACTCACTGGCCACTGGCCACTGACCATTGACCACTGCCTCTCCGCATCTTCGCCGCTTTCACGGTGTTATACATCAGCATCGCTATGGTCAGCGGACCTACGCCGCCGGGAACGGGAGTCAGCGCCCCCGCCACTTCGGCTACGTCGGGATGCACATCGCCGACTAGCGTTGATCCTTTCGCCCGGAAAGCCGCTTCCCGCCTCGCGTTCGCGGCCGATCCTCCGGCCAGGCCGCCTCCGAACAGGCGCTGGAATTCGGCGGGATCGGTCACCTGGTTCATGCCAACATCAATCACCGTTGCACCGGGCTTCACGAAATCGCGCGTGATCATGCCGGCCCGGCCGATCGCGGCAACGAGAATGTCGGCCCGGCGGCAGACTGCCCACAGATCACGAGTTTTCGAGTGACAAACAGTGACTGTGGCGTTGGCATTGAGCAGCAGCATAGCCGCCGGTTTGCCAACGATATCGCTGCGTCCCACCACAACGGCTTCCTGCCCGGCAATGGAGATGTGGCTGCGCTTAAGAATCTCGATGACTCCTGCCGGCGTGCAAGGTACTAAGCCCGGCCGCTGCGTCGAGAGGAAGCCGACGTTGATGGGATGGAAGCCGTCAACATCTTTGGCGGGATCGACCGCCATCAAGACCTTCTTCGAGTCCACCTGCTGAGGCAGCGGCAACTGCACCAGGATGCCGTCTATCTCGTCGCGGCGGTTCAGGTCTTCGACTAAAGCTAACAGTTCGGCAGTGGTCGAAGTTTCCGGCAGCGTGTGCTGCTCGCTGTAAAGGCCAACCTGCTCGCTGGCCTTGACTTTTCCACGCACATAAATCTCCGATGCCGGGTTATGGCCGACGAGAACGACAGCCAGCCCGGGGCGGATGCCAGCGGCGGCCATGGTCTTCACGTCCGCGGCTACTTCGTTGCGAATGTCACCTGCGATCTTCGTGCCGTCGAGGATTCGGGCGGGCATAGTTTGATTGGATTCTATAGCAAGGCAGAAAAGAATATTCACCACAGAGGCAGAGAGCCACAGAGAAACCCCGTTCTCGTTTTCTCTGTGCTTCTGTGCCTCTGTGGTGATTAGATTCTTGCCGGGCGTACAATTGCCACCATGATTCCCAAGGAGCTGCTGGAAATCCTGGTTTGTCCGGCGTGCAAGCAGGCGCTCGAGTACCGGGAGAATCCTGAGAGCTTGAAGTGCAAGCAGTGCTACCGAGTGTATGCGGTGAAGGACGACATCCCTATCATGCTGGTGGATGAGGCAAAGATCGAAACCTAACAGCCTTGCACCCCCATTGTTTGCATACCAGCGTCGATCTTTCACAGTGAAGTCACAGCCCTGACATCTTCCCTCCGTATCTTTCTCAGACCATAGGTAACTCGGTGTATTCCCGCCATGCGTTCCCGGAATGACACTCTGTGTCAGTTATTGAGACGGCAGGGGTTACCAACGGCACTTGGGCGAAACCGGAAGCCCTGATAGGGTTGCCTGCAACTTCACGTATTCGCTGGTGTTAATGAATCTAAGACAGGCTGCTTTCCGTAAATGGAAGTAGAGGGCAGCGACGGCAACCGGATTGCATGCAA
>Ga0070764_10001187_pt1 | contig 11182 bp, 5 predicted proteins | sample HubBroMetageWRM4_FD_67287 | JGI IMG/M metagenome (GOLD analysis project Ga0070764, IMG submission 67287) | Warmed soil microbial communities from the Hubbard Brook experimental Forest, New Hampshire - Hubbard Brook CCASE Soil Metagenome WRM 4 | ecosystem: Environmental > Terrestrial > Soil >... | reverse complement strand
CTTGATTTCGACGCGAGTGCAAACGTTCAAGGATTGCGCGTAGGATATTTTCCTGCGTGGATGAATGAGCGTCCGGCGACCGATGTGGACCGCGACGCTCTGGATACAGTTAAGAAAGTGGGGATGATTCCAGTTGAGGCTGCGATTCCGGATTGGCCTTACGGTTCTCTCAATTTGATTCTATTCGCCGAAGGAGCAGCAGCGTTTGAAGAGCTAGGGCTTAATGGCGGGATGGATCGGCTGCGAGTCCAGACGCCGGACGCCTGGCCTAATATTTTTCGTGAGGCCCGATTTCTTTCTGCGGTCGATTTCGTGCAGGCCGACCGGCTTCGACGCAAAGTGGCACAGGAGATGGCGCGTGTTTTCTCGCAAGTCGATCTGCTCCTGGTGCCCTCGCTGCGCGACGAAATGCTCACCATCACCAATTTCACAGGGCATCCATCGCTCACGCTGCATGCGGGGTTCGTTGAAGTGTCGCGCGCGCGAAGCGATTGGGCACCCGACCCGAGCATGCCGCTTCCGTCGTTTTCTCCTCCCCGCCGAGTGCCTCACGGGGTCACGCTTATCGGGCGCCTCTTTGACGAAGGCACCCTGGCAAGCGCCGGGCTCGCGCTGGAGCGCAGCTTTCGAGTAATGGGTGAGCGTCCGCCAGGATTTTAAGCGGATGTAGCGTCAAACGAATCTCGCCACCTGCTACTTCGGCGGCGTCGGTGCGGTCAGCAGCCCCACGAACATTTTGTAGAATTTCTCGGTATCCAGGTCATCCTGTACTTCGACGGGTTGGAGCTCGATCTTGGGCTTGTCCCAATCCGTCCAGGTAGTCGTGTCCCCGTAGCTGTAACCCTTGTCCAGATTCACATCCATAAAGCGCGTTTCTCTTTTCGTGATCAGACTGGGATCCAGCCAGGCAGCGGCGGCCAACTCATCCCATAGAAAGTTGTATTCGCCGTGCAGGTGGGTATATTGGCCGATATAGTGCGCGGCAGGGGAATTGCCCGCTTTAACTCGGTCGATAAGTTCTGGAGTCAGTCTTGTTTTTACCGAAATGTCTACCGGCGTGCAGACGATCTTTTTCCAGGGTGCGCGCAGCACAATGTGAGATGCTTCCGGATCGAACCAGAGGTTGAATTCGCGCCGCGGAGTATCGACAAACTCGGGATCGGTAGTCTGCGGGTTCAAGCTAGCTCCCATGAAGATAAGTTCTTTCGCCATCTCTGCGAATCCGGGATCGATCGAGATCGCCAAGGCCAAGTTGGTCATTGGCCCGCCCTCGTAAATCGTTATTTCGTGGGGGAATTGGTGGACCATGCGAATCAAAAAATGGGCGGCGTCTTCGGTCGCGGGCTTAGTAGTCGGCTTGCCTTCCGGGATGTCTCCCAAGTCATCGGGCGGATGATAAAACCGCGGCGTCCACGCTCCCATCCACGCTACCGAGCCATAACGTTGTTCCCAAAGTTCCGTTTCCTCTTTGCGCCGCACCAGCGGATACTCCGCGCCAGGCACGACTGAAATATCGGTTCGTCCGATGATTTCGAGCATGCGCAAGGTGTGAGCCACTTCTGCCTTGAGCCACTGATCGCCGGTCACAACTGTGATGCCTAACACTTCGGTCTGCGGAGACTGGATCAGTAATAAAATCGATTGCTGGTCGGTTCCGGCGGGGCCGGCGGCGTCCTGGTCGATGATGATCTTTCGCTTTTGTCCCCACGAGATGGCGCATGTCATCAGCAGAACCGCAGTTGTTAATATGCAGCGCGGGCGGAATTTCATCTTCACCTCGAACTAACTGCGCCATTATAAGTCGATTGCGGATCGCAGTCCCGGCATCTAGAATGGCGAACGCAAGACGATGCCATTTTGCCATTCGATGCCTGCTTACTCGATCAGCCGAACTCGTCGCACAAATCGCGTCCTCTCAGTCGTTGCGTGTCTCTCTGCATTCCTGATTCCGGTACGGTCCGCTCAAGGACAGTCGCAGGATCAACCGGGCTCTGCCACATTGTATGGATCCGTGTTGGATTCGCACGGCCACGCGGTTGGCGCGGCCGCCGTTTACCTGCGAACCGAGGACGGGACTCAGACTTTGACTACGAGCACAGATTTGAAAGGTAGCTATCGATTTTCAGCGTTAAACGACGGCGTTTATAACCTCCGCGCGGAAATGTCGGGATACGCCAGCGCGAGTTTCGGGCCCTGCGTGCTTGGTCCGCGCGAGACGAAGAAAGTTGATCTGACCCTCGAGTCAGCGATTTCCGCGCCGAACAATTCGCCGGGAAAATCCTCCGGAACTGCGGGATCAGAAAAGCCGCAGTATTTCGATGAGCCTCAGTTCACGGTCGCGGGCGTCACCGATGCTGCGAATCCCGGCGGGCATGGCTCCGAGGCGATTCTGCGGACCACAGAATCGCTGGCGATGGAAACGGCTGCGTTGGGTGCTCCCGCGAAAACGGAATCCAGTTCGGCAATTGCTTCACCTTCATCAAGCGCTGTGGCGGAGCAGTCTCTACGCACGCAGGTCGAACGCGAATCTGACAACTTTGAACTGAACTACCGGCTAGGAAAAGTGTTAGTTGACGACGGGAAGGCGGGGGAAGCGATTGCGTATCTCGAACGGGCTTCTCAAGTCAATCCCACCGACTACGAAAACGCTTACGAACTCGCGCTAGCTCGCGTCGACACCGGTCAATACGAACGCGCTCGCACCGACGCTCAAGCGCTTTTGGTCGCGCCGAACAGAACCGCTCTGGAGCAAGCCGAACTTCATCACCTGCTGGGAAACGTCGAAGAAAAGCTGGGCAATCCTCTCGACGCTGTTCACGAGTACCAGCGAGCGGCCGAGTTCAACCCAAGCGAGCCTAATCTCTTCGATTGGGGAACCGATCTGCTGCTGCATCGCGCATTCGAGCCGGCGATAGAAGTCTTTGCCCAGGGGAATCGTCTGTTTCCGCGTTCCGCTCGAATGCTAACCGGCACCGGTGTGGCTTGGTACGCTCGCGGCGCTTACGAGCAGGCTGCCCATCGTCTGTGCGAAGCGTCCGACATAAATCCCGCTGACCCCAGCCCATACCTCTTTCTGGGAAAAGTGCAAAGTGTCGAAGCCATGCTGTCAGACTGTGTGCTGGTGCGGCTGAAACGATTTGTAAGGCTCCAACCAGACAATGCCCTGGCCAACTACTATTACGCGCTGGTTCTTTCGAAGCAGGATGGTTCGCAAGACGCCAACAATTTGGTCCAAGCCGAGTTGTTGCTGGAAAAGGCCGTGCGTCTCGATCCCAAGCTGGCTCCTGCATATTTGCAATTGGGCATTCTCTATTCGCAACGGGGCGAGTCCACCAAGGCAATCTCTGCTTACAAAGAAGCAATCAAAGCCAATCCGCAGTCAGAGGAGGCGCATTATCGCCTAGCGCAGGCCTACAGCCGCGCCGGAGACAAGCTGGAAGCGCAAGCTGAGCTGCAAATTTACCGGGAGCAAGCAAAGAAAACAGCCGAGCAGGCCGACCATGACCGCCGCGAGGTCCAGCAGTTCGTGTATACCTTGCGGGAACAAACTCCAGGAACCGAGCCGCGATTGAAATGCTACTGACCGGAAGACGCGGCAATGTCCGTTTCAATCATCCCCAACTCCACCCACCCTAAAACCTCAACTTAAGTGCAAACTGGATCGAGCGCGCGTCGTTCGTTGTCTGATTAACTGTCTGACTGATTACCCCGAAACTGCTGGGCGTGTTGATGTCCTGTTCTCCCGTACCGGCGAGGCCCGGGAGAAAAAAATGAGGGTGATTAAACAGATTGAAGAACTCCGCCCGGAAATCCAATCCCATGTTCTCCCACGGGAGCGGGAAATGTTTGATTACTGAAAAATCGGTGTCCACATAACGGGGGCCGGAAACGGGCGCACGAGCAGCGTCTCCCAATTCTCCTGCAGGCGCTTGCTCGAAAGCGCACGGATTAAACCAATTGGCATGCGTGTGAATTTTGGCCGGCGCGACGCAACTCGGATTGGCTGCAACTGGACCAGCCTGGTTGGGATCGCCGACCTCGTTCGGACGCTGCACGACGAGTCCGTTGTACATGAAAAAGACGCCAGACTCATCGGCGCTATCGACCACGAAGAGCGGGAAGCCGGATTCGGCCCTTTCTATCACATTGACTTCCCAATTTCCCAACACCGCATTGGTAGCCCCGTTCCAATTATTGCCAAATTGCTTGCCCTTGCCGAAGGGCAGCTCGTACAAGACGCTGGCGGTAAAAACGTCGTTGAGGTTCAGTTGAGACAAACTCCAATCAAGGCCCTGGGCTCCGGGCAGAGGCCAGTACAGTGCGCCAGGATTACTGCCCAGACCGTCAGGCATGCCAGAATCGAAGGTGCGGGACCACGTGTAGCCCAGCAAAGCGTAGAGCCCGTGGTGTACGTTCTTAGTCTCGGCCTTAATCTGGAGAGAATCATAACGGGCTGAGCCGTCGCTGTTGTTGCTGTCAACCGCCTGGAACGGCGCTGCGTAAGGAAACGATGGAAAGCCGCAGCCCAGGGTATAACCGGGCACCACGCCACAGGCGCTCGGAGAGCTCAAGTTTTCGTTCACTTGGCTTACAAGGATGCGGGTGCTATGCGAGCCGGCATATCCGGTGGTCAGCACCACATCACCGGGCATCTGGTATTCCACGTTGAGGTTGTATTGCTGAACCATGCCCTGTACGAAATTACGATTCATGGACTGGATGGTGCCAGTGTAAGCGCTCGGATTAACTGGGGCGTTGTAAACGTAACCGCCCGGAACTGCGACAGTGGAACCTGGCTGAGGGTTGGTTGGTGGAAACAAGAACCCGTTTGAGAGCCCACAGCCGGCAGCACCAGGCGCGGCGCAAAAGCCTGTGGCCGGATCCACCTCCGCATAGTATGGCGGATTCTGCCACAAACCTTGCCCGCCCTGATTCCATGCGGAATCGTGGAATATCGCGTAACCCGCGCGGATTGCAACCTTGTCGCTGCTTGTCGGCTTCCAAGCAAACCCGAGGCGCGGTTCCACAGCGCCTCTCTGAAACTCAATGCCGGCACGGTTGTTGGAACTGATGCAACTGGTACAGCCGGCCAGCCCGGGGCTCCCCGCCGGCACGTACCATTTCAGGTTTTGAACATCGAAGTTTGCCTGGCGATTTTCGACTTCGGTTTCTGGCGTAGCCAGAGCCCAGGCGAGTCCGATGTTGAATGTCATATTCGGGGTAACGCGCCAATCATCCTGGACAAACGGGCGAATCAATTTCTCGCGGCGGCCGACCGTCCCCCCAAGGAACGTCTGATCGTGAGCCGCGAACGATCCCATACTTCCGAGCAGAAGATCACTCATGTTGTCGCCAGTGGTTTCGAATGCGCCGACCTCAGTGACGAAACCGTCCTGGAAAGCGTTATTACGTATGTTCATTTCCTCGGCACGGTAGGTCGCTCCGAACCTGATGTTATGTTTGCCGCGAATCAGGTCCAGCGTGTCGGAAACGGAGAAGACGTTGGTTCCGCCCTGGTAGGGTGCGTAACCACGATCTCCCAGCGACATGTAGTTGGTCATCTGAAACGAAGTCATACCGCAACTGATGCAGTCCTTGTCTGACTGGTTCAAACTCGCCGGGTAACCGGTAATACCATCGCAGTGGCTTCCTAAGTTAGCACCGGGAATGCCGATTATTGCGGCTTCGCACGAGCCCGTGCCGAATGAGAGAATATGGTTGAATATCCGGTTGAATCCGAAGCTGGCCTGGTTGATTGTGCGATCAGAAAAAAGGTGTGTCTCCGAAATCGCGGCGTTGCGCCCGTGATTGTCGATGTACTGGTTGCTGCCAAAAGCATTGACTTCAGCCCAGCTGGGCGAGCCTCCCGGCACAAAGTTCGTGGCCTGATCATAGCTGAAGCGGCCAAAAATCGAATCCTTTGTAGAAAAATTGTGATCGACGCGGATATCGCCAGTCCCCTCGTTGAGTTTCCTGACTGGCTGATTCACGTAGTTGTAACCCGAAGCCAGGTTAGCCGCATTCGGGGTCGGATAAAGTTGAATCACTTTTGCGGCGACGGGATTGACCAAGGCCGCCGGAATTGTGTTGCAGACGGCGCCCGCAGTCTGGCTTCCATTCGAAGCGACAGGTTCGGGAGTCTCGGTTCCGGGAACGCATTGGAAGGGCGCTTGAGAATATGGGTTGCTGAGATTCGGGAAGGCGCTCGATCCGCGCGGGTTGCCGAACGGATCCAGGTTAAAGTTGTAATCACCGGCGGCGTCGGGAGTTGTCATCGCGGTGGTTGGAACCAGACCGGTGAAAGGTACGCCGAGACGCTGCATTTTGGCCTGGTAGTCAAGAAAGAAAAATGTTTTGTCTTTCTGGATTGGGCCGCCTAAAGATCCGCCAAATTGGTTCAGATTAAACTTGTTTTTGCTGGGAGCAAAATAGTTGCGGGCATCAAGGTCGGTGTTCCGAAAATACTCAAACAGACTGCCATGAAATTGGTTCGATCCCGATTTGGTTGTGACCAGAACCGTTGGACCCGCGCGTTCTCCATATTCCGCCGAGTAGTTGTAAGTGAGGACCTTAAACTCCTGAACCGCGTCAAGGTTGGGAAAAATAGCGATACCGCCCTCGTCCAGCTGATTATTGTCGTTGCCGTCCAGCATCCAATCGGTGCTCTGAGCGCGCGATCCACCGACAGAAAGCGAAAAAGATCCGCGCGTCGAAGCTTCGCTGCTGGCAGCGCCATTGAAGAAACTATTTGGATTGGTTTCCGCCGTCGTCCCCGGAGTCAGGGTCGCTAGTTGTACGAAGTTGCGGCCGTTCAAGGGAAGCTGGGCTACTTGCTGCGAGGTAATCACCTGACCCAGGGTCGGGTTGGCGGTTTCGACCGCGACCTCCGTCGCGCTTACTTCGACTTTTTCGGTGACCGAAGCGGGAGCCAGCGTGAAGTTCAGTTCCCGATGCTCATCCACCTGCAACCGAACATCTTTCTCTTCGGCGGGTTGAAAACCCTGGAATTCCGCCCGAATCGTATAATCCCCGATGGGCAGCAAAGGCATGAGGTAGTGTCCTGAATCGTCCGTCTTCGACTCGCGGGTTGCGCCGGTGGCTTGCAGCGTAGCTCGTACCGTGGCCCCCGAAATTACCGATCCAGTTTTATCCGTAACCGTGCCCGAAAAACTTCCGTTGGATTGGCCGTACAGAAGTGGACAGATGGGAAATACAACAAAACAGAAAACGACTAGCAGAGCTCTCTTGCTCGACATCGATTTCTCCCTTCGCGCGCCCGACGAATGGCGAGCGGACTCGCGTTTCCCAACTAAGGTTTGGAGGTTCCCGATTGCGATGCGAACCATCTAACTGTAGGAGCGAATCAAAGTCAAGATTTTTCGTGGAGATTTGAGACAAGGGCTCGCGCTGTGGCGATGGCAGGTTAGGCTTCGCTGTGCTTGACCCACTCGGCATCGTAACGAGTGCGATCGTAAAATGATTTTTGTGTGCCTACGCCAGTGGTAGAAAGTCCGGCATAAAGATTAGCGTGGCGGACGGCGTCGCGTTCAGATAAACCTTCTGCCAGGAACACGGCGAAGCTGCCGATAAATGCATCGCCCGCGCCCGTGCTGTCAACGCTCTTCACTCTAAACGCGGGAACGTGTTCCACGTTTTCGCCGCCGGCCAAGAGGGAGCCATTAGCGCCCAAAGTAATGATCACCCTCGTGACGCCGCCAGCAAGCAGTTTCTCGGCGCATTTCTTCGCGCCCTCAACGTTGCGCACTGGCATTCCACTGATCGTCGCCGCTTCACTTTCGTTGGGAACGAAATAATCGAGTCCAGCCAGGGCGTTTAAATCGACAGGCTGCGCGGGCGCAGGATTGACGATACACCGAATGCCGTTCTTACGCGCAAAAGCGACGCTGCAGTAAACAGTTTCCAGCGGAATTTCAAACTGCAGGACCATGCAATCGACAGTCTTCAGCAATTCGGACGCGGCGTCTACGTCCGCGGGCTTCAGTAGATCGTTCGCGCCCTTCACGACGAGAATCCGATTTTGTCCGTTGGGCTCGACGAAAATTGGGGCGACGCCGCTGGAGGCTCCTTCGATCTGCCTCACGTGGGTGGTGTCGATCCCAAGTTTCTTAAAGTTCTCGATCGTCGCCGGGCCGAATAAATCACTGCCCACGCGGGCGATCATAAACACCTCAGCACCGCAAAGCCGGGAAGCGACCGCCTGATTCGCCCCTTTGCCGCCGAATCCAAGATCGAACTTCTGACCAAAAATTGTTTCTCCCGCCTTTGGAAAGCGGTCGGAAAAAGTGGTCAAGTCAATATTTGCGCTGCCAATGACGGCAATCCGCGGACGTTTCGCCATAATTCAGAAATCTATCACCACAAAGTCACAGAGAAACCTTCTTGTTTATTTTATTCTCTGTGACCCTGTGTCTCTGTGGTGAAAAGCAGTTTTCACTCGCCGTAGGGAACCCAGATGTTCTTCACCTGGGTCGCGTGCTGCAGAAACCATCGCCCTTCGCCTTGCTTCACGTCGAACCAGTCGATCGCGCGGCCTTCGTTGGTAAAGACCTGCTTCAAATTTCCGACTGAGTACGACTTCGCCGCCGCGGCGCTGGCTTCATCCCCGAAACACCAAACCGCATCGACATCATCATGCTCAGCAAGAGTCTTGAGCAATTGCGACGAGTATCCCGTGACGATATTCACCACGCCCCCGGGCAGATCGCTAGTGTCGAAGAGTTGGTAAAGGTCTCCGGTGATGAACGGATAAGTTTCCGAAGGAACAACGATCGCCGTATTGCCCATCGCGATCACCGGCAAGACCAAAGAAAGAAATCCGAGCAACGGCGCTTCCAGCGGGCAGATGATGCCGATAGTTCCAATCGGCTCATTCATCGCAATCGCGATACTGCGAAACGGTGGACTGTGCACCGCGCCATCAAATTTATCGGCCCAGGCAGCGTAAGAGAAAATACGTTCGATGCCAGAGGACACTTCCGCCACGGCTTGCGATTCTCCCACAGCAGAGGCCAGCCGGTGACCAATCTCGGTGCGGCGTTGCGACAGGTTTTCAGCCATGTAATAAAGAACCTGGGCGCGATTGTGCGCTGTAGTTTTCGTCCAGCCTGCGGCTTTGCGAGCCGCTTCGACTGCATTGCGAATATCCTTGCGATTGCCCAGTCCTACTTCGCCGAGAAGTTGGCCATTCTTGCCCCGGACTTCCATGCTGTAGCCCGAATCCGCCCTCATCTGTTTGCCGCCAATGTAGAGCTTGACGGTTCGGTCGATGTCGACAGCGGAAGCCGCAGGCCCCGTCAGGATCTCAGTAGCTTCCACGGGTTTCGCGGCCGGGAGAGCGGGTGCATTCTTAAACCAAGTCGGCTCCAGATATTCCAGCAAGCCTTCCTTGCCGCCTTCCCGGCCGTATCCGCTTTCGCGATAGCCGCCAAAGCCCACAGAAGCGTCAAACAGGTTCGTGCAATTCACCCATACCACGCCGGCTTTGAGCTGTGCCGAAATGTGCAGCGCGATATTGATGCTTTCGCTCCACACGCAAGCCGCCAGACCATAAACAGTATTGTTGGCAAGCTCGACCGCTTCACTCGGAGTGCGGAAAGTCATCGCCGCCAGCACCGGACCGAAAATCTCCTGCTGCGCAATGATCGACGTAGGATGAACATTGCTGAGCAAAGTCGGCGGAAAGTAAAGGCCCCGGGACGGCATTTCCATCTGCGGTTGCCAGCAGGTTGCACCGTCGGATACGCCCTGATCCACCAGCCGCTGAATGCGATCCAGTTGAACGCGCGCGACAATCGCGCCAATGTCAATCGCTTTGTCGAGCGGTGGCCCCAAGCGCAGTGTGCTCATCCGGTCACGTATTTTCGCGATTAGCGAATCGGCAATGCCCTCCTGCATGAGCAGGCGGGAGCCAGCGCAGCAAACCTGTCCCTGATTGAGCCAGATTCCATCCACTAAGCCTTCGACGGCGCTGTCCAGATCGGCATCTTCGAAAACGATAAAAGGGGATTTGCCGCCCAGTTCAAGCGAAAGCCGCTTATGACTTTGCGCCGTCGCGCTGCGAATCGCGCGGCCCACTTCCGTCGACCCGGTGAATGCGATTTTGTCGACGTCAGGATGTTTGACCAGCGCCTCGCCGGTAGAACCATCTCCGGTTACAATGTTGACCACGCCCGCAGGCAGTCCGATTTCCTGGCAGATTTCAGCAAATGCAAGCGCGGTCAACGGCGTGAATTCGGCTGGCTTCAATACAACAGTATTTCCCGTGGCCAGCGCGGGCGCGATCTTCCAGGCCAGCATAAGCAGAGGAAAGTTCCAGGGAATAATTTGTCCCACGACCCCGCAAGCCGTGTAGCCCGGAAATTCCTGCTGCAGAAGTTGCGCCCAACCCGCGTGATAATAAAAATGGCGCGCAACCAGCGGAATGTCGAGATCGCGGCTTTCGCGAATGGGCTTTCCGTTATCTAAAGTTTCGAGCACGGCTAGGCGGCGAGAGTGTTTTTGCACCTGTCTAGCCAGGGCATACAAATATCTCGCCCGAGCGTGCGGAGTGAGCGCCTGCCATTTGGCCTGAGCTGCACGCGCAGCTTTGACGGCAGCGTCGATATCAGCGGCCGAACCTTGCGCAACGCTCGCAAGCTTTTCGCCTGTCGACGGATCAGCGGTATCGAAATATTTTCCAGCAGAGGGCATGACCCAGGTTCCGTTAATGAAGTGGTCGAAACGGCGCTGGTGCTGGTCAAGCCAGTTCAGCGCCTCTTTCGCGTCCTCGGGCGCCGGACCATATTCCATAGCAACAAATTTGTCGGCGATGCTCATCTTGTTTTATGCGCTCTGCTAGAGACGTAGCCAGCTACGTCTTTACAGCTAAGCCATGGGATGGCGATAATCCGCCGAGTAGCGTCCCGTCACGTGATGCTCCAGTTGACGCTCAATATCATTTAACAGACCGCTGGCCCCAAGCCGAAAGAGGCCCGCCTTCATCCAGGGAACACCGAGTTCCTCTTTCATCAACGCCAGCCAATCCGTAGATTGCTTCGCGGTGCGAATCCCGCCTGCGGCCTTGAAGCCAACAGCCATGCCGGTTTCCTGCGCATACTCTCGGATAGCGCGAGTCATCACGAAGCCAACCGGCAGCGTGGCATTGGTCGGCTCTTTGCCGGTC
>Ga0070764_10001186_pt1 | contig 11194 bp, 3 predicted proteins | sample HubBroMetageWRM4_FD_67287 | JGI IMG/M metagenome (GOLD analysis project Ga0070764, IMG submission 67287) | Warmed soil microbial communities from the Hubbard Brook experimental Forest, New Hampshire - Hubbard Brook CCASE Soil Metagenome WRM 4 | ecosystem: Environmental > Terrestrial > Soil >... | reverse complement strand
TTCCGTACGAGCAGTCGCAGGATTTTCTGTCGCCACATTTTCCACCGCGGCGTTTTCCGTCGTTGTGGGCGCGGCATTCGTCGTCGCGTTCGTGGCGGGTTGCGGCGGAGGTTCGAATTCGACGAACGGAGGCGGCGGAGCCACAGCGATTGCTGTGAGCGTAGCGCCGACTACGACGACTGTCGCAGTCGGAAAAACGCAAACCTTCACGCCGACTGTTTCGAACGATAGTGCCAACAAGGGCGTTACGTGGTCGCTTTCCTGCGCGACGGCGAATGGCTGCGGGTCGCTTTCAGCGACAACGAGTGCGTCCGGGACAGCTGTGACTTACACTGCGCCGGCAACGGCGCCGAGTCCGGCGACGGTCACGATCACGGCAACGTCGGTGAGCGACGGAACGAAATCCGCCTCCGCAACAATCACGATTGGGACGGCGCCTGCTGGAATTTCCGTGTCGCTGTCGCAAACCACGGCGACGGTTCCGGTGAACGCGACTACGCCATTCACCGCGACGGTGACCGGCGACTCTTCGAATAAAGGCGTGAGTTGGGCGCTCTCCGGTTCGGGATGCAGCGGAGCTAACTGTGGAAGTTTGTCGGCGGCGACGAGCGCATCGGGAACGGCGATCACGTTTACGGCGCCGGGAGCGATTCCGAATCCGGCGACCGTGACGCTGACTGCCACATCCGTTGCGGACAGCACGAAAACGGCGAGCGCGACCATCACGATCGCGGCTTCAACAGCGGGCGGAGTGACCGTCACAATCACACCCAAGGCGGGAGGATTCGTCATCGGACAAGTGGCAACGATTACGGCGACGGTAGCGAATGATTCGACTAACGCAGGTGTGACGTGGACGGCGTCGAGCGGAACGATCAGTTCGGCGACAGCGACGACGGCAACATTTACAGCGCCGAGTTCCGCCGGGAGCGGAATCATGGTCACTGCGACGAGCAAGGCCAACACGACCGCGAGCGCAACGGGGACGTACGGAATCACCGACCTGCCCGGCGTAACGACATATCACAACGACGGCGACCGCGACGGTGTGAACAATCAGGAATATGTGCTCACGACGTCGAACGTGAAGAGCGGAACATTCGGAAAATTGTTTTCGTGCTCGGCAGATGGAGCGCTTTTCGCGCAGCCGCTCTGGGTGCCGAACGTGAACATCGGCGGCGGCGTACACAACGTCATCGTCGCGGCGACGATGCGCGATTCCGTGTTCGTATTCGACGCCGACGCGAATCCGTGCGTGACGTACTGGCATCAGACCCTGATTCCAACAGGCGAAACTTATGGCAACTGGAATGACGTAGGAAACGACGACATTTACCCGGACATCGGGATTTTGGGAACACCGGTGATCGATCCTTCGACGAATAACATTTTTGTCGTGACGAAAACGAAGACGAACGCCACAACGTATCACCAGCGAATTCATGCCCTGAGCATGGCGACGGGCGCCGAAGTATCCGGCGGGCCGATCGATATCACGCCAACGAATGTGACCTCCACGGGAAATTGCGAAGGGGGCACGACGATGGTGTTTGACCCGCTGTGGGAGAACCAGCGCCCGGGATTGGCGATAGCGAATGGGTCTGTATACGTCTCATGGGCGTCGCATGGCGACACCGCTGTCTGGCACGGATGGGTCGTCGGATTCAACACGTCGAACCTGAGCATCAGTGCAATATGGAACGACACATTGAATGCAGTATCAGGAGAAATCGGCTGCCGCGGCGGGATCTGGATGTCGGGCGGAGCGCCAGCCGTGGACAAGGACAACAACGTATATGTGCTTACCGGCAATGGAGCGTTCGATGGCACGGGAAGTTTCGGCGACAGCTTCGTCAAACTGACGACGCCGGGCTTGAATGTGGCGGACTACTTCACACCGTTCAACGAAAACACCATGCAATCCACCGACGCTGACCTCGGCTCCAGCGGAACGTCAGTCTTGTTCGATCAGACGGCCGGTCCAAGTTACATGATCGGCGGAAGCAAGAACGGCGTGATCTACGTTGTGGACCGCACGAATATGGGTCACCACAACGCGACCACCGATGCGGTCGTGCAAGAGTGGACGGCGGATGGAAAATCGTTTTCGACGCCGGCGTTCTGGAACAACACGCTGTACTACTTCGGAATACAGTTCGGGACATCCCATCAGGGCGAAATGTTTCCGTTCGATACAGGGATGGGAATGTTTACGACGACGCCATCGGCGAGTACGACGAGCCTATTCCGATTCACGGGAGCCACGCCGTCGATTTCGGCGTCGAGCCCGACGACGGACGGAATTGTGTGGGCGCTCGAAACCGGCAGCCACGGAACGGACCACGGCGCAGCGCTGGCCGGACCGGCAGTACTGCACGCATTCGACGCCACAAACATAGGTACCGAGTTGTGGAACAGTTCCACGGTACCCAGCGACGCGGCAGGCAACGCCGTGAAGTTCACTGTGCCAACGATCGCGAACGGAAAAGTGTACGTGCCAACGCGCGGCAACGACGACACCGAAGGCGGCGGCACAATCTTCGGCGAAGTCGACGTATACGGGTTGATTCCGTAGACGGTTACGCCGTTCAAAATCGCCGGGCGCTACTGCAATTTGGCGTATTCGGACTTGGCTTGCTTGAGGATCGGTACGTCGGGGTCGGCGTCTTTCCAGAGGCCGAGAAAATCCTGATAGGCGATGCGGGCTTTCGCGGTCTCTCCGTCGAGGACATAGGCCCGGGCAAGTCCGAGGTGCGCGAGCGGGCAAACTGCGGTTAGCTTCGCGAAGCCGCGCTGATCGACAATTCGTTGAAATTCGACCTCAGCTCTTTTCGCATCGCGAAGGCGAAGGTAGGCGAGGCCGCGGATATACAACGGCACGAATCCGAAAGTACGTCCTGCGACAAATCTGTTTGGTTGGTCGAGGAACCGCAGGGCCTCGACCGACTTCCCACGAGCCGCGGCAATCAACGCGTAGGTCGGCGGGCCGGGGCCGATTATCCGATAATCCGCGGGGAAGCGACGGCTCAGATCGTCGAACAATTTGCGTGCGCCATCGAAATCACCCGCGAGAGCCAGCGCCTCTGCGCCGGTGGATACAGCGTCCCGATTACGGGAAAGCAAGAGACTGATCGCCACTTCCTGACGGGCGGAAGAAAGGTTGCCGACGTTAGCCTCATCCACGGCGAGCAGGGCTCTGGCCCCAGCCGCACCCGACTTCGAGCCTTGGGTCAGGAATATGTGGACCGCTTCTTCGAACTTCTGACGGGCCAGTCGAATCTTTCCCACGGTTTCGTACAACTCGGCAGCGAACAGTGCAAACTCTGGGGCGTTCGGCTTGCCTTGTCCCCAAGCCAACTGCCGTTGAACTCCTTCTTCGTCTGAAAGAGCAGCGTAGGTCCAAGTCGCCGAGGCTCGGATATTGGTGTTCTCAGGCTCCCGAAGAAGTGCAGCTTCGATAATCGATTTGAGCTCCTCCGGACGATTCAAGCCTAGATACGCGCAGGCCGTCGTGGGATAGAGCCCTATGGAGTGAGGGTCCAAACCCAGAAGGACATTCGATAGCTCGAGCGCTTTGGGATAGTCAGCCAGGTAAAAGCAGTAGGTATTGGCCCGGTCATTTACGGGAGTGGGAGCACGGGGAAACGCTTCGGAGAAGAGCCTGTCATTTTCCAACTCTTTGTCGACGTCCCCTGTGACCATCCAGTGGTAATACGATTCAAGTTGAAAGCGTTCGCGATCACTAACGCGGTCGCGAAGCGCATAGGCCTTCTTCATGTACTCGACGGCACGGTCTTCATTGTTGTTATTCGCATAGATGGTGGCGAGCTCGGCATACGCCAAGGCGAAGTTCGGATCGAGCTGGATGGCACGCTCGTACGAAGGAATCGACTGAAGGTCGGCACCGCTATCATTCATCGCTTCGGCTTGGGAATAGGACTTGAGAGCGTCCAAGGACGATGTCGTAACCTCGTGCAATGGCTTATCGAATTTTTGAATGGAGGCGAGGGACTCGCCGAGTCCTCCACGTAGCTTGGTGGCAACCTCGCTCATCGCGGAGAGAACTCTCTCTTTGCTGTTGGCTGAGGCCTGATATCGAGCGATGACGTCGCCGGTCGCGCAGTTGAGCGCGTCGATGGAAATGACATATTGCGAACCCAAGGCGGAAATCTCGCCGTTGAGGACGGCTTTGAGATTTTCGCGCTCGCACAGGTCGCGCGCGACTTTGCCAGTCACACGCTGATCTGCGGACAGACCCATCAGCTTCAGCGTGTCGCTGACGCGGCTATCCGGAAAAAGTGACAGGAATGGAGACTGCTGCAACTGAACCGCTAGTGCCTGCTTTAGTGTGCCGTCGAAGACGGTGTCGCCGGTGGTGTTGAGAAAATCAGCGAGAAGAATCGTGTCCTTATCGGTCAGAGCGACAACGTGGTGCGAGCGCCAGTAAAGCGCGGCGCCGGCGACGAGTGCAACGATGAATACTGCGGCCAGGGTGAGAATTTTCCCGATGAGCTTGCTCGGTGGTGGTTGGTGCGGCGCGGATAGAGCCGCGGGCACTTGTTGTTTCGTGCTGGATGATTTCGTGGGTTCTGGCTCCGGGTCTTGTATGCCCGTTATTGCAGCGGAGCGTCCGCTGTCGGTGTCTCGCTTCAATCGTTGAAGATCGGCGCGCAGTTCGGCGGCGCTTTGATAACGAAGGTTGCGGTCTTTTTCGAGAGCTTTGCTGATGATGCGCTCCAGCTCTGCCGGAAGATCGGGGTTCAATCGGACTGGAGCGACGGGAATGCGATTCAGGACCGCTTCGAAAATTGTCGCGGTGCTATCGCCGCGGAAAGGTAATTGTCCTGTGGACATTTCGTACAGGACGACGCCGAAAGAAAAAAGATCGGTGCGCGAGTCGAGGTCTTTGGCGCGGGCCTGCTCCGGCGACATGTAGCTGACGGTGCCGAGGGCGCTGCCTGGCGTGGTGAGGTGGTCGGGTTCGACGTCGAGAGTGCCCAGGGTTTCGGCTTGAGGCGTCCCGATTGCGGTCGAAGCCGCCGCGACTTTAGCCAGGCCGAAGTCGAGGATTTTTGCGTGGCCGCGGCCGGTGACGAAGATGTTGGCGGGCTTGATGTCGCGGTGGACGATTCCCTTTGCGTGAGCGGCGTCCAATGCGTCGGCGATTTCGATCGCGAGAAGCAGCAACTCCTCCATTTCGAGAGGGTGCCCCGCGATGGTGTGCTTCAGCGTTTTGCCTTCGAGAAACTCCATGGCGATGAAGGCAGTGCCGTTTTCTTCGCCGATGTCGTGAATCGTGCAGATGTTGGGATGGTTCAACGCGGATGCGGCGCGAGCCTCGCGTTTAAAGCGCTCGAGGGCTTGGGGATTTTGCGCAACGTCTTCGGGCAGGAACTTGAGGGCAACGAAACGACCGAGGCGGGTGTCTTCGGCTTGATAGACCACACCCATCCCGCCGCCTCCGATCAACTTGGTGATGCGGTAGTGGGAGACGACCTGGCCGACCAGACCTGAAGGATCCGCCATCGTTGCGGTTATCTTATGCTTGGGGTGAAAGAATCGTCAACGAAGGCTAGCGTACGTGCCTCGGCCGGATTATTTATTGAGGAGGGCGGGCCAGTTGGTGACGAGGGACATGGGGAGATCGGCGTTTTCGCGTTGCGTCATGGGGACGAGGAAACGCTGGCCGTCGGGGGCGACGTCGAAAAGAGTGCCAACCGAGGAAGTGTTGCGCACGACGAACAAGGGCTGTGGAATGCCGGATTCGAGCCGCAAGCCGTCGATCTTCAGCTCAACGGCGTACGCGGTGGCGTCGAGCAGGCCGGCGAAAAATAATTCTTTGCCATCGCCTCGCCAGAACGGATAGCCGCCGCCATTCTGTGAAATCTGCCATCGGCCGGAAGGCGTTGGAAATGTTGTGACGTAAACCTCTTCACGTCCGGAATCGGTAGAGGTGTAGGCCAGCCAGTGGCCGTCGGGCGAAAGGCGCGTCTGGATGATTCTGCTTTGCGGCGATTGCGGTTGGAGCACGAGAAAGGGCTTTTGGTCGCCGGTCGTCGGTTGGGCCCAGAATGCAGCATTCGTTGGCCCGGTTTGCCTCTGGTAGGCAAGATATTTTCCGTCGGGGGTCCACTGAGGCCAAAGAAAAGTGGAGAGGCCGGTCGAAGGATTGGCGCCGTCCAGAACAATCTCCTCTTGCCCTGTGCCTGAAGCGAGTTTCGAGCGGATGCTCGAACCGTTCGCCACATTCATGCCCATCTGCGTGACGTACAGCACGCGCTGTCCGTCGCCCGACCAGGAGGGCATGGAATGGAAACCGGAATCGAATGTGAGGCGAGTCCGGACGCCGCGAGCGAAATCGAAAATCCAGATGTCGGGTTTGGGATCGCCCAATGCGACGGCGACGCGCTTGCCGTCGGGAGAGATTCTTTCACCGTTGTAGGCAAGCGACTCGGCGGCTTTGCCGACAGTGTTGCCCTTGCGATCGAGCCACATGAAATCGTAGCCGGACTTAACACTGGCAGCCTGGTAGAGCAGCACACCACCGGAAGATGCGGCAAACGTGGTATGCCAAGTTCCGGGATCGTAGTCGACTCTGTCGATGAGAGTCATGGGGGCGCCGGAAAGAGAGCCATCTCTCCAATTCAATTTTTGCGCCATCAACTGAGTTTCTCGATGGAACAACAAATAGCCGCCGGCATATTGAGCCGCGGAATCGCTGGAGAGGATAAATTTGCTTTGCAGTCCGTCGGTAGTTCCAATGTAGACGCCGTATTTGTCCAGGGAAGAGCCGCCGTGATTCGTTGCGAAGTATAGAAAATGCTTGCCATCGGGAAGGAAGCTGGGCCAGCGGTGGGTAGTATGGAGATTCTGGTCGAGAGTTGTGAGCCGCTTGGCATCAACCTGGTGAGGATGAACGATCCACAACGAGTCGCGATAGTCGGGAGAGTAGACGATCGTGTTGTCAGCGCCCCAGGCACCGCCGCGCGGATTTGGCGCATCGGCTACCGAAGAGACGGGGCCGCCAGCAACGGGGACGGTCTTCAATTTTCCTTCCGAAAAGAATCCGATGGATAGACCGTCGGGCGACCAGAACGGAAAAGTTCCGCCCTCGGTGCCCACGAGCTTCCGAGGCGCGTTTGTATCGAGAGGCTGAATCCAAATCGAACTGCGCTCTTTCACACCATGCGCGCAATATGCGACTTGCGTGCCATCTGCGGAGAGAACCGGTGGGCCGGAGAAGTCACCCGTGAAATCGAAGACAGCGTCGGGGGGTGGAAGCAGCGAGGAGTGGATGATCGGAGTTGTGGGTGCCGGACGCGACGCGAACCAGATGACGACGCCGAGGAAAGCTGCGGCGAGCGCGGCCCACGCAAAACGTTCGCGCATGCGGCGACCGAGCGGAGGGGCGGCTGCGGCGGGGGCGCTGATTTGAGACGAGCTGCCGCTGCTCGTGCCGATCCAGCGGAGTTCGCGAGCGACGTCGCCGGCGCTGTGCCAGCGGGCGTCGGGATCTTTTGCGAGGCAGCCGCGGATGACGTGATCGAGAGAGGGCGGAGCTGTCGGAATAACGGTGACGACGGGAGGTGGATCTTTTTCGAGGATGGAAGATGCGACAGAAATTTGGCTTTTGCCTTCGAAGGCGCGCTTGCCAGTGGCCATTTCGTAGAGGACGGAGCCGAAACTGAAAATGTCGCTGCACGCGGTGGCTTCTTTGCCTTCGACTTGTTCGGGCGCCATGTATTGAAAGGTGCCGACGAGCGAGCCTTCGGCGGTGAGCGGATCGGAGAGCGCGGGCGAAGAGAGAGTGACCATCAGGTCGTGGGCACTGCCGGCGACGGCGCCGCCTTTGGCGAGGCCAAAGTCGAGAATTTTTGCGCCGGACCTGGTGATCATGATGTTGCCGGGCTTGAGATCGCGGTGGACGATTCCACTGCGGTGAGCAGCTTGCAAGCCGTCGCCAATTTCAGCGCCGATGCGGGTGAGTTGCTCGAGCGAAAGCGGGCCTTTTTTCAGGCGATCGGCGAGAGTTTCTCCCTGGAGATATTCCATGACGATGTAGCGGACGCCGCTTTGTTCGCCGACGTCGTAGAGTTGGCAAACGTTGGGATGATTCAGCGAGGAGACGGCACGAGCTTCACGTTCGAAGCGGGCGTGGGCTTCGGGTTTTTCAGAAAGATGTTCGGGGAGAATTTTGATGGCGACGGTGCGATCGAGGCGGGTGTCGCGTGCGGCGTAGACTTCGCCCATGCCGCCTGCGCCGAGGCTGGATTGAATTTCGTAAGGGCCGAGTTTGCTGCCGGAAGTGAGGGGCATTGGGTTGCGAAAGTATAGCGCACCGAGAGAAGGTGAAGAAGAAAGCACACGGTTACACGGAGGCGCAGAGGGAAACGCAGGAGTGATCTGGGCCGTGTCCGCGATAGTTCGAGCGGCCATCCTCTTAAGCAGCCCAGGCATCTAAGACGTGACCGGGCTGAGGCCCCTTCTGGGGAGGGTGCCCCGCCCTTTGTAAGATAGTCGGTACGCGTATCTGCGGGCGGTGAGTCCCCTCAATCCCGCAGCGTATTGAAGAAGCAAGTGGTCCAGCACGGCGCTTCCAAGCCCACCGGAAGCCAGGACGCTGCAAAAACCGGAACGATAAAAACTGGAGAGATGAAGTGATACGAGTGCGCGCACAACGTGTCGGCCGAGTTGTATTGGCCGTGGTGGTATCGATGGTGGCGATCGGAATTTCAGGTGGGTGCGGTGGCGGATCGAGTACGACGGGAACTGGCGGGAGTACGCCGGCGGCGATCGCAGTGGCCGTGGCACCGACGACGGCGTCCGTTGCTACGACCGGGACGCAGAGTTTCACCGCGACGGTAAGCAACGATACGGCGGCGAAGGGTGTGACGTGGGCGGCGTCGTGCGCGACGGCGAATGGATGCGGGGCGTTGTCTGCGACAAGTAGCGCGTCGGGAACGGCCGTGACGTATACGGCGCCGGCGGCGGTGCCGAGTCCGGCGACGGTGACGTTGACGGCAACGTCTGTGAGCGATGGGACAAAGTCGGCGTCGGCAACGATTACGATTACGTCGGCTGCGCCGCCACCGGCGGGAGTTGCCGTGACGATCTCGCCGACGGTGATGGGGTTGGTGTTGAATCAAGCGCTGGCGCTAAGCGCGACGGTAACGAATGACGTGAATGGAGCAGGCGTCACGTGGGCTGCATCGGCGGGGACTCTGAGCGGGCAGGCGGCGACCACGGCGACCTATACAGCGCCGAACTCGGCTGGAGCCGGGATTACGATCACGGCAACGAGCAAAACGGATCCGACGAAGAGCGCGACGGCGACGATCGCGGTAACCGATCTGGCGGGCGTAACGACGTATCACAATGACGTGGCGCGCGATGGGGCGAACAATCAGGAATATCTGCTGACGACTTCGAATGTGAATTCGAACTCATTTGGGAAATTATTTTCGTGCACGGTGGATGGCGCGGTGTACGCGCAGCCGCTGTGGGTGCCGAGCGTGAACATCGGAGGGGGAACGCACAACGTGATCGTTGTGACGACGATGCGGGATTCGGTTTACGTGTTCGATGCGGATACGAACCCGTGCAAGACGTACTGGCATCAGACGCTGATTCCGACGGGCGAAACGTATGGAGCGAGCGCGGACGTGGCGTCGTCGGATATTTTTCCGGACATCGGAATTCTGGGTACGCCCGTGATCGATCCTTCGACGCAGACGATTTATCTGGTGACGAAGACGAAAACGTCGAGCACGAATTATATTCAACGATTGCATGCGTTGAGCCTTGGGGCGGGCGCGGAGGCGACGAATTCGCCGGTGACGATTACGGCGACGTCTCCGGGGTCGTGTGAAGGCGGGGCGACGAATACGTTCAATTCGTTGACGGAAAATCAGCGGCCGGCGCTCGGACTTTCGAACGGGATGGTCTACGTTTCGTGGGCGTCGCACGGCGACCAAGGGGCCTATCACGGTTGGATCCTGGGCTATCAGACGGCGAATCTTACGGCGGTGCCCACGGTGTTTAACGACACGCCGAATGCTACGAGCGTCGGTTATTGCCGCGGCGGAATCTGGATGTCGGGCGGAGCGCCTGCGTTCGATTCGGCGGGCAATATGTATGTGATTTCGGGAAATGGCGCGTTCGACGGAACGAGCGGGTCGACGACGTTGCCGACTGATTTTTCGGACAGTTATTTGAAGCTGAGCACGCCGAATATGGGAGTGCTCGATTACTTCACACCGTTCAATGAGTCGACGCTGGACACGGGTGACAGCGACGTCGGATCGAGCGGAACGTCGGTGTTGATCGACGGAACCGGCGGCGGAAATTTTCTGGTGGGTGGAAGCAAGGCGGGAATTATTTATGTGCTGGACCGCACGAATATGGGGAAGTTCAACTCGACGGCGGACAGCGTGCATCAGGAATGGACGACGAATCCGGGCTCGCACTCGTTTTCGACGCCGGCGTTCTGGAATAACGCTTTGTACTATTTCGGCGTGACGTTCGGCGGCACGCATAACGGGCAGATCTACACATTCAATACGTCGAACGGGATGTTTAACACGACGGCTGCATCGTCGACGCCGACGGGATTCGGTTTTGCGGGGGCGTCACCCTCGATTTCGGGATCATCGGCCACGGCGAACGGAATCGCGTGGGCGATTGATACGGGGCAGTACGGTACGAGCGATTCCGGCAGCGCAGCGGCTGGGCCAGCGGTCCTGCACGCTTACGATGCGACGAATCTGGCGACTGAATTGTGGAACAGCTCGCAGAATGCGAGTCGCGATCAGGCGGGGAATGCGGTGAAGTTCACTGTCCCGACGATCGCGAATGGGAAGGTTTACATCGGGACTCGCGGGAGCGATAACACGGTGGGTGGCGGCACAACGTTCGGGGAGATCGATGTGTATGGGTTGCTGCCCTAGGTTTGTTTCAGACAAACGTGATTGGAGTGGAGGCCGGCGAGTTTAACGCCGGCCTTTCGCTTTCTGAGGCTGCCGAACCGCGCACCGACGCGAGTTCTACTTTAGGGTGACCTCTCGCGCCAACTTGTTTGCGACGATGTCGGCGATTTCGGACCGCTTTTTCCCCGCTTCCAGCGCCGCTTCGCGTGTGCCGTAATGCTGAATCGTGATCGTAGCCGCTTTGGCAGCGACCTGATCCAGCGCGGCGT
>Ga0070764_10001185_pt1 | contig 11195 bp, 10 predicted proteins | sample HubBroMetageWRM4_FD_67287 | JGI IMG/M metagenome (GOLD analysis project Ga0070764, IMG submission 67287) | Warmed soil microbial communities from the Hubbard Brook experimental Forest, New Hampshire - Hubbard Brook CCASE Soil Metagenome WRM 4 | ecosystem: Environmental > Terrestrial > Soil >... | reverse complement strand
GAGCACCGGCCCGAACACCTCTTCCCGGAACATCAGGCTGGCCCGCTCCACGGCGTCGATCAGTGTGGGCTGGAAGAAGAATCCGTTACCGAACGGGCCGCCGCTGAGTGACTCGCCGCCGAACCGGATCTCGCCGTCGCGGCCGAGACCAGACACGTAGGAGCCCACCCGATCGCGCTGCGCGCTGGAGATCAGCGGCCCGAGGGCGGGATCGTCCAGGGCCGGGCCGATGCTGACGTCCGCGAAGGTCCGGGCGATGTGCTCGACGACCTGGTCGTGCACGCTCTCCTCGACGAGCAGGCGCGACCCCGCCGAGCAGGTCTGGCCGGCGTTCTGCAGGATCGAGTTGACCACCGTCGGCACAGCGCGGTCTAGGTCGGCGTCGGCGAACACGATGTTCGGCGACTTGCCACCGAGTTCCATGGTCACCGGGATCAGGTTGTCGGCCGCGGCGTGGCTGATCAGGTGCCCGACCTCGACCGAGCCGGTGAACGAGATATGTCCGACGCCGGGATGGCGGGTCAGGGCCGCGCCCGCGGTGTGGCCGTAGCCAGGCACGACGTTCAGCGCCCCGGCCGGGAAGCCCGCCTCCAGGGCCAGCTCGCCTATCCGCAGCGCGGTCAGCGGCGCTTCCTCGGCCGGCTTGAGCACCGCGCAGTTGCCCATGGCGAGGGCGGGCGCGACCGAGCGGCCCAGGATCTGCAGCGGGTAGTTCCACGGGATCACGTGGGCGGTGACCCCGTGCGGCTCGTACAGCGTGCGCACGGTGGTGCGCTCATCCAGCGCGAAAGCCGCGCCATAGAACGTCTCGACGGCGCTGGCGTAGAAGTCGAAGTAGCGCACCGTTATCTCGGCGTCGCGCAGGCCCTGCCGCAGCGGCTTGCCGGTCTGCTGACTCTCCAGCCGGCCCAGCGCCGCGGTGTCCCGCTCGATCAGCGCGGACAGCCGGCGCAGCAGCCTGGCCCGCTCGGGCACGCTGACCCGGCGCCAGGACCCGGCCGCCTCCGCCGCGGCGCGGACCGCCTGGTCGATCTCGGCCGGGCCGCAATCCGCGGTGACCGCCATGACCTCGCCGGTCGAAGGGTCCTCGACCGGAACCTCGGCCGCGGTGGCGACCGACGTGCCGCCGATGAGGGCTGGTAGCTGCTGCATGGAGGGCTGTCTCCCGATCCTCGTTGATCTTTCTTGCTGGGTCTGCTGGACTTGCTGAGTTCAGGCGCGGGCCAGGCGGTCGGTCAGCCAGCCCTCGGCCAGGGAGCTGGCGACGAGCACGGCGCCGGCGATGACGGCCTGGTCGCCCAGGACGCTGCGGTCAACCCGGAGGCGGTGCGGCCGGGCCGCGGCCGCGATGGCCGGCTCCAGCAGGTCGTACGAACGCGCCAGGCCGCCGCCGATGACTACGGCCTCGGGGTCGCAGAGCAGGTGGAGCCGGACGACGAGATCCGCGATCTCCCGCGCCGCCCACGCGAAGACGGCTTGCGCGAGCTCGTCACCGGCTCGGGCCGCGGTGGCCAAGGCCGCGCCGTCGCGCACGGCCCGAGCGCCGCCTGCGGCCCGGTACTGGCTCACCAGTCCCCCGGCGACCAGGCACTCGCCGAGCGTGCTGCCGCAGAGCGGGCGGCCGGACCCGGGTTGGCTGCTGACCGGCCAGTCCGCGATGCGGCCGAACCGCTGGCGGGCGCCGGGGACCGGTGCGCCGCCGATCGTCATCCCGACTCCGATCCCGCGGCCGATCTCCAGGACCAGCAGCGACGACGTCCCTGGGAAGGTGCCCGCGTCGCTGCTCTCGGCCACCGGGGACAAGTGATCGTCCTGCGCGACCGAGACCTGGCAGCCCAGCTTTGCGGCGAGGGAGTCACGGATCGGCACGCCGTCCCAGCTCTTGTGCAGTGGCGGGGCGTGCAAGATGCCGTCAGCGTCCACGGCGGACGCGATGCCGATGCCGGCCCCGGCCAGCGGGCGCCGGGCATCCGCGGGACCGGCCGCCTGGCGGGCCAGCTTGGCGAACCGGTCGGCCAGCGTGCCCGCCAACCGGTCCTCGAGGCGGTCGGAACTCAGCGAGCACGACGCCAGCGTGTGGCCGGCCAGCGTGGTGACCGCAAGGCGGGTGGTCTCGTTGCCGATGTCCGCCGCGGCCAGCAGGGCCACGTCGTCGCGGAACCGGTACACCACGGGCGGCCGGCCCAGGCGTGCCGGGCCGCTGGTGAACGGCTGCTCCTGCACCAGGCCGGACTCGGCCAGGTCGGAGATCAGGCGGTGCCCGGTCGCCACCGAGACGCCCGACCGGCAGGCCACCTCGGCCCGCGACAGCGCGCCCGCGCTGCGCAGCTCCCTGACCACGCGGCCGAGGTTGGCCAGCCTGACGTCGGCAGGCACGGAGGTCGTGCTCTCCGCCGCGCTGGTCAGCACCGTGATCCCTAGCGTGCCGTGAACCCGCCGTCGAGCACCAGGCAGCTGCCCACGGCGAACGAACTATCGTCGCTGGCCAGGAACAGCGCACCCTGGGCGATCTCCCGCGGGTCGGCCACGCGGAGGATCGGGGCCCAGGACGCCTGCTCCGCGGCGGTCTTCTCGGGATCGACGCTGTTGTCCACCTCCGCCTGCAGCAGCGGGGTGTGGGTGATGCCCGGGCACAGCGAGTTGACCCTGATGTTGTGGCGGATCAGGTCGACGGCGATCGACTTGGTGAACATGATCACTGCGCCCTTGCTGGCGTTGTAGGCGGGGGACTCGGGTACCGCGACGATCCCCATCTCTGAGCCGAGCGTCACGATCTTCCCGCCGCCCTGCGCGATCATGTGCGGCACGGCGTGCTTCACCAGCGTGAACATGCCCTTGACATTGGTGGCCAGCACGGCGTCCCACTCGTCCTCGGTGAGCAGCTCGATCGGCATCACGCTGGTGATGCCGGCGTTGCAGACGAGCACGTCGATGGCTCCGTTCCGGCGGACGGTCTCGGACACCATCCGCTCGGCGTCCGCCATCAGCCGGACGTCACCGGCCACGCCGCTGACCGAGCCCAGCTCGGAGATCTCCTTGACCGTCTCCTCCAGCAGGCCGGCATTGATGTCGCCGATCACGACGGCCGCTCCTTCCTCCAGGAAGAGCTGCGCGATCGCCCTGCCGATACCCGATGCGCCGCCGCTCACCAGCGCGCTGCGGCCACTCAGCTTGCCCACGGTCTGCCTCTCCGCGCGTCCCGCGCCTGTCGTGCCGGAGCATCTGGCCCCTCTGGTCCGGCTATGAACCGAAATTCTTCTCAGTATGATAACAAAAGGTTCAGGCCTGTCCGGTGCGCGGGTCTCGCGCCCCTTCGCTCGATCGCTGGGCCTGGCAACATCGCGGTGGCTGACGGCGCTGCTGAGTAGACTGGGATCCCCAATCGATCGATAGGCCGGCTTCGCCGAAGATCCTGCTCTGGCTGGGTTCCGCGCTGACTCAGTCCGGTGCACGTCGAGAACGCGGCGCCCGGCAGTGAGCCCCGATCGCCTCGATCCGGAGCGGAGTGCCGTGCCAAGGCGACAACCACCCGACCGCGCTGCGCTCGCCAGCCAGGAGCGCGATGGCTCAGCCAAACGATCCACCAAGCGGCGGATCGAGGACGCCGCCCTTCACCTGTTCGCGACCAGGGGATTCGAGGCCACCGGAATCCGCGATATCGCCGACCAGGCGGGCATCTCGACCGCAGCTCTCTACCACTACATGGCAAGCAAAGACGAGCTCCTGATCGACTTCATGCTGGTCAGCATGACCCAGCTGATCCGGGTCGCGCACGAGGCGCTGGCTGGAGCCGAAGGCCCGGCCGGCGAACTGGCCTGCCTGGTGCGGGTGCACGTCGGCTTCCACGCGATGGACTCGCAGCGGTCGCTGGTCGCCGACGATGAGCTCCGGGCACTGTCCGAAGAGGCCTTCGCCCGGGTGATCCAGCTGCGCGACAACTACGAGCGGCTGTGGGCCGACACTCTGGAGCGCGGCCAGCGCAGCGGCGTGTTCCGGCTGGCCGACGCGCGGGTCGCCCGGCTGGCGCTGCTGGAGATGTGCAACGGCGTCGCTCGCTGGTTCTCCGGGAAGGGGCCCCTCACTCCGGCTGAGCTCGCGGATGCCTTCACCGACCTCGCACTTGGCATGGCGAGCGCACAGAGCGACCAGCGGCCACTGCGCCGAACGGACATCACGTGCCTGCCAACCAACGACATACTCGCCATCATCGAGCGCGAGCTGCGCGATGGCAGCGAGGCAGCGGCGCCTAGGCCGGCCAAGCCCGCGCGACCGCGCGTCCTGACACCGGCCGCTTCCCGGATCTCACGGTCTGGTTTGCCATCCGATTGATGAGCCTCGCCGTCCCAGCGGTCGCCCGCGTGCTCATTGTGTGATCCGATCGCTTAGCCGTCTTCACACCATCTGAGGTCAGCCGCACCATTGAGACCCGATCGATCGATCAGTAACATCGCGCTTAGCCGACCGGCTCGACCCTGAGGGGAGAGCGAGCGATGTCATCTCAACCACAGCGCGTCCAGGCGGCGCAGAAGCTGGGCGCCGACGCCAGCCAGCCGCAGCGCCGTCCACCTGGTGATCCGCAGAGTTCCGTGGCGGGTGGTGGCTGATGGCCATCATCTTCGAGCGCAACGGGCCGGTCGCGACCATCACCCTGAACCGGCCGGAAAAGATGAACGCGCTCGACCCGGCCACATACGAGGAGATCACGCAGGCGTTCGCGGACATCGAGCGGGACCGGGACATTCTGGTCGGCATCATCACCGGCGCCGGCGACCGGGCCTTCACTGCGGGCGCGGATCTGAAGCTGATGCACACCGGCGACGAGTCCGGCGGCGGAGGCGGCGGGGAGTGGGCGCCGTGGCGGCCAGATCGCTGGGACTTCGGCCTGACCACATCCAAGCCGCTCATCGCGGCCGTCAACGGGTACGCCCTGGCCGGCGGCCTCGAGTTGGCGCTGATCTGCGACATCCGCATCGCCTCGCCGAACGCGATCTTCGGCACCCCGGAGGTGAAGTGGAACCTGCTGCACGGGTTCGGTGCCTACCGCCTGCCGCGGATCATCTCCCTCTCGCACGCCATGGAGATGCTGCTTACCGGCGAGTTCATCGACGCCGAGACCGCGCTGCGGATCGGCCTGATCAGCCGCATCGTTCCCACGGACGAGCTCATGCCCGAGGCCGAGCGCGTGGCCGGCCGGATCGCCGCGAACGGGCCGATGGCCGTGCGGATGACGAAGGAGCTGGTGCTGAACGGCCTGACCGCAACCCCAGGCGAGCATTTCCGGCTCATGAAGGAGTACTACGCGCGTGTGGACGCCACCGCCGACCAGGCGGAGGGGCTGCAGGCATTCCGGGAGAAGCGCGCCCCGAACTACCAGGACCAGGCATAACCGATCGCGGTCGGCGGAACGCGACGACGAAAGGCAGGACGGCAGCATGCGCATGTACGCCTTCCACTGTGGCGGGGAGAAGACGCTGCGTTCGATGTACGACCCGTTCGACCCCGATTGCGGCGGCACGGTTCACCCGCCTTACTTCTTCTACCTGATCCGCCACCCCGACGGCGACGTACTGTTCGACAACGGCGCGCATCCGGCGTTCATCGCCGATCCGCGCAGTCGGCTCGGGGCCGCGGCGGACCTCTTCGACATCGTGATGTCCCCCGGCGACGACGTGGTATCCCGGCTGGGCTCGCTCGGCGTCGAGGCCGACGGCATCGGTCACGTGGTCCAGTCGCACCTGCACTACGACCATTCCGGTGGCCTGGAATTTCTCACCGGCGCCCAGGTCTATGTGCAGAAGGAAGAGCTGCCCTTCGCCTACTGGCCGCCGGTCTACCAGCGCGACGTCTACGTCCGGGAGGACTTCGACTCGGTTAAGAACTGGAAGCAGCTTCGGGGCGAGCACGACATCTTCAACGACGGCCGGCTGCTCATCTTCCCCACGCCCGGGCACACCCCGGGACACCAGTCCCTGCTGGTCAAGCTGGACAGTCAGGCCTACATCCTGGCCGGGGACGCCGTGTACGACAAGCAGAAGATGCAGGCCAGATGCCTGCCCGGGCTGCTCTGGAACCCGGACGCGCTGGTCGAGAGCTGGGAGAAGATCGAGGAGATGCAGCGCCGGCACAACGCGGCGCTCATCGTGACGCACGACATCCACTGGGAAGAGACCATCAAGCTCGCCCCGGAGGAGTGGTACGAATGACCGGCTCGGCGGCCAGCCAGGACCAGGCGGACGCCGGCAGCCAGCAGCAGGAGTACGGCGACGTGCTGGATCTGGTCCGCTCCGCCTGCCTGCGCTCCCCGGACCTGCCCGCGCTGATCTTCGAAGACGGCGTCGTGGTCACGCGAAGCCAGCTCTGGGAGGAGGCACGCTCCTTCGCCGGGTATCTGGCCGAGCGGGTGGCGCCTGGCGACCGGGTCGCGATCGTTATGCCCAGCCGCGCCGAATTCATGATCACGTGGCTGGCCGTGATCATGTGCCGTGCCGTGCTCGTGCCGCTCAATCCCGCGGCCCGCAGCCACGACGCCGGCCACATCCTGCGGGATTCCGCGGCCCGGATCGTCGTGGCCGGGCCTGACCAGGAGCAGCTCATCCGCGACCTTCAGCCCGACTGCCCCGACCTGCAGGAGATCGCCGTGTGCGGCGAGCCGGAACCGTCGGGCCTGGCCGGCTATCGCGGCACCCCTCCGTCGGACCGCCCGCCAGAGGCCGCCAGGGATGCGACCAACATCTACTACACCTCGGGCACCACCGGCCCGCCCAAGGGCTGCATCGTCGATCACGAGTACTGGACCCGCTTCGCCGCGCTGATCGCCAGCGTGTACGGCATCGGCTCCAGCGACCGGATGCTCTGCTGCCTGCAGTTCTTCTACAACGATCCGCCGTGGCAGCTACTGGCGGCGCTGCAAGCCGAGACCTCGCTCGTCGTCATGCGCCGGTTCAGTGTGTCGAGGTATTGGCCAGTCGTCCGCGAGCACAAGGTCACCGTGCTGTACGGGATCGCCTCCACCGCCAGCCTGCTGCTGAAGGCGCCGGCCAGCGACCTGGACCGCCAGCACCAGGTTCGCCTCGCTATCCAGGTCGGGATCCCGGCGCCGCTGCATGCCGAACTGGTCGAGCGCTGGGGCGCGCCCTGGGTCGAGGCGTACGGGCTGACCGAGACCGGTGTGATCACCGCCACCCCGGTCGACCGGGCCGACGAGGTCGTCGGCTCCGGGTCGATCGGCCTGCCTTGCCCCGGGGCCGACGTCAGGATCCTGGACATCGATGGCGTCGAGGTCCCCGCGGGCCAGCCCGGCGAGATCGTGGTCCGGGCCCCCGGCCTGATGCGCGGCTACCTCAATCGGCCGGACGCGACGGAGGAAGCCTTCCGCGGCAACTGGCTGCACACCGGTGACCAGGGGCGGAAAGACGAGAACGGCTGGCTGTACTTCCTCGGCCGGATGAAGGACATCATCCGGCGGGCGGGCGAGAACATCGCCGCCGCGGAGGTCGAGAACGTGCTGCGCTCCCACCCCAAGGTGCTCGAGGTCGCGGCCGTGCCCGCGCCGGACGAACTGCGCGGCGAGGAGGTCAAGGTGCACGTCCTTCTCACCGCTGGAGAGACGCCGGAGTCCGTGCCGCCCGGTGAGCTGGTCCTCTTTGGCGAGGCCCGGCTGGCCCGCCACAAGCTGCCGCGCTACGTCGAGTACCGGGCCCTCGACTTCGAGCGCACCCCGTCGATGCGCGTGAAAAAGGACGGACTGGACCGATCCGTCGGCGATTCGGCACGGGTATGGGATCGCGTGAGCAGCCTTGGGTGGTAGCCGGCCGGATCAGCGTGGTCCACGACCGGGAAAGCGGGAAAGGAATGCGCGATGCCAGAGGTAATCGATTTCAGGGTCCGGCTGCCGCTCGAGCTACGGCCATCCGCCGAATTGCCGTCGGATTACCTGGAGCAGTACGACCGAGTGCTCGACCTATCGGCGAACCGCCATCGCACGCTCGCCGACCTGGTGGCCGACATGAACGCGAGCGGCGTCACGCACGCTGTCGTGCACGCTGAGTACGAATACGGCGACGTGGCCGACAAGCTCAACGAGGCCGTGGCCAAGGTGGTCTCCGACGACCCTGGGCGCTTCTCCGGGTACGGGACGATCACAATGAGCCCGGTGAAGATCCCGCGGGCACTCGCCCAGGTCCAGCGGGTCGCCGACCTCGGCCTAATCGGCCTCAGCCTGCAGCCGTCATTCTTCGGGCTGGCCATCGACGACCGCGTACTGTATCCCGTCTACGCCAAAGCGTACGAGCTGGGCCTGCACGTGGCCCTGCACACCGGGATCAACTACTCCGTCACCTACCCGATCCGCAACGACCAGCCGATCCAGGTGGATCAGGTCGCGTGCGACTTTCCTGACCTGGTGCTCATCGCCTGCCACGCCGGCTGGCCCTGGGTGGCCGAGATGGTCGCGGTGCTGCGCAAGCACCCGAACGTCTACGCTGAATTCGGCGGGCTGGCTCCCCGCTACGTCTGTGAACAGGGCACGGGCTGGGAAGTAATGCTCAGGTTCATGAACAGCCTGCTCAGCGAGCAGGTGCTGCACGGGACCGACTGGCCGGTCTTCCCGATGGAGCGAGCCCTGGCGGAATGGCGCAGCGGTGGCCTGCGTGAACATGTGCTCGAGGCCATCACCGGCGGGAACGCGGCACGGCTGCTCGGCCGCTCCGGAGGATAGCCGACCGGGCCGCCGCTCCTAAGCCGCCTCGCGCCACGCCGATACCCACTGCGTATTCAGCAGGTCGGGCTGGCGTAGGTACTCGATCATGAGCCGAACCGATTCGCGCGCATCTCGCGTGAGCTGGTAGCACTCGGCCGCGGCACGGCAACGTTCAGGCGCGAATGTCCTGGCCATGGTCACGACTGTATCCGCCAGGCTGCTGAGCTCGCGGGCGTCCGCGGGATCGAGCGGCCAGGCCGGGCGGCTGGAGACCGCACCTACGCTTTCCACCTGATCGTGCAGCCAGTCCCAGGGGCTGGCGGTGAGCGAAGCGTCCCAGACCCTAGGGCACGGCTCGTTGCCGGAGAATTCCGGGTGGAAGTGAGCCACGCGATAGCTGCCGGGCTCGTCGGCCAGGCTGTCGAACAGATCGGCCCGGAACAGCGGGCGGTCGACCGTAATGAGCTGCGCCGCCGACTCGCTGCCACGGCGCGGCTGCTGCACGAGTTCACGCAACTCGATGCGGGAGCCGTGCTCCATCGAAGCGTCGTCCAAGTCGATCTCAAACCAGTGCCGCACGATGACGGCACAGTGGGAAAGAGCGAGGATCTGCTGCACGGTTCCTCCGACACTCAGCGCCTGATCAAGACTCAGCCATCATTTCAGAATGACAGGGTTACGCCCTCCTCGGCTCTGCCAAGGCTTTCGGAAGGATTGTCATCGGCGGCCGCCAGGAACTGCTGAGTCTGCATGGGACCATGACCGATGCCCTGCTGGCCGGCAAGCTGACGGAAGCCCTAGAGGCGTCGGCAGCCCTGTACAAGGATCATCGGCAGTTCCTGCGGAACCTGCTGGGCGAGGGTTAGCCGGCCACCGACGCCCGCCTGATCGCCGCCCTCAGCGAGGACACGAACTGAGCCACGTCGTCTTCCCGCATCGGTGTCGACAGGCAGCCAGTACCGCGCAGCGTGATATAGATCCCGTCAGCGAGCATGCGCATCCGGATGTCCTCCCACATTTCGGTCGGCGCCTCCTTCCAAGCCCGGTACGTCCGGATCGGCTCGGCCATCATCGTGATGTTGAACATCGAGCCTGAGCCATTAACCCATACGGGCAGGCTGGCCTCAGCAAACGCCGCAGCGATTTGTGTGCGGGCCAGTTCGCCGAGTGAACCGAGCCGCGCAATCTCCGCCGGCCCGAAGTCGCGCATTGCCGCCAGGCCCGCTGCCAGCGACGCGGAAAACGCATTAAAGGTACCCGTCTGCGGCACGGCTGCCGAAAATCCGTCGAGCCAGGACATGATCTGCGCTGAAGCCCCGAAGCAGGCCAGCGGCATCCCGCCGCCCATGATCTTGCCCAGCGCAACGAGGTCGGGAACGACGCCGTGCAGCTCCTGGGCACCGCCCGCGCTGAGCCGCATGCTCTGGATCTCGTCCAGGATGAACAGCGCCCCGTGCTGGCGGGCAAGCTCCGCGCACCAGGATAGGAACCCTGGATCAGCGGTGACCAGGCCGGCGTTGCCTAGAAACGGCTCCACAATGACTGCCGCAATCTCCTCGCCGTGCGCTGCGAATGCCGCGCGCACACTGTCCCGGTCGTTATACACACAGACCAGGGTCGGCACGCTGTCAAGTCCGGCGCTGTTGGGCAGGCCAGCGCCGAACTCACCCTCCCGCATCGGCGGCGAGCTGATGCTCTGCTGCATCTCATCGCTGCTGCCGTGGAAGCCCCCTTCGAACTTGACGATCCGCGGCCGGCCGGTGAAGGCCTTGGCCACGCGCAGCGCATAGGAGACGGCCTCCGATCCCGACAGCGCGAAGCGGATCTGCTGGGCAGCCGGGAACCGCGCCTTCAGGAACTCGGCGTACTCACGCTCCAGCGCGGTGGGCGCGCCCAAGGCGCCTCCCCGGCCGAGCTCAGCAGCCGCCGCTTGCACGCTCGGCGGATAGGCGTGGCCGTGGATCAGGCTCGTGTAGTTATTGACAAGGTCGAGGTAGCGGTTGCCGTCGATGTCCCAGAGGTATTGGCTTGCGCCCCGCTCCGCGTAGATCGGATAGGGCTCATACACCAGCGTCTGCCGGGACACTCCGGTGGGCAGCAGTTCCCTGGCCGAGGCAAAGGCTGACTGGGAGCCGGAGGTAACCCGCTCATACTCATGCAGACTGGCCGTCCTCGTGAGGGCATCAGTCATCGAGCGCCTCCTACTTCTTGCCCCGCAGGACGACGGCTATCTGTCGTACCAGCTCGCTCAAGCCATTAACAAACAACCTGACCCTAGCCATCTAACCTGTCATATCAGTAGATGAGCTCCAGCGGGAAGCACGCTGATTTTAAAACGATCTTGGTCGGGCGAGCGTGGTCTTGCCCCGCCGTGGCACCTTGATCCGGACCCTGGCCGGAGTGTCAGGCAGTGAATGCCGCCATCCGGATCGAGACGAGCAGTCCGGGCAGCTCGACGCCAAGCTTGGCGACGTAGCGGGTCGGTGGGTGGGACGGG
>Ga0070764_10001184_pt1 | contig 11197 bp, 9 predicted proteins | sample HubBroMetageWRM4_FD_67287 | JGI IMG/M metagenome (GOLD analysis project Ga0070764, IMG submission 67287) | Warmed soil microbial communities from the Hubbard Brook experimental Forest, New Hampshire - Hubbard Brook CCASE Soil Metagenome WRM 4 | ecosystem: Environmental > Terrestrial > Soil >... | reverse complement strand
CAGGCCTTTGCCTAGTCCCGGTAACTTCTTGGGACCAAACACCAGCAGAGCAATACCGAAAATCAACATGAGATGCATGGGCTGAAATATGCCTTCCAACATACAATCCTCCTTATTTTCTGGTCCCGGTTCAACATAAATTTCCGCCAAGATCGCTTCGCTCCTAAGACGTCGCAACCTTGACGGAAACACTCGTCAGCAGTATCCGATCACGCCCGGGTCAGCAACCTTTAAAGGAAATGAAATCGCCTAGCGGATTTGGCAACGTCGGATTGAAAGGTTCAAAAGGATACGTCTTAGAGGTATCGAATCCCGCCGCCTGCGCGGCAGAAAGATCGACAAACGGAAGCAACGCATTCACCGCCTGATCAATGCTCGTCCAGCACTGGGTTCTTTCGTATCCGTTGTTATTGGGCGGGGCGACGCTCTCGGGGACACCCTGCAGTCCGGTGATCATCGTAATAGGGCCACCGTCCTGCGAGGCCACATCCGGGCCAAGAACACGAGCCAATGTCCTGTGATCGCTCTCGATGCCCATAATGCGCGCCGCCGTCACTCGCAGTTGGGTCGAGCTGAAATTGCGCACACCCACCAGATACGCGGCGATAAAAGCATCCTCCAAAGTGACCAGCGTGTTCAATGTGGTTTGCGCATCGGCGAACATGTTCACGGGATAGTAAAACGAGGTGAAAGGGGTGAGTTGATCGGTCACCGACTGCTCGAGCAGGTAATGTGACATTTCCTCCTGAAGCGCGCCCGCCAGATAACCTTGATCGTCTGCAGGCAGCCGGGTAAAGAACGGTGCAATGCCGATGATGTTGGAGTAAGTCGTAACCGCCAGCGCTTCGGCGATTTCCGCCGCCACCAGAATGTCGCGGTCATGCGGTTTCAATCCATGCTTTTTAGGTGTCTCTTCATCCGTACCTGTATTGGCAGACTCCCGGTCGAAAGCCGAGGCCAGAGTGACGAACCCGCCGGTGGCCACCGCAGTAGTGGCTCCTACTATCGCTGCGCGCCTAAAAAATGATCGCCTGGATACGCCTGACGGATTCTCGCCAGCTGCGCCGACGAGTTCGGTTTGCATTTCGTTATCTCTCTCATTATTTCTCGATCTGTCCATGGAATGCTCTCCTGAGATGATTTTTTAGGGAAGTTGAAAGTGTTTGAAAATCCGGGTCGTGGGCGGCCGACCTTTGTTCAACTCTCCTGTACACCCCGAGTACGAAAGTGATTGCCGCGCGGATTGCTCCCCATCAAAAATATTTAATTGAGAATGCGGGAAAGGAGACAAATACGAAACGTTGACTTGGTTGCGGCCAAGAAACTTATTTGGTGGAGCTAGTCGGGATCGAACCGACGGCCTCGTCGTTGCGAACGACGCGCTCTCCCAGCTGAGCTATAGCCCCAAACCGCGTGGGTGACTTTTTTAGATTTTAACAGCGGTTGCTTGATTTCGCCTAGACGCGGCACGTAAAGACGATGAGCAGCGAACGCGGAGGCTATAATTTAATTGTGAGTTCTCAAAAGGTAAAACAGGTAGCGTCGGCGGATTTCCCTACGCGCTGGGGGCATTTCCTGATTCACGGGTTTACGACCAGGGCTTCCGCATCGAGCGATGGCGCTAAAACAGAAGAGGCCGTGGCGCTGGTGATGGGCGAAGTGCATGCGGGATCTCCGCTGGTGCGGATTCACTCGCAGTGCCTGACTGGCGACGTATTCGGATCGCTGCGCTGCGATTGCCGACAGCAATTGGAAATGGCGCTCTCCATGATTGGCCAGGAGGGAGCCGGCGTCCTGATCTATGAACAGCAGGAGGGGCGGGGCATCGGATTAATGGCGAAACTCCAGGCTTATGCCCTGCAAGACAGCGGATTTGACACCGTGGAAGCAAACGAGCGCCTGGGCTTCAAGGCGGACCAGCGCGAGTTCGTCATGCCGGTCGAAATCTTAAAAGCACTCGACATTCAACGCGTGCGCCTGCTTTCCAACAATCCCGATAAAGTGGCGGCGCTCGAACGCGCTGGCATCCGTGTCACCGAGCGTGTGCCTTGTGAAGTCGCGCCCACCGAGCATACAGAAGATTATTTGAAGACGAAGCAGGAAAAGCTAGGGCATTTGTTCACTCGCCGAGGTCAGAATTAGAAAGCAGAACTAATTCAGGCCACGCTCACCTGACCGCAACAACTGATTTAATTCTTTTTGGTTCTTTCCCGGAAGCCCCCTGAGGGCAGCTCGCGCCAAAGCCATGTAGACTTCGCGCGCTTCGGGATGTTGTTTAAAAACTGACAAATGCTTTGCGACGGTCTCGACGTCCCCACGAACCAGGGGTCCGCTAAAAGATTTCGCTGGACCAAGGCGCAAGTAGTTAGCCAAAGTCTGCTGGATGATGGGCAGGCTTTTGCCGCGCGCATCCTCTCGTGTGAGTCCAGCGGCACCGGCGGCTTTTTCCAGCGTCACCAGGAATGCCAGAAACAGCGGTGACGCGAGTGTCGCCCATGCGTGATATGCAGCCTTGCGCAAGGCGGGCAATAAAAAGCTTTTGCCACCCAAATCGCGGACGACTTGGCGTGCGGCTCGTGCGGCTACTGCATCCCCTTCGATCGCAAAAGGCACATCTGTCAAAGATGGATGCGCTCCCGCAACGAACGTCATCAGCGGATGCACAGACGCAACCGAGATGCCTGCTCCGCGCAGAGGATCGAGTTCGCTACTGAGCAATGCTCCGCTCGAGTGAAAGGCGAAACGGACCGCTCGTTTTGAGTTCGTCCTGGCCGTCAGACGATCCGCCAAAGTCGCGGCTGCAGATAGAATTTCACGGTCGGGAACGCAGAACCACAGCAGCGTGGCGTCCAGCGCGGCGGAATTTGCGCTGACCAACTTCGCACCCAGCTTCGCAGCCAGAGAACGTGCACGCCGCCGCGATTTCGGCGAATCGCGAACCAGAATCTCAGTAATCGAATAACCGGCGTCGTGCAAAGCCACCGCTAGAAAAGTTGCCAGGCTGCCAGCTCCCACAATTGCGATGCTGAATTTTCTGGTCATTACTTTTTCCGTAATTGCTTTTCGGCTCAACGGCGCAGCATACCTTATATTGTTGTCATGGCGAAATCAGCGGGAACCAAATCAAAAGCGCGCGTCCTATCCTCTCGCGTCAGTTATCAAGGACCGGTATTCAGCGTCACTACCGATGAGGTCGAAGAACCCGGAGGCGTGCGCGCGCGACGCGACGTCATACGGCATTCGGGATCCATTGTCGTTTTGGCCGTCGACGAAGCCCAGACCGGCAGTAAGTCTGAACCGCTCATTTTGCTGGAGCGCCAATATCGGCATGCTGCGCAGTCGATGATGTGGGAACTGCCGGCCGGTCGCATCGACGACGGCGAAACCGCGCTCACGGCAGCCAAACGCGAGTTGCTGGAAGAGACTGGCTACAGCGCCCGGCAGTGGAAGAGGATTCTGCATTTCTATGTGAGCCCAGGCTTTCTTGACGAAACCATGACCATCTACCTCGCGCGTGGTCTAAAGGCTGGCGAAGCCCAGCCGGAGCCGGACGAGAAGATTACCACCAAGTTTTTGCCCATATCCGAGGCGACCGAGATGGCGCTAAATGGCCGGATTCAAGACGCTAAGACCATCGCGGGGATCTTTTGGCTGGTGCAGATGACCCGCAAAACGCGTTAGACCTTCCCGGATACATAAAGCCTCAGCAGTCCGAGAAGGCTTTTCTACACTGTCCACCCCACCCTGGCTACGTAATCGCTAGCCTTGACAGTCCTCCCTTTGAGCAGCACAATGCCTACACATTTTTTTGCGGGCCCCTGGAATTGCGCCATTTTGGGGAGATTCGCAAAAAAGAGGGGGGCGCACGTGGAACGTTTGAAAGGCACTGTCAAGTGGTTCAACAACGCCAAGGGATACGGCTTCCTCGGCCGGGATGACGGACCGGATGTATTCATTCATTACAGCTCAATTACCACCGAAGGCTACAAAAGCCTGCAGGAGGGTGACAAGGTGGAGTTTGAGATCGTCCAAGGACAAAAGGGTCCCCAAGCGGCCAATGTAAGTAAGATTTCTTGACCCCTGGTCATCATTTCTAGGAAGTCTCGGACCGATATGTCTGACCCTTTGAGGCCAACGCTAGCTGTGTACCCCGTCCCCAAGTCCCAAGCCCAAGCCCCCGTCCCCAGGGTTGCTTCGCCCCCCATGAAGAGGGATGTTCGCCGTCCTGTAAACCCTGAACTAAATCTTGTCAAATGACCGATATGTGGTAGCATGGGTAACCTCGCGATTGGTTACTATCGGTCGCACTAGATTCTGGACGCCAGTCTCTCCAAGAAGGTTTTCCTTTCGTGGTGAGCTTTGCCCCCGTCGATTCAGAATCAAAGTGCTTGATAGTTGATGGCGATGTTTCAGGGCGAATTGTTGGAAGAGCAAAACTTCGGAGGGTAATTCTTATGAGGCGACTGATAGTTCTGGCGTTACTGGCATTGGCTTTGCCGATTGCCGCTATGGCGGATGGTATTGATATCACCAACACCGGCGGGTCGATTACCGCTTCTGATGCGGGCATATCTTCGGTCGGATCGGCGCTCACACAGTGGAACGGCATCGTCGCTGCTCAGGGACACTCCTTAGGCAAGGTTAGCTTCACCACCGGTGCTCTAACCAGCGGCTCCGTCGCAGCGGGTGGAACATTTTCGGCCACAGGTTCGTCCTTTAACGTAATCGGCATCGGACAATGGGCAAAGCAATTGACCGGACAATCCAAGAATCCCGTCACCCTTTTCAGCGGCAGTTTCGTCGGCCCTATCGACTGGACGCTGGCGAGCAAGTCCGGCGTAAAGCTGACCTACACGCTTAGCGGCACCATCACCGGCATGCTGTACGACGGCCGGGTTGTGACCGGAACCACCACCCAGACGATCTACTCGACGAACGGACAGATCTCCGAAGGTATTGGGCACATCCGCGTGGGCAACACGCAATTCCCCGTACCGGAGCCTGGAACGTTCGGTCTTCTCGGAACCGGTCTGCTGGGTATGGCTGGAATGTTCCGTCGCAAGCTGATGGGCGTTTAATTTAAATCAAGATTTAAAGAGTTACCCCGATAGTCACTCAAGGCCCCGCTACCAGGCGGGGCCTTTGATTTGTTGAGAGACCAACGCAAAAAGAGCTTTTCACTTTCGTGCGATGACGCTCCGGAAACAACATCCAATCGAAGAAGTACAGAATAGAATTAGGGGCAGTCAGTTCTTGGCTGCAAGGGGCTCAGGACTTTGTCGAGACTTCGCCTTTTCTCTTTTTCATTCTCTCTGCTCACAACGGTTGCGCTGGCGTTCTCGTCACCGGCATCGACCTCCGCGCGAGACCATCGCCCAGAACCTTGCCCCGCGATGTCGAGTGCTTCTGCCCTGAATTCAATTGAGTCGCCCAAAGAGTTAATTAGTCGAAATGGGAAGTTAGAGGTCAGCCTACGCCTGCGTAATTCCGTCGACTCCGCTGGCCACATGCAGTACTGCTACCTGGACGAAAATGGCGATCGATCACCAACTCTGCGGCTTCGGCCCGGCGACCTGTTGCTTTTGAAATTCAAGAACGAACTCTCCACCTCCGCAATCGAGAAGCCGCGAGTAGCGCGCTCAAGTTGCGGTTCCGGAGCCATTCCTGCCGCCATGGAAATGGACGTCACCAACCTGCATTTCCACGGCCTCAGTGTCTCTCCGTCTTGCCATTCCGACGATTCGTTGCATACCTCGATTCTGCCGTCGTCCAAGGCTTTTGAGTACCGCGTGCGCATTCCCAGGAATCAACCTCCCGGACTGTATTGGTACCATCCTCATCTCCATGGAAATAGCGAAGAGCAGGTACTTGGCGGAGCCTCAGGTGCCCTCATCATCGAGGGAATTGCAGCTGCGAATCCATCTGTCGCCGGCCTTCCTGAGAGAATTTTCGTCATTCGTGATGAGAGGTTACGTAATCAAAAGCCGTCAGCGACAGTCTCAGCCTCGGTCCGCGATTCTTCCCTTCCCGCCAAAGACCTTTCCATCAATTTCATACCAGTTTCGTATCCTGAATACAGGGTTGCCAGCATCAAGACGCGGCCGCTCACGCGGGAACTCTGGCGTGTGCTGAACGCCTCCGCCGATACTTATGTGAATTTGGGCGTTCTCTTTAACGGAGAGTGGCAAGCATCGGGCTTGACCGCCAAGCACGGGAGTTGGCAACAGCTGGGTCTGGTCGCAATCGATGGAGTGCCGTTCTCTGAGGCAAGCCCATCGGCCGAAAAAATCGTTTGGAAAACCGGAATTCTCATTCCACCCGGCGGTCGCGCGGAATTCATTTTCCAAACTCCTCCCGAGGGGATCAAGGCAGAGCTACTCACTCTTGGCGCTGACACCAATCCGCCTCCGGACGAAGACACCGATATTGCTGCTCCTCATCCTGGGCCATCTACTGTCGGCATCGTTCGCGAGACGATTCCCGACGCGATCCCCGATAATGACGACAATACTCCGCCACGGCCATTGGCCAGAATCGTCTCTTCGCTTTCTGCGGTTGAGCCTTCGAGCCTGAATGAAGCATCACAGGTTGCGAGCCGAAGCCAAACTCCGCCCCTGGCAACCATTCCACCAGTCCGTCAACGAACTCTCTATTTTTCAGAGAAAGTGATGGATCCTAAGCACCCTGACACGTCCACGGTTTTTTACATCACCGAAGAGGGACACATTCCGAAGGCGTTCGATCCTTCTGCCATCGCTCCCGACATCATCGTTCACCAGGGCGATGTCGAGGATTGGACCATTGAGAATCGGTCAACCGAGTCGCATGACTTCCACATCCACCAGACACATTTCTTACTGCTCGAGCGCGACAGCGAACCAGTTGCTGAAAGTTATCTTCTCGATACGGTGGATGTGCCTTATTGGGATGGCAAATCTACGACGTTCCCAAGTGTGAAACTGCGCATGGATTTCCGCGATCCCAATATCGTCGGGACCTTCCCTTATCACTGCCATATTCTGCAGCACGTCGACGGAGGCATGATGGGCGTAATCGAGGTGAGGCCGAAGGCCGGTCGCTGACCGAGTCGCTGATCGTTAGTCGGTATTCGTTCGTCCCTGCGCTTTGCGAAGTCAGGACGCGGGCGAAGCCGCTCGCGTCCTGACCTGCAATTATCTAGTGCGCTTTTTCCGCGAGTTGAGCAACCGAGTACTCGGTGTAGACGACACTCTTCAACCCAGTGGAACTCGCCGTAACGGTAATCGTGGCAACCGCCTCGGGCAAGAGCAACGTGGTGCTCGCCAAACCATCGGCGCCAGTAACCGCCGAAGCTGGATTCGGAACCGCCCCTTTGGTGGCTGTGAAATTAATGGTGACACCTGGGACCGGATTACCATAAACGTCCAACGCTTCGCCGACGATGGGGTTGGCGAGTTGCGTACCCTCCGTGCCAGTCTGTTTATTTCCGTGAGCAGGATAAAGCTTTATGGCAGCGGCAGCAGTAGCCGTCTCCGTGGCTATCGCATTGCCCAGGCCAGTACCAGAAATCGTCAGCGAGTAAATGCCAGCTGTTTCCGGAACGGTATAGATCGTCGAGGCATCGCCCTTCGAGTCGGTAGTGGTCGAGGCGGGGTTGAAAGAGCCGCAGGTTTTGCCGCTTTTCTTGCAGCCATCGTCGAACGTTATCGTAGCGCCCGCGATCGCCTTTCCAGTATACGGGTTCGCCGCCCGCACCTGAATCGGAGCCGGCAGCGCCGTGCCCGCCGCAGCAGACTGGTTATTGCCTCCCGTTATTACGGCAACTGGCAGCAGTCCGAAGCCTTCGAGACTGTCCCGAGTCGCCACATAAACCTTGCCGTTGGTGACGGTCTGAGTTACAAAGCTCGCCACCGGCGGAAGCGCATCACGTTTGTCTTTGGCTTGAGCCGAGGTATAAAGCAATTGCAATGAGACTGCGTCAAAAGCGACAAGTTCCGGGTGCGTCGAATTGCCCGGACCGCTCAACACCCAGAGGACGCCATCGCTGTTGCCATTGGCTGAAATAGCCGGGGAGTGAGCACTGGATAGTCCAGGCGACGGAAGAGGATCGCCGAGCACTCCGCCAGCCACCGGATACACCGTCGGCGTTTGGCCGTCGGGCGCGAAATATACCGCGTTATCCCAATACGCCGGAGAACTAAACAGAATGTTAGCGGTGCTATCGGTCTGCTCGCCCGCAATCAACGGGAACTCCTGCAGAGCGCCAGCATCGTTGACCGAGTACATTCCCATATTGTCACGATTCAGAACATAGACGAATCCCTGCTTGCCTGAGGCCACCAATATGTGGGGATTCGGTCCCGTCTGATCAGGGAGAACGAGTACTCCAGTGGAACTCAAATCAAGGTCGTTTTGATTGAGAAAGGCCACCGTATATGGCGTGAAATAATCGAGTACTTCGAGACTGGGCGAGAGTTTAACGATAGTGTTGCAGTACGTCTGTCCGCCTTCAGGAACGTCATAGTCGTTGACTCCTGACTCCGCATCCTCCACATAAATATTGCCCGATTCATCGGCCGCGATGCCGGTGCCGGTTTGCCAGATGGAAACCAACCCATGATCCGGCGAAGTGTTGAAAACTCCCACTTGCTTCAAGCTGTTTTCGTCATAGCCCAGAACCCACCCTACGTCTTTGTCATTGCAGCCATTCGAGCCAAATGCCATGTAAACCGTGCCGTTCACCAGTAAGAGGCCGGGACGGTTCTTTTCGTAATGGCTGTCGAAGACCATAACGGTGCCCTTCTTACTGGTGCTCTGCGCGGCGATCAGAACCGGACTGCCCGCTTTATCTTTGCCGGTGGTGATGTCGAGGGCGTGAAGATTAAGTTCGACGACGCCGTTGACGACGGTCTTCGCCACCAAATAGATGGTTTTCTTGGTGGCATCTATCACAGGAGTTCCGGGAATGCCTTCCTGGATGAAACCTCCGCCGGCACCGCACGGCAGAGTGTGATCTTTCAGTTGCGCGGTAGTGATCCCCTGAGCAGGGTCGGTGAAATTGACCGTCCAGAGCTGAGCGCCATTGTCAGCGTCAAACGCGTAAACCGAATCCGCCTGCGTAACTACATAGACAACGTTGTGTGTGCCCTGACCGGGAATTTTCACCTTGGGCACATAAAGAGGCTGAGCCAATACCACATAGTCGACTGGGGAACTGAACAGATGGCCGAAACTGTTCTCATTCACGTTGGCGGGCGTAAGCAAAGTTTCGTTCGTGTTCGCGCCGTCGCGAGCGTTATCTCCCTTACTGGTAGTAAAAGGCAGTTGAGCGAATGAGGACGATAGCAAAGCAATGCAGACAACGAACAACGTCACGCAAAAAGTGCGGGAAGAGAACCTCGATTGATTTACAGGCCGGGAATGCGCACCGGAGCAGACAGCTCCATTGTGATGTAAACGAGAAAAGAGCATCGCCTTTGTTCCTCCAAAAATAGAACTGCCAGAATTCAATTTGCTAAGTGGCGTTTTTAACTCTGCGGGAGGAGTCTGTTGTGAAACAGGAAGACTCCCTGAACGCTAACAATTACGAAGTTTATACACTTCGAGGGACATAATCTCAAGTGCGCAGAAAATTGCAAGATTTGCGCTTTTTTATTCTGCTCGTTGGACAGCGGAAAAGAACAATATCGATTGCGGCACCAATTGCACTACCGGAAAATAAAACTCAGTAGGTCCCTGGCACCAGCGAAACTCCATCCGCACCCTTAACTACTATATTTTGTGTGATGGTATTGGTCGGGATGTTGTACACCGCCGCCGTCCAGATGGCGCCGATGTAGAGATTTCCCTTGCCGTCCGACTTGATGCCATCCGGCGCGGAGCCCGTTTTCTTAAGGGCAGGCGTCAAGAACAACGAGAACTCAGATCCCAATCCCGCTGCCGTCACCGGAATCTGCAGCAAACCAACTCCGGTGGTGCCATCGTGAGTCGCCCACAAGCTATTCGTATAGCTGTCGTAGGTCAATCCATCTCCGCCATTGATGCCGTGATGCGGCTCAAGGACGAGCGTATTGACCACCGCTCCGGTATTCGGATTGATCTGCACGATTGTGTTGTGATCCGCTACGGCATAGAGGTTCCCATAAGCGTCATACGTAATGCCATCGCACGTCTTGAGTTTCTTCGCCAACACAGTCGTTGTCCCAGCCGCAAAGTTGAAGCGGACGATCTCGCCCGGAGAATAAATCGCGATCAACATTGTCAGCCCGCCGGGTTCAATCGCCAGATCGCGAGCGAGTTTCAAACCGCTTACCAATGTGGAATTTTGTTTGGCGACCGGATCATACAGGTTGACCGTTCCGAGCGACGGCACCGTGTAAATCAGTTGGCCCGCCGAGTTTACCGTCAAGTCATCGAGGTCGGACGACAACTGCAATAGGGTCGTGAGCTGCGGGGGGGTAGTTTCCAAATTGAGCAACTGAAGGCTCTTCTGTGGCTCGTTCGAGATGTAAAGCTGTTGGGCAAACGATGAAACCGTCAGCAGAGCGAATGTCACCCCAAGGCCTATTCCGCGCAGTGCTTTCATATATGGATTCCTAACTGATTATTAAACAACTGATGGTGACCCAACGTGCTCAGTATATCAGGGCAACATCGAACTTCCGCATAGCCAAATCGTGCTATTACGAGCGTCATTCTTAGGTGGTGACGCTGTGCAACTCCTTGCGCCAGTGGGCAATAATTTACCTAGTCCGACGGCGGTGTGATTTGCCGGAGAACATGTTGTTCGCCTATCTAATGGCCCTTTTCCTGTACTGCCCCTCACCGGAAAAGCCGTGGTACGCTTCTAAGGGGTTGAAAAGGCATCAGCGCCCCTAAAGTGTTGTGATATACCAATCTGCCTTTTCCGAAGCTAGGGCGCAAGGGAATCTCCAGTGAGAGTGTTGTGGGTCAAGGCCAGTAAACTTCTTCCGGTCGATACTGGCGGCAAAATTCGCTCTTTTAACATCCTGCGGCGGCTGGCCGAAAGCCACGAACTCACCTTGATTTCTTATTATGGCGGACCGCGCGACCTGGATTACGAAGCGGCGCTTCCTCGGCAATTTCCGCGTTCTCATGTCGTCTATACCGCAGTGCCAGATTCCGAGGGGTTTCGCGGCATTTTGGATTATGCGTGGCGGGTGCCGCGATTGACGCCATACTCCATTTCCAAGTACAC
>Ga0070764_10001182_pt1 | contig 11212 bp, 12 predicted proteins | sample HubBroMetageWRM4_FD_67287 | JGI IMG/M metagenome (GOLD analysis project Ga0070764, IMG submission 67287) | Warmed soil microbial communities from the Hubbard Brook experimental Forest, New Hampshire - Hubbard Brook CCASE Soil Metagenome WRM 4 | ecosystem: Environmental > Terrestrial > Soil >... | reverse complement strand
CGCCGGATTCACCGTCGGCCAGCCGCACGAGATTCCCGGCCTGGTGGCGGGGCACATCGAGGCCGGTGCGGACGAGGTGATCTTCAGTTTCGCCTTCGCCGACACCGACGGCATTGCCGCGGTGGCGCAGGCCTTCGGCCTGAGCGCGGGGTAGCGCCCAGGCCGGTGGCATCGGCCTGGCCGAGCGCCAGCGGCGCCGGATCGGACGGCCGCGCAAGCGCCCGCCTGGACGCTGGCAGTCTCCGGCCGCCTTACGGGCTCAGAGGAGGCTGTCTACCTGGTGGACGTCGCCGCATGAGACGTGCAGGGCGGCGTGATGCTTGCGGATCGCTTCCTCATCGGGACCCTCGAGGAGGCAGTAAACCTTGCCGTCCGGATTGTGGTACAGCTCCAGCTGGCGGACGCCGAACTCGTCGGCGGCGCCATCTCGCGTCCCCTGCGCTATCTGCTCGATGGCTTCCCGTGGAAGCTGCAGGTCATCGTGATAGTCCATGAATTTGGGCATTACGTCCCCTCCTAGTCAGGCTTCACGTCGCCACACTGCCCGAGCGCCGAGCGCTTTGTCCAGAGAAGACCAGGCGGAGTCCGTGCCGGAGCACCGCTATCCCGTACCGTTTGGGGCATGGACCCCGCCGCGCCGACCATTCACGACGAGATTGCTCAAGGGCTCAAGGACCATCCGGCCAAGAAGGGGATCCGCTTCAACGCCATCGTCACCGTGATCGAGATAGGCGGCAGCATCGCGCTGTTCCATCTCGCCCGGGCGATGGGCGCAAGCGACGTGGTCAGCTATCTGGTCGGCAGTATCGGCCCGGTCACGGGCGGCCTGATTATCTGGATCAGGGCTCGCAAGTTCAGTGGCGCCTCGGCGGCGATCTTCGCCTTTACCGCCGTATCGGCGATCATCGCCCTGCTCGGCAGCACGGACCCCAAGGTGCTGCTCTACAAGGACTGTGCGGCCACCGCCTTGGTGGGCCTGATCTTCCTGGGCTCCTGTGTGCTGGCTCGCAAGCCCGTGGTGTTCTACATGGCGCAGCGGTACGGCACCGACGGCACCCACGACGGCATGGCGGTATTCGACAAGATGTGGGACAACTACCAGGACTTCCGCACGGGGATGTACGTCAGCGGCTACATGTGGGCGGCCGTGTTCCTCATTCAGGCCGCCGTCACGGCACTCATCATCCGTCAGACCAGCTACTCGGTGGCCTACAACTACGATCAGATCCTGCCGCTGGTGGCGACGGCACTGGGCATCCTCGGATCGGTGGTGATCGCCCGCTACTACGCCAAGAAGGGCAGAGCCCGCGGGGCCGCGGCCCAGGCTGCAGGCGAAGCCGAAGCCGCAGCCGCAGCCGCAGCCGCGACCGAATCCGGACGCCAGTAGCCGCGCTGGCCGGCTCGCCAGAACCAGGCGTTTCACCCGTCACGTAGGCTCAAGCCGATGACGAACGGAACGGATCGGAGCCGCGAGGCTCTGGCGTTCCTTGACGCCCGGCAGCACACGGCGCCGCAGGTGGTCAGCGCCTGCGAGGGCTGGACCGCGCATGAGGTGACCGCGCACCTGACCGGCATCACCGCCGAGATCACCAGGCACCTGGATCCGTACCTGGCCGGCGATCCTGTCCCGGAGACCCGCTCGTTCGAGGAACGCGAGGCCCCGTTTCAGGAGCTCCCTGATGAAGCCCTGTGCCAGCGGCTGGATACAGAGGAGAGCCAGGCGCGCGCACTGCTGGACCAGGTACTCGCGGCCGAGCCCGATGCGGTCATCTCGTGGACGGGCCGGCAGATGACGGTGGCGAAATTCTGGCCGCACCTGCGCAATGAGTTCGCTATCCACCGGTGGGACATCGCCGGTGATGACGACGTCAGCATCGAGCTGCTGAGTCAGCCGGACCTGACCGAGCACGCGGTGAGCGTGCTCGGCGAGATCCTGACGCGCCGTGGCCGCTCGCGTGACCCGGCGCCGGACGAGGACTTCACCGTCAGCCTGCGCTCGGGGACGGATACCGACGTACGGCTCGTCGTCCGGAGCGGCCAGGCCGCGCTGGAGCTGGCTGCCACCGCGCTCGACGAGCCCTACGTGGACCTCACCGCCGCCGCTCGCACGCTGGTGATCTGGGGTCGCCGCCCCGACCGGCGCGGATTCTTCCGCAGCGGCATCGGCCCGGCCGCGCTGTCCCGGCTTCAGATGCTGCTGTCCGGATACTGAGCCGCCATGACCGGGTACCGTGCCGCCGCCCGGACCTGGCGGCTGCGAGCTCACCCTGGCCGGCCCGCCAGCCTCATTTGCCCGGTAATGCGGGGTGTGCCACCATCGGAGCCGTGTCCGGCCGGACTCTCCGGCCGATGCTCAGGCGGAAGGTGGCTGCTGTGATCAGGACGTCGGCTCGTACAGCCTGGGTACTCGCGCTGCTGGCGATGACGGGAGCACTGGCCGGAGTCTCGGCCGCAGCGGCAGCAGCCGGCCCGGCCCGCCCTGCTGTTCCGGCCGGATCCTTCACGACCGCCGGCGCCCTGATCGACGTGGCCGCCACCTCCGCCGGGAATGCCTGGGCGGTCGGGCGGAGCGGGAGCGTCTGCCGCCCCCGTCCGCTGATCGTGCACTGGACCGGCGCCGCCTGGAAGCGGGTGGCCAGCCCGAGGTCCGGCAGCGGCGACCTGGCCGGGATAGCCATGACGTCGGCGCGCAGCGGCTGGGCGGTCGGCTCGACTGGCCTGGCCGCCGCGCGAACCCTGATCCTGCGCTGGAACGGCATCTCGTGGCAGCAGGTGCCCAGTCCGAAGCCCGATGGGTACCTGCTTGACGTGGCCGCGACCTCGGCGCGCAGCGCGTGGGCGGTCGGCGAGACAAGCCAGGGCAAGACCCTGATCCTGCGCTGGAACGGCACCTCGTGGCAGCAGGTGCGCAGCCCGAACCCGGCCGGATTCGACCTGCTCGACGGCGTGGCCGCGACCTCGGCCCGCAACGCCTGGGCGGTCGGCCTGGCGGGCAAGCGGACCCTGATCCTGCACTGGAATGGGGCCGTCTGGCGGCGCGTGCCCAGCCCGAGCCCGGCCCGCGGCGGCAGCCTCTTCCGGGTCACCGCGACGTCGGCGCGCAATGCGTGGGCGACTGGCCAGGCGGGCAGTCTCACCAGCAGGACGCCAGGAACGTTGATCCTGCGCTGGAACGGCACCGGGTGGAAGCGGGCGGCCAGTCCGGTCCGGGGCTTGAGCGCCCTGGGCGGCGTAGCCGCGACCTCCGCCCGCAGTGCCTGGGCAGTCGGCCTGTCCGGCCCGGCCCAGTCCGTTGCCTGCGGCTACGCCGGCGACCGTCCCGCGACGACGGCCAGGGCCGGCTCGGCGGTCATCATCCTGCGCTGGAACGGCACGTCCTGGAGGCAGCTGCCCGCCCCTGGCCTCCCGGCCGGCGCCGGCCTGATCGGCGTGGCTGCCACTTCCCGGCGCAGCGCGTGGGCGGTTGGGCTGACCGGCACGCTCAGGACCGAGCGAACCCTCATCATGCACTGGAACGGCCGCACCTGGAGCTGACCGGCCTCGTACGCTGACGGGGGTGAGCACGTTTCTGCAGCTGGCGACGGGGGTGATAGCGGATGCCCGAGTACCGCGCCTCGTTCGACGCCGTCATCACGTTCAGTAACGGCGGTGACCTGACCGCGCACGGCTTCCGGGTGGACGTCCCCTCGGCTGAGATCGGCGAAGCCGACATCGCCGCCCTGTTCGTCGCCTCGCTGGGCCTGCTCATGACGGACACAGTCGAGCTCCGCAACGTCGAGGTCTTCGCCGAGCCGCACAAGGGCACCAGGGGAGGGCCGTCAGACCACCACCGCCCGGGCGGATTGCCCGCAGGCCGACGGCTGGTAGAGCTCAGCCACGTCATCCGGGCCGGCCTGGTCACCTACCCCGGCCTTCCCGGCCCGGTCATCAGGCCGTACCTGACCAGGCTGGCGTCGCGCGAGCATTACGCCGGCGGCACCGAGTTCGCTATCGATGAGCTCACGCTGATCGGCAACACCTCGACCTACCTGGACGCGCCCTACCACCGGTATCCGGACGGCGCGGACCTCAGCTCAGTCTCGCTGGCCCGGACCGTCGACCTGCCGGCGGTGGTGGTCAGGGTGACCGGCGCGCAGCAGCCCGGCATCGACGTCGGCGCACTGGCCGCGCTGGACGTCCGCGGCGCGGCGGTGCTGCTGCACACCGGCGACGACGCCAGGTTCGGCACGCCCGCCTACGCCGAGGACAGGCACTTCCTCACCAGGGCCGGCGCCGGCTGGCTGGCCGCCCATGGCGCGGTACTGGTCGGCATCGACGCGCTCAACATCGACGACGTCGATGACGGCAGCAGGCCGGCGCACACGCTGCTGCTGGCCGCGGGCATCCCGGTGGTCGAGCACCTGACCGGCCTGGATCAGCTGCCGCCGACCGGGGCGCAGTTCACGGCCGTGCCGCTGCGCATCGAAGGATTCGGCACCATCCCCGTTCGCGCTTTCGCCCGCCTGCCTGAGTAACGGCTGCGGACCGGTCGCCGTCCGGCAGCCCGGCGACCTGCACCATGACCGACTAGGTCGTCTTGCCGTGCACCCGGCCGGAGTACGGGCCGGCCCCGATGGCGCTGACGGCGCGGGCCGCGAAGTAGAACGTGGTGCTCGCGGCGAGATGGGTCACCGTGATGCTGCGCGCGCGGCCGGAGATGGTCAGTGTCCTGACCGCTTCCAGCAGGCACCCGCTGTGGTGCGGCTTGCAGCGAGAGACCGCCAGGTCATAGCTCTTCACCGCGTCGCCGCCGGTGCTGGCGGGCGGGCTGATGCGCAGCGTGACCGACGAGCGCGTCCGGCCGGCGATATTCAGTCCGGGCGCAGACGGCGCGGTCCGCAGCCGGAACACCGCGATCGCCCCGTCCACGCCTCCGACGCCGCCCGGCTGGCTCTTCGCCGGGTCGGTGGTGAACCCCGCGGCCACGCACTCCGTCTGGACGGGGCAGCTGACCGCCTGCAGGTAGCCGCCGTCGGTCAGGTCATGCGCGGTCCGGGGCCGGCCCGCCGCGGTCACCAGGTCAGTCAGCCAGCTGGCGCCGTCCTCGGCGCCGACGGCCAGGTAATACGACGGGTTCAGCTCCGCGATGCCCAGCATCAGCTGTGACCCGCCGACCTGGACCGGAGTGCCGCTGCTGACCTGGTTCAGCCGCTCGACCCAGCCCGAGGTGGCCGGGAAGGCCGCATCGTTAATCTCAGCGGCGCCGCAGGCGGAGAATGACGGGCAGGCCAGGCCATCGATGCCGGAGATGTCGGCCTGGGCGAAGGGACCCTTGATGTCGCCGCGGCCCTTGCCGCTGACGACGATGTAGGCCTCGGCGCCGAGTGCGGTCGCGGTCGAGCCGCCGACGTAGCACACTGGGCCGCGCGGGCAGGAAACCGAGCTGGCATAGCCAAGCGCGTCGTTGTCGACCACGTCGACCTTCGGCGAGCCGCGCAGCGTCAGGCCGCCGAAGATGCCGATCGGCTGCTCCGCCTTGGTGGACGTGATGTAGGTGGCGTCACCGACGACCTCGCAGGTCCGTCCCCGGCAGGTGGCGCCGGTGAAGTCGGCGGTGACATTGCTGGTGGCGGTCGACTGCGGGAGCAGCGACAGCTTTCTGCCCTGCAGCAGCCAGACCACTGCCTGGGCTGCAGTCTTGCCAGTCGCTGGCTCCGACCCGGCGATGATGCACTCGGAGGTCGAGACGCACGCCGCGGCGCGGAACACCGAGCCGGCGTCCGAGGAAAGCACTGGCTTTCCCGGCACGCCATTCTTGATCGGGACGGCGACGCCGCCGGTGAAACTGCCGTCGCCATATCCCACCGCGACGCAGTACCTCACCGAGAAGCAGCCGACCCCGAGCAGCTCATAGGCATAAGGCTCATGCGTCACCTTGGGCCCGAGTACCTCCGGAACGCCGCCCCCGGCGGCGGCGCGGCCGGGGGTGGCGGCGGATCCGGCGGCATAGCTGACCGCCTGCGAAGCGAGGAGCAGCACCAGTCCGGCGGCTGCGGCCAGGACGGCGCTACCCGGCCGGTGCCATCGGGACGTGCTCATGCGGGGAGGGCGAGCAGCATTGGCGCACTCTTTCGATGAGGCCCGCGGTCGCGGTGCGCAGATGCAGCTGACCTTATTCGCGGCGGGGTCAGCTGACAAGACGGGCCACAGCGTCAATAAGCGGCTTGTTACCCCTTCTGCAGCGCGGCCTGCATGCCGGGGTAGATCTGGAGCAGCTGATCCAGGCCGGTGATCTTCAGGGCCCGCAGCACGGCGGGTGACTCGATCGCCAGCCTGAGCTCGGCGCCCGCTTCCATCGCCCGGTCGTGGGCCAGTACGAGCTGTCGCATGCCCTGGGAATCGCAGAATGCGGTGCGCGTCATGTCCGCGATCACCACGGCCACTCCAGGCCGGATAGCGGCCCGTAGCCCATCTCCGCAGCTGGCAGCGTTGGTGATGTCGATCTCTTCGGGAAGGGCGACGATCTCCGGCACGACCAGTGCTCGATATTGAGCGGTTATGTCAGGAATATCTACGGTGTTCGCCGTCTCATCCGGAACGCCGATTTCCACCATGAGCCTCCGGCCGGGAATCTGGAGCCGCGTTGAGTCCGAGCCTACGACACAATCGCGCAGTAGCGCGATGACCAGGGATGATCGGCTCGCTCGCTCAGCGTAGCCGGGCCGCGAGCTCGCGCAGCGGCACCTCATACGCTTCGGCGAAGGTCGGAAACGCGTGCACGACCTGCGCCAGGACGGCGATGGGCAGGCGGGCGTGGATGGCGAGAGCGGCCTCGGAGATCCAGTCATCCGCCCGCGGCGCGATGGCGGCCGCGCCCACCAGAACGCCGCTGGCCCGGTCAGCGGTCAGGACCAGCAGGCCGGCGGCGGCGCCGTCGGTCGCTGCCCGGGCCGTGTGCCCCACGTCTTTCGACGCGGTCAGCACGTCGATCCCGGCCTCGCGGGCCTTGCTCTCCGCCAGGCCGACGCTGGCCAGCGGCGGCTCGGTGTAGACGACGCGCGGGATGGCCCGGTAGTCGGCGGTCTGGCTGCCGCCGAGCAGGTTGCCGGTGACGATCCGGGCCTGGTAGTTCGCGCCGTGCGTGTACGGCGCGATCCCGGTGACGTCGCCCGCGGCCCACAGGTGGGCCTGGCCCTGCACGCGGCAGTGGCCGTCGACCTTGAGTGCGCCCGAGTCGGCGGGCGTGACCCCGACGGCATCCAGCCCGATGTCCTTGGTGGCGGGAGCCCGGCCCGCGGCGATGATGACCCGGTCGGCCTGGACCGTGCCGCCGTCCGACAGCGCTGCGCGCGCTGCGCCGGCGGCCGTGGTATCCATGCTGGTCACGCTGACGCCCAGCCGGATCGTGACGCCGCTATCGCGCAGAACCGCGGCCAGGCCGGCCGCGATGGCGGCATCCTCGCCGCCGACGAGCTGCCCGGCCGACTCCACCAGGGTGACCGCGGTCCCGAAGGCCGCATAGGCCTGGGCCAGCTCGCAGCCGACCGCGCCGCCGCCCAGGATGAGCAGTGACGCGGGGCGCTCCGGGGAGGACAGCGCCTGGTCGCTGGTCCAGGTGGGTGCGGCGTCGAGCCCGTCGATCGGCGGGATGACGGGCCGCGAGCCGGTGGCCACGACAAGATCGCGGTAACTCAGCTCGTCCGGTCCGACCCCGATCAGGCCCGGCCCGATGATCCGGCCCGTACCGCGGACCAGCGTGACGCCGCGACCGGTGATCTCCCGTGCCTTGGCGCTATCGTCGCGGTGAGCAGACAGCTCGTCCCGCCGCAGCACGGCGGCCCGAAATGCCAGCAGGTCATCGTCGAGGGATGGCGGCACCGACGCGCCGCCTAGCTCGGCGAGCCGCCGGGCCTCGTTACGGGCGTGGGCGCTGCGCAGTATCGCCTTGCTCGGAATGCACGCGACGAAGGGGCACTCGCCGCCGACTCGGTGCGCCTCGATCAGGGCGACCGTCTTTCCCTGGTCCGCCATGCCGCCCGCAACCCATTCGCCAGCTGACCCGGCGCCGAGTACGACGACATCAAATGCCTGCATCGTCAGAGGCTACCGGGACCCGGCCCGCCCGCTGCCTGCTGAGCGGGCACGGCCAGCAGAGCCTGCGGTGCCGGCGGCTGCAGGCGCTCCAGGGCAGCCAGCGGGACGGTGCGCACCCGGAGCCGGGTGAAGACCGGGGCCCTGGCTACCAGAATGACGCCCGCCACCATGGCGGCTATCCCGGCCGCCTGCACGGCCAGCAGCAGCGTGGTGACGTGCACCGCGTCGCCGAGCACGAGTACCCCGAGCAGCATGCCGGCGGCCGGCTCGGCCGCGGTGATGGCGGGCAGCGAGGAGTGCAGCGGGGCGGCGCTGAATGCGTTCTGCATCAGCCACAGGCCGACGAGGCTGGCCGCCACAGTCGCGTAACCGGGCCAGGTCGTCAGCAGGCCGAGTGGGTGGTGACCATCCAGGATCTCGACGCTCTGCCGGGTCAGCGCGTCCGCGATGCCCAGAACCAGGCCGCTGGCAGTCCCGGTGAGCGCGGCCCGGCGGCGGCCCTCCCGGTTCCGCCCGAGCAGGACCAGGACGGCCGCGATGATCGCGACGGCGCCGGCCGCGGGCCAGTGCGACACCGAGCCGAATGACTCCGCGGCCGCGCGGACCGACCTGGTCGCGGACAGCGCGCCAACACCGGCCGTGAGCAGGATGGCACCGACGATCTCGGTTCTGCGCAGGGCCTGGCCGGAGAGGGGCACCGCCAGCAGCAAGGCGAAGATGAGGCTGGTGGTCAGGAGCGGCTCGCTCACGGTCAGGTCCAGGTGGCCGAGCGTCCAGGCTGACAGGAGGTCTCCGGCTATCAGCGCCGCGGTGCCGGCCAGCCACCTGCGGTTACGGGCGAGCCTGGCGATCAGGCCGAGCTCGGGGAACCTGGCCGGACGGACCCGCTCGGCGGCATGCTGCTGGAGCACAAACCCGAAGCCGCACAGCATCGCGGCGATGAGCGTGACCGCGAGGTAGACCGAGTTCACCATCCCCCCTCCGGCCAGCCTGCCTGGCGCTAGGCCCCTGGTTCTGCGAACTGCCCGGCCCAGCTGATCATGCGGTCAAGGTCGGCAGGTAAAGCCAGCGGTAGCGGTGAGGTGCCCGGCACCGAGCGGCTCAAACCGTCCGCGACGGGCTACTGGGACGTAGCGTACCCGGATACCAGGCCGCAGCCCCTGGCATCGGCCAGGGCCGCGAGCCAGGAGCCCGGCGGGCGGTCGCCGCGCGCGATCAGAACTGGTGGGCGGTGTGGCTGTCGGTGGCGCCGCGGCTGAACGCGAGCACCTGAGTCGGCCTGACCGAGAAGACCAGGACGGGCGGCATTTCCTCGTTCCCGGCGTGCCGGAAGCACCCGTCCCGCGCCACGAACTTGAACCGTCCGTCCCACCTGGTGGCCCACACCTCGGCCAGCACCCGGAGCGCGTCATCGTCGGTGATCCGGGCGGCCTCGCCGTGCACGACCACATCCAGCCCGCCGTCCCAGTGATTGCAGCCGGTCGTCAGCACCACGCGCGCGTTGGCCCGCAGGTTGACGGCCTTCTGCTGGCTGGCGCCGGTGTCGAAGTACAGGGTCCCGTCGCGCCATACGGCCGCGCACGGCGTGACGTGCGGCCGCCCGTCGGCCCGGACCGTCGAGATCCAGTAGACCTGAGCCGCCTCGAGCACCCGGCAGGTCTCATCCCATCCGGTCGCGACCGCATCGGGTGCGCTGTACCGGGGATCCAGGGTCGTAACCGGTGTCGTCATCGACGACCTCCGTTCGCATCGCGGCCGACGTAGGTATGCGCAAAGTGACCCCGGCGGCGCCATGGCCAGTGCCGCGACGTTTGAGGCCTGACGCCAGGGTAACTAGGCGCCACGGCTTCGGAATTGGAGATGTAATGATCATCCTCGGCGTCATACTTCTTATCATCGGGCTCGTCGCCAAGATCGCGATCGCGTGGACGATCGGGATCATCTTGCTGGCGGTCGGCCTCATCCTCGCGCTTCTCGGCTCTGCTGGCCGGATGGTCGGCGGGCGCAGGCACTACTGGTAGATAATGCGACTCTGCCCGGCAGCGGCTGCTGCCGGGCAGAGGGCTGCTGCCGGGCAGAACGCTGATACCGGTCTGCGGCGGCCCCGAGCGGGCCTGGGAGGCGCCGTGGACATCACTCAGCTCATCCTCGATGACCATCATGAGCAGCGTCGCCTGTTCGCGATCCTCGAGCAGCTGGACGACCCGGCGGCGCTGGAAGTGGTGTGGGGGCGGCTCGCGGCGTTCCTGGAATTGCACGCGGAGGCAGAGGAGGAGATCTTCTACCCCGCGCTGCTGCAGGCCGGGCTGCGGGCCGGCACGGCCGGGCAGGCCGAAGACGAGACCCTGGACGCCATCGGCGACCATAACGACATCAGGGACGCCATCGCTGCCGTGGCCGGCCACCAGGCCGGCAGCCCCGGCTGGCGTGACGCCATCGCGGCGGTGAACGTCGCCAATGGCGATCACATGGCCGAGGAGGAGCGCGAGGGCCTCACCGATTTCCGGCGCGAGGCCAGTCTGCAGCGGCGGCACGATCTCGCCGCGGCCTTCGCCGCCTTCGAGGCGCGGAACTACCGGGGCGTGCCCGCGGTCGACAAGGACCCGGCCGCCTATGTCCGCGCGGCCGAGCAGCAGGGCGACGGAACCGTGACGGCGCCCGGCTCTCTGGGGATCGGCAGCCTGAAGCAGCGCTAGCACGCCGTCCGGCCAGGTCAGCGCCCGAGCCGGGCGCGCGCAGTCAGCGCGCCAGGGCGCGCTCGCGCGATCCGGTCGCCCGGCCGTGGCTCCAGGCGGTGCGGGTCAGACCTGAGCCAGCCGGGGGAGAGCGGTGAGCAGCCGCTGCGTGTACGGGTCTCGCGGCCGCTCGAATACCTCGTCCGCGGTGCCGGACTCGACCACCCGGCCGTCCTTCATCACCAGGATGCGATCGCTCATGTGGTGGATGACGCCAAGGTCGTGGGAGATGAACAGGTAGCTCACCCCCAGCTCGTCCTGCAGGCCGGTGAGCAGGTCCAGCACCTGCGCCTGGATCGACACGTCCAGGGCCGAGACCGGCTCGTCGCAGACGATCACCTCCGGTTCCGGCGCGAGCGCGCGGGCGATGGCCACCCGCTGCCGCTGCCCGCCGGACAGGCGCA
>Ga0070764_10001180_pt1 | contig 11219 bp, 9 predicted proteins | sample HubBroMetageWRM4_FD_67287 | JGI IMG/M metagenome (GOLD analysis project Ga0070764, IMG submission 67287) | Warmed soil microbial communities from the Hubbard Brook experimental Forest, New Hampshire - Hubbard Brook CCASE Soil Metagenome WRM 4 | ecosystem: Environmental > Terrestrial > Soil >... | reverse complement strand
CGCGCGCAGTCGGCGTGGTCGGGCAACGTGCACTTTCAGCCCAACGCGCAGAACGATTTCTCTGCCACATTCCTCACCGGCAACGCGGTCTACGAGCAGTACGACACGCCCTACCAAGGCCTGCTCTGGTCGACGTTCAACGGCAGCACGACATCCTTTCCGGGTGCGCCCGCGAATCCCAACCAGCAGGTCAACACGCCCTCGATCGCTCGTGGGACCTACTTCGTCGGCAAGTTGCAGTGGCTGCACAACTGGTCGCATTCGCTTGGACGGGCGTACGTTTATCGCTCGCAAATCGGCGCCCAGGCCAACGGACCGTTCTGGGACGATCTTTCTTTTCCGGACGGGGTGATCTCGCTCTGGTCGCAGCAATGGCAGCGACAGGACGGCGTCGGCTTCGACTACGACGACCAAGCCGGCCAAAAGAACGATCTTCGGGCCGGCCTGCAGTATTCGGTAACCACTAGTTACCTCGATCAGATCGTGCCGACCGCCGACGAGTTTATCACGTCGAATCCCCGCCTGAACCAAGACCTGCTCTATCTTGGCGACACCTGGTCGATCGACGACCATCTCACCGCGACCGGCACGCTGCGTTACATCGCTCAATACGTATTGACCGGTACCGGGTTCTCTTACAGCAATGTGGCGATCGACCCGCATCTGGGAGTCGCGTACACATTCGGCAACGACAACGCTCTGCGCGCGACGTTCGATCACACGTCGGTCGCACCGCTACCGCTCGAGGTGCAGCGCAACGACTCGACGGCGCCCACTCCGGCTGTCGTTCTATCGCCCGAGTCCGCCGACGACTACGCGTTTTCCTACGAGCACGGAGGACCCACTCAGATTCGGTTGACATACTACCTGCAGTTCGACAAGAACGTAATCGACGTCTTACCTTTTAACTACCGCGACATCACCCCGGAGAACCCGAGTGCAGTCGGCGTTCCTACCAACGCGGGACTTCTGCGATCGCGCGGAGTGGAGCTCTTTGCCAAGCACGGCGGGCTGACGCTCGACGCGATGTACAACCGAACGTTCACCTCGAGCGTCACGCAGTTCGCGTACAACGACCTCAACCCGGCCGCCGTTCTCGCCGGCCACCTCTATCCAGCCGGTTACATCCCGAACTTCACCGGCTCGCTGGGCTATGAGTTCGACTTCGTCCATCGCCGGCTACGCGTCACACCGCTGCTCTCTTACCAAAGCGGCTATCCGTACGGCAACGGAAAGATGGTCTACATCACCAACCCCACTACCGGCGCACCGGAGCTGGTGCCTAATGACAACTACGTCAACCCGGGGTATAACTACTACTTCTTGAAGAATCCGGCACGCCCGTACAACGCCTTGACCAACCCGTACATTGCGACGCTGGGAACCAACGAGGGTGACGATCCAAATACGCTGCGAACGATCCCGCAAACGCTGGCTTCACTCCACCTTGAATACGATCTCACGCGGCGCTTGACCGCGATTGTGGACGTCGTGAATATCTTCGCCACCGATAGCCCGACGCAATACCAAGGCAATCCGTACCTGATCGGGCCGCCCGGCTATACCGGTGGCGACATCTACTACGAGCGGGCGTATGGCGCGCAGTATTGCAAACACTGCCTCTACACGCTCGGCAACGGGATCCCGACCAATAACGGCACTGACCAGATCGCGCCATGGACGTACGGCACGGCGGGCTACGTTCCGGAAGGATATCCGATGGCGCGAAGCGCTCAGGTCCGATTGCGGTACCGCTTGTGAATCGAGGGACCGGCCGGCAGGGAAGCTCCGGCCGCGCGGGTGAAGATTACGGCACCCTACACTGCCACTTGCGCACCAGAAAATCGGATGGAAGATAATCTTAGATTCGAAACAGCTTCCGTTGCACGACGGGAGCGCCCCCTGGATAAGGTTTCACCGGTGCTGATCGCCATCGCGTTGTTCGCTATGCTGCTTGGCGTGTTCCAGTTCTTCGTGCGGTACGAGTACATCCACAAGGGGTCGGTTCTTTGGCGTGTCGACCGGCTCACGCGTCAAGTCTGCCGGGTCGTTGCCGGCGCGCACCTGGACTGCTCAGGCAAGCAGAGTACGAGCTTGAGCGTAAGTCCGAGCCTCAGCGTCAGTACCAGCACGGGGCTAGGGACCGCGCACCACCCGCACTAGGCCACTAGTACGACGGGTGGTCCTGGCACCGCTCGACGGACGGATCATCGCTGGGGAAGAACGTGAAGATCGTCCCGCGCGGGACGACGATGTTCTTTCCTTTGTGGAAATAGTTGAAGATGCCGACGGCGGCGCCGACGCCAAAGAACGGAATCGCGCCGAGATACCCGGGAACGCTGGTGCTTGCCCCGGCTTTCTCGAGCGGATCGGTGTTGTGGTTGAGCACGATGCCCAAGCGCTTGCCGTCCGGGAGCGCGAGGTAGCGAGGCTCGAGGACCAGCGTGCCCGGGTGTGCATCACGACTCGCCGGCGACGCCACGGTCACGACGCCGTAACCCATCGTACGCGCCGGAATCACGATCTTCGCCCCGTTCGTCACCGCATTGACCGTTTCGAAGCGGAAGAAATCGCCGGGGCGGGCATCGGACGAATCGACGTTATCCATCATTTGCGCAGCGACCACGGTGCACTCGTCGAGCGCCGCGGTTGCCTTTGCCGGAATGGGACCCAACGCAAAAGCGGCGATTGCTCCGGCCGCGACTCGCCGCAGCGTTTGCCGGAGGATGCGGCCTCCTCTCGTCAAGTTCTCGGCGTGAGGTGCAGCGTGGCTGCGGCGTAGTCGAACTGCACGATGAACTGCTGTAAGAAGGCGGCGCCAAGGTGCCCGAAGGCGGTGCCCTGCAGCGTCTGCGTCGTTCCGATGCGCTGCGGTCCGGTCCGGTAGTCGCCGATCTTTACTTGCGGAATCTGCCCGATCATCTCGACGCTGCTCCCACCGATTCCGCCGACGAATCGTCGCTGAGTAATGCTGAAAAGTCCCGGGTGCTTCCCATAAAAGTCGTATGCAAGGTTGATGTTCGACTCATCGCCCGTATCCACTGCTAGTTCGGTTTCCAGCGTGCCCAATCCAACGTTGACCACCGGGATGAAGTTTTGGAACGTGAGCGGAAGCGTAATTGGGCTGCGCTGGGGTGCCCCGCCCAGGCGCACGACGTGTGCGGCGCCGTCGATTTCGAGCGTCGTCGAAGCCAGCAGGTCCGCACCGAGCACGATGTCGTAGCCGTATCGCCGCAAATCGCTGAGCACGGCGTAGTACGCTTCAGGGTAGGTCACATTACCGATGCGAAGCGGGCCGGCGCGCACGACCTGCGTCGTGTAGCCGCCCAAGCCGCGTATTTGATAACTTCCGACGACCGGCCCTCCGAGCCGGCTCGCAAGTTCGGTGCTCATCGAGAGCCCCGAGTTGCCGGTGTCGATCAAGCACCGCACGGCGACGCCGCCAACGCTGCAATCGACGATCGGTGTGACGGCGTTCGGGTCGGTCGCTATCGGTGCAGGCGGCCCCAGGAAAGCCGGCACCAAACCGCGCGGGGGATGGAAGGCCGATGAAACCGCGGCGCGATCGTCGTAGCGCTCGAAGATTTTGCCGTCGTGCAAAACCTCGAACGGCAGCATCAAGGCGCCGACGCGCCGGTAGTTTCGATATTCGAAGGTTTCGGTGCCGGTGGCATCGCGGGCGAGGCGGATCAGCCCGTTCTGCGGGTCGATGTAGATCCGGAGCGGCACGGAGTCAACGTCGCCGACGACGAGCGTACGAAAGGTCTTGCCTTCAAACTTCGCGCTTCCGGCGCCGCCGACACGCCCGCCCCGCGCCAGGAAACTGGGCGAAAGAAATTGCAGCGAAGCGATGAGGCGGAGCGAGCGCAGAAAGGGCTCGGGCTCGAGCGAGGGCGCGAGCGCCGTGTCGTTTAGGTTGAGCGAGTAGAGATGTATGCCGTCGAAGTAGGTGCCATTGCAAACTTCGCCGGTGCAGTGTCGGACCGTGATGCGAAGTCCTTCACTGTCGCTCGACACGACGTTTTGCTGACCGCCGAGCGTCAAACGTGAGACGGAAACCAAATGTGTCTGCCAGACCGGCCCGGCCGCACCGCGCATTTGCTCGAGCAAGCGGACCACGTCGCTCTCGCTCCGGTTCGCGCCGAGCGTGAAGAGCGCGAGTGCGAAGAGCAAACCGACCCGTGCGGCGAAAGCCATGAACGATGGACTTCGAGTTGCTCGACGGCTATCTTCTCGACGGCGCGCCTGCCAAATCCGAGGTGGTTCGCAAGCTTCTCGAAGCTCGCCCTGCCGTTAGCGGCGCGGCGCCCTTCTACGAAGGCATGGAGCGCCTCGGCGCGCGTACGCCGGATTTGGCCTTGATTGCGCTTCGGCTAGTGCTTGCCGGACGAAAAGCCGACGATGCGGGCGTAACCTGGCTGCGCGACGTCGTCGCCCGCGCTCGCGCCGGCGACGCGGCCGCTCGCGACGAGTACCGTCGTGCTATCAACTGACGCGCTCGTCGTTCGCTACGGAACGACCGCGCGGCGCGCGCTCGACGAGGTTTCAATCGACGTCGCCGACGGAACGACGCTCGCCGTCGTTGGTCCATCGGGTGCCGGCAAGACGACCCTGCTGCGAGCGATCGCCGGCCTCGTCCGCGTAAACGGCGGCCACGTCCGGCTCGATGGAGCCTCGATCAACAGAATGCCGCCGCAAGATCGCCGCATCGCGCTCGTCTTCCAAGACGACGCGCTCTTCGCGAACATGACGGTGCGCGAAAACCTTCGTTTTGCGCTGCGGGGTGGAAGCTCCAACAACGATCAGCGAATCGGCGAAACCGCACGCGCACTGCACGTCGGCGATCAGCTCGATCGGCGGCCGCGGCGGCTCTCCGGCGGCGAGCGGCAGCGCGCTTCGATCGCCCGTGCGTTGCTATCGGATCCGATTGCCCTACTGCTTGACGAGCCCCTTGCCCACCTCGATCCGTCGTTGCGGCGCTCGGTGCGTGACGAAGTGATCGGCGTACGCCAGCGCTTCGCAGGTCCGATCCTTTACATTACCCACGATCACGTCGAAGCGATGAGCGTCGCGGACGTTTTAGCCGTGCTCGTTGACGGGCGAATCGAAGATTTAGGCGCGCCTGAACGGGTCTATAACTCGCCGAGCAGCATCGCAGTCGCGCGATTCCTCGGCGAACGTCCAATGAACCTCTTCGAATACCAAGGAGTCATCCTCGGCATACGGCCGGAACGCGTCGCGATCGCGTCGGGCGGCTCGCTTTCCGGACGTATTGCGCGGCGCGAAAACACCGGCGCCGATGCGTATCTCGACGTCGCGACCGAACGCGGGACGCTCGTCGTTCGCGTTCCGGCGCAGAGCAGCGTGCACCCCGGCGACCAGATTGCGCTCGATCTCCCCGCCGACGCGCTTCGTCGTTTCGAATCGGCGAGCGGGAAAGCGATCGCATGAACCGCGTCGGCGAGCTCGCGCACGGCGTCATTATGGCCGGCATAACGGGTGCGAACTTCGACCGCAGCTGGCCGCGCTTCGGCAGCTACCTGCTCTTCGGCGGCGAGGGCATTTCACTGCACGCAATCCGGTCGCTGACCGATTCGTTGCGCTCGGATGTGCGCACGCCGTTGCTGATCGCGATCGACCAAGAAGGCGGTCGCGTCGCTCGATTGCACGCGGGCGTCGAACCGATGCCGGCAATGATGGCCCTCGGTGCCGCCGACGATATCGATCTCGCGGATCGCGCCGGGGAGCAGATCGCGTTCGACTTGCGCCGCGCCGGATGCACGCTGGATTTTGCGCCGGTGCTCGATTTGGCGATCGAGCCGAGCAATACGGTGATCGGTACGCGATCGTTTGGCGCCGATCCCCAGCGCGTCGCCTCGCTGGGCGTCGCCTTCGGCAAAGGGCTGCAGCGGGGCGGCATCCTCCCATGTTTCAAGCATTTTCCCGGACACGGGGCCACGGCGGTAGATTCCCACGAAGCGCTGCCGATGGTTGATGCCGACGAAGCTACGCTTCGGGCTCGCGATATCGTGCCGTTTGCGACCGTCGCACCTGCGGCGCCCGCGATGATGAGCGCGCACGTTGTGGTCCGCGCTTTCGACGCGCAGCGGCCGGCCACGCTTTCTCCACGCATTATCAACGATCTCCTGCGCGGCGAGCTCGGATTTCGCGGCGCATTCATCACCGACTGTTTGGAGATGAACGCCGTCGCAAAAAACGGCTCGCTGCAAGCCGCCGTCGAAGCGCTCGCCGCCGGCGCGGACCTATTGATCTTCAGTCACGACATGGCTTTGGCCGCCGCCGCCGCGGACACGATCGAGCTTGCCGTCGAGCAAGGGCATGTCGCGCTTGCGCGGCTGGAAGAGGCGCACGAGCGCGTCTTGCGCCTACGCGAAGCGGGGAGTGCGCCACTGCCACTCGATGCGTTTCCTCCGCATCCCGGAATCGGTCGCGAGATCGGACGGCGCGCGATCACGTTGCTGCGCGGCATTCCGCATGCGGATCCCCTTTCGTCGATCGCGATCTCCTTCGGCGTCGAGCGGCGCGTGCTCCAGCCCGAGGCTCCTGCGCTCGAAGAGCTTCTTGCGCCGCTCGAGCCGACTTCGCAAGAGGCGGAGACGCTGCTGGCGCAGCTCGAGGCGCGCGAACGCCGCCCCATTCTGCTAGCGCGCCGTGCGCACTGTCATCCGTCCCAAGCGCAAACCATTGCGCGGATCCTCGATCGCAATCCCGACGCGCTCGTCGTCTCGGTGCGGGAACCATTCGATACGGCGCTCTTTCCCGGCGCGCGTCACCTCCTGGCGGCCTACGGCGACGATATCGCCTCGATCGGCGGCCTCGCCGACGTCATCTTCGGCGGCAGCATGCCCACCGGCCGTTTACCGACTCGATGAAGCGCGTGCATCAGATCTTGGAAGAAGCGTGCGGCACGCAGTTCACCGCCGCGGTGGCGCGCATCGAGCACCGTGGGCGCGTGATCTTCGAGCGCGCGTACGGCGTCACACGCGCGGATGACCTGGGACGGCCCGTCTTTGCCGACACCCGCTTCGATCTGGCCTCGCTGACGAAGCTCTTCATCGCCACCTTGGCCTTGCAGTTCGTCGCCCAGCGGCGGCTTGAGCTCGACGGTTCGCTCGCAGCTTTCTTGCCTGAGTGGCGCGACTACCCGCAATCGAAAGTGACGTTGCGGATGCTGCTCGCCCACACGTCCGGCATGAACTCCGGCGCCGATTACCGGACGATTGCGAACGAGAACGTCACAGCGTTTGCGTTGCGCTCGTCGTTCGTCGCGGCACCCGGCGAGCGAGTCATTTACAGCGACCTCGGATTTATTGCGCTTGGCGCCGTGCTCGAACGCGCCAGCGGCCGTTCGCTGGCTGCACTCGTCGCGGATCCGCGATTTCCGTCGTTGACCTTTCGTCCGCGCAAACCGCAACGGCTGCAGATTCCCGCAACGGAAGAAGATGGTTGGCGCGGGCGCGTGCAAGGCTTCGTTCACGACGAAAAGGCTTATCTCATGGGGGGCGTTGCCGGCCACGCCGGACTTTTTGGAACCGCCGCCGACGTTGCGGCGCTCACCGAGTCGTATCTGGGGCCGCTCCACGCGCGCGATCGCGCGCTACTCCCGGGCAAGCTGGTGCGCGAGGCGATCGGCGAGCAGGCCGGCGACCCGATCCTGCGGCGCGGGCTCGGTTGGGCGCTCAAAACCAGCGACGGCAACTCGTGCGGGCGCAAGATGAGCGGCTCGTCTTTTGGACACACGGGTTTTGTCGGCACCTGCGTTTGGGCGGATTCGGTGCGCGACCTTCAGGGCGTATTGCTGACCAACGCGGTCTATTTCGGCCGCGACGAAGATATGCGGGATCTCCGCGCCGCCTTCTACGAAGCGATGGTCGACGCCGTGGAATGTTAGCGATTGGGTTGATGAGCGGAACGTCGCTCGATGGAATCGACGCGGCGCTGGTCCGGGTGCTGCCGCTCGGTTTGGGCTATCGGGTGGAGTTGTTGCGTTTCGAAACCCATCCGTTTGCGCGCGATCTCGCGGGTACGCTGCGTGCGGCGCTTCCGCCGAACACCGGAAGCGTCGCGGCGATTGCGCACCTTCATCATGCATTGGGCGGCGCATTCGGTGAGGCAGCACGCGGGATATGCGGCGACGATCGAATCGGCTACGTCGCGTCGCACGGGCAGACGCTTTGGCACGACGGCGCGGCGCAGGTGACCTTGCAGCTCGGCGATGCCTTCGTCATTCGCGAGGCCGCCGGTGCGACGGTCTGCTACGATTTCCGGAGCGCCGATTGCGCGGCCGGAGGTCACGGCGCTCCGCTCGTCGCGCGTGTGGACGCGTTGCTTTTCGGCGGCGCGGGCGAGGACCGCGTTGCGCTCAACCTTGGAGGCATCGCGAACGTGACGCTCTTGCGCCGCGGCGCTTCGCCCGAAGAAGCGATCGCCTTCGACACCGGCCCAGGCGGCATGCTGATTGATGGCTTCGTGCACGAGCGCACCGCCGGACAACGAGACTTCGATCGCGACGGCGCGCTTTCCGCGGCCGGGCGCGTGGACGCAACGCTGCTCAGCAGATTGCTCGCCGAATCCTACTTCGCCGCACCTCCGCCAAAGACGACCGGGCGTGAGCATTTCGGTACGCACTTTCTCGCGCGTTATCGGGAAGCGCTGGCTGGTCTTTCGCTCGAGGACGGCGCCGCGACGTTAACCGAGCTGACGGCCGCATCCGTGGCGCAGGCGATCGAGCGTGCCGGATTCGGCGGCGCGTGCGTCGTTGCCGCCGGCGGCGGTGCGCGAAACCCGACGTTGCTCGCGCGTATCGCCGCACGGCTGAAGGGCGCGCGCGTCGAAGTCTCGGATGCAATGGGTATTCCAGCCGAGGCGAAAGAGGCGATCGCATTTGCGGTGCTGGGTTATGAAACGCTGCGCGAGCGCGCGGCGAACGTGACGGCTGCGACCGGTGCGCGACGGGCCGTGACCCTTGGAGCGATCGCCCCGCTGCGTCTTGCCGAGTTACTCGCGGAGATTGCCGCGGAGATTCGAGCTTCGCAGTGAGTTCCGAGCTTCCGGCGACCGAAGCCGCGAACGCCGAGAGTGCCGGCCTCGACCTGTTGGAAACACCGGCGCTGGTAGCGCTGCTCGTTGCGGAGCACCGTCATGCGGTCGATGCCGTGCTCGCGCAAGCCGTCGCGATCGCGCGCGCGGTCGATGCCATCGTCGCCCGGCTTTCGCGTGGGGGAAGTTTGCACTACGTCGGCGCGGGAAGCAGCGGCCGCATCGCGACGCTCGATGCCGCCGAGATGCCGCCGACGTTCGGGACGCCCCCCGATCTGGTACAAGCGCACATCGCGGGAGGAATCGCGGCGTTCGAGCGAGCGGTCGAAGGCGCCGAAGACGACGGCGCCGCCGGCGAACGTGCGATGGACGAATCGGTTGGCGACGGTGATGCGGTCGTCGGCATCTCAGCCAGCGGCGGTGCGGCGTTCGTTGTTGCCGCCATCGAACGCGCTCGTCGTTCGGGCAGCTATACGCTCGGAGTGACCAACGTCGAGAACTCACCGCTCGCACGAGTCGCCGAACACACGATCGTTCTTGCGACAGGCCCCGAGGCGTTAGCCGGCTCAACGCGGTTGAAAGCCGCGACGGCGCAGAAGATCGCACTCAACGCGATCTCGACGGCGGTGATGGTGCGCCTAGGAAAAGTCCACGACAATCTGATGATCGATCTCATTGCGAGCAACGCGAAGCTTCGGCGCCGCGCGTTGCGACTGGTTACGCTCTTAGCCGACATCGGCGAAGAGCGTGCCCGCGAGATGCTCGACGCGGCCGAAGGTAACGTACGAGTGGCCGTGGTGATGGCGCGTCGCAACCTCGACGTGGCACAGGCTCGCGCGTTACTCGACCGGCACGCCGGCTCGCTGCGCGCGGTGCTTTGACGCACGTGCTGGCCGCAATCCTTGCCGCGATCGCGTTCGTCCCGATTGACGATCGCCCCGTCGTTTTGCAACTGCCGGTTATGCTCGGCCGCATCGCAGGCGTCACGGTCGAGCCGCCGCCGCGCGCGCTGATCGGCCGCTTTTTTGAACTCGGTAAGCCCGACGCAATCATCGCGTGGCTCAATCATGAGGCGGCGAAGCCGCAGACCAATGCGTTCGTGATATCCACCGACATGCTCGCGTACGGTGGGCTCACCGCCTCGCGCGCTCCCGGCCCCAACTACGCCGACGCCGAATCCCGTCTGCGTGAGCTTGCACATCTGCGCACGCGCCGTCCGCACGCGTGGATCGGGGCGTTCGGCACGATCATGCGCCTGGCACCTACCGGCATTCCGGCCGGCACCGACTTTTTTGCTCCCTATCCAACTTGGTCGTATCTGCAACAGTACGCAAACCTGCACGATCCGCCGCTGCCCAGCGAGACGGCACGAGCGCAACATCTGCGCGAGCTGATCGGGCAGCCGGCACTGGACGCGTACCTGGCAACGCGCGGACGCGATCTTGCGATTAATCGGCTTTTGCTCAAACTCACCGCGAACGGTACGATCGATCGGCTCGTCCTCGGCCAAGACGATGCCGGGCCCGTCGGACTGCACGTCCGCGACCTGCAGCTCTTGCAAGCGGATCTTGGCGCGTTGGGTCTAGCGGGGCGTGCCTCAATCGAACCAGGCGCCGATGAGCTGGGTACCGCACTCGTCGCCAATGCCATCGCGCGCGCCGCCCACTGGATACCACGCATTGCGGTGCGTTACTCGCTGCCGGACGGTGCATCGTTCCAGGACCCGATCGAATACGCGCCGATTTCAACGGCGATCGATGCGCTGATCGGCCTTTGCGGTGGCGTCCGCGATGACGAACATCCCGATATCGCACTCTATGTGCGCGTGCCAACTACGACCGCCGCGGCCGACGATACACTCACTTCCGCAATGGCGGCAGACGCCGCAGGCGGTCGTTCCGTCGCGCTCGCGGATCTCTCCTATTTGAGATCCGATCGCGATCAGGCGAGCTTCGCGCAGCGGATCCTCGCATCGGGTTTGGCCGCGCGGCTCGACGCCTACTCATCCTGGAATACCAACGCCAATACGGTCGGGACGGCGCTCGCCGAGGCGATCGCCGCGGGCGCGGGCCGGCGAATGAACACCTACAACGCGCTCGCCCACCGCACGTTCACGTTTATCATGTTTCTCGACGATTACGCGTACCACGATGAAGTTC
>Ga0070764_10001174_pt1 | contig 11233 bp, 10 predicted proteins | sample HubBroMetageWRM4_FD_67287 | JGI IMG/M metagenome (GOLD analysis project Ga0070764, IMG submission 67287) | Warmed soil microbial communities from the Hubbard Brook experimental Forest, New Hampshire - Hubbard Brook CCASE Soil Metagenome WRM 4 | ecosystem: Environmental > Terrestrial > Soil >... | reverse complement strand
GCGGGTTCGCTGCGCGGACTGCTTGACGATATTCAAACGTCGCTCTACCGGCAGGCGAAGGCGTTTCTCGAGAGTCACACGATGTCGGGAATGGATCGCGCTACGTTTTTCGAGCTCTGTTCGAACCGCTCGGGGATGGTCGACATTCCGTGGTGCGAGCGTCCGGAATGCGAAGCGGAGGTCAAGCGCGCGACGACGGCTACGACGCGCGTGCTGCGTCCTCTCGACGAGGCGAATGCGATATGTACGGCGTGTGGCGAACCGGCACGCGTCCGAGCCTATTTTGCGCAGTCGTACTAGTTTGGCCGGAGCGCTGCTGCTCGCATCGATCGCCGCATTGCCGGCGAAAGCAGTGACGCCGAGCGTCGCCGCGCTCGATGCGGCGGCTCGAGCGTCGGGCAATCGCCGCGACATCGCGACGCGCATCGGCGATGTGGTCTTCCGGACGCAGTGGCCGGCCGAAGTGAACCAAATATCCGCCAATGCCGTGGGTCGCCATCTCATCGTCGGCGTACGTATGTGGGGCGTGAAGTTTCATCATCCCCTATCGAAAGAAGCATTTGTCGACGAGGTCGTCGCCGTCGTCGATCGAGCATTTGCAGCGGCGCCGCAAGCTGAAGAGGTCGATCTCTGGACCAGCGTTCCGTTGAGTATCGGTAAAGGTGCGGTCGTCAGTGGGGATTTGGCGCGCCCGACCTCGCGGACGGTCTTCGCGCTCACCGTAATGCGCGGGGAAAGCGCCGCATCGCTACGCGAACGGGCCCTGAGCGGCAACAACGTCTTTTGGGATGCGCAGTGGATGCAAACGGCGTTGGCCAACGCGGAACTGAAACCGTAGCGTGTACCGCAAAACCGTATTGCCCAACGGCGTTCGCGTCATCACGGAATCCATGCACGGCGTTCGCTCTGCAACCGTGGGCATCTGGGCAGATGTGGGGTCGTCCGTTGAAGCGCACGAGCGCCGCGGCATCTCGCATCTCGTCGAGCACATGCTGTTCAAAGGCACGCCGCGGCGCAGCGCGCGCGATATCGCCGAAGCGATGGACGGCGTCGGCGGCAATCTCAACGCATTTACCGATAAAGAGACGACGTGTTATTATGCTCGCGTCATCGACCGGCACGTGCCCCTGGCGCTCGACGTGCTCGCCGATATGTTTTTGCACTCGGTGCACGACCCCGGCGAACTCGTTAAGGAGCAGAACGTCGTCCTCGAAGAGATCAAAATGTACGAGGATTCGCCCGACGATATCATTCACGATCTCTTCTTGCAGACGATGTGGAGCGGTTCGAGCCTTGGCGAGCCGACGATCGGTTTTGCCGATACGGTCGTTGCGGTAACGAGCGACGATTTGCGCGCCCACATGCGGGCGCACTACGCGCCGAACTCGGTGGTCGTTGCGGCGGCCGGCAACCTCGAGCACGAAGGCTTTGTCGACCTCGTATCGGAGCAGTTCAAAGATTTTCGCGGGTCGTGCGTCCTACCGCAGGCGCAGGCACCTGCTGCGACGCCCAGTCGCCACATCCGTCACAAAGACAGCGAACAGGCCTACGTCGTGCTCGGGACGACGGGTTTGAGTCTGCGCGACGATCGGCGGTACGCGCTGGCGTTGCTCGATACGATTCTGGGGGGTGGCATGTCGAGTCGCCTGTTTCAGGAGATTCGCGAACGTCGCGGCTTGGTGTATAGCGTGTATTCGTTTCAGGCCGCCTATCGCGGCGCCGGATTGTTCGGGGTGTATGCGGCGACATCGCCCGAACACGTGCAGTCGTGTATCGATTTGACGGTCGCGGAGTTCGGACGCGTGCGCGACGAGCCGATCGGCGCCGAAGAGCTGCGTTTGGCGAAAGAACACGTGAAGGGCAACCTCACGCTCTCGCTCGAGTCGACCTCGAGCCGGATGATCCGCCTGGGACGTAGCGAGTTCGTCTTCGAACGCGACATCACGCCCGAAGAGATCGAACAGTCGATCGATGCGGTGAGCGGGCCGCAGATCCAGGAGCTTGCCAACGAGTTGTTGGCCGAGACGAATCTCGGCTTGACGATCGTCGGTCCGGTCGACGAGTCGACGATCGTTTGGCGTAAGAACGCGGCATGACCGCAGCGGCCGTAGCCGCCCCGCAACTCTGGTCGGGGAAGCTGATCGGCGCGATGGCGATCACGTTCATCGTGCAAGGCGTTACCATTGGCGCCTACGCGGCGCGGCTCGCGGGCGTGCAGACCAAACGCATCGCTACCTCGATATCGCTCTTCAATTTGTTCGTGACGACCGGCCGGCTCGCCAATCTCTTCATGGCGTTCTTCATCGGGCCGCTCTCGGACCGTGCCGGCAATGCGGTGCGCCTGGATGCGGCGATGGCGCCGGTTTGGCAGCACGTCTTCGAAACGCAGTTGCGATTGATCGTGATCGCCGGAACCGTTGGGATGGCGGTGCTCGCGCTCTTTCTGCCGATGTTCACCTACATGTTCCGGCGCGGCGTGCATTCGTTCGAAGCACGCGGATCGATACCGCACTCGCTTACGCGGCTCTTCTCGCCGCGCGTTTTGCTCGATATCGCGCGCTCCGAGCGGCTGCCTTCGATCGCGTCGCTCCGCCAGTTTGATTGGCGGGTGCTGCCCAAACGTCTACTGATCTTCAATACGGTCGTTATGTGCGTGTATGCTATCGGCGTACAGTCGTCGTACCTCGCATCGGTGCTGGACGCCAACGTTGCCCGTACGGCAATCGGCCTCTCCGGGATCGTCAACGGCGTCGGAACCATTGCTTTCACCCTCTTCGTCGATCCCACATCGGCGATGATCACCGATCAAGCCATCCACGGAAAACGCAGCGTCGAGGAGGTTCGGGCGATGGTGTTCTATCTTTCGTTAACGGCCATCCTCGGATCGCTGCTCTCGCAGGCGATCCTTTACCCTGCGGCCGTCGTCATCGAGGTAGTTTCTCGTTTTGCCACGCAAGTACACATTTAGCCGGGTCGCCGCACTGGTATGCGGCATCGCCCTGCTGACGGGCTGCGCCGGGCCGATCGAACGATGGATCGTCAATACGCGTATCCATCAAGGCGACGTCGCGCTGGATCGCGGCAACGCTCGCGATGCCACGCTTTCCTACCGGCTGGCCTTGCGTGTGGACCCTTATAATGCCGTTGCCCGCACGGGCTACGTTGCGGCGGCTGTCGCATTAGCGCGCCAAGAGTACGATCGCGGCGACTTCGACGACGGCCTGGCAACGGTCAATGGGGGCCTGGCGGTCGATCCGCAAAGCGCTCCGCTCGCAGCTATCAAAACGACGATCGAATCGGCCAAGCTCAAGCGCGAGATCGTCGTATCGAACTATCCGACGTACCGCGTCAGCGGTTTAGAGATAGCGCGCGCCTACCAGCAGCTCAACGCGGCCAACGCTCTCGTGCTGCGCGATTTACACCACTTCAGTTACACGTTCGATTCCGACGATCTCACATCGGCGATCAAACGCAGTTACGAATTGCAGCTGGAGATCGCGAAAAACACGAACCGGTTGATCGTCTACCGCCAGTTGGTATCGTCCGGCGTTCCGGAGACGCCGTCGCAGGCGACGACCTTCGGCGCCGCCTCGCTCTTGCCACTCCCGTAGCTCAGGCTCGCTAAATCGAGCCGGACTATTGCTCCAGCTCTTCCACCGTGTTCGAGTTGACGTCGGTAAAATAGAGCACCGTGTTGTTGTCGTTGGTTCCCTTGGCAGCGAGTCCGAAGACGCCTTGGGTTGCGCTGCTGTCGACAACTTTCGTGGCGAGAACGGTGCCGGCCGGCGTTAACTCAACGAGCGTATTTGCGGTGCCTTGCGAGTTCGCGACGATCAGGTTGCCGTTAGGAAGCAACGTCGCGGCGATGGGCGCGTCGAGCGGCGATCCGCTGTAGATGAGTTTGCCGCAGGTCGTCTTGGGAAACTTGCACTTGAACGTAGTGCCACCGGCCTCAACGACGATCTCGTCCTTCGCAACGAGTTTGCTCGCGTTGGTGAAAGCGACGACCGTGTTATCGACGCCGTCGACGATGTATAGCACGTCCGCGTTGAGATCGTAGGCGAGCCCCGAGGGTCCGAGATCTGCGTCACTGCCTTTGCCGACCGCGAAGCCTTTGGCGACCTGCGTCGCAATGCCGTTACCGTAGAACCCGGCGCTGATGTTGACGATGCCGCCGGCCAAGGTGCTGCCGACGTAGACGTTTAGCGGCCCGAAATCTTGCGTGTGATCCGCGACGGTGTCGGAGAAAGGCGCCGAAAAGACCTTGCCACTCGTGTAGGTTTTTACAATCTTGCCTTTAGGGGCCAGTTCGACGATGTCGCCGCTGCTAAATCCCGTTCCCCAAATGGAGCCGTGCCGCGGCTGGATCGCATCGCCGTCGCAGCCTTTGAGCAGTGAGGTTTGAATGAAGCGGGACGGGCTCGAATTGGATTTTGGACTGAGAACTTCCATCGTCGTTCCGTTACCGGGCGTCCCGCTCGAGTCTTCATAATTGCAGACGAGCAGCTGACCTTTTGCGATTTTGCCTTGCAGACTTCCGGTAGAAATTGCGACGGAGCGCGGACCTCGATCGCCGTTCTCTGGGTCGACCGTCGATCCGATCGTAATCTGTTTTGTAAGCTTTTCAAGGATGGACGTGCTATCGACCGGCCGCATACTGCCTGCTGCAACGCCACCGATCTGCGGCGCCACCGAGTTGGGAACGCCGCTTGAGGGCGCCGTCTGCGACGCGCACCCCGACGCTGCGAGAATACCGATAATCGCTGCTGCGATTTGACGGGACGTGAAATAACCCACGTCATTAACCTCCTTGAAGTGACAAGCGACGGTGCGTCACACGCATGGCTTCTTGAGATTACGTGCTGAGCCCCTGCCGCGCGCAGGAATGACGCTGCGGCCTCATTGCAGAAGGGCGGGACAACGGAGCAAGCGTCCTAATGGAGTACGGCAATGCGTAGAACGTGCTATTTGTTGAGTCTTTTACTTTTGATTGGTTGTTCGCAGGCTGGGAAGTCGTCGCTACCGGCGGTGAATCAAAGCGGGCCAAGCCAAGCGACAACCAGTTCGCAGTTCAAGGTCATTTACGGCTTCGACAAAGCTGCAGACGGTTATATTCCGGTCGGTACGCTTTTGTCGCTCAACGGCGTACTCTACGGCACCACAAACTTCGGCGGCCATAAAAACAGTATTTGCTATCCCGGCAATGGCTGCGGTGTGGTTTTTGCACTGAACGCTACCACAGGTGGTGAAAGCGCGTTCTACGATTTTAGCGGCGTGACTACCGGGGCCCGGTCGTACGCAGGTCTGATCGCCATGAATAATACGATGTATGGCACGACGCAGCTCGGCGGCAAGTATAACAAAGGCGTCGTCTTTTCGTTGACGACGTCGGGTACCGAAGCAGTGCTGCATGCATTCAAAGGTAAAGACGGCGAAGATTCACGCGCGGGCTTGGTCGCCGACAATGGCGTCTTCTACGGCACGACGTACTACGGAGGCTCGTCGAGAACCGGAACGGTCTTCAGCATCACGCCGAGCGGAACGGAAAAGGTCATGCACAGTTTTACCGGCGGAACCGATGGTGCTTTGCCGCTTAGCCAACTCGTCGCCGTGCATGCCTCGCCCACGGAGCTGTACGGCACGACCTCGACGGGCGGGACGTACAACGCCGGAACCGTCTTCGAGATCGCGGAAGCGGGCTCGTTTTATAGCGTCATACATAGCTTTACCGGCGGGAAGACCGATGGCGCTTCGCCGTTTGCCGGGCTCGTTGAGGCCAACGGCACGCTCTACGGCACGACGGAGCTGGGCGGAAGGTACAATAAGGGAACCGTCTTCTCGATAAGTTATGGTGGGACCGAGACCGTACTGCACAGCTTTGGCAAAGGCAAGGACGGTGCCAAACCGTACTCGGGTTTGACCGTGCTGAACGGCGCGCTCTACGGCACGACGGCCTATGGCGGCACCGCGAAAGAAGGGACGATCTTCGAAATAACGCCTACCGGAACCGAAACGGTGCTTCACAGTTTCAGCGGCGGCAAAGGCGGTCGCGTTCCATATGCCAATCTGACGGCGGTCAACAACACGCTCTACGGTGTGACGATCTGGGGCGGTCCGCGCAACGTCGGAACGGCATACGAGTTGACTCCGTAGTTGGGACCCGTAGCGTGGCTTGAAACGCTGCCGACAGCCTTTGCGGGCATCGTCGTAGTCGGCGGTTTCGTCGTCACCACTCTGGTTATGGGGCTCATAGTCGCGCGGTTTACGTCGGGTGAAATTCGCTCGGCGCACAACGATCGCGCAGGCTTCATCCTGGCGGTTATCGGGGTCGTGTACGCCGTGCTGTTGGGCTTCGTCGCGATCGGCGTGTGGGAACGTTTCGATGCCGCCGAAACGCGCAGTTACGATGAGGCGGCCGAACTCGCCACGGTCTATCGCGATGCCGATTCGTTCCCGGGCGGCGCGGCCTTGCGCGCGACGCTTGCGGCATATGCGACGTCGGTCGCCGACGACGAATGGCCGACGATGCGTCGCGGCATCCGCATCGATGCGCCGAGCCCTCTTCTGGAACGCGCCGACCACCAAGTGCGCGCATTGCCGGTCACTTCGGCACGCTTGGCCGGGATTCAAGCCGAGATTTTGAGCGCGATGAACACCGCGGTCATGGACCGCCAAACACGCCTGACCATCGGCTTCATGGGCATCAACGGCATCATGTGGCTGGTGTTGGTCGCCGGCGCCTACGTCACCGTCGCCTTCACCTATCTTTTCGGATTCGAACGCACGGTGATGCAACAGTTGATGATCGGCGGTTTAAGCCTGATCATCGGGCTCGTCTTGTTCCTAACGCTAGCGCTCGATTATCCGTTTCGCGGAAGCATTGCGGTCGGACCTGAAGCGTTCCGAGCACTGTTAACGGATTGGAGTTCGAACGCAGCCGCGGAGCCCGCCGACTTGCAAACACCCGTGTCGTCTAAATAGGCGCGTCCGCGACCGGCGCGCTCCGCGCTGCGAAAGGCACGCCAAAACGTCATCGCACCGGCACGCTCGTTGCTCGGGTCGGTTACATAGATCGTCCACGGACCGTTCCATCGCAACGCCCTGAAGCGTTGCAAATACGCGCAGAGTTCGAGGTTGTGATCGAGCCGCGTCCCTTCGACGGCCACAAAGTAGCGCGCGCCTTTGGCGATAGCGCTCTCTTCGTCGAACGGCGTCCACAACAGCGGGTCCTCCTCCCAACCGAAGCGATTCATGTAGTACTGCAAATCGGGACCGTAGTGAGCAATCACCAGTAACGCATCGGGTGGGAGCGATCGATCGAGCAATAACGCACCGCGGTAGGCGCTCGCATTATAAGCGTAATACGCTTCGACCGGCGAACGCGTCGTCACCAGGAACAGAAGCGCTATCACCGGGACGATCGCCAGCAATGCATTGCGCGCCGTAGCTGCGGCATCGACGCCGCGGACGAAACGTGCGTACGCACTGCCGAGTCCTCCGATGACGAGGGCGCAGAGCGGCAGCAACGCCAGCATGTAGTAGTCCACCCGTTCCACAGTGACCACGACAAATACGTAGATCAACCCTCCGGCCAACCAGCCCCACAATACGCCGGCATTTCGCCAACGCATCGCTGCCATGACGACGAAGGCGAGAACGGTGCAGGCGAATGCCGCCGTCCCGAGCATCGTCTCGCGGAACATGCCGAGGACGATGCGAAACTGCGTGCACTTCGAGAGAAACGCACTGCCGCTGGAAAGGGCGGTCGCCAATGCCGGCAGCACGTGCAGTTTGGTGATGCCGCTCGCCCAATGCCATTCCGCATGCGCGGCGACGTTGCGATCGTAGAGCCAGAGCAGCAGGAGGGGGACGAGCGTTACGATCGCACCGGCACCTATCGCCGCTCGATCGTTGCGTGCGCGTTGCACGACGAGTACCGCGAGCGGAACGAGCGCAAGCACTGCGACCGGTTTGGCGAGCAATGCGAGTGCGAAGAGCAACGTGGTGAGCGCGATCGGCTTAGCCGTCATGCGCGCTTGCGCGCGAAAGAGAAGGAACGCCGCAAAAAGCGCCGCCGTCAGAAAGAACGTCATCGCGCAGTCCGGCATAAACGTACGTCCGTAATAGACGCTTCCGGGAAAGACGGCATAGCAAAAGGCGGCGATCAAACCGCTCGCCGCGCTATCGAAGAGCCGTCGCGCGAAGACGCCGAGCATCACGACGGTCGCCAAGCTAAAAGCGATCGTCAGCAGCCGTCCGATGACGACGTGCACTCCGGCGATTTTATAGACGATAGCTGCGAGAAACGGAACGATCTGCAGTTCCAGCTCGACGTAGTTGGGCGGCGGCCCGTTGTAGGTCGTCTGCGGATAGAGCGGGTTGAGTTGCAAGAGGGCGAAGTTGCGCGCGATGGCCGCGGTGTCGCCTTGACGCCAGCCGGGGTGATCCATGATCGGGGCGGCGATCCCGTGCAAACGCAGCGCTAGAGCGAGCGCAGCGATGACGGTGAGGCCGAGCCCCCAATAAACGGGCTTCAATTGAGGTGGCGAAACGTCCAGTATTTGTTCATGAAGAAGTTGACGAACGTCCCGGAGATCGTCGCCGCGAACCAGGTCACCGTAAAGTGGGTAAAGTGCGCGTAATCGGCGATAGTGAAAACGATCTTACCAACGCCGAGCGCGATGCCGGAAACGATGAGAAACTGCAAGCCTTCGATGAGAGGATTGCGTCGCGATCCGAACGTCCACAAGCGATTGAAGATGTAGTTCGATACGCCGCCCAGCATGAATCCGATCGCGAAGTCGGCGAACCATGAGAGCGAGGTCGTGCGCTCCAAGGCATGCGCGACCAGGAAGTTGACGACCATGCCGGACGCGCCGACGATCGCAAACTTGAGGAACTGGCGCACCCCGCGCCTACGCAACCCAATACCAATCCGCGAAGAGTACGGTGAAGAGGCCCAAAAGCGGCAACGAGAACGCGAGGATAACGTTGTTCACCCACGGACGGTCGCCCCAACGCGCCAAAATGGCGAACATCGGGAAGAGCACCAAGGCAAAGCGCGGCATCGACATGAGATTCGAGGTCGACATCGGAATTAATATCGAGAGCGCCATGTATGCGATATACGACGGACGCAGCCTGTGCCAACCGGCGACCAGTACGCCGATCATGAGCAGCGTAAATCCTATTTCGAGCGACTGATTCGCGACCAGGGTCGCACCGCTGCCATGCACGAGCTTTTCGAACGCATTGATCAACGACACCCAGGGAGGCGCGAGATGGCGATTCCAGTGGATTTGCACGTGCGAGAAGTAGAGCGGATCGGCGCGCAGCACCCAGAGATACCCCATGTAAAGCACCAATCCGAACGGGATCAGGATGCCTGCACCGAGCTGCGCTAGCGTCGGCCGGCCGCCGGCATTGCGCGCCGCAAACCATTCCATGACGAACGGAACGACGAGAAGTACTCCCTCAACGCGCGTTAGCGCCGCGAAGAAACCGAAAATCGCCGCCAGCCACCACAAGCGCGCGCGCATGTAGTAGAACGAGCCCACCGTGAGCATAAAGAAGAGCGACTCGGTATACACAGCCGTGAAGTAGACGGCAGTCGGAAAGATGGAAACGTAGAAGATCGCGCGGCGCGCGACGGCGCGGTCGTACTCGTGCTCGAGCAACTTATAGAGATACAGCAGGCCAAAGAAGAAGGACGCATTCGAGATGAGCAGGCCCGCGATCAAATGGTTTCCCGCCAGTGCCCCAATGGCGCGAATGAGCAGCGGATAGAGCGGGAAGAACGCCATATCGGTTCCTTGATAACCGATCGTTGCTACGTCGAGGTAGTGGACGGCATCCCAGCGTCCCCAGACGGCAAGCAGCATGTGACGCGATTCTTGCACGTGCGTTCCAGCGCGCTGTCCGATGATGACCGCCGCGAGTTCGGCGATGACGATGATCGCCAGGCGCGTGGCGGCGAAATCGATGAGAACTTCGCGTACGGTTTGATTGAAACGCGCGGCGATGAGGACTTTACCGATGCAAAACAGGCCAAGCCCGATGACGAACAAGCGCGCGCCGTGCGCGAACGGCGATGAAAAAACGAACGTCAGCCATAGCAGCAGCAACGGCGGCCACGTTAGCGCGTCGTATCGTAGCGAGCGCACCGGCGTAATGCCGGCGCGCCACGAGAAATAGCGAGCGTACCCTATCCATACCGCAAGACTGAGGCACACGCCGCCGATGATTGCGGCGATCAAGCCGATCTGCGCGATCAACGGATGGTGTATCGGTACGACGACAGCGTACCATGCGAAAAAGCCCAGCGTAAGTCCGCACAAGGTAACCGCGAGCGTCGCCGGCCAACCCGCAAGCGCAAGATCGCCGCGGTGTGGCAACAACGGTTCTAACGGGAAGGAGACGTGAGTTCGCGCGAACACGCACGACGTTTTTAACAGGAAATGCGCGCCTTCCCTTGTAGGGCACCCCTTATGGTTCGTGCCGGCTCGCGCGCGCTGTTGGATCACACCGCACATTCGCTCGATTTCGTCAAGGTCACCGAAAACGCGGCCTTGGCAGCGTCGCGCTGGATGGGAAAAGGCGAACGCGATGCGGCCGATGGCGCCGCCGTCGAAAGGATGCGGGAATCGCTCGGCGAGATGGATGTTGCCGGCCGTATCGTTATCGGCGAAGGCGAGCGCGATGAAGCACCGATGCTCTTTATTGGTGAAGAAGTCGGCAAAGGGGGACGAGAGATCGACATTGCGGTCGATCCGGTCGAAGGTACCAACCTCGTAGCCAACGGTCTTCCCAATGCGATTGCCGTTATGGCGATTGCCGAGCGTGGCGGACTCTTGCACGCACCCGATACGTATATGCGCAAACTGGCCGTCGGACCGAAAGCGGCGTCCTACGTGCACATCGATGCGCCGGTGCGCGATAACTTGGAAGCCGTCGCCAACGCATTAGAAAAACCGATCGGCGACGTGTGCGTCATCATTCTGGACCGCCCGCGCCATGCGAACTTGATCGACGAAGTGCGTTCGGCCGGAGCGCGCATTCGTTTGATCTCCGACGGCGACGTCGATGCGTGCATTGCGACCGCTATTGAATCGACCGGCATCCACGTTGCGATGGGAACCGGCGGCGCTCCCGAAGGCGTCCTTGCGGCTGCGGCGATCAAATGTTTGGGCGGCAACTTCATGGGCCGTCTGCAGCCGCGCAACGAGGAAGAGGT
>Ga0070764_10001170_pt1 | contig 11237 bp, 12 predicted proteins | sample HubBroMetageWRM4_FD_67287 | JGI IMG/M metagenome (GOLD analysis project Ga0070764, IMG submission 67287) | Warmed soil microbial communities from the Hubbard Brook experimental Forest, New Hampshire - Hubbard Brook CCASE Soil Metagenome WRM 4 | ecosystem: Environmental > Terrestrial > Soil >... | reverse complement strand
GCGCTGCCGTTCGGGGCGCTGCCGTCGTCGGCCGGCGTGCCGGCGGTGTAGGCGCGGGCACTGCCGTTCGGGGTGGCGCCGTTGTCGCCCAGCGTGCTGGCGGTGTAGGCGCGGGCGGTGTCGCGCTGGTCGCGCAGGTCGTCGCGGTCCGCGCTGACGGTGGCGGTCTCGAGGCGGGACTGCGCCAGCCCGCGGCGGGCGTCGCGGCCGCGGCGGGAGGTGCGGCGCGCGCCGGCCAGCAGCAGGCTCAGCCCGGCCAGGGCCAGCGCCCCCACGACGATGCCGGACAGGAACAAGGTGCCGGTGGAGCCGGTGACGTGGTAGCCGAACACCGCGAAATGGGTCACCGCATGGGCGTGACCGCCGTTGGCCAGCACGCCGGCCACGCCGACGACCACCGCTGCGACCAGGATGACCAGCCCGAGAATGACGATCATGGCGTACTCCAACCTGTTTAGGTGTAGGTCTACAGTAAATCACCTGGATACGGTGATGTCAACACCGTAGACCTACGTCGATAGGGTATCGTGGTGGCCTGGACCTGCTCACCAGGAGAGGACGGTGCCCCCGACATGACCGCCCCGACTGCCCGCGCCGCCGACGGCAGCGGCAAGATCACCCGCGATGCCGTGCTGGCCGCCGCGCTGGAGATCATCGACCGCGACGGCGCCGACGCGCTGTCCATGCGCCGCCTGGCTCGCGCCCTGGACCGGGACCCGATGATCCTCTACCGGCACGCCCCGGGCAAGGCCGCACTGCTCGACGGCGTCGCCGAGACCGTCCTGGCCCAGCTGCACGTCGACTCCACCGACCCGGACTGGGTCGGCCAGCTGCGGGAGGTCGCCCGCCGCTTCCGCGCGTTGGCGCTGGCCCACCCGCACGTGGTGCCGCTGATCGTCACCCGGCCGCTGGCCACCCCGCTCGGGCTGCGCCCGCTGGGCACCTTGCGCCCCCTGGAGGACATCCTGGCCCTCCTCACCCGGGCCGGGTTCAGCGGGCCCGACGCCCTGCACATCTACCGTGCACTGTTCGGCTTCCTGCACGGCCACGTCCTCGACGAGCTCCAGGAACTCACCGTCAGCCCGGACGAGACCGACGCCGTGCTCCGGCTCGGCCTGCACCGGCTTCCGATCGGCGACTTCCCCCTGCTCCGCGGCCTGGCTCCCGTCCTGGCCGCCTACGACGGCGCCACCGAGCTCGAACGTGGCCTCGACATCCTGCTTACCGGGCTCACCACCACCCTGACCCCAAGGACCCCCCAGCAGGCCTGACCGAGCTCGCCATCCTGATAAGTCATAAAATTCCGGAAAAAAGTTGCCGGTTTCCTGATACAGGTATAGCGTCGGGCCCAGGCACCGGATGTCAGCCGCGAATAACGGCCAGCTTTCCGGGGCTGCCGGAGGAGCTCATGTGCATCGCTGCGGTCATCGCGATCGTTGGTGCCCACGACGCTCGCTATGCCGCGTCAGGCTGGCGATGCCGGTGTCCGATCGAAGCTGCCGGGCCAGGACTCTGGCCCGGCAGCGCCGGCGGCACGGCGAATGCCAGCGACGTGCAGGCCGCGGGACGGCCGGTGCTGACCCGAGCCGCCGCGGCGGCCCCATTCCGCGATGCCAAGGGAAGACGCCATGACCGAACCAGCCGAACCTTATCCGTATCCGGGCCCTGCCACTACCTGGCCGCGCCCGTCCGCTGACGGCGCCGCCCCGCCCATGCCGTCGGAGGTCACGAACGCGCCAAGAGAGCGGAACCCGGGCGGACGGTTGCGCAAGATGATGCGCAGAATCACCCGCCGCCCGTAGCCTCCGCGCGGAGGTCAGGCGGCCTGCGGCGGTCAGCCGATCAACCGCGCTATCGCGGCATACTGGCAGGCCGCGGCGGCGCAGACGCAGGTGTGAAAGACCTCGTGATAGCCGAATACCGACGGGTACGGGTCGGGCCAGCGACGATGATAAGACAGCGCCCCGGCGATGTAGAGCAGGCCGCCGGACAGCAGCAGCGCCCCGGATGCGGCGCCGGCGTGGATCCACACCCAGGGCAGCGCGAGGCCGCCCGCGCAGCCGAGCCCGATGAACACCACGCCGGCCGCGACTTCCGGCACGGCCGCCCGGGTCAGGCGGACGCCCACCGCGGTGAGCGTCAGCGCCCACATCACGATCAGGCAGGCCAGCCCGACGCCGGCGGGTGCGCAGAGCAGGAAGGCGGGAGTTGCCGTGCCGGCGATGAGGAAGAAGATCATCGCCTGGTCCATGTGGCGCAGCCGCAGCAGCCAGACCGCGGTCCAGGTGCCGCGGTGATACAGCGCGCTCGTCCCGAACAGGGCGCTGAGGCTTGCCGAGTAGACCGCGGCGGCCGTGATCTGCGCGCCGCCGTGCGCGCGGACAAGCAGCAGCACGCCGCCGGCCAGCGACACCCAGAAACACAGCAGGTGCAGCCAGCCGCGAAGGGCCGGCTTGGCGTAGTAGACGCCGCGGCGGGCATCGTAAAGCAGGCCCGCCGCCGTGGCGCCCGTGTCGGGCACCGGCTCTGTACGCATAAAAAACTCCGGTCCATGGGCGCTGTACGCGCGGATATCGCACGGGGACAGCTGCCGGGGTCCGGAGCAGTGCCCTTACATTATGCGTCTGCTGCCCTGTTGCGAACAGCTCACACCTGCCGCGAGGCCGGGACAGGCTCAGCCGGGCATGAGCCGGTCCAGTAGCGCGCCGAGGTCGACGGTGGCGACCCGCACTGACGAGTCGCTGCAGCCGTACGGCAGCACGACTGTCTCGCCGTGAATCATGGAGCCACAGGAGTACACGACGTTCGGGACGTAGCCATCGCGTTCCGACTCGTCGGCCACAAGCAGCGGCTCGGACAGCGAGCCGATCAGTCGCTCGGGCTCGTCCGGGTCAAGCAGCACGGCGCCGATGGCGTACTCCCGCATGGGCCCGACGCCGTGCGTGAAGACCAGCCATCCTGCCGGTGTCTCGATCGGCGAGCCGCAGTTTCCGAGCTGGATCAGTTCCCACGGGCGCGTCGGTGCCTGAACTGTGACGGCCTCGCCCCAGCGGCGACCGTCGTCTGAGTAGCCGATTGCGTTGCTTTCCCTGTCCCAGCGAGAAAGCGCGGCCCAGCGGCCGTCGATCAGCCGGGGAAACAGCGCCATGCCCTTGTTCTTGGCCGATGGACCCGAGAGCTGGGAGACGGTGAATGTCCGGAAGTCGGCCGTTTCCAGCAGGTTCGGCGCGACCTGCGCGCCATCGAACGCCGTGTAAGTCGCGTAGTAGGTCACGTCCTGGCCGGCGGTGAAGCGGACGAATCGCGCGTCTTCCATGCCGTGGCTCTCGGCCGGACCGGTGGGCCAGAGCACCCGCTCGGACAGAGCGCGTTGCGCGTCGAACTCGACTGCGTAGTTGGACGCCGCCATCCACCGCACCTTGTCGGCAAGCACCGCGGAGTCTCCGCGCGTCAGGCGCTGGCTGGCAAGCTCGGCGAGCGCGACATCGAGCTCGGCCGATGTGAAGCGTGACGGCAACACCCCCCAGAGGAATCGCGCGTTCTCGTCCTCATAGCCAAATTCGGCGAGTCTGTCCTGGAAGAGGTCGCGATCGTAACGGACGGCCCGCGGGCAGCCCGTCTGGAGAAAACCGCCAGGCGGGTCGAAGCGGATCCCGGAATCGTTGCCGATCGTCCCGCTCCTGAACTCGATACTGGACAGGTGGCCTTCCCCCACTGCCCGCAGGCTCATCACGAACCGGATTTCTCCCGGAAGACAGCCTGCCTGGTCAGGGTGCGGCACCATCGACGGATTGAACAGGGCCGCCGCCTCGAGTGCGTACTCCTGAGTGAAATACGCTCCGATCAGCTGCCGCCGTGCCCGCTCCACCTTGATCTGGCTGCCGAGCCGGTGGGCGACGAGACCGAAGTTTTGCTCCAACGTCTCGGCTAGGTCGCGATGTCTTCCGGAGAATAGCGCCAGCGTCCTGGCCAGCGTCCGATCCACCTCCTGCTCGGTCATGTCGAGGACGCGGTCGATGACCGTCATCGCCCGCGACTCACCCCGGATCAAGGTCTCCTGACCGGGCACGAATAGCCGGCACAGGGTGCGGGAGGCGTCTGGCTTCAGCCGGTGCTGTGTCCGCGCCAGCAACGGGGGCGGATAGCCGGGGTCCTTCATTGCGGCGCGTCGGCCATGCGGTGGCCTTGCTGCAGCACGGAGATCATCGCGAGCGTCGACTCGGCGCCCTGGTTGCGACTGCGATGGGTGGGGCCGAGGCCGTCGCCGCAGCCGCCAGTTCGGTCATCGAACAGCGGAATCCTGGCGTCGTTGTCACCGAGGAACCAGGCCACGGCCATTTTCACGCCGATGAGCCAGCTGCTGTCGCCGGTGACGGTCGCCGCGCGCATGCACGCGTCCGCCAGCGCGGCCGCCTCGATCGGCTGCTGGTCGAAGGCGGGGCGGACCTCGCCAGGACTCCAGCCCCCGACCGGTACCACCGACAGGTGACCGTCTCGGGTCTCGGTGGTCAGCAGCCACTCGAGCATGCGCAGGCCGTTCCGCAGGACACCGGCGTCACCGAGTTTGTCGCCGGCCACGATGACGGCCTCGGCGATGGCCGCGTTCGCATAGCTGAGCCTAGGTGCAGGCCATGGCCATACCGCGGACTCGGGCGGCGCACCGATGGTGTCGTTCGCTCTGCTCAGCAGTGCGAGCGCGCCGGAATGGTCGGGCCATCTGTCGAGTATCTCGGCGGCACCGAGCGCCGCGAACGCCATGGCGTGCGGCCACGGCGAGGAGATTCCCGCACTGCGTTCGAAGCCGGCGAATGAGTCCTCGCTGATTCCCGCGGTGGGACCCCGGGCGGCGGCGGTGCCCAGGGCCCAGAGGGACCGGCCCCAGCAGTCCTGCGTTCCTGGCTGGTCACGCCAGTGGCGATCGTGGCTCAGGCGGTTCCGGAACCTTCCGTCCGGTGCCTGTGCTTGCGCGAGGAAGTAGAGGTAGCGGCGCCCTAGGGTAATGAGCTCCTGCGACGGCGACGGCTCCCGGAATACCACGACCACGCCGCGGGCGACGTCGTCGACGCAATAGCCGTGCTCGTGCCTGGGCACGATCCCCTCGGCGTGCTCGAGCAGGCCGACGTGATCGGTCAGCCGCTGCAGGTGCCGGAATGGCACATCCGGGTATTTCATCCCATGGCTCCGGTCGGCGTCCTGGTGCGCCCAGGTGCCCGCGGCCCTGGACCGGAGTGGTCCGACGAGATTCTCATGGCACACCGGAGGCTGACTCGAATGGCCTCGCGTGCCCGCCGACGTCCCGAGCAGTGGCTGAGCGTCCTCCGCGGCCTCGCGTAGGGAACGCACCGTCAGGATAGCCGAGATCTTTTCCCGGCCGGGTCAGCGTCGCGAGCAGCAAGAAGGCAGGGTGATCACGCGGGGCTGCGCGCGACGTTCGGCCGCGCCAAAATTTTTTTTTAATTTAGCCGCACGAGCCGGGGTGAAAGCCCTGGTCATAGCCGATGTCACGATCCGCTCAGCCTCGCTCACGAGTCGGCCGGTGACAACCGCTACGTCTTGATCCCCGGGAAACGAGCGGGCCGGGGCGGAAGAGGCGCATACTGGTAGTGATGAAACCTGCCCGCGGCGCGAACCGGCGCTTCCTGCCGACCAGCCCGTTTAACAACATGCCCGCCGCCCCGCCTGTTGAGCGGTTCGACGTGCAGGATCAGGTGACCCACGACAGCTTCGGCCTTGGCCGGGTCCTGGAGGTCGAGGACGACGTCGCCGTGGTCGTCTCCTTCGGTCCCCGTCGGGTGCGGATCATGTGGCCTTACGCCAAGCTGACCAAGCTGTAACGCACCGCGTTCGAAGGTCACGAAGTGGCGTAGCCGCATACAACGGCCCGCAGTCGGCGGATTCCGCATGGTGGTATTACCCCTGCGCGCAATGATGCACCGGGCTCCCCCCGCTCAGCGGATGGCCGGTGTCTTCGCCGCTGCGCTGACTGGCGCGGTCGCGGCGACGCCGGCTGGCAGGCTGGCCGGCCTTGCGGCGCCCGGCAACTGGGGCACGGTCGCGGACGGCAGCATGCCGGTGTCCTCGGCTTCGCCGGCCGGCGGCCGCGCCTGGGTGCCGGCCGGGGCGGTGCGGTCGAAGAAGCGCAGCAACTCCACCGGGAAAGGCATCACGAGGGTGCTGTTCTTCTCGGCGGCGACCTCGACGACGGTCTGCAGCAGCCGCAGCTGCAGGGCAGCCGGGTCGGCGGACATTACCGCGGCGGCCTGGGCCAGCTTCTTGGATGCCTGGTATTCGCCGTCGGCGGAGATGATCCGCGCGCGGCGCTCGCGTTCGGCCTCAGCCTGCCGCGACATGGAGCGTTTCATGGATTCGGGCAGCGAGACGTCCTTGATCTCGACCCGTTCCACCCGGACCCCCCAGGGTTCCTCGGTGGGGGCGTCGATGACGTCCTTGAGCCGGGCGTTGATCTGGTCCCGTTCTGACAGCAGCTGGTCCATGTCGCTCTGCCCGATCACCGACCGCAGCGAGGTCTGGGCGACCTGAGATATCGCGTAGGTGTAGTTCTGTACGTTGATGGTCGCCTTGATCGGGTCGACGACCCGGTAGTAGACGACGGCGTCGACCTTGACTGTGACGTTGTCCCGGGTGATGGCCTCCTGGCCGGGGACCGCCGCCACGATGATCTGCATGTTGACCTTGCGGAGCCGGTCGGTGACCGGGTTGACCCAGGTCAGTCCCGGCTGGCGGAGGCCGGGCAGCACCCTGCCCCAGCGGAAGACGATGCCTAGTTCGTACTGGGTGATGACCTTGAAGCCGAACATCTCGGCCTTCCCTTATCCCTGGCGCATGGTGCGCCGGGCTAACCGGGCCTGCCGACGGCGCCGGCGCGACTGCCGGCGTTCGAAATGCCGCAGGCCTACTGCCATTGTCTCACGCCGACGGCACCCGGCGGCCGGCCCGAATGCCTGCCGGTTGGCGGGTCGGCGCACGCCGGGTTGGCGTGATGGTGTTTACTGGTCTTGGTTGTAGTGGAAGTTCGTGTTCGTGTCACAGCGCCTGCGAAGTTCTGACAGCGGCGCCGTAGATTCCAGAGCCCGGCTTTCGAAGACAAGGCGATCGCAGCAGCAGCCCGGGTCCGCAGACGCGGCCTCGAAAGATCGTCACAGCAGAAGGAAGCACAATGGCTCAGGGCACAGTGAAGTGGTTTAACGCCGACAAGGGTTACGGTTTCATCGCCCCCGACGACGGCACCGCCGACGTCTTCGTTCACCACTCCGCCATCAAGGCTGACGGTTTCCGCAGCCTCCAGGAAAACCAGCGGGTGGAGTTCACCGCCGGCCGCGGCGCCAAGGGCCCGCAGGCCGAGGAAGTACACCCGATCTGATAATCCCGGCTGTACCGTGAGCCTGGCCAGCTGATACCTTGGCCGCGAGCGCCTCATCAGGCGAGCACATCCATGGTGACCATGGCCAGCTCACGGTGCAGATACCGGTATAACGTCACCGGGCCGCGGGCGACCTCATCGACGCGGTAGCCGTACCACCACCCGTAACTTCGCCCCTGGAGCGGTTCTAGCGACGTCTTCAGTCGCCCGCGGCAGGGGCGGTTACGGTGGCCAGGGCGGGGGAACGCGGTGAGCGGGGAGTCCTGCCGACCGTGTCGAGGTGGCGCAGGACCTGGGCGTAGGACCCCGCCAGGCTGCTCTGGCAGTACGGCAAGTCTTGCTGGTGGCAGAACGCGGCCACCAGGGTCTGGGCACGCCGCAGGTTCGGGCGGGGCATGGACGGGAACAAGTGGTGCTCGACCTGGTAGTTCAGGCCGCCCATGGCGTTGTCGACGAGCCAGCCGCCGGACACGTTGCGTGAGGTAAGCACCTGGCGGCGAAGGAAGTCGCTCTGGTCGGCCGCGCCCAGGATGGGCATGCCCTTGTGGTTGGGCGCGAACGAGCTGCCCATGTACAAGCCGAACAGGCCCTGCTGCACCGCGATGAACACCACGGCCTTGACCGGTGACAGCACCAGGAAGACCACGGCCAGGTAACCCGCCATGTGGGCGACGAGCAGTGCCGCCTCGGCGGGCCGGCGGCGGGATTCCCGTCCTAGCAGCGCGCGGATGCTCGCGACGTGCAGGCTGACCGCCTCAGCGAGCAGCATCGGGAAGAACAAGTACGCCTGATAGCGGAATCCCAGCCGTGCCAGCCCCCCGCCGCTGGGCACCTGGCTGGCGGTGAAGGCGAGCGTGCTGATCGAGATGTCGGGATCCTTGCCTTCGGTGTTCGGGTGGGCGTGATGGCGATTGTGCTTGCTGACCCACCAGCCGTAGCTCAGCCCGATGCCGAGGTTGCCGTGCAGGATTCCAAGTACGTAGTTAACCCGCCGGGAATCGGAGATCTGCTGGTGCCCGGCATCATGGCCGAGGAATCCGGCCTGCGTGAACATCACGGCGAGGAACACGGCCGTTCCCAGCTGCCACCAGGAGTTGCCCACCAGGATGAATACGGCCCATCCGGCGGCAAGCAGCGTGGTGGTGATCGCGATCCGCCATGCGTAGTGCCTGGTCCGGCGCTTTAGCAGGCCTGCCTGCCTGATCTGCCTGGACAATTCGGCGTACCGGCTGCCGCGAGCGGGAGCCGGCGATACCACGGCCGGTTCGGGGAATTGCCGCATCCCGGCAGCACCCGCATCTGAGGATCGCATCATGGACTCCCGAAATACACATCGTTACCGGTTACCGATGTGCCACCAGGGTCCGGAGCGGCGGCCGCCGGCAGCACTTACAAGGTCAATGTGACGCTGCCTCGGTCTTGGACACAACGTTACCTCTCAGAACATCTGGCGGCGAAACAGCGAACCCCAGGGCAGCGGTGCAAGGGGCCGGCCGACGCCGGATGCGGGCCGGCTTGCGCCCGGCGGCTTGCGCGATGGTGTTTACTGGTCCTGGTTGTAGTGGAAGTTCGTGTTCGTGTCACAGCGCCTGCGAAGTTCTGACAGCGGCGTCGCGAATTCCGGAGCTCAGCCTTCGAAGACAGGCGACCCGGCAGCCCGGGACCCGCGCACGCCGGTCCCGAAGATCGTCGCAGCAGAAGAAGGCACCATGGCTCAGGGCGCAGTTAAGTGGTTCAACGCGGACAAGGGATTCGGGTTCATAGCCCCCGACGACGGCACTCCCGACGTCTTTGTTCACCACTCCGCCATCGAGGCTGACGGTTACCGCGGCCTCCAGGACAACCAGCGGGTCGAGTTCACCATCAGCCAGGGCCCCAAGGGCCCGCGGGCTGACGGGGTCCGCCCGATCTGATTAGGCAGCGGATGACCGGAACGGGGCGGCTCATCCCGGGCCACCCCGTTCTTCCTGCACGTATGGTCGTCGGACCGAAGGATGATCATGAGCGACTTTTACGGAATCAAGCCGGGCACGATCCCCGGCTTCGCCGAGGCCGGCGGCGGGAAGTTCATGAGCGTGCAGGGACTGCCGGAGCGCACCGTACGGCACATGCGCACGTTCATGGACAAGCTGCACGGCATGTATCAGGAGGACCCGCTCGCGTTCGAGGTGTGCGTCCGGCATATCGCTTCGGTGATCGAGGACCAGCGGCGCGGGGAGGGGAAAACTGACCCGCGGGAGGATCCCGCCCCCTGACGTCCGCCTACGTCGGCACAAAGAAACTGGCAATACTTTTCCAGAAATCTGATACCTTACCAGGGTGGCGAGCTGGACCTTCCTGACGGCCCATGCGCGGGTTCTGCTGCTGGTCGCCCATGACCCCGGGATACGCCTGCGTGACATCGCGGCCAGCCTGGATGTCACCGAACGCAGCGCCTTCGGCATCATCACGGACCTGGTCGAGGCCGGCTACGTGGTCAAGGAAAAGGACGGCCGCCGCAACCGCTATCACGTCCAGGCGCACCTCCCGCTGCCGGAACCCACCGCCAGGGAACGCACCGTCGGTGAGGTACTGGCCCTCCTGGCCGGCACCGACGCGGGCGGCAACGGGGATAGCGCGCGGAGCGCGACAGCAGGCGGGGAGGAGGCAGGGACGTGACCGAAGTATGGGTAGCGAACGACGAGGGTACCGAGATCGTGCGGGCGCGGGATATCGCGGTCGTCGGCCTCGACTACGACGGCAACGTCACGGTGCGGCTGGCCCGCGCGGACGGCGCGGCCGTGCGGATCGTCGGGCACATGGCGCATCATCAGGATGATCGGCCTGACGGTTTTCACCGCCAGCTGATCCGCGTCATCGCCGAATTGTCCGACGCGGCGGGAACGTTCCTGGTGCGGGCGGCGCACGACGACACCCGTGGCTGGCAGTGGGTCACCGAGCCACTGTTATGGCGAACCTCAGGAGCGCATACTGGTGATGATGAAACCTGCTCGCGCCGCGACCCGGCGCTTCCACCCGACAAGTCCCTTCCGTGCCCCGCCTGCTGCTCCGCCCGCCGAGGAGTTCGCCGTTCAGGACCAGGTGACACACGACAAGTACGGCCTCGGCCGGGTCATCAGCGTGCAGGATGACGCCGCCTTGGTCATCGATTTCGGCGCGCGCCGGGTGCGCATCACCATGCCATGCGCGAAGCTGACCAAGCTCTGAAGCCATCGCGCCACGCGGCGGCCTAGTGCGCGAGCAGGGCCGGCGCCCCGGGCGATCACAGCTGTTCCGGCTGTCAGGCTGAGCCGCCGCGCATTCACCGGCTGTGCTGATTACGAATTCCGGAAAAAATATGCTAGTTTTATAGGACAGGTATAGGTTTGGATCAGGTACCGGAGGTAGCCGCCAGACGGCGGACGGCTTCCGGGGCTACTGGAGGGTACATGCTGAGCGGCCACGGTCATCATGATCATCCGTTGAGTCAGGACGCGGGCGTCCTTGTCGCTACCCGTGTTGAGCGCGCCGGTTGCGTGGTCGCCGTGCTCCAGGGAGAACTTGACATCGCGGCGGCTCCTGCCCTGCGTGAGGAACTCCTCGGCTTGCTCCATCCCGGCGCCAGCCGGCTGATCATCGACCTGTCGGCAGTGGGATACGCCGACGCCAGCGGCGTCGCGATCCTGGTCGGCATCGGGCACCGCGCCCGGCTGCTCGGCGGATGGCTGCGCCTGGCCGCACCGGCGCCCGAGGTGACCAGGGTCTTGTCGGTCACCGGCCTGAGTCGGCACCTCGTCACCTTTCCCACGGTCTCCGAAGCGATCACCGGCCGCCACCCGGATGCCGGCCTGTCGGGCGCGGGGACCGGCATCCCCGG
>Ga0070764_10001169_pt1 | contig 11244 bp, 7 predicted proteins | sample HubBroMetageWRM4_FD_67287 | JGI IMG/M metagenome (GOLD analysis project Ga0070764, IMG submission 67287) | Warmed soil microbial communities from the Hubbard Brook experimental Forest, New Hampshire - Hubbard Brook CCASE Soil Metagenome WRM 4 | ecosystem: Environmental > Terrestrial > Soil >... | reverse complement strand
TCGGAGAGCGCGGCCTCCTGCCAGGCGCGGTAGGCGCCGAGATAGCCAAGATCGTGGGAGAACGCGCGGGCGAGCAACTGGCGAATGGCCGCGCGGAGATTGCTCGCGGCTTGCGGTTGGAAATTCAGCTGGCTTAATTTTTCAACTAGTTCGTCCATCAGCGCCAGCAGCAGCTGGCGTTTGGAGCGGAAATGCTGGTAGAAGGTGCCGACCGCGAGCTTCGCGCGCCGGGCGATTTGGCTGACGGAAGTATTTTCGTAGCCGTTTTCACCGAATAAGGCGAGGCCGGCGGTTTTCAGGCGCGCTCTTTTTTCCAGGCTGCGTTTTTGCAGCGGCGCGGCGGGAAGATTTTCTCCGGCGAGCAAGTGGGGACGCGCCTTTACGATTTTCGCCATGGCGGAATGAGCGCTCCGATGACAGCGCCAGCGCAGCACCACAGCAGCCATCCGCCGAATACTCCGGCCACCTGCGGAGACATGTTCGGATAGAGCGCGGCAAAGAACACGCAGGAGAAAGGATCGAGCAACAAGGTGGGCAGCGCGACGGAAACGGCGCCCGGGAGGAATTGTTCGCGAGGAAGATGGGCGGCGACGCAGAGGCGGCGCACCAGCCAGGCCATCAGCGGAAAGCTCGCGGCGAAGAGCAGGAAGGTGCCGACCGGATCGGCGGGGCGCAGCAGGTGCTGGCCCGCGATGCGCAAGGCGATGCTGGCGGCGAGCCAGATAACCAAGCCAGAGCGTAGCAGGCGTATATGCATAATATGAACCTGAATTCATATTCGCATATTGGGCCGCCCTACGCAAGCAGCCAGGCGCGGATTCCCTTCCCCCTGCGGGCGAGCGCGAAATGTGTTAAAGCTTGATTGCGGGTGGAGAAATCCAAGCAGCCGGAGAGACCGAGATGACGACTCAGACCGCAAAGATTGTGCGCTTTCATACTTTGGGCGGGCCGGAGGTTTTGCAGATTGGGGAAGAGGCGATTCCGGTGCCGGGCAAGGGCGAAGTTCTGCTCCGAGTGAAGGCGATTGGGTTGAATCGCGCCGAGGTGATGTTCCGCGCCGGACAATACCTGGAGACGCCGGTGCTGCCATCCAAGCTGGGCTACGAAGCGGCAGGGGTGGTGGAGGCGGTGGGGCCGGAGGTAGACAAGCGTTGGATCGGGAAAAAAGCCAGCACGGTACCGGGATTCTTGATGACGAATTATGGAGTGTATGGGGAAGTGGCGCTGCTGCCGGCGAGCGCGCTGGCAATGTATCCGGAGAAGCTGACGCCGGAAGAAGGGACATCGATATGGATGCAATATTTGACGGCTTATGGAGCGTTGATTGCCAATGCGCGAATCGGTAAGGGCGATTTTGTGATCATCACGGCGGCCAGCAGCAGCGTGGGAATTGCGGCGATTGAAATGGCGAAGGCCGAGGGCGCCATAAGCATTGCGACCACGCGAACGTCGAAGAAGAAAAGCGTGCTGACGGAGGTGGGGGCGGCGCACGTGATTGCGACGGACGAGGAAGGTTTTGTGGCGCGCGTGAAGGAAATCACCGCAGGCAAAGGGGCGCGGGTGATTTTTGATCCGATCGGAGGCAAGGGCATCTCGGCGCTCGCCGAGGCTGCGGCGTATGAAGGAACCATCTTCGAATATGGAGCCTTGGCGCCGGAGCCGACGCCGTTTCCCTTGTACAGCGCGCTGAGTAAGGGGCTGACCGTGCGCGGGTACACGGTGCGCGAAATACTTTCTGTCCCGGAGCTGAAGGCCAGAGCGGTGAACTATGTGTTCGATCATGTGACCGCGGGCGATTTTAAGCCGCGCATCGATCGCCTGTTTCCTTTCGCGCAAATGGTGGAGGCGCACCGTTACATGGAGTCGAATCAGCAGATTGGGAAGATTGTGGTGACGGTTTAACGTTCGCGTTCCCTGAATTCCATATCGGAACGATAGAAATTTTGAATGGGAGTTAACGAAGTCCTTATAACTGCCTTATGACTCCCTTATGGCCGCTTCGCTAGCTTCTTCGCAGTGAGTCTGGGGGTGCTGCGATGAAGCGAATCGGTCGTGTTTCACGATTTGCATTTCCTGCCGTCGTTTTCCTTTCTTTTGTGCTGCTCGGTTTCGTGATGCTGTGCGCCCGGCGCGTTGCGGCGCAATCCACTTTCGGAAGTTTGCGCGGGTTGACGGTAGATGCGACCGGCTCGGCGGTGCCGCAGGCGGACATTTTGTTGCACGGACTGGACGACAACAGCGACCATCAAGCGACGAGCGGTGACGACGGCGTTTTTGAGATTGAGAATTTGAAACCGGGGCGCTATCGCGTGACCGGACACAAGCCGGGGTTTGCCGATGCGCTGGTGCCGCAGCTGGCGCTGGAAGCGCGGCAGGAACTTCGAGTGACTTTGACGTTGGCGGTGGCGAGCCAGAGCCAGACGGTGGAGGTGAGCGCGGTCGCCGAGCAGATTAATACCGAGAACGGGACGATCGCGGGAAGTCTGGAAAATTTGCAGCTGACCGAGCTGCCGCTGAACTCGCGGGCGGTTTCGACGAGCCCGCTGGCGGCGCTGCAACTTTCACCGGAGGTGCAGTACGACGCGCAGGGAAATATTTCCGTCGGCGGAGCGACGTCGGCGATGGTGGGTTATTCGGTCGATGGAATTTCGACGGCGAATGTGCGGCAGAACGGCGCGCTGCAGGATGCTTATCCTTCGTCGGAGGGGATCGAGGAACTGAAGGTGACGGCGTTCAACAACAACGCCGAATTCGCGCAAGTGGGCGATGTGACTTTCACGACGAAGAGCGGGACGAACCAGTTTCACGGGAGCTTGTTTGAGTATTTGCAGAACGACGCGTTCGACGCCAAGCCGCTCAATTTCAGCGAGAAGGCGCCGAAGCGCTTTCATACTTTTGGCGGCAGCCTGGGCGGTCCGTTTTCGGTTCCGAAGCTGTTTCATGGCAGCGACAAGACCTTTTTCTTTCTCGATTACGAAGGAAACCGGCGGAGCATTTCGACGGCGGAGCAGTATCTGGTGCCGACTGCGGCGGAGAGGAGCGGCGATCTGAATGGGTTTATTACGGCCAGCAATCCGGCGCCCTTTACGAATCCGGCTACGGGGCAGCCCAGCGCGATCCTGATGGATCCGGTTACACATCAGCAGTTCATGGGTTGCGGCGGCGGGCAGCCGAACGTGATCTGCAGTTCGGGCGCCGGGAATCGCATCAGCGCGGTGACGCAGAATTTGCTGAATTTTTATCCGTTGCCGAACGCGAACCTGACGGTGGCGAACCCATCCTTCAATTACGAAACGCTGGTGCCGACACCGGCGGATACCAACGGCTGGGACGTGCGGCTGGATCGCACGATCACTTCGAAGCAACAAGTGTTTGCGCGATTCAGCTGGAAGAACTTGCTGACCGATGCGGCGAACCCGCTGTTGCCGAATGACGCGGACACCGAGCACAACCGCAGTTTGCTGGTTTCTTATAATTACGCGATCAGTCCGAAGTGGATCAATGAATTCCGCTTTGGCTTTACTGATGCGCTGACCAGCGTGAATTTTCCGATTCTGGGGAGCGCGGCGATTGCGCAGCTGGGATTGCAAGGCATTGACATCAGCCAGCATCCTGACGGCGAGGCTTTTCCAACCTTTAATTTCAGCGACGGGAGCGGATTCACGCCGATCGGGAGGGATCGCGCGGGCGTCACGCAATCGAAGACTTTGGAGTTTACCGATAATCTGACGCGGCAGATGGGCAAGCATACTTTGCGATTTGGCGTGGACATCCGGCGCGTGAATTATCAGGATCTGATGTACTTTTTGCCGTCGGATGATTATGGACTGTTTACGTTCAATCAGGGCGTGTTCACGGGAAGTTCATTCGGCGACGCGCTGCTGGGCTTGCCGAATACTTCGTTCTTCGCCATCACCTCGCCGCAGGTGAATGCTCGCGCGATTCAGTACGGCGTTTATGGGCAGGATGAGTGGCAGGTGAACGACCGGCTGACCGTGAATTTCGGCCTGCGCTGGGAGATGCTGCCGCCTTTCACGGAGGCGATTGGCGATCTGGGGAGCTTCGATCCGCGCAACAACAGTATTCTGGTTCCGGATGCGCTGCAGAAAACCCTCGCCGGATCGCCGGCGTTTCAACAGGTGTACACCGGATTTCTGCAATCGTTCAATGCGTGTTCGCTGGGGCAGGGCGGCGCTTGCACGAATGTTTTGACTGCCAGCCAGGACCATTTGCCGCAGGGATTGCGGCAACTCTATTGGCGCGATTTTGACCCGAGGATGAGCCTCGCGTTCCGCCCGTTTCGGGACAATAAAACGGTGATTCGCGCGGGGTTCGGCGTGTTCACGATCTCGACGCTTGGACCGATGTCGTTCAATAATGCGGGTAATCCGCTTTCCGTGTTGCACACGTATGCGAACAACGTCGCCGGGCAGCCGCAATTTCAATTCCCTGCCACGGCGCCGCCTACCAGCGTGATCGTGTATGGCGGAGGCTCGCTGGATCAAGCGAACGATCCGCAATTCCGCGATCCGCAAGCCACGCAGTGGAATTTTACTGTGGAACGGCAAATGACCGAGGGCACGCTGTTGCGGGCGAGTTATGTGGGAATGAATTCCTACCGGCTGCCGGTTACCGAGGACCTGAATCAAGTGCATCCCAGCGCGGCGCCGTACTCGGCCGCGGATACGCCTTATCCGAACTGGTTTACTCTACTTTCGACGGAAAACGCGGGGTTCGCAAATTATCAGGCTGTGCAGGTGGATGCGAGCCATCGAATGACGAAGGGGCTTTTCTTCCAGACGAATTACACGCTGGCGAAAAATCTGAGCGACGCGCAGGGTGATGCTCCCAGTGGGTTCACGAGCGAGGTAGCGTACGGCCTGGCGGTGTCCAACCGTTTTGACCTGCGCGCGAATCGCGGCAATGTGGCGGGGACGCCGCGGCAACGCTTTCAGATGAATGGAATTTACCAGTTGCCGTTGGGCAAGGGGCGCAGGTGGCTGAACCGTTCGGGCTGGCAGAACCTGCTGATCGGCGGATGGGAAGCGAGCACGGTGACTTTGCTGCAGACGGGGCCGTGGCTGACTCCGACGATCAGTCCGACGCTGGATCAATCGAATACCGACATCGCCAATCGCGGCACTCTGCTGCGGCCGGATTGCGTAGGAAATCCGATTCCGGCAAACCGCGGCGCGGCGCAGTATTTCAGTCTGAGCGCTTTTGCAGCAACGCCTGCGGACGCGGGACGAATCGGAAATTGCGGCGTGGGGATTTTGCAGGGCCCGGGAACGATTGGGGTGTCGGCTGGGCTGGGAAAGACTTTTCTGCTGGGGGAAAAGGCGAAGCTGCGGTTCGAGTCGACTTTCACGAACGTATTGAATCACACCAACTATGCGCCGCCCGCGGTGGACATCAGCGACACCCAGACTTTCGGCGCGCTGCAATCGAATCAGACTTCGGCCAACGCCGGCCCGCGCACGGGGCAGCTGGCGCTACGTCTGGATTTTTGAGCTGCGAGCATTTCCGGGAGCGTCGGCTGCGCGGTCGTAATGCGGGTGGCAGCCCTCGGCCGATCTCCGAACGTTGCAATGCTAAATCCATGTGGCCGCTCGCAAGCTCTCCTTGACAGTCGAGGAGAGTGCTGTTATTTTCTCTCCTAGACGTACAAGGAGAGCCGGTGGCGAAACCGATTGATTTGCTGCAAGGCACGCTGGACATGCTGATCCTGAAGGCGGTATCGCTGGGCCCGTTGCATGGCTACGGAGTTCTGTTGCGCATCCAGCAAATTTCAAAAGAGCAGCTGGAGATTCAGCAAGGCTCGTTGTATCCGGCGCTGTACCGCCTGGAACATCAGGGCTGGATCGCAAGCGAATGGGGTGAATCGGAAAATAAGCGCAAGGCGAAATATTACCGGCTGACGGCGGCGGGCAAGCGGCGATTCCAGGCGGAAACCGAAAAGTGGAACCGCATGGCAGACGTGATCGCTGGAATCCTGAGCGCCACGCCGGAGGAAGTATGACGCTCGGGAGCCGCATTCGTTCCTGGCTGCGCGCGACGGTGCAGCGCTCTCGCGTGGAGAGCGAGATGGATGCGGAGTTGCGGTTTCACATGGAGGCATATGCCGATGACTTGGTGCGGCGCGGCGTGGCGCGGGAAGAAGCGCTGCGGCGGGCCCGGCTGGAATTCGGCGGGATCGAGAACGCCAAAGAGGAATGCCGCGAGGCGCGTGGAGTACACCTGGCTGAAACCGTGCTGCAGGATTTGCGCTACGGCGCGCGCACGATGCTGCGTTCGCCGGCATTCACCGCGACTGCTGTGTTGGCGCTGGCGCTCGGGATCGGCGCGAACACCGCCATTTTCAGCGTAGTAAACGCGGTGTTATTGCGGCCGCTGCCCTATGACCAGCCGGAGCGGTTGATTCAGGTATGGCATTCTCCGCCACAAAGAAGTTTCCCCGGCATGCCGACGTTCACCGTCTCGCCCGCGAATTTCCTGGACTGGCGCAAGCAAAACCATTCGTTCCAGGGGATGTCGGCGTATGGATTCGGCCGCTACACGCTTACCGGTTCGGGGCATCCCGAGGCAATTCGGATGGTTGCGGCAACCGTGGGACTGTTTTCGATCTTGCACGCGCAACCGCTGCTGGGGCGTGGATTTCTTGACGGCGAAGATGAGCCGGGGCGCGAGCACGAAGTGGTGTTGAGCTACGGATTCTGGCACAGCTACTTCACGGGAAATCCCGACGTCGTGGGAAAAAATATTCAGCTCAATGGGCAGGCATTCACGGTGATCGGTGTGATGCGGCCGGAATTCGACTTTCCGATTTCCAAAGATCCGCATTCACGGACGCAGATGTGGAAGCCACTGGCGTGGACCGATCAGGAGCGCGCGATTCGCGGCGATCACAACTACGCAGTGATCGCTCGCCTGAAGGATGGCGTGACTTTGCGGCAGGCCCAGGCCGAGCTGGACGCTATTTCCAACCGGCTGGCGCAGGATTATCCCGACGACAACAAGGGTTGGGGAGCGATTGCGATTCCGCTGCGCGATGATGTGGTGGGCGATGTGCGGCCGGTGTTGCTGATCCTGCTGGGTGCCGTCACGCTGGTGTTGCTGATTGCGTGCGCGAACGTGGCGAATCTGATGCTGGCCAGGGCGCTGTCACGTCGCAAGGAAGTCGCGGTGCGCACAGCGTTGGGTGCTACCCGCCGCCGTTTATTGCAGCAAGTGATTTCAGAGACGCTGCTACTGGCGTGCGCGGGAGGCGCGCTGGGCCTGGTTTTTGCGCACTACAGCCTGGTCTTGATGGTGAACTTTCTGGCGCAGTGGCTGCCGCGATCGAGCGAGATTGCGCTGGATGGTTGGGTATTGGCTTTCACCTTGGGAATTTCTTTGCTGACTGGATTCGCTGCCGGCCTGCTTCCGGCCTTGCACATGGCGAAGTCTGATTTGAATCAGGCGCTAAAGCAAGGCTTGGGCCGGACCGCCGCGGATTCGAGCGGAAGCCGGATGCGCGACCTGCTGGTGGTTTCGGAAGTGGCGCTTTCGCTGATGCTACTGACTGGCGCGGGGCTGCTGATTCGCAGCCTCTGGGTGTTGCACAACGTAAATCCGGGATTCGACGCTCACGGCGTGGTGACGATGAACGTTTCGATTCCGACCAACCAATTTACCGAGCCGGCGCAGCAGATCCGTTACTTCGCGCGCGTGCTCGATCGCGTGCGCAACCTGCCCGGCGTACAATCCGCCGGCGTGATTGACAGCCTGCCGCTGAGCGATGACGGCTCACACCAGCCGATTTCGCTGGAAGGACGGCCGGCGACGGCGATGGCGGATATGCCGGAAGTGGAAGTGCGCCTCATCAGCCCGGGATACATGGACACGATGCACATCCCACTGTTGAGCGGACGCGAGCTTGATGACTCTGACGTTGCCGGCCGTGTTGGCGCGGTGCTGGTCAGTGAATCGATGGCGAAATCTTTCTGGCCGCAGGAGGATCCCGTCGGCAAGAGGCTGACGCTTTATTTTTTTCCGGAGCTGACGCGCGTGGTTGTCGGTGTGGTGGCGGACGTAAAAATTTCGGCCATGAACGAAACGCAGCCGCAGGCGACGCTTTATTTTCCTTTGGCGCAGATTTCCACCGCAAGAGGCGAATCGTGGCGGTCATTCGGGATGAAGCTTGCGGTACGGACGAATGCGGCGCCGCTGGGTGTAGCTCCGGCGCTCGCTGGCGCGGTTCGCGAAATCGATGCGGACGTGCCGCTGCTGAATATTCGCACGATGGATGATTCGGTGTCGGCGTCATTGTCGCCGGCACGATTCACGATGTTGCTGTTGGGCGCGTTCGCTGGGTTGGCGTTGCTGCTGGCGGTGGTGGGGATTTACAGCGTGATGAGTTATGCGGTTTCACGGCGCACCAACGAGATTGGGATTCGCGTGGCGCTGGGAGCTAGCCGGGGCGAGGTGCTACTGTTGATTGTGCGGCAGGCCTTGCTGCTGGCCTTGATTGGCTCGGTGATCGGTATGGTTGGGGCGCTCTCGCTGTCGCGGCTGATGGCTAGCCAGCTGTATGGCGTGCGGCCGACCGATCCGGTGACTTTCGTTGCGGTCGCGGCACTGCTGATGATTGTGTCGCTGGCGGCGAGTTACATTCCGGCGCGACGGGCGATGCGCGTGGACCCGATGATTGCCTTGCGCTACGAATGATCGCGCAGGGGCGCTCGCGTTCTAGGCCGACGCTGCGATGCGGTTTACCGTGGCCAGTCCTTCGATGATGCGATCGAGATTGCGCTCGTTGCCAACGGCCAATCGGACGTAGCGAAGCGCGGCGGGCCCGCCGTTGCCGTAACGCGCGCCGGAAGCGATTCGCACGCCTTGGGCCTCGCACGCCGAACAGAAAGCGGCTGCGTCGGTTCGTTCCGGCAACTCAATCCAGCAATGAAAGCCGTTGCGGTGCGCGCGAATTTTCAGGCCCCTGAGGCTGCTTGAGATCAGCGCTTGCCTGTCATGGCCGAGCGCTTGTTTTTCGGCGATGAGCCGCGGGACCGAGCCATCCAGAATCAGCGACGTGAGGGCTTCGGCGAACCGGAGCGAGACGCCGCTGTTTATTTGCGCGATCAAATCCTCGGCATCCGCGGACAGGCGTTCCGGAATCAGCACATAGGCAACCCTGAGATCTGGAGATATCGGCTTGGAGAAGCTGAAGATATAGAAGCTCGATTCAGGAATGAGGAAGGAGATCGGGGCGGGTCCTGCCGGTTCGAGAAAACGATAGGCGTCGTCCTCGATCAGAAACAGCGTGTGCTGGCGAATGATATTGGCAAGAGCAAGCCTACGGGCGGACGACATGACAGTGCCGAGAGGATTGTGAACGGTCGGCATCAGGTACACGGCTTTTACGCCAGACGCGGCGGCGGCTTTGGCGAGCGCGTCGGGGAGCATGCCGTCGTCGTCACAAGCGCAGGCGATTAACTCGATGTGGTGCTCTGCGGCCATGGCGCGAAAATGCGGGTATGTGATTTCGTCGACCGCGATCGCGGAGCCGTCAAGAGAGGCGCTTGCAAAGGCGGTGGATATTGCGGCGTGACCGCCTGCGCACAGGAAGACGCAACGCGGTGGGATAGTGAAATTCTCTCGCGACAAGTAGGACGCCGCGACCGTGCGATGTTCCGCCGTTCCGGCGAATCGTGTATCCGAGCGCGATGCAACGGATTGTGGTTCGTGTTTGCGCAGCGCGGCTGAAATCAACGCGGCTTCGGTGCCGATCAATGGGTAGTTAAATTGAAAATCGATCACAGCGAAAAACCCTCCCGCGTGATGAGTGGCTGCGCGGCCGGAGCTGCCTGTCGCGGCGAACCTGAAGTTAGAACGGCAGGCCCCCGGCAGAGTTGCCCAGATCACAAGCGGGCGAGACGTTTGCCATGCAGCCGGAACACGCGCCTCGGTCAGACAATATAGCAGCTCGAAGCAAAGCCCTCGCCTGCGTCCTATTCGGCCGAATGCCAACGAGAGAGGCAAATTGGACGCTTGCGCCGCGTGCTTGAAAATCGTGCGCAAGCTGCAACGCCAGGCGAAAAAAAAGGAATCCGCGGGTGGGTGCGCGCCGTCTAACCTGGTTATGACTATGAAAAAAGTGAAACTCGGTTCGCAGGGCGCGGTGGTGTCTCGCATGGGGCTGGGCTGCATGGGCATGAGCGATTTCTACGGCGAGCGGAATGATGCGGAGTCTGCGGCGACGATTCTGCGGGCGCTGGACCTGGGCGTCACGTTTTTGGATACGGCGGACACCTACGGGATCGGCGACAACGAGGAGTTGATCGGCAAGACCATTGGCGGGCGGCGCGATGAAGTGTTTCTGGCGACGAAGTTTGCGAACATTCGCACCAAGGCGGAGCCGAATCGCTGGTCGCTCAGCGGAAAGCCGGAGTATGTGCGCCAGGCGTGCGATGCTTCCTTGCAACGGCTGGGCGTGGATCATATTGATTTGTATTACCAGCATCGGGTCGATCCGCAGACTCCGATTGAAGAGACGGTGGGCGCGATGGCGGAGTTGGTGAAGGCGGGGAAGGTGAAATATCTCGGGTTGTCGGAGGCATCGCCGGCCACGATTCGGCGGGCGCACAAAGTGCATCCGATTACAGCACTACAAACGGAGTATTCATTGTGGGAACGGCACGTGGAGGCGAGCATTTTGCCAACCGTGCGCGAGTTGGGAATTGGTTTCGTTCCCTACAGCCCGCTGGGGCGCGGATTTCTTACCGGCGCAATCACGAAGAAGAGCGATTTGATCGAGACGGATTCGCGCGCGACGCGTATGCCGCGGTTTGCGGGCGAGAACTTCGCGAAGAATCAGGTGCTGGTGGAGCGCGTGCGGGCGATTGCCGAGCGCTTGGGCGTGAAGCCCGGCCAGCTGGCGCTGGCGTGGGTGCTGGCGAAGGGCGAAGACCTAGTGCCGATTCCGGGAACGAAGCGCAGGAAATATCTGGAAGAGAATGCGGCGGCTGCGGACATCAAGCTTAGTGCGGCGGAAGTGGCAGAGCTGGAAGCTGCGGTGCCGCAGACAGAAATCGCCGGCGAACGTTATGCGACACCCGCCATGAACGCGATTGATCGCTGAAGTTTACCTTTTCTGGCGGCCCATTTCTTAGACGGATCCAGTGGCCTAGAGGAAACAGCGCATGGCGGTTTCGTATTTCCACGTTGATTCGTTCACGGGGGAGCTCTTTGCAGGCAATCCGGCAGGAG
>Ga0070764_10001168_pt1 | contig 11247 bp, 7 predicted proteins | sample HubBroMetageWRM4_FD_67287 | JGI IMG/M metagenome (GOLD analysis project Ga0070764, IMG submission 67287) | Warmed soil microbial communities from the Hubbard Brook experimental Forest, New Hampshire - Hubbard Brook CCASE Soil Metagenome WRM 4 | ecosystem: Environmental > Terrestrial > Soil >... | reverse complement strand
GACGAGGCTATCGACGAACACCTGGCGGCGAGGGGCATCAGCGCGACGGGCGATGCGGCAGAACATGCGGGAGTGCACACGGCGGAAAATGCGGAAGCACAGAATTCCGTTGCGACGGAAAAGCCCTCAGCCGGAGAATCTGTGAGCGTCTTTCCAGGAGGCTCGCTTCCGGTTGCGACGTCGGCCGGGAATGCTGACGCGTCCGCTGCATCGATGTCCTGGGAGCCGTCGAGAATGTGGACGGCGCGCCGTACTTCGACGGATTCGGCGAATCAGCCGGTTGAAGTGGATTTCAGCGCGGAGTTGAAGCGGCTGATGTCCTCCGGGAAGCAGTTTTCCAATCCCTGGCCGGGTCCGCAGGTGCCGGGTCTGCCGGGTCCCGATGTTCAGGGGCCAGGTTTGCCGGAAGCGCCGCGAGTCGAAGCGAAGCTTGCGCCTCGACCGGAAAAAGCACTGGAAATCGGCACCGGGGCGGATGCCGATGATCGGCGTGCGCGGCTGGACGAGCTGCGGAGTCTTCTTCTGGCGATAGTGGCGAAGAACGGCTCCGGTGGAAATGGGACGACTGAACATCGGGACGGCTGAGGACGACGCCCTGGGGACGACGCGCTGAGGACGGTGCTAGGACGGGCGGATCAGCTCGATGCGGTCGCGGGTGCGGACCCAGGTATTGCCGGCCATGCGGCCCACGGCGTCGAGTCCGGCAGGATCGACGCGAAAATCCTCCACCAGATCTTTGCGCACATGAAAACGCACGATTTCGCCCAGCACAACCACGCCGCCGCCGGGCTCGCGGTTGGTGTAGATGACCTGAAGCAGCTTGCACTCCATTTGCGCGGGCGACTCGGCCACGCGCGCGGGGCGGACGACTTCGCTGGCCAGCGGGGTGAGGCCCGACAGGACAAACTCGTCGACCTCCGGCGGCACTTCGGCTGCGGTTTGATTGGCCGCGGCGGCAATGGCCTCGCTGACCACGTTGATCACGAATTCACCGGTCTCTTCGACGTTGCGCAGGGTGTCTTTGCGGAGATCGGGAAGTGCGCCGGCGGCAATGCTGTGGCTCCGGACGACGGGGCAGAACAAGACCGTGGGAGGGTTGGAGCCTACTCCGGTGAAGAAGCTGAAGGGGGCGAGATTGGGGACGCCGTTTGCGTCGATGGTGGAGACCAGCGCAACGGGGCGCGGAACGATGATGCCGGTCATCAGCTTGTAGGCTTGGCGGGCTTCAATTTTGGCGGGATCGAGGGAATAAACCTGCACGCCTGGCACGCTTTCTGGGAGCATGTTCCTAGCGTAGAACATTGCGCTCGGCTTCGGTATGGACGAAAGGGAGATAGAATCCGAATTCGGCGCAAGTTGGGCATCGAAATGGAGCGGGGGCGGTGCGGTTCTGGAATAGGTGCAGCGAGTCAGCGTCCGCATTGCGGACATGGCAAGTTAGCAAGTCAGCGGTGAAATTGGCCCAGGACGGCTTCATGCCTGCATGGGTCGAACATGCCGGAGAGGCGTTGATTGCGAGATGTTTGTAACGGGAAAGCCATTTCCCGGAGACGTAACCCAGGGTGACAGTTCGGATGCACAGTGGGAAATTTGTCTTTCCGTAACATTGTCTGGCGTAATATGCAGAGATGGTCACTCGTTAACGGGAGAGAAAGCCGCCGTGCCGCGTATTCATTTTCAACAGCAACTCGCCGAATTGAAGGACAAGCTCCTGGCCATGGCTGCGCTTGCGCAGCAGGCGGTCGAGTCTGCCGTGGACGCTTATCTGCAGCGCGACAAGGGGCTGTGCCAGTATGTGAAGCAGAACGAGACGGCCATCAACACCGCGCAGCGGGCGCTGGACGAGATGGCCTATGAGCTGCTGGCCAAGGAGCAGCCGATGGCCATCGATCTGCGCTTCATCCTGGCGGTGATCAAGATCAATGGCGACCTGGAACGGATTGGCGACCAGTCGATGGGGATTGCGCGGCGCACCAAGGAGATTCTGAAGCACGGCGAGGTCGACCTGCCGGTCGATTTCGCGGCGATGGGTGAGTTTGCGGGGCGGATGATCCGCTCGGCGGTGCAATCGCTGCTGGAGGGCGACGCGCGGCTGGCCGATACGGTGCGCGAGATGGACGACGAGATCGACCGCATGAATCGCCGAGCTCATGCCGACCTGCTGGAGCTGATTCAGGAAAAGCCGAATTATACGCAGCAAGCGATGAACGGGCTGCTTGTTTCGCGCAACTTAGAGCGGATTGCAGACCACGCCTCGAATATCGCCACGGATGTGATCTTCTGGATTCGCGGCGCGGATGTGAGGCATCAGCTCAGCATGTCGATGGATTGATAAAACAGGGGTCAGGGGACAGGTTTCAGGGGTCAGACGCAGGGGCTACATGGCGACTGGGGATGTGGGCTCGGGCGCGGTGATCCATTGCTTCTCGAATTCGTCGAGCGGCACGGGATGGCCAAACAAGCGGCCCTGGAAGGCGTGGCAGCCGTGGCGGATGAGAAACTCACGCTGCTGCTCGTTCTCAACGCCCTCGGCGATTGCCGGCAGGCCCATGGCGCTGCTGAGTGAGAGGATGGTCTGGGCGATGGCGGCGCTGCTTTCATCGACCAAAATGTCGCGGATGAAGGTGCGGTCGATCTTCAAGCGATTCAGCGGCAGCCTCTTGAGATAAGCCAGCGACGAATAACCGGTGCCAAAATCGTCGAGGGAGAATTTCAGGCCGTGCTTCTTGAGCTCGGTCATTTTGCCGATGATCTCCTCGATATTGTCGACGAGCATGCTTTCGGTTAGCTCGAGGCCAAGGTTGGCGGGGTTGGCTCCGGTGCTGGCGAGAGTTGCTAAGAGCTGTTCGACAAACTCCGGCTGACAGAACTGCCTCGCGCTTATATTGACGGCAATGGTCAGGTGAGCGGTTTGCGGGTCGCATGACCAGACGGCTATCTGTTTGCATGCGGCTTCAAGCACCCATTTTCCCAAAGCAAGAATCTGGCCTGTCTCCTCGGCGAGCGGGATAAATTCGCCGGGGGTGAGAATGTCGCGCCAGGGATGGTTCCAGCGGATCAGCGCCTCGGCGCCGATGAGTCGGTTATGCTCAATCTGCGGTTGATAGAAGAGCACGAATTGGCCGAGCTGAATCGCCTGGCGCATCTCCTCTTCAAGCGCGGCGCGGGCGTTGACCGCGGACTGCAGAGCGGGCTCAAAAAAGCGCATGGTGTTGCGGCCGGCGGCCTTGGCCTGGTACATGGCGATGTCGGCCTGTTGCAGGACTTCGCTGGAGCTTTCGCGGCGGTCACCGAAAACCGAAATGCCGATGCTGGCGCTGCTGCGGCATTCGCGGCCATCGAGCAGATACGGTTCGGCAACGGCGGATAGAATCTTTTCGCCCACCGCCTTGGCCTGCGCGGCGGCTTCTTCGGGAGTCTCGCTCAGGTCTTCGAGCATCAGCACGAATTCGTCTCCGCCGAGGCGGCCCACGGTGTCGGAGTCGCGAACGCAGGTGGTCAGACGCCGGGCCGTCTCCTGCAGGAGCATGTCGCCGATTTGATGGCCGAGCGTGTCGTTCAGGGTCTTGAAGTTGTCCAGGTCGACGAAGAGAACGGCGCGCATGCGGCCGCTGCGGTTGCCTGCAGCCAGCGACTGGCGCAGCTTTTCAAGCAGGAGGCGGCGGTTGGAGAGGCCGGTGAGCGGGTCGTAGAAAGCAAGATTGCGGATCTCATCTTCAGCGGCCTTGGCGCTGGTGATGTCGCGGGTGATGGTGAGCACGCATTGAACTTCGTCAATCTCGATCACCGACGAAGACATCAAGCCCCAGAGCGTTTCTCCATTCTTTTTGCGGAATTGAATCTCGACATTCCGGCACTCGTGATTCTTTTTGAGGATGTCGTCGACATTTTCCAGATCGCGCGGATCAGCCCAGAGCTTGAGTTCGAGCGAAGTCTGTCCAATGACTTCGTCGCGCTCGAAGCCCATCGTATCGAGAAATGCCTGATTCACGTCGATGAAGCGCCGGTCGCTGGTCCGGTTGATGAGGATGGGATCGAGACTGGTATGAAATACAGTTCGATAGCGTTCCTCGCTCACGCGCAGCGCTTCGGCGGCAGCGGTGAGGTAGCGCTCGGCGGTTTTTGCCGCCGAGATATCGCGGGTGATGCTCAAGACGCAGGGTACTTCGTCGATTTCGATCAGGGATGCCGACATCAGCCCCCAAAAGACTTCGCCATTCTTCTTTCGGAAGGTGGCCTCCAAATCGCGGCAACTGAAATCGCGCAGGACGCACTCCACCATCCGGTCGCGGTCCTCATGGTTGGCCCAGATTCCGAGGTCCAGCGAGGTTCGGCCAATGACCTCGTCGCGCGCATAGCCGATGATGTCGAGAAATGCGTTGTTGCAGTCGAGATAGGCACCGTCACTGAGGCGGTTGATATTGATGGCGTCGATGGTGGTCTGGAAGGCGGTGCGATAGCGCGCTTCGCTGTGGCGCAGGGCGTCCTGCGCGGAAGCCAGGCGCTGCTCGGTGGCCTTGCGTAAATTGATGTCCTCGACAAAGCCAATCACATGCACCGGTTTACCCTGGCCGTCGCGCTGCGCGGACAAGGTGACTTTCACCCAGGTGAGCGAGCCGTCCTTGCGGATGTAGCGCTTCTCAAAACTGGCTCTCTCCGCGACGCCGCTGGCGCACTTTTCGAACAGCGTTGTGGTTGCAGAAAGATAAGCAGGGTCGGTGATCGCAAATGCATTCAGGCTGAGCACCTCCTCGGATGAATAGCCGACGATCTCCGCGAAGCGCGCATTGCAGTGGAGAAAATTGCCGTCGAAGGCGGTATGAACGATGCCCACCGCGGCCTGCTCGAAGGTGGCCCGATAGCGCTCTTCGCTTTTGCGCAGCGCATCCCGGGCAGCAGCCAGGCGCCGCTCGGCCGCTTTCTGGGAGTTGATGTCTTCCACAATGGCGATGAAGTGGATAATGCGCCCCTCGGCGTCGTGTTGCGGCGATACGGTGAGTTTGGTCCAGGTGAGGCTGCCGTCCTTTCGTCGATAACGCTTCTCAAAGCTGTTGGTGGTTGAGCTGCCGTTCACCATTTGTTTGAGAAGTTCCAGACATTCGGCGATGTCTTCGGGGAACGTGATCTGCTGGAAGCTGAGCGTGCGGATTTCTTCGAGAGAGTAGCCGACAATATCAGCGAATCGCTGATTGCAGCGGATGAATTTCCCGTCGATGGCGATGTGAACGATGCCCACCGCGGCCTGCTCGAAGGTGGCGCGATAACGCTCTTCGCGTTTGCGCAGTTCCGATTCCGCTTGTTTGCGTTCGGTCAGGTCGAGTCCGTAGGAGAAATCCCGCTCGCCGACGCCGACAAAGCCCCAGGTGATGTTCTTTTGCGATCCATCCTTGCAGGTGACCACGGATTCGATGGGATCGATGGCGGTGTTGGTTTCGAGGGCGCGCGCGACGCGACGGTCCCACTCTGCCCTTACCTCGGCGCGGTATTGCTCGTCGGGATATGCCAGCGTCCACCACGCGGCCACCGATGGAATGTCCTTGCGGGTGTAGCCGAGGATCCTGGTGAACGCGGGGTTCATGTACTCGCCCCATTCCACCGTGCCGGATGAGATGTGGATCGCCAGCGGGGACTCGTCGGTGACGGCGCGAAACAGCCTTTCGCTGGCGGCCAGCGCGAGTTGAACGCGCTTGCTCTCGGTGATGTCCTTGATGACACCGTGCATGCGGACGGGCTGTCGCGCAGAATCGAATTCCAGCTTGCCTATTCCATGGAACCACCGCTCTTCGCGGTCGTTGGCGCGCAGGATGCGGTATTCCTTGTTGAAGTCGCGTTTCTTCCCCAGCACTTCGCTGTTGAAGTAGTCAGCCATTGAGGTGCGGTCTTCCGGGTGGATGAGCGCGATCCATCCTTCGACGGAGTGATCGTAGCGCTCGTCAATGCCGAACAGCTCATTCATTACTTCGGAGCCGGTCCAACAGCCCGACGGAATGTCCAGCGTGTAGGAGCCGAGCGAACCGACTCGTTGGGCTACGCGGAGGAGTTCTTCACTCTCGCGAAGCTGTTTCTCCGCGCGATGCCGTTCGGTAATATCCTTGCCGAACATCGACAGGCCGGTCGCTTTGCCGTCAACAACGATGGGGTTGAACGACATCTCCACGACGCGGTCGTTGGGAAAGGGGATTTCGGTGCGAAACGGGCCCTGGCTGAGCGCGCGTTGAAAAAGCGGCGGCCAAATCGCAGCTCGTTCGGCCGGGAGAAGATCTTCGGGGCGCTTGCCGACGGAAGCGATGGTTCCGAAATTGCGCTCGACGTGGCGGTGCAAGGCGCGGTTGAACGTGAGCAGGCGGTAATCGAGATCGATGGACCAGATCAGATCTTCCGTACTCTCGATCAGGGCCGAGAGATTCGCGGCCGCCTGATGGTGCGGTGCGGCGGCTCCGGACTCCGATGACGTCCCGTTCGGCATGGCTGAATCTCACTTATTGAGAATTGCACCGAGGATGCAACCACCTGCGGCCGCCTGCCCGGAATGGCCCAAAACGCAGCGTACCCTTTTCGGGCCCGCGTTCCTCCTTCATCAGGTCCAGCAAGAGAAATCCCAAGCAAGAGAAATCCCAGAGAATCAGGAAAGGCAATGAAGAATTGCTTTCGAGTTTACGCTGCCGGACCGCGATTTGCCGAGGAATTTTGCGCAGCCCGGCTCGACTGAAGGAGCAAAAAAAACCGCCGCGGCCCCAGAGCAGGGACCGCGGCGCGCGAGGGAAGGTTACCGTGTGGATTCGAACAGGAACCAGGCGCGGCGCTCGGCCTCGTCGATCCAGACTTCGATGAGGCTGGTGGTGGCGTAGTCGTTGGCCTTGGAGGCGACTTCGTGGGCGGCGCGCAGACTCTCAACCAGGCCGCGATTGTCGCCATGGAGTTCGAGCAGCATATCGCGGGCGGGAACGAACTCCTGGTCGTTGTCGTTGATCCGCTGCAGCCGGGCGATGTGGCCGATGGAACGAATGGTTGTGCCGCCGATTTTGCGGACCCGCTCGGCGATGGCGTCGGTAATGCCGAAAAGCTGGTCTCCTTGTTCGTCGAGGAGCAGATGGTAGTCGCGGAAGTGCGGACCGCTCATGTGCCAGTGGAAGTTTTTGGTTTTCAGGTAAAGGGCGAAAACATCCGCGGCGAGCGCATTGAGCACGCTGGAAAGATTCTTGATTTGTTCGGAAGTGAACCCGTCAGAAACATTGGTTTTGGCAGCCTTGGTGCTGTCAGGTGTGTGCGTCGACATTGGGAAAGCTCCTTGGCCGGGAGAGCCGCCGGAAAACTGGGGAATGGGGCGGCGGCTGATCCCGGTATGCGTATTTAGATGCGTGAGGAGGGGCGACGGACCACGGCGCGCAGGGAAAATAATTGGCGCTGGTGCGGTCTGGGCTTCAGTTTCGGTTTAAATTGCCTTTGATCGCGAACGGCACCGGAATCAAGCCTGCCGGGGAACAACCAGGGCGCGCACATCGGCGGGCGTTGTGGCGATGGCGTCGGCCCTGGCGCACTCCGCAGGCGGGCCATAGCCCCACGCCACGGCCAGGCAGCGGAGATTGTTGGCGTGAGCGGCCTCGATGTCGAAGATGCGGTCGCCGATCATCCACGTTGCAACGGGATCGAGAGCGTGCTCACGCAGCAGGCTGGCCAGCAGGCCGGTTTTGCTGTGACTGGTGAACTCGACCTTGTCGCCATAGATGGCGGTGAAGAAGCCGGTGAGATTGAAGAGATCAAGAATGCGCACGGCGAAGTGCTGCTGCTTGGAGGTGCAGACGAAAAGTGAAAAGCCCTGATCGCGAAGCTGGGTGAGCATCTCGCGTACGCCGGGGTAGACCGAGTTGTTGCTCCAGCCTTCGCGGTCGTAGCAGGCTCGGTAATCGCGGGCCAACGCTACGCGGGATTCTTCCGGCGCGTTGGGAAGCAACTCGGCGGTCCACTCTTCTACGGGCGGACCGACAAAGCGCTCCAGCGGGCTGTTGTCGCCCAGATTCCATGCGTCAAGAACCTTGCGCAGGCAGCCGACAATGCCGGGCTTGGAGTCGGTGAGGGTTCCGTCGAGATCGAAGATGAGGGCGGGAATGACGATGGGCACGGATACAGTTTCTCAAAGGGATGGGCCGGGGAGTGGATTTGGTATGATTCTGTTCGAAAGTTGAAATGAAAACCGGGAAATAAAAACAGGGAAATAAGAACGGGCCTCGATATCGGTTTCCTGCGTTGGGGAGATGCCAACGCAAGGACAGGACACTGTGTGTCACTCCCGTGGCGGCGGACGGATCAGGACAGGCTGCCCGAAGAATCGCCTGGCATCCAGATTGGGCTGCGGGAGAACGCGACATGGCGAAGCCGGCATTTACGACGGAACAGGTAAAAGCCGTCGCTCCCGATGCGGGTGCGCCCGTCAACAGGTATTACCGGCCTGAACTCGATGTGGTGCGGATGATGGCATTCATGCTGGTCTTCCTGCATCATGCGTTGCCCGCGGTCGGGGCTGTCAAGGATTCGGCAGGCGGCGTGGTCGCGGCGATCAATGCGATCCGGATGGCGTGTGGGTTCGGGCTATGCCTGTTCTTTACGCTGAGCGCATTCCTGATTTGCGAATTGCTGCTGAGGGAGCGCGATGCAACCGGCACGGTAAGGCCGAAGCAGTTTTATATGCGGCGCATCCTGCGCATCTGGCCGCTCTACTACTTCGGCATCGCGCTGGGAATTGTGTTCGCTTTGGTGTTTGGATACCAGAGCGCGGACGTGAGCAGCATAGGGTGGTATCTGGTTTTCGCCGGTGCGTGGGTCACAATCTTTCACGGATGGGTTATCAATCCGGCGGGCGTGCTGTGGAGCATCTCCGTGGAAGAGCAGTTCTACCTGTTCGTTCCGTGGGCGATCAAATACCTGGATCGAAAACGGCTGGCATGGCTCTGCGTGGCGCTGATCGCGGTATCGAATGTGTGGCTGTATCGATTGGGCGCGACCGGCGCGAAGGGATACATGGCGTGGACCAATCCGTTTGTGCAATTTGAAAGTTTCGCAGGCGGGTTTCTGCTTTGCCTGGCTTTGCATGGGAAGGCGCCGAAGCTGGCTTCGTGGCAAAGGACGGGCTTGCTGGCGGTGAGCGGGCTTGGCTGGTTTATTGCCTGCTACCGGCTGGATATGCCGCTGGGCGGAGATGCGAACCCGGGAAGCTGGCGGCTGATCGGGGGATATGCACTGGGCGCGATGGGGTCGGCGCTGATCCTGTTGGCGCTGCTGGGCATTGAACGCAGCGAATTGCCGGAGTGGGCGATCAATCTTGGGCGCATTTCTTACGGTCTTTATGTCTTCCACGATTTCGCGCTGGCCCTGGGCTCCTCGTCGATGGAGGCACTCAGTTCCGCGTGGCCGGGACATCTTGCATGGACGACTACGGTGCTGGTGCAGTTTCCTCTCTGCCTGGCGCTCACCATCGGGATGGCGAGGATTTCTTATCGGTATCTGGAGAAGCCGTTTCTGCGGATGAAGAAGCGGTATGCGACGATCGACAGCCAGCCGATTTTGTAGCGCGCGAGTCGGAATTCTTCATCGGCGCCGCGGACTGGGACACTGCATTGGGACCGGAATTCGTGGGCGAGCTCGCAAATGTCCCGCGTCTAAGGTTCATTCCAAATTCGCAAGAGAGCAATAGCAGATCCCCTTCGGCGGGCTCAGGGCAGGCTTTCGACTCACCACCCCCAAACTCCACCCCAAAGAGCACAGACCGCTCTTTGGGGACCCCGGAACTGAATTACGTTTGGGGCCCCGTTCGCTCAGGATGACAGTTTTTGTTTGGGGATGAATTTCAAACGCAGGACACTAAACTTTCACCTGTGGATGCGTGGCGTAGTGCAGCAGCACGGCGACGGCGCAACTGGTCAGGCGGGTTTCGGCGGAATCGGCGCGGCTGGTGAGAATTACGGGTACGCGGGCGCCGAGTACGATTCCCGCCAATTGCGCGCCGCCCAGGTATTCGAGCTGCTTGGCCAGCATGTTGCCGCTTTCGAGATCGGGCACGACGAGAATGTCGGCCTGGCCGGTGACGGGTGAGACCAGCTTCTTGATTTTTGCCGCCTTGACGCTGACAGCTGTATCGAAGGCCAGCGGCCCGTCGAGGATGCCGCCGGTGATCTGGCCGCGTTCGGCCATTTTGCACAGAGCCGCTGCGTCGAGCGTGGATTTGATCTTGGGGTTGACAGTCTCGACGGCAGATAGCAGCGCGACCTTGGGTTTGGGAACGCCGAGCGCGTGCGCCAGGTCGATGGCGTTTTGCACGATGTGAACCTTGTCTTCAAGCTCAGGCGTAATGTTGATGGCCGCATCGGTGATGAGCAGCGTGCGCGCGTAGGCCGGCGTGTCCATGATGAACACATGGCTGATGCGGCGTGCGGTGCGGAGGCCGGTGTCGCGGGCCATGGCGGCCTTCATCAACTCGTCGGTGTGCAGGCTGCCTTTCATCATGGCCAGCGCGTTGCCGGAGCGGCACATGGCCACGCCCAGCTCGGCGGCTTTCTCTTCGTCGTCGGCCTGCAGGATCGGATACCGGCTGATGTCCACGCCGATCTTCAGGGCGAGGGCCCTCATCTCGGTCTCGTCGCCGATGAGCGTGGGCTCGATCAGGCATTCCAGGGCGGCTTCGACGGTGCCGCGCAGCGCGACATCGGAGAGGGGCCATACGACTGCCGTGGAGATGGCTGGAAGCGACTTGCAGCGCTCGATGAACTTGTGGAAGACGTGGTAATCGGCGGGATGGCCGACCAACGGGTCGACGGTGACAGCTTCAGCCAGCGGGGCGAGATCGCTCATGTGGGTTCTCCACGGCCGGCGCAGGTTCAGTCTCGCCAGCCTTATGGACTTATTCTCACCTCCGCAGCGATTGAATCGTTGTGAGGCGGGTCACAGTCTGGGTATTCGTACCGCATAGCGGTGGCGTGCGCAAAATTGGTTCCGTGTTCATTTGCGGACACGCTTTTTCAACTTCGGACGCCGCATCTTGCGAGCGCGGAGAATTTCGAACTCTTCCGCCTGAATTTACGTAGTTTAGAGCGACAACTGTTTGGCTTCCTGTGTGCAGGAAAACAGGCCTCACGATCCCCGGTTGAGGAGCCTTCATGCGGAATCTCGTTTTCGATCTCAGGTTTGTGTTGCGGCAACTGCGCAAGTCACCAGGATTTGCGATCACGGCCGTGCTGATGCTGGCCTTTGGCATTG
>Ga0070764_10001167_pt1 | contig 11254 bp, 10 predicted proteins | sample HubBroMetageWRM4_FD_67287 | JGI IMG/M metagenome (GOLD analysis project Ga0070764, IMG submission 67287) | Warmed soil microbial communities from the Hubbard Brook experimental Forest, New Hampshire - Hubbard Brook CCASE Soil Metagenome WRM 4 | ecosystem: Environmental > Terrestrial > Soil >... | reverse complement strand
CTGCATCAAGTGGAACGGCGTTGTGCGCGTTGGCTTCTGATGATCCTCGATCGAACCAAAGGGCCGATTTTCCCGGTGACGCAAGAGCGTCTAAGCGTCATGCTTGGCGCGCAGCGTCCGACGGTTACGACGACGCTCGCGGCGTTGCGCGCCACCGGCTGCCTGGAGACAAGCCGGGGTCAGGTTCGAATCACAAACAGGAAGCGGCTCGAATCCTACGCCTGCGAGTGCTACGGGCTCTGCGCCGGCTACTTCGACTTCTCAGCCGCGGATTCACTCAGACGGAAATTGGGGAGACCGGCTGCGGCTATTGTTTGACCCGCTTATTGTATTCTGCGTGACAGACGCCGACCCGCCGGCGACGCTAATGTATGAATAGTGCAGCAGACGGATGGTTGTGTGGGTTCGTATGCGTCGGTCGTCGCGCTCGATGGCGAGTTCGATCTGGCCGACCGCCAACGGCTAGCCGACGCGTTCGACGTCGCCGCGCAGGGCGCCGTCGTGATCGTCGATCTGAGCCAAACCACGTACATCGACTCGACGGTTCTCTGGCAGCTCGTTAAACTTCGGAATCGGAATGGTGCAAGACCGCCCGCGGAGCTGATCTTGACGCAACCAACTGGATCGGTTCTCCGACTGTTTGACGTGTCACAAATCTTCGACCTGTTTGTCGTGCGCCCGAGCGCTGAGAGCGCTTTGACCGAGCTTGGCTGGCGCGAAAAAGCCAAACACATTACGGTTGTCGGACGAGGGCGCGACGCCGGCGGATAATCAACGATGTCAAGGCGGATGGGACGAGTCTCCCGTAGGAGCCGAGCGCGAGCGACGTTCCTATGAAATTCACAGCTTCGCTCGACTAGGTTGGTCTGGTCTCTGGCGACACCAACTGTTCCCGGATAGTGGCGGCATGGTGGAGACAAATTCGTTGCGATTTCACAGTTCGCTCACAGTGTGTTGCTCTACTATTTGGTTGTGCGAAGCTCCAACGCACACTCCGAGAAGTAGCAACGGGAAACTGGCGGTCCGAGTATCACTCGGGCCGCCGCTGTTTTGCAGCGTAGATTCACGCTTGCCAAAATCCCGTCGATCCTGCAAACGAGCACAGCGCTAAAACGTTATCTCAATGCCGCGCGACGCGCAGGTCTTGTGCAGCTGGCGAGCGCTATGGTGCTCGAGCGAAGGGCTCGATTTCATGCTCCGATTGAAGAGACCCGTATCTTTTTGCTGCGCCGGCTCGTCTTTATGACAGTCTACCAAATCGCTTGAAGGAGACCTTAACGATGACCGGCCCCAAAATGAAGATTCCCCCTATTGTGTCGCCACAAGACTGGGAAGCTGCCCGAGAACAGCTGCTTGTGAAGGAGAAGGCGTTGACCCACGCCCGTGACGCTATGGCGGCCGAACGCCGGCGCATGCCGTGGGTCGCCGTCGAGAAGAAATACGAATTCGATGGCCCCGAGGGGAGGGTCAGCTTGACCGACTTGTTCGCCGGGCGCCGTCAGTTGATCGTCTACCGCGCGTTCTTCGAACCCGGCGTCTACGGCTGGCCCGATCACGCCTGCCGGGGTTGCTCGATGATGGCCGATCAAGTCGCACACCTCGCGCATCTCAACGCTCGCGACACAACCCTCGTGTTCGTTTCGCGCGCCGGGCAGGCGGACATCGCACGCCTGAAAGCGCGCATGGGTTGGAAGATGCCCTGGTACACGATTACCGATGGCTTCGATGCCGACTTCGGTGTCGATGAGTGGCACGGCACGAACGCATTCTTCCGCGACGGCGATCGCGTTTTTCGTACGTATTTCGTGGACAACCGCGGTGACGAGGCGATGGGAAGTACTTGGAGTTACCTTGACATTACCGCGCTCGGACGCCAGGAAGAATGGGAGGACTCGCCGGAAGGCTATCCTCAAACCCCACCCTACACGTGGTGGAACTGGCACGACGCATACACCGGTGGTCCGCCGGACGCGAAATGGAGTCAGGTCGTAGCGGCCGCACAGGAGTGGCCGGAACCCCAGCCATCAGCGGGCGGAGTGACGTGATTCTGTTCGCCCACATCATGGGGATGCCGGTGGAGGAGCTTTTGGCACCGGCGGCGAGCGGGGTTACCGCCACGATGCTGCTGAGCCTCGTTTCGGTCGTGTCGGGTCTGCGGCGCCAACGGAGAAGAACAGTAGACGATGCTCGACGAGATGCATGCCGTTTTGCCCGCGATGATGGAAGCGCGCAGCCGCTTCATGCAACTCGTCGACGAACTTCGTCCGGAACTCCATCGTTATTGCGCGCGCATGACCGGGTCGGTTTTCGACGGTGAGGACGTCCTCCAAGACACGTTAGCAAAGGCCTACTACGCTCTGGGCCAGATGCCGGAGCCACCAACCTTGAAACCCTGGCTCTTCCGCATCGCGCACAACACCGCGATAGATTTCCTCAAACGAAGCGAGCGGAAAAACGTGGATCTCGTTCCCGATGTGCCGGAGCGCGCCGAGCCCGAAGAGCCCGGCGTCGATCCGGCGCTTGTGGAAGCTGCGCTCGCGGTTTTCGTCGAACTACCGCCGGTGCAGCGCAGCACGATCATCCTTAAGGACGTCCTCGGGCACTCGCTCGAAGAAGTGGCCGCCACCATGGGCACGACGGTCGGAGCCGTTAAAGCTGCCCTATCGCGGGGGCGCCGCAATATCGGGCGAACGTCGCGCGAGGGCAGAACGTCGCCGGCACCGCGGCCATCTATGGAGCAGCAAGCGATGTTGCGCCGCTATGTAGATCTCTTCAACGATCGCAACTGGGACGGACTGCGCGCGCTGCTTGGCGAGGAATCACGGCTCGATCTCGTTTCTCGCGCACAACGACGTGTCGAAGACGCGCGCTACTACGATCGTTATGCCGAACTCCTCAAGACCGAAGACATCCGGGCCGAGGCAGGCTTTGTCGACGGCGTTCCCGCCATCGCGATGTTCAGCCCGCCATCAAGCACATCGCCGGCGTACTTCGTCCTGCTGGAGTCCATTGGCGGCCGAATTTCGCTAATTCGCGATTTCCGCTACATTCCTTACATCGCAGCAGACGCGCGGTTTTCAAAGTCTGCCTAAAGCCCTCACGTTCTGAGCCGTCAGCGCAAGCTGGGAATCTCGCGCAAGCGCGCATATTCGCCGCGTCCCCATTTCAGTAAGGTCGCCGGTCGCGATAATACATTCGGGTGCCTGCCGCAATCGGTCGATCGCGGCAAGCACCCGGTGCAGCGGCTACGCGACGTGCGGGATGTGATGCAGGATGTGGGCGCGCCGCTTGTGCATGTCGCTGATCTGGGCGACGATCACGCCTCTCAGCATACCGGGCCGACATTATCGCCTCGTTAAGGCTCAACGGTTTCATATTCTCTTTCATACGCGATTTCCGTTACGTTGCGCAGAACGCAATCGATGCGCGTTTCTCACCCTGCGCCTCCGCCGAGGGAGCTTGCCGTCGCGCAATCTGTTGCAACTCGCCGAGCTGAGCGCGTATGGCTTTTCTGTTCTCATTTCAAAAGCGCACGATGATTCGCAATTCCGTCAAGGAATCGTGATTGCGAATCTCCGTCGAGCGCGCGACGTCGCCACGCCCGTCGTGAGGCTCGCTTCGTCAGCAAGCTGCCCTGCCGTCATTCGCTCGCCGCGCGCGTCTCGGGCTCCGGCCGCTGCCACCTCGGGGCGCTCGCGTTGCGCCTGAGCGGAGCCGTAAGCACAGGGTCACGCCCGGCTGCATGGGAAGATAACGCCATGCAGGACGCTAGGAGCCCTGTGACCTTTCTGTTTTCGGACATCGAAGGCAGCACCGAACGCTGGGAGCGAGATCCGGGCGCGATGGCGGCGGCACTCGCGCGTCACAACGAGCTGCTCCGCAACGCAATCGAAACGCATGGCGGCCATGTCTTCAAGTTGATGGGCGACGCGTTCTGTGCCGTCTTTGCTACCGTCCCGGATGCTACCGCAGCGGCGTTGGGCGCGCAGCGCGCGCTGCTTGGTGAAGATTTCTCGGCGGTTGGCGGCATACGCGTCCGCATCGCTCTGCATACCGGTCACGCGCACGAGCGTGAGGGCGACTATTTCGGTCCCACGCTCAATCGTATTGCGCGCCTGGTATCGATCGGCCACGGCGGCCAGATTTTGATCTCGGGGCCGTCGGCAGCATTGCTGCAAGATGCCGTCCCGTCGGAGAGCGTGCTTCGCGACCTCGGCGCACACCGTCTGAAAGACCTTGCTCGGCCGGAGCACGTCTACCAGCTCGCAGCCCCGGATTTGCTCGACAAGTTTCCGCCGCTGCGCTCGGTGGATTCTTTCCCGAATAATCTGCCGCAACAGCTCACGTCGTTTGTGGGTCGAGCCGATGCCGTCGCGGAGATCAAGGACCTCTTAAAGGCGCACCGCCTCGTTACGCTGGTAGGTGCGGGCGGTGCCGGCAAAACACGCTGCGCGATTCAAACCGGAGCCGAACTGCTCGATCGCTTTGGCGATGGCGTTTGGATGGTCGAGCTCGCTCCGATTTCCGATCCGTCGCTCGTCGTCACAACCATCGCCGCGGTCTTAGGCGTGCGAGAAGTGCGCGGCGAGGACCTGTTGGCGACGCTCGTGATGCACCTGGAGCAACGACAGCTCTTGCTTCTCCTGGATAGCTGCGAGCACCTGATCGACGAGACGCGTCGCATCGCTGCCGCCATTCTGCGCGCTTGCGCTGGAGTCTCCATTTTAACGACGAGCCGCGAAGCACTGGGAATCGCCGGAGAGCACGTGTTTCAAATGCCGTCGCTAGAAATGCAAGCCGCGGTGGAGCTGTTCGTCGATCGCGCGCGAGCGATCGACGCGCACTTCGAACTGACGGATGAGAACGCCCAGTTCGTGACGGAGATTTGCCGGCGGCTCGACGGCATTCCGTTCGCGATAGAGCTGGCGGCTGCGCGGATCAAACTACTCTCCCCGCGACAGCTCACACAAAAACTCCATGAACGATTTCGCTTGCTGACCGCCGGCTACAAGAGCGCGCTGCCGCGTCATCAAACGCTGCGCGCCACGATCGACTGGAGCTACGATCTCCTCGACGAACACCTTCGAGCGCTCTTTCGCAAACTTTCGGTCTTCGTGGGTGGATGGACGCTGGAAGCGGTAGTCCCGGTCTGCGCCGATGAGTGCGACGAGTGGGACGCGCTCGAGCGGCTCTCTTCGCTGGTGGACAAGTCCCTAGTAGTCGTAGAGTCCTTGGGCGACGAGCGGCGCTACGATATGCTGAGCTCGATTCGAGAGTACGCGCGCGAGCGTCTGGCCGATGCACATGAGAGCGAAGCAACCGCGACGAATCACGCCCGCTTTTACGCCACGTTCGTCCATTCGCTGACGCCGCTGGTTCCCGATCTCGAGGATGCAAAATGGCAGCGACTCCTCGCCACAGAGCTTGACAACGTTCGGGCCGCGATCGACTGGGCGATTTTTCAGGAGCACGATCCACAGGCCGGCCTCAAACTACTCGCCGATCTCGAGTGGCCGGAGCTCATCGTCACGCCGCACGAAGCCTTGCGCTGGTACGAAGCGGCGGTTGCTGCCGAAAGCGCGATGCCCAACGATCTCGTTTACGCGCGGGTGCTTCGTCACTGCGTCATTTTAGGATGGCTTACCGGACGAGCCACGGCGCAGCGCGAGCAGCTCGCGCTGCGCGCCGTCGAGGTTGCGCGGCGGAGCGGCGATCTCGATGAAATCGCTCGGGCGCTTGGCAATCTTGGCGCGATCTATGCGATCGCGGGTCGTTTCGAAGAGACCGAGCAGCGCTTCGTTGAAGCGTACGCTTCACCCGAACGGCTCTCGCGTCTTGCAGCGAACGCGGTGCTTCGTATGTGGGCGGTCAGCAATTTGCAGTCCGGCGATCTCGAGCGCGCGCGGCGCCGTTTCTCGGAGGTCGCGCGCTTAGAGCGTCCCGGAAGTGAGGCGCACGCGAGCGCGCTGCTCAATCTGGGCGAGCTCGAGTATGCCGCCGGTGACGTCGAAGCGGCCAGACATGCTGCGCGGCAAGCGAAAGAATCATACGCGAGTCTCAACTCGGTATACACCGCGCTGGTGCTCTCGAATCTCGCGGCCTACGCGATGGAAGCCGGTGACCTTGACGAGGCGCGGGTGAGTTTGCGAGAGGCGCTGGAGTTCCAGCAAGTGGCCGGCGATGGATCGCTCGCTCACTTGACCCAACACCATGCACTCCTCGGAGTGCTCTTAGGCGACTGTGATCGGGCCTTATCCTTGGCCGGCTTTTCGGAGGCGCTCTATCGCGCCAGCGGCGAGGCCCGGCAATATACCGAGCGCCGCGGGCACGAACGGCTCTTGCAACAGCTTGCGGCGCTGCGAGCCCCTGAGGAGGTCGTGAGAGGGATGGAACTCGGCGCGCGGTTAAGCAAAAAGGAGGCGCTTGCCTGTGCTGCGGCGATATACGCAGAGCATGGCCGACAGTAAGAATGAAGCTGCCGCGGCTCTTAGTGCGCACGCTCAAACGATCGACGAGCTCCACGCCAAAATTGCCGCGCTTCCCGGATGCAATACCGAACGCTTAACGATCGCGGTGCAAAAATACAAAACAGCGCATCAAGTCTTCGAAGACGATGCGCTTGCGTGCGTGGTTCACTAGCGCGCTAAGAGCCTTGGCCGCGTAAGGCATTTTCGATCGCGTCACCGATCGGAACGCCGAGCCCGGTGCAGGGATTCCAACCCGGGGCGCAGCGGTAGCGGTCGTTTCCACCCGAGAGCACGGCTTGGAAAAGCGTGCTTGACGTTGCGCCGTAGAGCAATGGCGCAAAGAAACCGATTGGCTTTCCCAGTCGTTGATTGAGCCGTGCGGTCAACGCCGCCCACATCGGCGCCGCGGCGCTGGTGCCGCCCAAAGCGAGCTGCGAACCTTCGACAAACACGGTATACCCCGGGTTGACTTGTGCCGCGACGTCGGGAACGCCGCGGCCGGGTGCGACGTTATACGCGCGAGCCGCTTGGGCCGCTGCGGTCTGCCACACCGGAACATCAAAGTTTGCGCTAAATCCGCCGCCGCTATTCTCCCAACCGCTTTCGGTTGCAGCGTCCGGTCCCGTCAGGATCGTGCCCCCGCACGCGTGCGCGAACGGGCTCGACGCCGGCGCCAGGACGTGCGCGTTGCCCTGGTCGTCGACTTCGGCACCGTGATCGCCCGAAGCGCAGAAGATCGTAACGCCCAGCAAAGCTGCGACCGTAAAGAGTTCATCGAGAATTCGCAAAGCGACGGGCGTCCAGAGCTGCTCGGGAAATCCGAAGCTGATCGAGAGTACCGAGGGGCAATGCTCCTCATCGAAGAGCGCAGTGCGAATGCCGTCCAGCACGCCCCGTTCATCATCGGGCGTCGCGTAGACGACGATCTGCGCTCCAGGCGCGAGCGCTCCCACCACCTGGGTGTCGATCGCGGATTCGAGGTCCTTCGCCGTCTCGATCACGTGTGTCAGCTCGGCGTTGTCGACGCGCTTGACGATCGGCGTTTTTGCCGCTATGCCCTGGGCCTGCATGCATTTTAAAAAATCGTCGCTGTTGAACGCCCCGCGCATCTGCAACACGCCGATGGTCTGACCTGAGCCATCCGCATCCGGGAGTCGGTATCGCGAAACGATCTCGTTTGCCCGCAGCGGGATAGCGTTGCTGTGCAGCGTGCCGACGGCATGCGAACGCGGCCATTGATGGATCCCGAACGGCCCGCGAAGTATGGGCGCGAGCTCCGGCGGTGCGTGGAGCGCTCCCGAACGATGACGAAAACGCCGCTTGTCGGGCAACTCGTAGATGCCGGCCGTGGCGCCGAATGCCTCGACAAGTTTCGGGATCGGCGCGCTCATTACCACCGATCGCCAGTGCTCTGCAACGATCTCGATTCCGTGCGTTGCACAGTACCGCCGCAGCAGGTCGACGTCGGCCGGATCTGCGCCGGTCTCTTGAAGGAGCGTCGCTTGGTTGGAGTAAGTGCGCTGCGAAGGAGGCATCGCGCCTAGCGCTTGAGCCTTGCCAACGTCCAGGGCACCGTTTTGCCGTGGACGCAGCCACGCCGTTAGCCAGATGACGCCGTCGAGCACCTCCGCGACGGGCGTCGCACCGGGCCAAACGCTCCGTTGCGTTCCTTCGATCGAAATGCGATTTGTGCCCGTCGATTGTTGCACACGCGCTCGTTCGCTCAAGCGCAAGCCGGCGCCTCGCTGAGAATCGCGAGCGGCGCGAGTGTGTATGGGGAGCGCAACCTAAAGGTCTCTGCCGTCCTTACAAGATCACGGATAGCGTCTTTGCCTTACGGAGCGAATCATGCCATCGAATGTTTCGACGCCCTTTACCGAAATGTGGTTTGCATCGGGGGAACGCCTTGGGTACGATCCTAAGACGCGAACGATCGATCCGGCGGCATCGCAAAAGATCTTCATTCGCGTGGACGGCGACGTTAAAGACGCCGTTACCTTCTTGCCGGGCTATCCCGACGGATCGATCGGGTGGGCGAGGCTTCTTCCGTACCTCCCCGATGCCGCCGCGATGCCGAAGCTCTTCGTCGAGTACCTTGGCATGGGCGACTCCGATAAGCCTCGCGACTACGCGTATTCGACCGCGGAAAGAACGGATCTCGTTGAAGCGATCTGGCGCTACTTCGGCGTCGCTTCCACTACGCTGATCGCTTTTGATTTTTCGTCGCTCGTCGTACTCGAGCACTTGGCACGACGGCTGGAGCAGCGTTCGGCGGGACCTGCGATTCGCGGCGTCGTTAGCTTCAACGGCGGGCTTTTCACCGATGGACATTCGCACCCATGGTTTACGACACCCGTGCTGCAGCGCGTGCCGGTCGACCGAATACCGCAACTCGCGAAGCCCCCGTTCGGCACCTTTAAACTGACGGCGCGGGTCATGTGGTCGAAGCATTATCGCGCGTGGGAAGATGACGCCCGCGATCTCTACAGCGCGCTGAGCCGCCGCGACGGTCTCTTCTTCCTTTATCGCGCCGCCGGGTTTGTTTCGGACCATCGCGCGCAAGGGTCCCGGCTCGACTTCGGCCGTATCTACGACGCATATCGCGACGAGATTCCATTCTTGGTCGGCGGCAGCGACGAAGACCCATTCGAGCATCGGCAGGTGACGCTTGCGCAAGAACGCCTCGGCGCGAAAGGAGTCGCGATCGCGCATCTTCCCGGGGGGCATCTGACCACCAACGAGCAACCGCAGGCGCTCGCACGGCTTATTGCGGACTTTTACGATACGACGGCGAGAAACAAGCTGCCAACGCAGAGCAGAAGCACGGCGTAATCGAACTGCGACATAAAGCCGCCGGTCAACGACATCGTGATGACGTAGATGCCGGTGAGCAACGCCGCTGCCAGGCAGAATAAGCGGCTGAGAATACCGAAGGCAAGCGTGACCGTGAGCACGGCCTCATAAACGGTGGCCGCCACCGCGAGTAACGGCGCCGCCGCGAGCGGCAGTAACCCATTTAACGCGTGCGTGTACGCGACGAAGTTCTTCCAATTTCCCCACGAAACGCCGGGGCTGCCATAGTGTCCAAGAAGACCGAATCGATCCGCGATAGAGTATGCGAAGTCGACGGCAATCCAAAACCGGACCACAGCGTTGACGGATTGAGAACCCCCACGCGAAAGCAGCAGTAGCGCAAAGCCGGCGATCAGAACGATGCGATAGGCGTAGAGAAAGGTCAGCGGTTCGCGGCCGAAAACGTGCGCCTCGTACCAAATTTGGAGAACCAGAGCGGTACCGAGCAGTCCCGCGAGACTGCTTTTCAACGCGCTCACGAGCTTCGAATTCCGCTCAACAGCAGGCGTGTGATTCGCTCTTTGTGCTTCCGGAGCGTGCCGCGGTCGGCGCCGGCGATGCTGAAGCCTTTTGCTCGCGCCATAAAGGGGAAGAAGCAGAGCGCTACTGCGCTCGCAAGCAGCGCGGGTCCACCGATCGTCGCACGAGACCGCTTTTTTAAAACATCGTTGAAGATCGCAAGAACCTCGGCAAAAAGCTGCGACGTTGGGGCGAATGGGCCGGTGTGGTGCTCGTCCCGAAGCATTTCCCATTGCAGCAGTCGTACGATGCTTGGTTCGCTCGCGAGAAAATCAACGTACGTGTCTACGAACAGCTCGATGGTTGCTTCGATTGACGAGAGCCGGCTTTGCCGGCGGAGCGGTTCGATCGTGCGCTCCCGGAGGCGTTCGGCTGCGCGGTCCACGACCGCGCGATAGAGCAGCTCTTTGGTTCCGAAGAGATAGCTCGGTAGGCCCCGAGAGACTTCCGCAGCTTCGCAGATTTCGGAGATGTTTGCACCATCGTAGCCCGATCTCGCGAACGCCTCCTCCGCCGCATCCAGAATGCTGGAGCGCGACCGAGCAGCGTCCCGTTGCGTTAGAGCCATGGCGAAATGTTAGCATACTGAATGGACGTTCAGCAAGTAACTGTCAGCCGGCAGCTCGTAAGCTTTGCACGTCAAATGCGGATGCGTCACGAACGTAAATCGCGCAATGAGCAACGCAATGAAGCCCGACGAACTCCGCGAGCGCAGCGACGGCCTCAAGCTCTTCGACATTCGCAAGAATCCGGATGACCGGCAGATTCCGGGATCGGTGCGGGTCGAGGGCCAGGCGCTCGAAACCGGCGACGATCTTCCGTTCGGCAAGGACGAAGAAGTCGTGCTCTACTGCGGCAGTGGTAACTCGTGCAGCCGAATTGCCAAGGCTTTGCGCGACCGCGGTTTTCACGCGGTCGCGCTCGAGGGTGGCTACCGCGCCTGGGTCGACGCCGGATTCCCTACGGAAGAACGCTAGCGAGTGTTTATCGCCTGGTGATCGTCACTTCACCGTTGCCGGTCGTGCTATGCCCTCGCATACTCCGAACGTCTTTAACGGTCGGTTTTACGTAAGACGAATCGCCGGCGCCTCTGCCGCCTCCCTTCTTCCGCCGCAGGCTCTTGAATAGCCAATCCTGCCCAGCTTAAAGGCACCGGGAATTGCTTGTGCCAAAACTCGTTTTAGTCTGGAAGCCAACTCTGATACTCGGTCCACTCCGGATCGTCATGCACGCCGATCGTACAAATGCTTTTGAGCTTCTCGTAAACCGGCACGCTATCCGGGGCGATTTCCTGAGACCGGCAATAGAAGTGCGACGAACACCCCGCCATCCCCAGCCAGAAACGACTCAACTGCGTCCTCGAATCGCTGGCGGTTCTCCGGCGATTGCAGCATGTGGCCGCCCATGAAGCGGGC
>Ga0070764_10001166_pt1 | contig 11256 bp, 7 predicted proteins | sample HubBroMetageWRM4_FD_67287 | JGI IMG/M metagenome (GOLD analysis project Ga0070764, IMG submission 67287) | Warmed soil microbial communities from the Hubbard Brook experimental Forest, New Hampshire - Hubbard Brook CCASE Soil Metagenome WRM 4 | ecosystem: Environmental > Terrestrial > Soil >... | reverse complement strand
CCACTCCGGCGGTGACACGCGTTTGGAAACAATGGGCAACAAGACACGGGCTTAATCCCGAAGAAGTGGTGAATCGAGCCCACGGAAGGCCGAGTATCGCGACCATCCGCGAATTGCTTCCCCAGGCCGACGCCGAGCGCGAGAACAAAGAAGTCGAACGAGGGGAAATCGAGGACATTGCAGGAGTAGTTCCGCTGCCGGGGGCGCAAGAGCTGTTGCAGGCGTTGCCGCGGGATCGCTGGACGATTGTGACCTCGTGTACACGGCCGCTGGCGGAAGTGCGATTGCGCGCGGCGGGGCTGAGCATACCTCGCAAAATGGTCACGGCCAGCGATGTTGAGAACGGGAAGCCGCATCCTGAACCTTATCTGAAGGGCGCGGCAGAACTGGGCGTGGCCGCCAGCGATTGCGTGGTGGTAGAGGATGTTCCGGCGGGAATTCGCTCGGGGAAGGCAGCGGGGGCGAGGGTGATCGCGGTGTGCACGACGGCGACCGACGAAGAGTTGCGAGCCGCGCGCGCAGATTGGATTGTGGGGAGTTGTCGAGACATTGGAGTGGGTGATGGAGAACTGGTGATTGCTGCGAGATGAACTCGGGCGAAACAAACAGCAGGTTCCTCCACACGCCCTCGGCGCTAGCGCGCCTACGGACGGCTCGGAACGACAAGTTTCAGTGATGCAACGGAACTCGGCTTCATAGATACGCGTATATCAGATTGCGGGAAGTGACCCGGCCGGGACCACTTTAGCAGGTTGATTCGAACTGCGATACACTTTTAAGGCGCATGGCTTCAGTGTCTAGTCAGGTCAGCAGCGGTGGGCTGGTCACGCCGCGACCGTCTTTGGCAACATTGTTTGCTCAATTCTCAGGCAGGAGACTCATCATGCACTCTTTCAGATTTGCGTTGCTAGCAGTCTTACTTTGTCCGCTGGTTGGATCGGCGCAGCAAATGCCGACTGCCGATCAGGCTCCGAAGTTGGAGCATTTCGATCCCAACATGGTGGACCGGACACTCGATCCCTGTCAGGATTTTTATCAATACGCGTGCAGCAAGTGGAACGCGGCCAACCCGATCCCTGCTGACCAAGTGGCATGGGGAACGAGCAGCGGCTTGCAGTATTGGAATGAGAACATCCTGCGTCAAGCACTGGAGAAGGCCTCGGCGCAGACCAGCGGACGCAGCGATTTTGAACAGAAGATTGGCGACTACTGGCAGGCATGCAGCGACGAACCCGCCCTGGAAACTGCCGGCGACCGGGATTTGAAACCGGGGCTGGAGCGCATTGCCAATATGAAGAGCAAGTCGCAACTGGCGGACCAGGTAGCACACGTCCACATGAGCACTCCGGGTGCGTGGTCAGGCAATGATAACCAGACGGCCGCCGCGCTGCTTGGCTTCGGCTCCCAACAGGATTACGACGACGCCAGCAAGGTGGTGGCGAGCATTGATCAGGGCGGATTGGGATTGCCAAACCGTGACTTCTACGTGAAGGACGATGCCAAGTCGAAAGACATCTTGAGCAAGTACGAAGTCCACGTGGCCAAAATGCTGACGCTGACGGGGGAAAACGCGAACCAGGCCGCAGCGGACGCGAAGACGGTGATCGCGATGGAAACGGCGATGGCCAAGGCGCAGATGGACAATGTGGCACGGCGTGATCCGAAAAACATCAATAACAAGATGAGTTTCGAGCAAGTGCAGGGGCTGACGCCGTCGTTTGACTGGAGGAAATACACGGCAGACATCGGGGCGCCTTTGTCCCAACCGCACTATTTGGTGAGCACGCCAACATTTTTCGCGGCATTGGAGCAATTGATCCACGAGCGTTCAGTGGCAGATTGGCAGGCTTATCTGCGCTGGCAACTGGTGCACGGGGCAGCGCCGTATTTGAGTAAAGCGTTTGTGGATGAGAATTGGGACTTTTTCGCTCATACCCTGTTGGGATCAAAACAGCAGTTGCCGCGCTGGCGGCGATGTGTGCGCGCGGCCGATCGCGATCTGGGAATGGCGCTGGGACAAGCCTACGTGGAAGCAGCGTTTCCTCCGGCGAGCAAAGAACGGACGGTCGCTCTGGTGCATGACGTGGAACACGCGCTGGACCAGGACATCACCACGCTCGACTGGATGCAGCCAGCCACTAAAGAGCAGGCCAAGGTCAAGCTGCATGCTATCGAGGACAAGATCGGCTATCCGAACCAGTGGCGCGATTATTCTTCAGTGAAGATCACGCGCAGCAGTTACCTGAACAATGTGCAGGAGGCGACGGTGTTTGAGTTCCATCGTCAACTCGACAAGATCGGCAAGCCGGTGGACCGCAGCGAGTGGACCATGACGCCCCCGACGATCAATGCGTATTACGATCCCCAGCTCAATACCATCAACTTCCCTGCGGGAATTCTACAGCCTCCGTTCTTCGATGCAGGCACGGATGACGCCGTGAACTACGGGGCGATCGGAATGGTAATTGGGCATGAGATCACGCACGGTTTTGACGATCAAGGGCGCAAGTTCGACGCTCAAGGGAACCTGCGCGACTGGTGGACGGCAGCAGATGCGAAGGCCTATGACGAGCGCGACGAGTGCATCGCCGATGAGTACACGCAAGAGATTCCCGAAGCCGGTGTCAAGCAGAATGGACATCTGACCCAGGGGGAAGACACGGCGGACAATGGCGGACTGCGCCTGGCGTTTACGGCGCTGGGCAACAAACTGCAGGCTGCGGGCAAGTCTTTGGATGAGAAGGCCGCCAGCGGATGGACGCCGCGGCAGGAGTTCTTCCTCTCCTACGCGTACGAGTGGTGCACCGAGTACCGGCCAGAATTGATGCGCACCGTCGTGATGACAAACCCGCACTCGATTCCGAAATACCGGGTAAACAATGTGGTGTCGAACATGCCCGAGTTCCAGCAGGCGTTCTCATGCAAGAACGGAGCGCCGATGGTGCGGGCGAAGCAGTGCAGAGTCTGGTAGGTGTTTGTACTCCAAAGTGATGTTGCCACCCACCCAAGCGCAAAGGGCACGCTAGGATGGGGCGCCCCGGTTGGGTGCTTCCTCAAATTAAACGCGGGCGAGGTGGAGGGCGAACCAGGTGCGGTCATCGAACCAACTGGCATCCAGCGAGAAGCCGGAGAGTTCGAGCATCTCGCGAACCATGGGCATGGTGTATTTGTAGCTGTTCTCGGTGTGGATGCGTTCACCGTTCGCAAGTTTAACCCTTGAATTGAGCAAGCCTAGATCGACAACCTGAGGACGCAAGCTCTCCAAGTAAATTTCTATTCGCGATTTCACGGGACTCCAAGCGGCAATGTGACTGAAGAAGCTGAGGTCGAAGTTCGCGCCCAGTTCACGGTTGAGCCGGGCCAGGATGTTCTTGTTAAACTGCGCAGTGATACCCTGAGCGTCATCGTAGGCGGGGACGAGAATAGAGGGATCTTTGACCAGGTCGGTTCCGAGCAGCAAGGCGTCGCCGGCCGCCAGTTGACTACGAATCTGGCTGAGCATTTCGACGGCGGGACCGGGATCGAAGTTACCGATGCTCGATCCCAAATAAAGAACGAGTTTCCGTCCCCGGATATTGCGCAAGAAACCGAAACCCTGGCTGAAATCAGCGACCACGGGCCGGACCGAGACCCTCGTACACTGCGACTGCACCCGCTCCTGAGCTTCGGCGAGTGCGGCCGGAGAGATATCGACGGGAACATATGGAACGCGCATTTGGCGCCGGGAAAAGGCCTGCAAGAGGGTAGTGGTCTTGGTGGCCGTACCGGAACCGAGTTCGACTACGGTGACGCCGGGGCGGACTTCCTTCGCGATTTCGGCGCCGTGCCCGCACAGGATTTCCAGTTCGGTGCGCGTCGGGTAATACTCTGGCAGGCGTGTAATCTGCTCGAACAGAGCGGAGCCGGCCCGGTCGTAAAACAGCTTGCAGGGCAGGGTCTTCTGAGAGCCGAAAAGACCCAACTGCACGTCCTCGGCGTAGGGCGGCGGAGCAATGAGTTCACGAGCGATCATTTGGCCAACCTGATGCCAGAGAATTGCCAGCGGGCGTGCGGTGGAAAGAAGTTACGGTACGTGGCGCGAATATGACTGGCAGGGGTGGCGCAAGATCCGCCCCGCAGCACCAGTTGGTTGACCATGAACTTGCCGTTGTACTCGCCAATCAGGCCTTCGGCGGGCTTGAATCCGGGATAGGCGACGTAGGGACTTGAGGTCCACTCCCACACGTCACCAAACATTTGAGGATGGGGACCGGCAGGACGTGGATGCACGGGGCCGCTATCGAGGAAGCTGCCTCTGGCCGGGATTCGGTTGGCGGCGATCTCCCACTCTTGTTCGGATGGGAGACGACCGCCACGCCAGCGCGCGTAGGCCTCAGCTTCGTAGTAACTGACATGGCAGACCGGCTCAGAAGGATCCATGGGTTTGAGTCCTAGCGAAGTGAACTGGAACCAGGAGCAGCGGTCTCCTTCCCCGGCACGCTCCCAGTAGAGGGGCGCACTCCAACCCTCTGCACAGACTTTGTCCCAACCATCGGAGAGCCAGAGATCGGGACGACGATAGCCGCCATCCTGCATGAATTCCAGATATTCACCGTTGGTGACGGAACGAGATGCGATGCGAAACGGCCGCAAGAGAACTTCGTGGCGCGGACTTTCATTGTCAAAAGAGAAATCCGCTCCCTCGTGACCGATGAGGTGAATGCCGCCTTCGATCTCAATCCAGGTAAGGGGTGGGGGCAGAGCGGATCCGGGTGCGAGAAGTGCGTGTCCCGGCAGCAAAGGGCTGGACCAGAGAGCGTGCTTGATATCAGTAAGAATCAATTCCTGGTGCTGCTGCTCATGGTTGAGGCCGAGTTCGACCAGAGTGGCCACTTCGGCGCTGGCATAGTCCAACAGCGCGAGCACAGCGGCATCAACATGCGAACGGTAGGCGTGAACGCGATCCAGGCTGGGGCGCGACATAAGCCCTCGAGACCCGCGATTGGGGTGGGAACCGAGTTGTTTGTAGTAGGAGTTGAACAGAAATTGGAAGTGAGGGTCAAAAACCTGATATCCAGGAAGCTGTGGCAGCAAAATAAAGGTTTCGAAGAACCAGGTAGTGTGGGCGAGATGCCACTTGGTGGGGCTGGCATCGGGCATGGATTGCAGCATCTGGTCTTCGGGGGAAAGGTCGGCGGTGATCCGCAAGGTGGTCTGGCGAATCTCGGCAAAACGCTGGCACAGTGAAATGCCCACGGCGTTTGTGTTCTGGAGTGCAAGACTGGCGGTCATCGATCACCCTTCCAATAGAGTCACAAGCTCGAACCCTGAGACGGAGTGGGACGACATCGTACTATTGATGCAGGAAAGAATCCAATCGGTGTGAAGAATTTCAATCTCATTCTGGCGCCGAGGCCATGATGATGGGATTCGCCAGCACCGACAAGGTTCCAGAAGAGCGGCTTTGTTTCATGTGGAGTGAAACGCGCCTCCTGTTGCGAGCAGAGAAGTCCACCCTGTCGCAGAGAGCGTGACAAGCGTGGGCATGCCGTTTCGAGTGCCGGTCCTCGGATCCACGTTTTTCAGCTACTTACACGGAACGGATACTAACCAACTTGTTTGCAATCGGTTACAGACATTACCAACGGGCCATTTAGGGGCACAGGAGGGCCATTCCGCGGGGGCGTGGAGAAAGCTAGGATTTACATGTCCGCCAAAGGAGCGACATATGCATCAGGAAATGGTTCCGAGCAGCCTCCTGGTTTCGCTGGCTCACTCTTATGAGGAAGATCCTCGCCAGTTTGTGACTTTGCCCAAGCCGGTGGTGGATTCGTCGCTGACGCGCATGGTGGTTGCCGAGATGAGGAATCAGGGGTACGTGGAAGAACAGATGCGCGGAGTTGTCCGGCTGACGATGCGCGGATATCAGTTTTACAAGAGCTAGTGTAGCTTTTGGCTCCTAGCTTTTAGCTTTTGGCTTTTGGCTCCTTAGGAGTTGGTTTGGTTCACTCAGCCCGCGGTCCCATGCCGCGGGCTTTTTTGTGCGCAGAATCACTTTGAGTTCAGGTAGAGATCGGCGACATGGCTGGCGATCTTACCGGGGTCGGCGTCGGCGAGGTTGGTGAGGACGGCGACGGTGAGTTTGTCGTCCAGGTAGCGCGAAATGTGGACCTCGAAGCCCTGCCAGGAGCCACCGTGATCGAGAATTTTGTGGCCGTTCTTCGCGACAATGTGCCAACCGAAACCGTAGTTGCCGGGATTGGGCTGGCCGTTCAGCAGCTTCGCAGGAGTCCACATCTGTTCGAAACTGGAGGTGTGGAGAAGCTGTTCGGTATAGAGGGCTGCGTCCCATTTCGCGAGATCCAAGATTGAGAAGTAAAGGGCGCCGTCGGCAGTGGTGTTGAGCGTCGGCGAAACCCACTCCTGGTTCTTCAGCTCTCCTTTGACCAGGCGGTACCCCGAGGCGCGGTTGGGAACGATATCGGCTTCGCTGATGATGCGAGTTGTGGTCATGCCCAAAGGACGGAAAATTCGCTCTTGCAGGAAGTCTCCATAGAACTCGCCCGTGACCTGATGGATGAGGATGCCTAAGGTCAAGTATCCGAGATTGGCGTAGCTGTAGTTGGTGCCGGGCGGGAATGCCAGCGGGATGCCTTCGACAATCTTGAGCAAATCGGCTTCGGTGTAATCTTTGCGGAAATCGAATTTCTCAGGGTAATCGGTGAAGCCGGCGGTGTGGCTGAGGAGTTCGCGAATGGTGACCTGACGCCAGGTGGCGGGAGCGTCCTTGAAGTAGTTGGTGATGGGATCGTCGAGCTTTATCTTCCCTTCTTCAACCAGCATCATTACGGCGGTGGCAGTGAATTGCTTCCCCACCGAACCGGATTGGAAGATGGTTTCGGGTTTTGCTGGAACCTGAAGTTCAACATTCGAGAAGCCGTAGCCTTGAGCGCGGACGATTTTGCCATCGCGTGCGACCAGCAGAGAGAGGCCGGGAATGTGCTGCTTCTCCATCTCGGAGTGAATATAGGCGTCGATGGGGTCGGGAGTTTGGGCGAGTGCGGAGTAAGTGAGAAGTAGCGCGAGCACTAAGCTGCCGAGCTTCGCGCGGGCTGGACGGGCGAGACGCCCGTCCCCACAAGGGTGGATGCAACTCAGAAAGTTACCCTGGCGGCGATCTGGCCGATGCGCGGAGTAGCGCCGCGGAAAGTGCCGGTGGTGGTTATCTGTCCGAACAATGGACTGTTGATGTTGGTGGCATTGTCGACAAAAGTCGGTTGCGCGAACTCCGGGTGATTGAGGGCGTTGAAGAACTCAAAACGCAGTTCCAGGCTGACGCGCTCAGTGATGGCGGTGGTTTTGGCTAATGCGAGATCCATGTTGGTGAGGCCCGGGCCACGCAGGGTGTTGCGGTGGAGACCGTAGGTCCGGTCCTTGGGATTGTTTACGGGATCAAGCTCTGGAAAACAGGGGTTATCGCCTTGGTAGTAGGAGTTATTCTCGAGCGGCACGTTGGAGAAACTGTTGGGGTTGAAATAGAAATTGCCAGTAACGGCAGTGTAGCTGATCTGGCATCCGCCGGTGACCGCGTTGGTGCCATAGGTAATTTCGTTGATGGTGCGCTGGTGGTCGGGGTTGTAGGTGGTGAGCGGGCCAAGAACCGCAGCGTTGGTCAAGTAGGGGTCGCCCGCACCAGATGTGCCCGGGTTGGTGGGGTCGTTGATACCTGGCAACGACGCACTGATGTCGAAAGGAAAACCGGTACGCCAAGTCACAATGGGATAGAGACTCCAGCCTTTAGTCAGGCGTTTGGGACCGCTCGTCCAAGCGTGATCGAAGGGTATATCCCAACCGCCGCTGAAGGTGATGCGATTGCGAACGTCGCTATCGCTGGAAGCGTAGTAAAGGTCGGGGTTGTAAGCCGGCACGTAGGCATTGCGCTGGCGGAACCCGGAGGCGTTGTCCAAATTGTGAGAGTAGGTGTAGGCAAGAGTGAAATAAGCGGTGCCGAGTTTGGAAGTCTTGGGCTGCCGCGTCAGGCTGGCTTCGAGGGCGTTGTAGTTGGCATTGGAGGTGTTCTGGAATTCGGGAAGCTGGCCGAAACACTGAATTCCTACGGTAGTTCCACAAGTGCTATTGCCGGGGAGTTGATCGAGCACGCGAGTGGTCGTCCCGAGGATCATAGGATTGATGTCTTTGAGCGAAGTGAGGCCGTGGGACGAGCTGCCGACATAGTTCGTTTCCATGACAATGCCCGCGAAAAGATTGCGCTGCAAGCTCAGGTTGTACTGGTAAACGTAAGGAGTGCGCAGATGCGGATCCACGAGATAGACAATGCCGTTGCTGTTGATCGGCACAAAAGGCGCGAAGGACACGTCGGCGGAGGGCGGCTTCGAAGGAAAAGAATTGGGAACGCCGGTTTGGGCGCAGGTGCCATCATCGTTGAACGACACGCATGCATTTGGGAACGGCTGGTTCATGTAGTTAATGGGCCCGGAGGGAGCGACAGGGACGCCGTAAAACAGTCCGGCGGTACCGACAAACGGGGCCTGGCCATTGAATTGGAGATTATCTTCCGCTTTCAGGATGTCGTAGAACATACCGAAACCGCCGCGGAGGCTGGTCTTGCCGGAGCCGGTGGGATCCCAGGCAAAGCCGACGCGAGGAGCGAAATTCGTCTTGTCAGGAAAGTTGGAGCCCTTCGGGGCGCCAGGGTCTCCGGGGAAGACCAATCCGGTCGGAGCATTCACAAAGCGTTGGGATTGCTCGCCCGGAATGACGGAGAAGCTGCGACCCTGGGTATCGGTCTTGGGCGTGCTGTATTCGTAGCGAAGCCCGAGAGTCAGGACGAGGTTCCGGGTTGCGTGCCATTCGTCCTGCGCGAAGACGTAGGTATTCTTGGTGCGAATGTTGGAAGGGGCCTTAGCACTCTGAAAGTAGTCGTAGGGGACGCCGAGCAGGAAATCGGCGTAGGAGTTCCCGGAACCGATGCCGCCGGAGCCAAAGTAATCGAACTCACCGTTGATAATAAAATCGTAAGCCAGGTTTTCCTGATAGGGAGTAAATCCACCGCCGAATTTCCAGTTATGATTGCCGCGCGTCCAGGAGACGGAATCGGTCCAGGAGAAAGTGTTTTCAACGTAGCGGGTGGGACCATTTTCACTGTTACCAATGGCAAGTCCGGTGTCGAACAACAGGTTCGTGGGACCAGTAGGGACATCGGGAGTGACGCCGATGCCGAAGGCCGAAGGCGGGGGCAGGATATTGGCGGGAGTGTCGCTCAAATAATTGCTGCGATGGGATACGAAATGGAATTCATTCAGCAGCGTGGGCGAAAAAACCCGCGTGTAGCCAATGTTTGTGAAGTAATAGTTAGCCTCGGTTCGGCTTGCGAAGCCTGGGACTGTGGCAAAGTCGAGAGGGTTGAAGGTACCGTTGTACGGGTCGCCCTGACGATTTAGACCGACCGTCGCTGAGATTTTGTCCTTGGGGCTGAGGTTGAAATCTAACTTGATAGTCAACTCGTTGCGGTTGTCCACTGCGTCCGCGCTCGTAGAAAGCAAACCGCCGGGCGCGCTGGGAATCAATCCCGCCTTGATATAGGCCTGGGCAACGCTGTTGATCTGGCTGGGAGCGATGATGGCATGGGCTGCGAGCGTGGCATTGGGCTGGAAGTAGGGGTTCGCCAGCAGAAACGCCGCGACGTTTGGATCAGGTCCACCGTTGACGGATTGGGAGAAGTTTCCCTGCACCTCCAGTGGGGTGAAAACTGGGCTAACGTCGGGCTCGCCTTTCACCTGCCGCTGTCCCTGATAGGCGAGAAAGAAAAATATCTTGTCTTTGACGATTGGTCCGCCCAGAGTGGCCCCGAACTGATTGCGTTTCAAATCCAACCGAGGAAGGTCCTGCTGAATATTGAAGAAGTCGTTGGCATCGAGGACTCGGTTGCGAAAAAACTCGAAGAGACTACCGTGCAGTTGATTGGTCCCAGACTTGGTCACCACGCTGATGATGCCGCCACCATTACGGCCATATTCTGCGGTGTAGTTACTGGTGAGCAGGCGGAATTCGGCAATCGCATCAGGGTTGGGGTCGATCAGATTGCTATTGTCCAGCAGATCGTTGTTCTGTCCGCCATCGAGCAGAAAAGTGACGGAATCGGTGCGGCCACCGGCGATGCTGAAGTTCCCTGCCCCACCATTGTCGTCATTGCTTTCCGTGACGCCCGGTTGCAATAGAGCAAGGTCAAGAGTATCGCGTCCGTTGAGCGGCATGTTGGTGAGAGTCCGTCCGGTCACAGATTGACCCAGGGTCGCATTCACGGTTTCAACCGGCGCGGCTTGCGCTCCTACTTCCACCGTCTGGCTGGCGGCGCCGACTTCCATTTTGATATCGACACGCAAGGCCTGGTTGATGAGTAGTTTGTATTCGTTGCTTAGGACCGTACGAAATCCCTGATGTTCTGCGGTGACCTTATAGTTGCCGATGGGCAGGGCGAGCACCTGATAGTAGCCATCCTGGTTGGTATTGGCCCTCCGGCTCACCTGAGTAGCGGTGTTGGTGACGGTGACGTTGACGCCGGGAATGACGGCACCGCTGGGGTCGGAAATTGTGCCTGCGATTCTGCCAGTGGCGTCCTGGGCGGAAGAACGCGCCGGGACCAGCAGCAGGGTGATGGACAACAGCGCAACCTGTGGCAGTTTCATCGGGGGCTCCAAGTGTTCGCAGCGATTGATGAAAAGCGGAACGTGGTGCAGAGAGTATTCCGCTTGCGAGAGCGGGGCGGTTCAGGGGATCACAGGCCAGATTCGAGCTTCCCGGAATCAACCAGGCGCGCGATTTGCTCCAATGTGTACAGCGCTGCCGAGACGGAATCATTGACCATAAGGCGATGGGCCCCTGGACGAAGTGCCTCGCATCTTGTCAGAGGGGATGGCAGAAGTCAAGTGCGGTGGTATCTGGGTGTTGGGTTTGAAGTGACCCACTACCGGTGTCTGGGTTTAGAGGCAGATCTCAGTTCCGAGATCTCAGCTCTCAGATTCTAGATTTTCTGAGTTTTCCAGCGGCCGCGCTTGAATAGGATGGCGCTGGCGGCAGCGATGGAGCCTTCTGCCACTACGATGGACCAGAACACGCCGTTGGAGCGGAAACCTAAGCGAATGGCCAGGTAGTAGGCAAGCGGGATTTCCAGAAGCCAGAAGCCGAAGAAATTCACTATGGTAGGAGTGATGGTGTCGCCCGCGCCATTGAAGGCCTGCAACATCACAAAGGCGTAGG
>Ga0070764_10001165_pt1 | contig 11262 bp, 8 predicted proteins | sample HubBroMetageWRM4_FD_67287 | JGI IMG/M metagenome (GOLD analysis project Ga0070764, IMG submission 67287) | Warmed soil microbial communities from the Hubbard Brook experimental Forest, New Hampshire - Hubbard Brook CCASE Soil Metagenome WRM 4 | ecosystem: Environmental > Terrestrial > Soil >... | reverse complement strand
ATCGCCAGGGCCAATTCGGCCCAATGGCGACTCTGCGCGCTCACGGCGCGCGGCTCACTAATAGAACTCATGGAGGGCAGGCCATGCAGCAACCATGCGGCTGCGTTTCCCCCCGACCCCAGCGAAATTTCGCATGTAATGATTCATTTGAAACAAAAGTCCGCCGAGCCGCAATCCAGAACGCACAGCCCCATGGCAGCCTTGCACTGGACCGACAGCGATTGTGCTTGCCGGGGCGATACGGAAGAGCGCGACCATGAATCATCGAACAGTTGGAGTGGGTTTCGCCGCCATACTCCTGGCGATCGGCTTGCAGACAGGGTGTGCGACCCAACCGGCGGAGCCGGACATTCCGCCTGTTGTCGCAAGCACTCCACCACCGGCGCAAGCCAGCCCGGGAGTGCCCCTCGACGTCCAACAGACTCCGCAGGAACTCGACCAACTGGTCGCCCCGATTGCGTTATATCCAGACGAGCTCGTCGCGCAGGTTCTCGCCGCGGCGACCTATCCCACCGAAGTCGTCGAAGCGGAACGATGGATGCAAGCGCATCCCGAGCTCAAGGGCGACGCTCTAGCCAAGGCCGCAGATACCCAACCGTGGGATAGCAGCGTGAAGGCCCTGGTGCAGTTTCCGCCAGTGCTCGCAATGATGGACAAGAACTTGTCCTGGACCTCCTCACTCGGCGAGGCCTACATGACCGACTCGCAGGCGGTGATGGGCGCAGTCCAACAGATGCGGGGCCAAGCCCAACGCGCGGGAAATCTGCAGAGCACTCCGCAAGAGACCGTCACGGACGAGGGGCAGACGATCGTAATCGAACCGGCGGAACCGGATGTCGTGTATGTCCCTGAATATGATCCGTGGCTCGTTTATGGCGAACCGCTCGCGTTCTATCCGGGCTGGGTGACGGTCCCGGGGCTCTTCATCGACGGTCCCGGAATCTACTTCGGCTTAGGAATCGGGATCGGAATTTTCGGCGGCTATGGCTGGGGTTGGCATCACTGGGGAGCCGACTGGCACGGTCACGGGATCTACCACAACCATGCACCGTATGTTTCGCGCAGTCCCACTTTCTGGGGCCATCGCGGCGCCGGTGGGTTGGGTCATCCCGGTGAGTTGGGTCGCCCCGGCGGGTTTGGTCGTCCAGGCGAGTTGGGCCATCCAGGCGGCCTAGCAGGCAGCAGTGGCTTCCGTTCGGGAGCGATTTCCGGCGGTGGCCCGTACGGGACGCACTCGGGCGCTTTCAGCGGCTTCAACCATGGAGGGGTAACGCGCGGTTTCGCTGCGCGCGGAGGAGCGAGCGCGGGCGGTTTTCACGGCGGGGGCTTTGGCGGCGCCGGTGGCCACAGGTAATACGGGCAAGACGCATACGGTGAGCAGGCAGAGCCTGTGCAACTCACGGAGAAACTCCATGCTGATTCTGAAGAGCACATTTGATGAACCGCGCGCGTACCGCCGAGCGGCGCGTACTTTGGTCGCGAGCGTCGCGGTCCTGTTCGCCGGCTTTGCGCCGGTATCGCAGGCCTCCGCACCGTCAACCCACTCCGACCAACCGACCTACTCTTCCGCCGAAGACGCTGCCGGCGCCCTCTTCAATGCGATCCAGAGTGGCAATGAGCAAGCGGTGCAGAAGGTGTTAGGCGCAGACCATGAGCTCATCAGCTGCGCCGACGCGGCCACGGACGAGCAGGATCGCGAACGGTTCATCGAGAAGTATCAGCAGATGCATCGCCTCGCCCGACAATCCGACGGCACGAAGATGCTCTACATCGGGGCGGAGAATTGGCCCTTTCCGGTACCGCTCGTGACGAACAACGGCGCGTGGCGGTTCGACGCGGACGCCGGTGCCAGGGAAGTGCTCTTCCGGCGTATCGGAGAGAATGAAATAACCGTGATGCAAGCGTTGCTCTCCGGAGAAGTGAGCGAGAACCAAGCTGCTCCGTATCACGGGTACTACTTTCGGATCGTGTCGCGCTCGCCCCAGGGATTCGCCGCGGTAGCCTATCCGGCCACCTACCGCTCATCCGGTGTCATGACGTTCGTGGTAACTCCAAACAAAGTCGTCTACGAAAAGGATCTCGGCCCCAAAGGGGCGCGGGCGGCGCAGACCATGAGGAAAATCCGAGCGGATTCAAGTTGGGCGCCAGCCGACGCGGCGGGGGCGAGCCCCTAGAACACTTATTGTCCCCTTAGGATGGGACATGACGGGAGGATGGGTTAAATGAATGCGATTGTGCTCATAGCCCTGAAGCGACCCTATACGTTCGTCGTGCTGGGCATCCTGATTCTCATTTTCGGCGGCCGCGCCGCTCTCAACACGCCAACGGACATTTTCCCGAACATAGGAATTCCGGTGGTGGCCGCCGTCTGGACCTATAGCGGCCTCACGCCCGAGGATATGTCGGGACGAGTCGTTTATTACTACGAGCGCGCGCTGACCACGACGGTCGGCAACATCGAGCATATCGAGAGCGAGTCACTCTACGGCCGCGGCATCGTGAAGATTTATTTCCAGCCGGGCACGGACGTAGCCGCGGCGCAAGCGCAAGTCACTGCCGTCTCACAAACCGTGCTGAAGCAGATGCCGGCGGGCATTACGCCGCCGCTGGTGCTGTCATACAACGCCTCCTCCGTGCCGGTGCTGGCCCTGCAGATCTCATCGAACCGGCTCACGGGATCGCAGTTGTACGATATGGCCTCCAACCTGATCCGGCCGTTGCTGGTGTCGGTACCGGGTGTGGCGGTCCCCGCGCCCTATGGGGGAACACCCGCCAACGTCCAGGTGGATCTCGACCAGCAGAAGCTGCTGGCGCGTGGCCTGTCCGCCCAGGACGTGTCTCATGCCCTGGCACAACAAAACATTGTGCTACCGGCGGGTGACCAGAAGATCGGGGCACTCGACTTCCTGGTCGAGACCAACGCGTCGCCGGTGAATGTCGCTTCGTTCAACGCGCTGCCGATCAAGCAGGTGGGCGGTACCGTCGTGACCGTCGGCGACGTCGCCCATGTGTATCTCGGAGGGCCGCCGCAGACCAACTCCGTACTGGTTCACGGGCAGCAGGCGGTACTGCTCGAGGTACTCAAGGCCGGAGATGCGTCGACGCTCGCGGTAGTCGCAGGTGTCAAGGCGAAAATACCGCAGATCCTGCAGACGTTGCCGGCGGGCGTGAATATCACCACACTGAACGACTCCTCGACCTTCGTGCGCTCCTCGGTCCAGGATGTCGTACAAGAAATGGTAACGGCGGCCGTCTTGACCGGCCTGGTCGTGTTGTTGTTTCTAGGCTCCGGACGCTCGACCCTGATCGTTGCGACTTCGATCCCGCTCTCGATTCTGTGTTCGATCCTGGGGCTCGCCTGGTTCGGGCAGACCATCAACGTCATGACCCTGGGTGGGCTGGCGCTGGCGGTCGGTATCCTGGTGGATGACGCCACGGTGATGATCGAAAACATCGACGCCCACCTGGAAAGCGGCCTCGAGCTGCAGCCGGCGATCATCGCGGCGGCGAACCAGATCGTGATTCCAACCTTCGTCTCCACGCTGTGCATCTGTATCGTCTGGCTGCCGCTGTTCCAGCTATCAGGCGTCGCCGGCTACCTGTTTCTGCCGATGGCCGAAGCCATCATCTTCGCAATGCTCGCCTCCTTCATCCTCTCGCGCACGCTGGTGCCGACGTTGGCCGCCTATCTGCTGCCCGCGCAGGTTGCAGCGCGTAAGGCGGGTGGCGCGCCAAAAGGCTTCTTCGGCCGCTTCCAGACGGCATTCGAGCAGCGCTTCGATCGGTTTCGTGACCGTTATAGGGAGCTGCTGGCCCAAGTGGTTGAGCGGCGCAGCCGCTTCATCGGCGGGTTCCTTGCGGCAGCCCTCGCCTCGCTCGTCCTGCTCGTGCCCTGGCTGGGACGGGATTTCTTCCCGGGCATCAAGTCCGGCGAGATCGACATGCATTTCCGGGCACCGATCGGACTACGCCTCGAAGAGGCCAGCAAGGTCGCGGCGCTGGTGGACACCGCGGTAGGCACGTTGCTACCGGGCCACGTCACCAATGTCATCGACAATTGCGGCCTGCCGAGCAGCGGCATCAACCAGGCCTACAGCACGAGCGCCACGATCGGGCCGCAGGATTGCGACGTCACCATCAGCCTCAACGACCAGGCCTCGCCGGTCGACGAGTACCGCGCGATTTTACGCGACAAACTGCCGAAGCTGTTTCCCGGCACGTCCTTCACCTTCCCGGCCGGCGATATTACGGCGAAGATTCTAAACTTCGGCCTGCCGGCACCGCTCGACGTGCAAATCGTCGGCCGCAACGTCGCGGCCAACATGGCCTACGCCCAGCGAGTGGCCGCCGAGATGCGCCGCATCCCCGGCATCGCCGACGTATCGATCGAACAGACGCTGGCGCAGCCGACCCTGCTGGTCTCCTCGCATCGCGCCTTCGCGCTCGGCGCGGGCTTAACGGAATCCAACATAGCGAACAACGCGCTGGCGACGCTGTCGGGCTCCGGGCAGGTGTCGCCGACCTACTGGCTCGATTATGAGACCGGGGTCTCGCACCTGGTGAACCTGCAAACACCGCAGACCCAACTGACCTCGATGAGCGATCTGGAAACGATCCCCATCGACAAGGGCGACGGTGACCCGAGCGGACAGGGTGCGCAAATCCTCGGCAGCTTGAGCGACATCACCCAGACCGGACGCGCGCTCGAGGTATCGCATCGCGACATCATCCCCGTGGTCGACATCTACGCGAGTAACGCGGGACGTGACCTGGGAGCCGTTGGCAACGCGCTCGACGGGGTGTTGCACCGAATGAAAGGCGGCGTGCCACACGGCGCGATCGTGCGAGTGCAGGGCCAGGGGGTGACGATGAAGGCCGCTTACGTGCAACTGCTGGCAGGGCTCGCGTTTTCCATCCTGCTCGTCTACCTGGTGATTGTCGTGAACTTCCAGTCCTGGCTCGATCCTTTCATCATCATCACGGCCCTACCGGGCGCGTTGACCGGAATCGTCTGGTCGCTATTCCTGACTGACACCACGCTGTCAGTACCGGCCCTGACTGGCGCGATCATGTGCATGGGCACCGCGACGGCTAACTCGATCCTCGTCGTGTCCTTCGCCCGCGACGAGTTGGCCGCGCATGGAGATCCGATCCGCGCGGCTGTGACTGCGGGGTATGCACGCTTGCGGCCGGTGCTCATGACAGCTCTTGCGATGGTCATCGGCATGCTGCCGATGTCGCTGGCCAACACTCAGAATGCGCCTCTGGGGCGCGCGGTGATCGGCGGCCTGCTCGTGGCAACATTCGCAACGTTGCTGTTCGTGCCCTGCGTTTTCGCCCAGATGCATCAGAAGCGCACCACTGTGGGAGAAGTATCATGAAGCGACGCACGTTGTTGATCTTCGGGTTGCCGGCGGTGCTGGTAGTGGCACTCCTGGTGTACGGCCTCGTCGGGCGCGAACGGTCCCTCGCGGCGGTGACACGTGTCTCGAACGAACAGGCGATCATTCCGGTCCAGGTCATCAGCCCCCAGCGGGGGCCTGCCACGCGGCCCCTGGTGCTGCCGGGAACGGTGCGCGCCTGGTACGAGGCGCCCATCTTCGCGCAGGTCGCCGGTTACGTGCACAGTTGGAACGAGGACTACGGAGCCACTGTGAAGTCAGGTCAGCTCCTGGCCACGATCGATGCGCCGAGTTTGGATGCCCAGTATGCCGCCGTGAAGGCGAACCTCAGCGTGGCGCAGGCGAACTACCGACTTGCAGTCTCCACCGCGGCACGCTGGCAGGCGCTGGCAGGAACGCCGGCCGTCTCGCAACAGGAGGTGGATGTGCAAGCGGCCGGCGCCAGCGCCCGCAAGGCTGAGATGGAGGCGGCGGCACAGGAGGTCGCGCGCTATGCGGCGCTCGAGGCATTCAAACGCGTGGTGGCTCCATTTGACGGCGTGGTCACGGCGCGCCTTACCGATGTTGGCAGTTATGTCAACGCAGCGGGAGGCGATCTTTCGGCTCGTGGTAGCTCAACGGAACTCTTTACCGTCGCCGACGTGCACGAGATGCGGGTGTTCGTATCAGTTCCGCAGGACTATGCGAACCTGCTGGGCCCGAATATCACCGCTTCGCTCCATGAGCCCTCGCAGCCGGGCAAGACCATCCAGGCGAAATTCCTGACGACGGCGCGAGCGTTCAACGCGAACACCCGCACCGCGGAGACGGAACTCACTGTCGACAACTCGAACCATTCACTATGGCCCGGTACGTTCGTGGAGGTGGTGTTTCAGGTGCCGACCGATCCGACGGTGCTGACGATGCCCGAAGCGGCCCTGATCTTTCGTGCGGAGGGGGCGCAGGTGGCCATTGTCGACGCGCAGAACCATGTCCATCTGCGCAACGTGACGCTCGGCCAAAATCTGGGACAAACCGTGCAGGTCACCAGTGGCCTGTCGCCCGGCGACAAGCTCGTGAACAATCCGCCCGCGGGGCTGCTCGAGGGGCAGTTGGTGCAACCCGTTACGCCCGTGACCGGATATGCCATGGCAACGCAAACGGCACCGGCGCAGTCCCCACTGCAGAAGGAGACCATGCCATGAAACGACATGCCACGGCACTGATGACAGCCGTCGGTGCCGCGCTGCTGTCGGGCTGCGATCTCGCGCCCGTCTACGAGCCGCCGCATTTCATACTACCGGCTTCCTACCAGGGCAGCGGTCCCTTCACGGTTGCGACTCCGGACGAGGCACTCTCGCCACGCGGGAACTGGTGGACGCTGTTCGGCGACGAACAGTTGAATCAGCTCGAAGACCAACTGGGCCGTGAGAATCCGACCCTGCAGGCCGCCGCGGACGCGTATGGTCAGGCACGCGCCTTGGCCGCCGAAGCGCAGTCGGCAGAGTCTCCACAGGTGAGTGCGGATGCAGGAACGTCGTACAACAAGACATCGGTAGAACGTCTGTTTCGCAATCCCAAGAGCACCTCGTCGCCGATTCGGGAGGCCTCGAACCAGTGGGGGGTGGCGGCATCATGGGAGCCGGATTTCTGGCACGCGCTGCGCAATAGCGCGCATGCGCAGAAGCGGCTGGCACAGGCCAGCGCCGCGGACCTCGCGACAGCACGATTGAGCCTCCAGGCGGAATTGGCGAATGACTACATCGCACTGCGCGGCTTGGATGCCCAACTCGAGGTGCTCCGCCAGTCGATCACCTCATATCAGACCGCGGTCGAGGTAGCGCGCCTGCGCACGAACGGGAAGATTGCCTCCGGCCTCGATCTGGCGCGGGCGTTGAGCCAACTCGATTCGGCACAAGCCCAGCAGACCGAGACCCAGATGCAACGGGATCTGATGCAGCATGCCGTGGCGGTGCTGGTCGGGGTGATCCCGAGCACCTTCTCGATCGCACCGGTCCACGGGTTCCCATTTACCCCACCGCAGCTTCCCGCGGGCGTACCCGCAGAGTTACTGCAACGCCGACCCGACATTGCCAGCGCCGAGCGCCAGATGGCAGCCGCGAATGCCTCGATCGGCGTGTCGCGCGCCGCGTTTTATCCCAATGTGACCTTCAGCGCCGCAGGGGGATTCGTGGATAGCGGATTCAACTTGCTGAGCCTCCCGAACAGTCTGTGGTCAGTGGGGGCTGGAGCCATGACACCCCTATTCGACGGAGGCCTGCGGCGGGCGCAACTGCGCCACTCGTGGGCAGAATACGCGCAGACGCGGGACAACTACCGCGGGACGGTGTTGTCCGCTTTCCAGGAAGTTGAGGACGGTCTGAGCCAGACCCAACGCCTGGCCACTGAGGATACGCAAGAGCGCGAGGCCAGCGATCAGGCCGCGCAGGCATTATCCATCTCGACGCTCCTCTACAAAGACGGACTCGACAACTACCTGAGCGTCTCAGTTGCGCAAGTGCAATCACTCGCCACACAACTCACCGAGGTCCAGATACGGGTCCGCCAGGTCCAGGCGGACGTGTCGCTGATTCGTGCGTTGGGTGGCGGCTGGACCTTAAAGGCACTGCCTGACGAAAAGCAGACCCTGCAGTTCACGGAGTCGGACTACGGCGTGGCCCGATAGGGTCGCCGGGAAACGCGCTGAGTGCGGCGGTTCCCGGACGCCCATCGAGGCAGTGGCTAGCCGGCGCTCACTGTTGTAGCGCGAGTGTTGCTGCCGCTCGCTGCTGCAATCGCCGCTGTTACCTGCTTCATTGCACCAGCAGTCGCATCGCGTACGCACGTACCGTCATCATCCGGGGCGTCCAGAGGATCCGCGGCCGAGAGCGTCTCGCAGGCCTCCTTGGCAGTCTCTCGTACGCGCTTCTGCAGCTCCGCCGCGCCCGAAGACGTGGACAGGTCGAGATTGGCGTAACTTACAGCGCGCTGAAAACTGTAGTCGACGATAGGGATTCCGGTGTACGAGCGCCCAACCGTCGTCACCTGCACCGGCTGGCCCTGGATGATGATCTGAGAGCTCTGAGCCTGCTCTTGAGCCATCGCCGCACCGCTGACCGCGGCTAGAGCGAGAGTCAAGGGAAAGGCGAGTTTAAATATTGAACGGGTCATGTCGTGTCTCCTGTCAGTGTCTGGCGTGCGGAATTGCCGCCGACGCCTCACAAGTCTGACTGCCGCAGGAGCGATGACGATTTCGAACGTCCCGGTTCGAAGTTTCAGTCGAAATCGCCGCGAGTCGGACTACGGAATGTCCGCCAAAGAGTGATCACTCTCCTTCCGCCAAGGCGGGTAACCGCCCGGTCTCGAGACGAGACAGATAGGCCGCAGCGGCTTGTATCTGACTCTCGTCCAACGTCGCGGCGACGGCCGTCATCGTGCCAGGTTGCGGGGCCTTCGCCCGCGCGCGCGCCTGAAAAGCGTGCAGTCGATTGATGACAAATTGCGCAGGTTGCCCGGCGATACTCGGGAACCGGGTGCCGTTGCCTTCACCTTGCATACCGTGGCAGGCCTCGTCGTTACTCATCCATGTTGTTTCGTGTCCTTCATCTGGCCGTTCTGCACTGCCGCCGGGGCATCCTCCCAGCCCCCGCCGAGCGCCAGAATCAGGTTGACGCTGGCACTGAGCTGCAGCGTATCCAGGTTTTGAGATTCCAACTGGGTCTGCAGGAGCGCGGTCTGGGAAGTGACGACCGTGAGGTAGTCGGTCGCACCTTGCTTGTAGAGAGCCATCGATAAGTCCAACGTGCGCTGAGCGGCGTCGACGGCGGCCTTCTCCTCAACAGCGGCGTCGTGGTAGTAGTTGAGCGTGGAGAGGCTGTCTTCAACCTGCTGGAAGGCGGTGACTACGGTGCCGCGATAATTCGCGGCGGAGGCGTCGAACTCGGCGCGCGCCTGGGCGACCTGTGCCCGGCGCAAGCCGCCATCAAACACACTGAGCAGGGCGTTCGGTCCGATCGCCCAGAAGGAGCTCGGCGCGCTCAGCCAGTTCGAGAAACCGGTGCTCTGGAAGCCGCCCTGTGCGCCCAGCGTGAGTGAAGGAAAATAAGCCGCTCGAGCCACGCCGATGTTGGCATTGGCCGCGATCATGCGCCGCTGGGCGGCAGCAATATCGGGGCGGCGCTGTAGCAACGTGGTGGGGACGCCGCTGGGAACCTGTGGGAGCGTGAGGGCGACGATCTTCGGCTCGATTGAAAACGTCGATGCCGAGACTCCGATCAGCGCGGCAATCGCGTGCTCCATCAACGCCCGGGCGGCGAGCGTCTGCGCCGCTTGCGACCCGGCTGCATTCAGTTGGGTCTGTGCTTGCGAGACATCGAGGCCGGGCGCGATGCCGGCATCATGGCGCTGTTGTGTGAGACTCAGCGCGCGCGCATAGGCTTTCACCGTGTCGTCGAGGATCGCACTGTCCCGATCCAGACTGCGCAGTTGCATATAATCAGTCACGAGCTGTCCGATCAGTGAGAGTCGCGCATTCTCGAGATCGGCGGCGGACGCCGCAGCGTTAGCTTCACCCGCGGCCACCTCGTTGCGGATCTGGCCCCACAGGTCCAGTTCGTAGGACAGGCTCCCGCTCAGCGTATTGGCATTGTAGTAGCTCGGGGTAGTAGGACCTCTCAGCGGCGCGTTAGTCGATTCACGGTTGCGCGAGACGCCCGCGGCGACACCGAGCGTGGGAAACAGGCCCGCGCGGGCCTGATCGCTCAGTGCCCTCGCCTGCTCGTAACTGGCCAGCGCGGCGGCCAGAGTGGGATTGCCAGCGATCAACCTTTGCTCCAGATCGTCGAGCTCCGCGCTCTCGTACAGGGCCCACCAACTGTCGCGCGGCAGGCGATCCGCGGGCTGTGCCTGCGTCCAGGGCCCGAGCTCCTTGTAAGCGTCCGCGGTTGGAACGACCGGGGTTTTCAGGGGCGGTGCCAGCGAACAGCCGCCCAGGGCGAGCGTCACTGCCAGCGCCACTGCGCCCTTAACTTTTTGCATTGCCACCTTTCGCACTCCCATTCTTCACCTTGCCGGCGTCAGCAACGGCGGGCGCAGCAGTAGCGAGCCGTACCTCGGCACCATTCTCGACTCCATCGGGCGGGTTCTCGATCACGCGGTCGCTCGGCGCCAGGCCGGTGGCGAGTTCCACGACTGCACCCAGGTCACGCTCGATCGACACCGGTTTGCGCAACACGCGGTTGTTGGCACCTACCGTCGCGACGGAGAGCCCCCGGGCGTCGAAAATAAGCGCGCTCGACGGCACGCTGAGTACATTCGGCTCACCGGCGATGTGCAGGTGAATGCTGGCGTAGTCACCCGGCATCATCTCACCTGCACTGTTGTCGACGATGATCTCCATCAGGGTCGTGCCCGTGGTCGGGATGACCGCTTGAGCCGAAGACTCGACCGTCCCGCTGTAGGTCTTGTCGGGATGTTCGGGCACAGAGATCGTGGCCTTGGTGCCGGGCGGCACGCTGGGCACATAGTTCTGTGGAACGCTGACATAGACGCGCAGCTTGCCGGTTTCGGAGACCACGAAGAGCTGCATGCCACCGGTTGCGCCCACATTGATGAGTTGGCCGATGTCCGTATCTCGCTCGGTGACGATGCCGTCAAACGGCGCAACCAGGCGTTTAAAGCCTTCCTCGGCGACCAGTTGGTCGAGGCTCGCTTGCGATGCCTTCACCTGGGCGATGTTCGCGTTCAGAGTGAAGTTGCGTGTGTCGACGTCCTGCTTGGCGACGGCGTCGGTGCCGGCCAGCGACTGCCAACGATCTGCGGTGATTTGTGCGAGCTTGGCATTGGCCTGGGCGACACCTAGGGCGGCGCGCGCCTGCTGCAG